>Ga0302292_1000051_pt1 | contig 82887 bp, 68 predicted proteins | sample III_Fen_N2_1_FD_194553 | JGI IMG/M metagenome (GOLD analysis project Ga0302292, IMG submission 194553) | Peat permafrost microbial communities from Stordalen Mire near Abisko, Sweden - III_Fen_N2_1 | ecosystem: Environmental > Terrestrial > Soil > Wetlands > Permafrost | place: Sweden: Abisko...
AGGGTTTAATGCCGATGGATATTGGTACAATTCACGTCTGTCTTCTGAAAAGAAACTTGTATTTACAAGAGGGTGATTGGTTGATTGGTTGATTAAGTTAATTGGTTGATTGGTTGATTGGTTAATTAAGTTAATTGGTTGATTAAGTTGATTGGTTATTTGGTATTTTATGATTATCCTTCTTACCTCTTACTTTCTTACCTCTTACTTTCTTACCTCTTACTTTCTTACCTCTTACTTTCTTACCTCTTACTTTCTTACCTCTTACTTTCTTACCTCTTACTTTCTTACCTCTTTCCTCATCCCTCATTCCCCATTCCTAAGACATACCGTATGGCAGGCTACCACACCGGCAGTTTCTGTACGCAGGCGGCTGTTTCCCAGCGAAACAGGGATAAATCCTACAGATATGGCTTTTTGTACTTCTTCTTTACTAAAATCACCCTCTGGTCCGATTAATATCAATACATCAGAAGATTTGACAATTTCTTTTTGTAATTGTTTCTTTTCTTCCTCATAACAATGGGCAATAAACAGTTGGGATGCAGAATATTGTTTTAACAACTCATCAAAAGTACACAGGGGATTCAATTTAGGGAAATAGGCTTTAACAGATTGTTTGGAAGCCGAAACAATAATTTTATCGAGACGTTCGGCTTTTATAATTTTACGTTCGGAAAAACGGCAAATAACCGGAGTTATTTCATCAATTCCAATTTCAGTGGCCTTCTCGATAAACCATTCAATGCGTTCTATATTTTTGGTAGGTGCAATGGCGATATGCAAACGGTAATCACGCTTTCCATATTCAAGAATAGTGGAGGTAATCTCAAACGTACAATGTTTTGGGTGTGGGTTTATAATTTTCGCATTATAAAATCCTCCTGTACCATCAACGACCGTTATAACTTCACCAACCTGCAACCGCAGCACTTTGACAGCATGTTGTGATTCTTCTTCTGAAAGAACATTGCCGGAAGATAAAGTTGGAACGTAAAATAAAGCCATTTCTATTTACTATTTAGTCATTTACTATTTAAGATCATTTCTGTAATCTGTATTTTACTACTTTATTGAATTGATGTTTGCATACAGTATGGTATGTGAAGCAATTCTAAATAGTAAATGAAAAAATGGTAAATTCTTTAATAGATTTCCCCTTTTGCAGCCAACAACGTGTTTTTTAGTAACGAAACGATAGTCATTGGTCCTACTCCACCCGGAACAGGTGTTATAAAAGAACATTTAGGAGCTACTTCGTCAAATTTAACATCACCACTCAGACGAAATCCTGATTTGGTTTTGTCGGAAGGGACTCTAGTTGTTCCAACATCAATTACTGCAGCACCATTTTTCACCATATCACCGGTCAGGAATTCAGGTTGACCTAATGCAGCGATAATAATATCGGCCTGAAGACATATTTCTTTCAGGTTCTTTGTACGGCTGTGACATACTGTGACTGTAGCATCACCGGGATATCCTTTTTGCATCATGAGAGATGCCACCGGTTTACCGACAATATTGCTGCGTCCTATGACCACACAGTTTTTACCTACAGTAGGTATTTCGTATCGTTTAATGAGTTCTAAAATACCGGAAGGCGTCGCGGAAACATAACAGGGCAATCCAATGACCAATCGTCCTACATTCACAGGATGAAATCCATCAACATCTTTGCGGTAGTCGATTGCCTCAATGACTTTTTGTTCTGATATATGTTTAGGTAATGGAAGTTGTACAATAAAACCATCCAAACTGATGTCTTTGTTCATTTCATCAACTTTGGCAAGTAATTCAGCTTCGGTAATATCGGCTTCAAAAGTGACCTTTGTTGATTTAAACCCTACCTGCAAACATGATTTTACTTTATGAGCCACATACGTTTCACTACCTCCATCGTGTCCGACAATGATAACAGCTAAATGAGGAGCCCTTTTACCAGAGGCAACGATCGTTTTTACTTCTTCTGCAATTTCTAATTTTATTTGTTCGGATATGGCCTTGCCATCTATGATCTTATACATGTTGTTATTGTTTGAAGAGTTTGAAAGGTTTGAAAGGTTTGAAGTTCAGCGTTCCGTGTCCGGCTTAATTTATAAATTGTAAATAAACAAATTGTAAATGCATTTATCTGTGTTTACCCACTTTCAGTTTACCCTGACTGACTGTAGCCATTTTCATCATTTTGCTGGTTTGTTCAAATTGTTTCAGTAAACGATTCACATCTACAATGGTCGTACCACTACCTTTAGCAATACGAATTTTACGGCTTCCGTTTAAAAGAGCCGGATTTTCGCGCTCATGAGGAGTCATTGAATGAATGATGGACTCTATTCCTTTGAAGGCATCATCACCGACTTCCACATCTTTCAATGCCTTTCCCATACCTGGAATCATGGCAGCAAGGTCTTTGATATTACCCATCTTTTTGATTTGCTGTATCTGGGAGATAAAGTCATTGAAATCAAATTGATTTTTTGCAATTCTTTTTTGCAGTCTGCGGGCATCTTCTTCGTCATATTGTTCCTGGGCACGTTCCACTAACGAAACAATATCACCCATTCCTAAAATACGATCGGCCATACGTTCAGGATAGAACACATCCAATGCATCCATCTTTTCACCTGTACCAACAAATTTAATTGGCTTATTGACAACAGAACGAATCGATAAAGCAGCACCACCACGGGTATCTCCATCAAGTTTTGTGAGGATTACGCCATCGAAATTAAGCCGGTCATTAAATTCTTTAGCTGTATTCACGGCATCCTGTCCTGTCATGGCATCCACCACAAACAGAATTTCCTGAGGTTGCAGGGCCTTTTTAATGGCTGCAATTTCGTTCATCATCATTTCATCTACTGCCAAACGTCCGGCAGTATCCACGATGATTACATCATTTCCATGAAGTTTTGCATATTTAATAGCAGCTTCGGCAATTGCTACCGGACTCTTGCTTTCCAAATCAGCATAAACCGGTATCTGAAGTTGTTCACCTATAACTTTTAATTGCTCAATGGCAGCAGGACGATACACATCACATGCTACTAAGAGGGGGTTTTTACCACGTTTAGTTTTAAGAAGATTAGCCAGTTTACCTGAGAAAGTGGTTTTACCCGAGCCTTGCAACCCGGACATTAAAATCACGGTTGGTGAGCCTTTGAGGTTTATGTCCACACTCTGTCCACCCATAAGTTCAGCCAGTTCATCGTGAACAATTTTCACCATCAACTGATTTGGTTTCAGCGAAGTGAGTACATTCTGACCAATGGCTTTTTCTTTTACTGTCTCTGTAAATGATTTGGCTATTTTGTAGTTAACATCAGCATCCAACAAGGCTTTACGTACGTCCTTGAGCGTTTCTGCCACGTTTATCTCGGTAATCTTACCTTCCCCTTTCAGGATCTTAAACGACCGTTCCAGTCTTTCACTAAGAGATTCAAACATATTGTTCTGATTGATTAATTGTTTTTGAAATAAGAGTGCAAAGGTAAGAAAAATAAGGCAATCAACAAAGTGGAAATCCGGGCTTAAACTTTTTTAAATAGTCGGTTGCAAACGAGTTATTTAAAACAAAAAAAAGTATGGAGAATTTTAATCCTGTTGAAAAAAACAAAAAAAAAAAAATGATACAATACTTTACAAACTATAGACTTCAGTTCGAACAGCAGGATTTGCTTACAACCGATCCTATCATCATTTATAATTACAATGATGAATAAGAAATATTCAAAGTACTGTTAACACTCTTGTTGATTCAACTACATTTAAAGCTTGACTTATAAAAATTAAAAAAAAACAGAATTACTTTTTCATGACATCGCCACTGAAAATAAAAGTAATGCTGCTTCTTTTTGAGGGATAAGCTACAAATAATCAAAAATGAAAAAATTGAAATCCTTAACTTTGTCATAATACAAAGCAATTCATATTAAAGTTAATCACATAAATACATGTCACTTAAAATTGTTGTTTATGGCAAACCAGAAGCTGATATAAAATCTTTTTCCCAAACACATAGAGTTTTTTTTGTAGATGATATTCATTTGAGTACAAAACTGAATAACTTTATAAAATGCACTAAAATTCCTTTGCAAGATTAATTTCAGCTTAAGACGCAATGAAAAAACCGGACATTAGATCATCTGTACTAAACATAATCTTGTATTAATGAACTTCAAATAATCAACCATTTAAAGCTTATGATTACAATATTTCTCTTGTTTTTAAAAGGAATTGATTGACAATTCTTAATCCAATAGTGAGTACATTTTGAATATTAAGTTTTCAATTTATACAAAGCATGATTAACAGGATCTGTATCCATCAATATCAATAAAATCTACTTCATATTTTTTATCATTGCTGAGAATGATATTTGCTCCTAAAGCCGAATATTTTGAAGTTATATCCATAATTTCAATGTTTTTGATGGGTGATAATTCTTCCATACTCCATTCAGTATCATCCATTTTATGCAATAAAACCGATATCATCAATTCCATTGAAGGATTTTTCGCCAACCTTCTCTTATGAGCATATATAACTGTACTTTCATCTGCTTCTGCATTTCGCCCTTCATGAATTAAGCTTTTCACTTCATCCCAACCATTATAGGTTATCAATGCCAGACTTCTTCCCGGTATGGTAGATGTTATCACCTTCTTATTTCCATTCTCAAAATGTTTTACTATTGCTTTTACGCCTTTTAAATGTGGTAAGCCAAAGTGTCCTAATGTAAGTTCATGTTCAAATGCCATTCGTGAACGGTCAACTCTTATTACACCTCCCGGGATTGTAATTTCTGCCAGGTCAATAATATATCCGACCCCATTATTAGGTGGCTTTCGCATAATGGCCTGTCTGTAAATTATTTCATTTCTAACACCATTATAGAGCATGCTTTGGGAAGTAGTATATTCGGTATTTTTTTCTGAACTATTTTGCAAGGTATGCCCTGTAAGATAAAAATTAACGTCATCGCCCCGCACATCTCTTGGATCAAGACTTCGAAAACTGTATTCCATGGCAGTTCCACCCTGAGGATTATGGTCTTCCCATGGAAAATGGGTATTATAAACAAGTTTCGAATAATTTGGGTCGTTATAGTAAACCTTACCCGGTATTATTTCGGAAGTACCTGTTTTACCATGATTCGCCAGTACTATTCCGGGGTTCTTAAGGATCTCAACGTTTGATTCGTTACCAAGTTCTGTCCAAAAGCCTTCATTTTCTTCAGCTGTCCAAAAGGGAGAATCATCGGGCAATCCCAGAGCTATAAACGGAATAAACATTATAAAAGGGCTTCCTGCACAACTATAATTTTGTAATATATATTCGGTATGCCTATAATAGCCAAGACTTGGAATATCATTTTCAAAAAAATCTTCGCGCGTAACAAACTGCAGTAAAGAACCGGAACAAAGCCTCCTGGCAAAACCAGGATCCAAAGGCGATCCGCCTTTCAACATAAAAGAAACCGGGAATCCTCCTGAGATCCAGGTTCTATATGTTATACTTCTGGCCCACATATTTATTGAGCCATCTCTTCCAAAGAAATTCACATATGTTTTATATAATTCTTGTGCTGATTTTTCTATAGTCTCAGCTATTTCAGGGTAAAATTCATCACCAAAAGTCCGGTTCCATATTGTTAAATAAACAATAAATAAACTTATTGTATAATAGTTATAAGTTTGTTCCAGGTACCATCCATTGCCTGAATGATATGACGCAATCCATAAAAGATGGCTTTTTAATAACTCATCATCGATTTCGTAACCTTGCTTTTTAAGAAATGATAGGGTCATAACATTAAATATGCGCCAGTTATTTTGTGTTGTCCTGTGATGTCCCCATTTTGAAATACATTCTACCATTTCATCTTTTTGCTTTTGTGTATAATTTGTCCAGATGGTATCCGGCATAAGTAGCAAGGTTTTAAACAGACCACCAAATTCACAGGTAAACTGGTATGTTGAGTCAGGGAGTTCTTCGGGAAGTGGTATTGAGTTGGAATGGCCGGAAGTAAAAGCATTATATATATGCAAACTGTAATAATCGCGTAATTTTATATTATTTATTGTTATTTCAGGATCTACATGAATAAGTGGTCCGGCCAGATTGAAAGTTCTTTCGAGTGCCTCAAAATCAGCTGCACGAAAACGCCATTCAGGAGCGTTTGGTTCCGGATATGTTTTTCCGGGAACAATGGGAAAAGACAAAGGTGTTTCTAACGAATCCACATGTTTAAATGCTCTTTCCAAAATATATTTAGCACATTCGACATAATGCTTTTTGGTCATTCCTGTTAATGGACTCAATTCAAAGTCCGGATCTTTCACTTCAAATATATTTTTCATATTTTCAACTTCTATTATTTTACGATGTAATATTTATTCTTTTTATTAGTATCCTTTTAAAATTTTTTTTCTAACCAGTTGGTTTTAATTGTTCGATTATTTATTTCAAATTTAATTTTATCATTTTCAACTCATCGAGGTCATGTACCGGACGCTCTATATCATAGGGTATCGGTTGTCGGGAATATGTCTGAAAATAGAGCAAACAGGCATCTTTCCACCATACAGCATCCCTGGTCTGAATCTTTAATTTTGACTGAACCTCATGAAAGCGTTGAACATCTACAAATGATTCGGTTTTATCCCATATTTTTTGGAATTCACGGACTTGTTGAACTCCTGAATCATAAGTATAGCAAAGTTCATCCCACATAGTACGTCCGTTTTTCATCCTATGTTCCCAGGATACATGATGAAACCACAAGATAAGATTTTCAGGACAAGAATCCAGATCATTGTACAGTTCTCTTAGTGGAGTAGAATATTGAGCCACAGCATTGCTGCCCGAAATGGTTCTATCGAAACCTAATCCTACTGTATCTGCCTTATGATAATACGACGGCAGCCAGTCAGGACGTGCACCAACAACGTCGCACCATGGTTCAGGCCCATAATGATGCCCCCAGGCAAAAAGATGATGTAGCCCAAGCGGCATCATATAATCAACTACGGCCTCACGAGATTGTAACATCAGTTGAGTAACCGGTTTCACAAAATCTCCATTCTGGCTAAATGTCATTTTGATCCACTCGTCTGCTATTTTTTCAGAAGTAAGTTCGTTATTCCATGCCAGACGGCCAAAAGTATACCAGTTGGCTTGTGCGAATTGATGGCCGCACCAGTTTGTATCATCACCGGTATTAGCTACACCGGCTATAGCGGTAAGTGAATGTGAATAGAGTCTACCATCGGTAGCCCTGGCTATTGTTGATCCTTTCCCCAGAGAATAAGTATCACTTTGCAGGCATTCCCGATACAGGGGTGCCAGGAATACAAGGTGATTTGAAAAGCCCAGGTATTCTTGCGTAATTTGAAATTCCAGCATTACAGGCGTTCTTTTCATTTCACCCAGCAGCGGGCTAAATGGCTCACGAGGTTGAAAATCTACCGGACCGTTTTTTACCTGGATAATCACATTAGAATGGAACTTACCATCCAGGGGCTTAAATTCATTATAGGCCTGTTTAGCACGGTCTTTATCTCCCGGATTATAAACGAAAGCACGCCACATTACGATACCATTATATGGTTTTAATGCATCAGCCAGCATATTGGCACCATCCGCATGGGTCCGACCGTAATCCTGAGGACCGGGAAGTCCTTCGGAATTGGCTTTAACCAGGAAACCACCGAAATCAGGAATCAAGGTATAAATTTCATTTACTTTATCTTTCCACCATTTGCAAACTTGTTTATTTAATGGATCGGAAGTAGGAAGTCCTCCCAACACAGCCGGAGATGAAAAATTTATTGAAAGATAGACTTTTATGCCGTAAGGACGAAAAACAGTTGCCAATGCCCTGACTTTTTGAAGATATTGTCTACTCAATATCTGAGGTGAAGCATTGACATTATTCAAAACCGTACCGTTAATTCCTATTGATGCATTTGCCCGTGCGTATTCTTTGTACCGTGGAGATAGTTTGCCCGGCAGTTCATCCCATCGCCATAGTGAGTGTCCTGCATACCCCCTTTCGACTGTTCTATCCTGATTATCCCAGTGATTTAACACCCTCACCTGATAAGACGGACGTTCTTTCACATCGATATTGTTTGAAATCTCATTTGTTTGAATGAGTCTGAGTAAATGAAAAACTCCGTACAACAAGCCATGATCGGCTATCGAAGCGATTATTGTACATGAATCATTGTTGATTTTTACTCTTCGTAGAATAAAACCATCTGTACCCAATGAATTCAGTTCTTTTTGGATATTGAGACTTCGGATGTACTTATTGTGGGGGGTGCCAATCAACAAACAGTTTTGGATGGGGGTGCCTGTAAACCGGATCTCATTACCATTCATTTGTGATGAAGCAATTTTCAATTCATCAATTGCTGACCCAATAACATCAGAATTTTCAGTAACAATAACAGTGCTAAATTTTGATAGTCCGGCTTCTGGTTGAAAACCAGAGGAAGCCTGATATCGTAACCATAATTTACTTCCATCTTCTGCATTTAATCCTGTTGACAGAAAAAATACAAATAGTAATATGTTCAGATTTCTTTTCATCTTTAAATAATATATATTTTTATCGGTTTACAGATTTGAAAGATACGTATAAAGTTGCACAACATACTTACTTCCTCTTTAAACTTCTAAAACCCTTTTAAATTTTCAAATTTCTTAACCACGTCAAATGTAAAACGCAGAACGTATTATTCTTCGACGAAAAATGGTTCCCCTATTACCCGGATAGTTTGCTGAATTACTTTTTTATTCTCAAGAGAAGCTTTATCCGGTTGTTTACCTCCAACTGAAATAATCACATTACCTGCTTGTACCTGAGCTACACTATTATCATCAAATGAGGACATTTGTTCAGGTTTAACGTTAAAGGTTATTTCTTTGGTTTCTCCGGCATTTAAATGAACGCGTTTGAATCCCTGTAACGACCGGATTGGCACCGGATATTTCGAATCGGGTAACGATACATATAATTGTACAACTTCGTCACCATCAACCTTACCAGTGTTTTTTACATTCACTGTCATAGTAACAGAATCACCGGCTTTAATTTCAACAGGTGACTGTTTTAAAGTATATTCATAAGTTGTATAACTTAATCCGTAACCGAACTCGTAAAGAGGTTCTTTTTTGAAATAGCGATAGGTTTTTCCTGTCATGTTATAATCATCAAAAGCAGGAATCTGGTCAATCGATTTATAAAAAGTAAGCGGTAATCTCCCTGCCGGATTGTAATCGCCGAAAAGTACATCAGCGATTGCTGTGCCTCCTGCCTGACCGGGATACCAGGATTCGAGAATAGCCGGGATATTATCATTTTCCCAGTTAAAAGCAAGTGCACTTCCATTTAATAAAATTAAGACTGTTGGTTTTCCGAGTTTATATATTTCTTTTATCAAATCGGTTTGCGTTGCCGGAAGTTTAATATCAAGCCGATCACCACCCGAAAACCCTTCAACTTTTACTTTCATCTCTTCACCTTCCAATTGAGGACTTAATCCCATAAAAAGAATGACAACATCCGATGATTTAGCCAGTTTTATCGCTTCCTGTTTCAGATTGGGTTTCGGTATACTCCAAAGTAACCGCATTATGGAATATTCGGTATTATTTTGCAGATATTCAACTCGTATTTTATATTTTTTTCCGGCCTGCAGGTTCATTAACTCATATTCTTTGTGAGGAGCATGTATATCATTCCATTTGGTTACTAATTTATCATCAATGTACAAGTTGAAACCTGTGAATCCTTCGGCTCCAAGTGCATATTCACCAGATATTTCCGGAACAAATATACCTGACCATCTTGCTGAAAACGCATCATATTTCATATCGGGGAAAGGGGCTTTTGTTCTCCAAACAAAATCAATATTTGCATCAACAAGTCGATGTTTTGGATTTCCTTTCCACTCGCTGTTGTTAAAATATTCAGCTTTGAGCCCATGGTGTGTCAACGATTCATCAGTATATAAGAATTCAGTGGGGAGTGCTTCAAAATAGGGTAGTTTTGCGGCTAACTCACAACCCTGCGCAAAACCGATTTCTGCATTCGGAAGTTTTTCACGGATACCTGCCAGAGGTGTTTTTGGGTGTGAAGGATACCCATTGTAATTGGCAAGCAGTACTTCAACATCATTGGCATTGGGACCAATGACTGCAATTTTTTTTAGGTTTTTACTTAACGGCAATATATTATTATCATTTTTAAGTAAAACCATTGATTTACGGGATGCTTCCAATGCCAGTTGTTGATGTTCTTTACTATCAACAACCGTGTAAGGTATTTGCATATATTTTACATCCTTTGCAACATCAAATTGTCCCAGTTTTAAGCGGGCCATTATGATTCTTCTTACGGAGACATTTAATTCATCTTCGGTAATTAGTCCCTGTTTTACAGCATTAACCAGTGCCGGGTAACTGTCTCCACAATTCACATCCGTTCCTGCTTTTACAGCCATGGCCGAAGCTTCTTCACGGGTATTTACGACATGATGTGCATTTTTCTCATAGAAATCACGGATAGCCCAGCAATCAGATACTATATATCCCTTGAATCCCCATTTTTCACGGAGCAAAGTTTCGAGGAACTTGTTACCACAACAAGGTGCACCTTTATAACTCTGATAGGCACACATCACAGAATAGACCTGACCTTCTTTTACCACTTTTTTAAAATGCGGAGTATAGGTTTCAGCCATATCACGGTCAGTAGGCCATACATCGAATGAATGACGTGTCGATTCCGGTCCGCTGTGTACGGCAAAATGCTTGGCAGTGGCAATGATTTTAAAGTATTTGGGATCGTCACCCTGTAATCCTTTTACAAACGGGACAGCCAGTTCACCGGTGAGATAAGGATCTTCACCGTAGGTTTCCATTCCCCTGCCCCATCGGGGGTCACGAAATATATTAATGTTTGGGGTCCAAAACGTCAAACCCTGATAAATACCTCTTTTCCCACGCGTAATGTATTCATTATTTTTTGCCCTTGCTTCATCAGATATGGCATTGGCGATAGAACACATTTCATCGGTATCCCACATCGATGCCATACCAATTGCTTGTGGGAATACAGTTGCCAATCCGGATCGTGCGACACCATGTAAACATTCGTTCCACCAGTTCATTGCCGGAATTCCGAGTCTTTCAATGGCAGGAGAATCATAACGCATCAAATCAACTTTTTCCTGTAAGGTTAACTGAGAAAGCAACTCAGTGGTTCTTTCCTCAAATGAAAGATTTGTATTTCTAAAAGGCACTGTAGCCGTTAGTGTTGAAATTTGCGTTAGTAAAACGACAGTAAAAAGGAAACGAATAATATTCATCATCTTCATGACATTAAAATTAAATAAAAAAACATGCTTAAATTAAAACCTATTATTTTCGGTGTTTTTTAAATCAACTACTAAACAATTTAACAAACTCTTTTGTAAATCAGTTTAATAATTAAAAAACAACATTAAAATATTACCAATTGTCAGTTCGAAATGGAGAAACAAAATTACCTGCCATATCAGTCAGATTTGCTCCATCGGGATTATCTGCCCAGGCATATCGAACAGCAACAGGTTGCCGTACAGTATCATTCCAGACTACAATATTATTCCCACGGACTACTGCTTTCGCCCAATAAAACTTTTTATCGCTTCCGGCAATTGATATATTTCTCAGCGCTTTTTTATCAATGACAATTAAACTGTTGTGATAATTTGTAAAAGTCAATTCAACCTTATTTCCTGTTATTTTCATAGATCTATATTCCGGTGCCGAGGCAATGACTTTTTTATCTTTATAAGCTAAATTTTGTGCCAGACGGGCCAATCTGTCACCAATCACTTTTTTATTGAGCGGATGAATATCGTTCCACTCACCGGCATCAATTGTTACAGCCATACCTGTATTTGGAACCGACAATGTTTTCAATTGCGATTCACGTAAAAGAGCCCAGTCACTTTCTGACGGCTGTGATTTCGGCTCCATAAAATTAGGTAATTGGGCGTACAAAAAAGGGAGATCATGATTATCGAAAAGGGTACGCCAGTCCATAATTAAAGCCGGCAACAAACGACTGTATTCCTTAGGATTGCCTGCATTTGATTCTCCCTGGTACCAGATTACCCCTTTTAGTTTGTAATTCATCAACGGGGCTAGCATGGCATTATACAATCCCGTTGGCATCCAGCGAACAAATGTCGTTCCGGCCAATGGAGGCATCACGCAACCCAATTTCATTTTCCAATCTCCTTTTAAATCAATAATTTTATCCCCTAATGTCAATTTATAAGGTTTATCTGCCACGAAACCACCTTGTCCCGAATTACTGACTATGCGGACAACAAGAATATTTTTGCCTTCTTTCAAAACGTTTCCCGGAACGTTATACCATCGTGGCGGATACTGGTAACTCACTGATCCAATAAATTCACCATTAATAAATACAGAATCGGCATCCACAATACGCCCCAAATTAAGAAATGCACTTTTACCGCTGTCCTCTTTTGAAATACAGAATTCTTTTCGAAACCAGACAATGCCATTTATATTCCCAATCGACGTTTGATTCCAATAACCCGGCACTTTTGTTTTTATCCAGTCAGAATCATTCAACAACGACTGTTTCCAATCCTGAGTTTGATGTCCGGCATCTTTGCTGTTGGCTTCGGCATACCAGTTATCAGTACGCAAGTTGTCTGAAGTTTCAATTTCATGAATTAAACTGTCGTTGCGGAACTTCCTGGCATCGTTGAGATAATCAGGGAAAGTTACTAGTGCTTCTTCACTCATCCAGGCCTGAATGGGTGAACCTCCAAGGCTGGCATTAATCAACCCGATTGGGACATGATATTTTTGAAATAATGCATTTCCAAAGAAATAGACTACAGCTGAGAAATTTAAAATAGAAACAGGGTTTACCGATTGCCATCTTCCTGATAAATAGTCTTTTTCTGTGCTTTTAAAATTGTATTTTTGAGGTACTGTAAAACAACGTATCAATTGATTATTAGCATTCTGAATTTCAGCTTCATATAAAGGTTTTACCCTTCTCATCGGAAGTTCCATGTTTGATTGTCCGGAACAAAGCCACACTTCGCCAAAAAGAATATCTTTAATTTCTAACCGGTTATTCCCTTTAAGTATCATTGTGTAAGATCCACCGGCAGTATGTGGGGGTAATATCAGGCTCCAGTCACCTTTTTCACCGGTAACTGTATTGTAACTTTTACCGTCAATAGAAATAAAAATTTTCTCAAATGGCTCAGCCCAACCCCAGATTTTAATGTTGGTATCGCGTTGTAGCACCATCCCGTCGGAAATGAGTTTAGGAAGCCTTATATCTGCAAAAGTTGACCCTGTATAGAGGAACAATGCAAGTAAAATAATATTTATTTGTTTCACAAGTTTCAATTTAAAATAGACTTTTCCACTGTATTAAATATTGGAAAGTTGAAAATACAAAATTAATTCATTCGGTTAATCCATCAATCGTTTTAATCGTTCCATCAGGATAATATTCCAACTCTACCACTTTGAGGCTCCTTAACCATGTTTTTCCTCCAGAAGGCCGGCTATCGTGATGAAACAAATACCATTTTCCGGCAAATTCAGTGATACAATGATGAGTAGTCCATCCCACAACGGGTGTTAAAATCACTCCCTGATAAGTGAACGGTCCGTAGGGATTATCACTTATGGCATAACACAGAAAATGAGTATTACCGGTTGAGTAGGAATAATAATACTTCCCATTGTATGTATGCATCCACGAGGCTTCAAAAAAACGTTTATCATGATCTCCTGCTGACAAAGGGTTTCCGTTGGTGTCGAGAATAATCAAATCGCGGGGTTCCTCAGCAAATTCAAGCATATTCTCAGTTATTTTTACAACTTTGGGGCACAATGCCGGTTCACCGTCGGCCGGTTCATGACCACACTCAATGGCTTTATTGGTACGATAACGCTGCAATTGGCCACCCCACAAACCACCGAAATACATATAATGACACCCATCCTTATCCTCAAAAACACAGGGATCAATTGAATAACTTCCTTTTATCGGGTTGTCTTCCGCCATAAAAGGTCCTTCCGGAATGTCACTCACCGCCACACCTATGTGAAATACATCATTTTTATCTTTGAGTGAAAAGTAAATATAGTATTTTCCATCTTTATAGGCGGCATCACAGTCCCACAGCTGGCGACCTGCCCATGGAATGCTTTTCACATCCAGCACAACACCATGGTCGGTTACTTCGCCATCAATGCTATCCATGGAAAATACATGATAATCACGCATATCAAAATGGTCACCGTTATCATTTTCCGGAATACCCGACTCAACATCATGCGAAGGATAAATATATATTTTACCGTTGAAAATATGAACTGCCGGATCAGCAGTATAAAGATTCGGAACTAAGTATCGTTTCATTCTTTTAAATTTTATTTCAAACTTTTATAAATAGTCTATAAGAGTTTTATTTTTATACAGTTGAATTTCAATTATATGATGTAATATTTCTTACTCCCCTTGATGGTTGGGGGTTGCTTCTCTAATAATTGTCCCTACGATTGTTTTGTTTTATAATTGCGGTCAAAAAGTAATGGATAATCATGTCTGACTTTTTTTGGGGCTTAGGTTTTTTTAGTGTATGTCACACTATTAATTTTTCATTTAACACAGCCTTCTTTGATACAGTTTTAGTTTTTAATCTTCTTGATTTCAGGACATCTTCAATTTCAATTTCTTTCTTTTTATTTATTTCATAAAAGAACAAACACGAAGCTGCCAATAAAAACGTAATAGTAGGAAATATACTAACAGATAATTTGATCCCCTGAATAGTATTTTCAGATTGTACGGCAAGTTGTTGGTTGTAACCAAAAAAAGCTAAAATTCCGGCAACTAAAGCACCGCCAATACTCAACCCGGCTTTCAAACCAAAAATCATAGCCGAAAAAATAATTCCGGTTGCACGACGGTTATTTTTCATTTCTGAATAATCGGCTACATCGGCAATCATTGCCCATAACAGAGGGATTGTGAGACCGTAGAAGAAACCGTGAAATAATTGCGCAATAAAAACCAGTCCAATGGATCCTTTGGAGAAAAACAGGAATGAAAACAAGAAAATGGTTGATAATAACAGTCCAATAACGAAAACATCACGTTTGCCATATTTATCAGCCAGTTTTTTCGAAAAAGAGATACCAAGAATCATGAATATAATTCCACCGCCATTAAACAAACTAAACCCTGAAGTCGCAGCATCCTTTGGCCATACAAAACCAACTAATCCGATTCTTGTCAACATAGTATTTAAACCATCAATAAAGCCATTGAATCCAATATCCTGAAGGAATGCTGCCAGTTGTACTTTGTCAAGATAGTTTTCGAAATAATAGACATACATTCCGCCTTTTAGTGACAAAGTTATAAAAACCAAAATTGTAACAAACAACATGGATATCCAGGGTTTATTTTTTGATAGATCTTTAACATCTTGTTTCAGGCTTGACTTCTGCTCCGGTTTTGGTACAATCCTTTCTTTAGTAGTAAGGAAAGTGATGATAAAGAATATGACACCGGTAATAGCAAAAATCGTCATTACTTTTTCAAATCCAACCGTTTTATCACCGGCACCAAAGATTAACACCAGTGGCAACAGCAATGCCTGAACGATAAACTGAGCAATCATTACAGCAATAAACCGGAACGAAGATATGCTGTTGCGTTCGGACATATCCCCTGTCATAACTCCACTTAATGCTGAATAGGGAAGATTATTGGCAGAATAGATAAGTACAAGAAAAATATACGTAATAAAAGCATAAATGAGTTTTCCTTCAGGACCAAAATTCGGCGTAGAGAATGTCAACAAGGCAATAATTCCAAAAGGAACTGAAGTCCATAAAATCCAGGGACGGAACTTGCCCCAGCGTGTAACCGTACGGTCGGCAATTGCCCCCATAATAGGATTAAAAGACGCACCAATCATACCTCCTACAAAAATGATAACGGAAGCTGATGCCGGTGGAATTTTAAAAACATCGGTATAGAAAAAAGCGATAAATGTCATTAAGGTTTGAAAAATAAGATTCGCAGCAAGGTCACCCAAACTATAGCCTATTTTTTCAATGACTGAGACTTTTTGTGTTGTTGATTTCATGTATAATTATTATTACTTGATTATTTTTGTGAATTATTCTTTTAACAGAGAACACTTTTTCATTCTGATTTTTCCGGAGCACCCAGATAACTTTTCTTTAATCCACCCAAATCAATCATTATTTTTTGCAATACTATTCCAGGTTCAAGTACTCTGAAACGCAACGTATGTTTCCCTGTAGTTTCTATTTTATGAGTGGTCAATGTTTCATTTATACTGTTCGCCTGCCATTTTTCCATTAATCTCTGATTATATTTTCCATTAATATTTACAACCTGCTCCTTCCCTCCATCAAAAGAAACAGCATATCTCAAACCCTTGTTGGCATTAAAATTCAAGGATGGTGAAACCAAAATATGTAGTAAAAACTCACCGGCAGATTCAAAATTCAAATCGTATTCCAGAAAAACCTGGTCTGATACTTTTGGGTAACTGTTTTGTGGAAAGGTGGTCACACCTGACAATGTCTTACCCAGATAGGGAATAATTTCCCAACGGATACCACCAGTTTCGTTTTTTCGGCTATAATGTTCGGCTTCTATCGAAATATAACGCTTATCAAATGTCGGTTTTTCGGCGTTTTTCATTGTTTTTCCGTTTTCTACTCGAATCACATTTGGCATTTTACGTCTGTCCGGCTGTTGCCAGGTAGTGTAACCAATGCGGATCTGATCCATCATATGAGCCCATTTTCCTCCGGCAATAACTGTATTGTATTGTAAAGTCAGCAACGAATCACGGTTATAACATTCCTTTACTTTATCTGCCTGGAAGTTGGCTTCTGTGTCATTTTGTATCGCAAATTTTTTATTTTTAGCTACTGCCAGATACATTTCATATAAGTTGGAACAAGCATCCACCGGAAAAAGCACCAATTGATAAAAAGCATCTCTTGCATTTTCCGGTATTTGTTGGTACAAACGGAAAGCATCCAATGCCAACGTCTTATAATCATTTGTCACCCGTTCAAACTCATTATAATTATTCAGGCTGTAGATGGTGTCATTTAATAATTCAGGTGTTATTCGACGATTGTACTTTGTATACAGATTTATAATTCGGGCTGACTCTATCCCGTATTTTTCGCTAAACTGTTCATTGCACCATTTTTCGGTATGTTGCAACAGGTTTTGTGCATTAAACTGATTCGGATTCCAGGCCATATCCAGAAAGAAACTGACAGGATATTCCATGGGTTTAAGATCGCCAACGTTTAGAATCCATATCCTGTCAACTCCATGGCTATAGGTCAGATTCATTTGTTCCCAAATTCTCTGAATCTGACTTACATTGATCCATTTATAATTTCGTGGACCGCCGACATAATCAAGATGATAATACATTCCATATCCTCCTTTGTGAAGTTTTGCGTCTACGTCGGGTAACTTACGTACATTTCCCCAGTTATCATCGCACAACAGCAATGTTACATCATCCGGCACACGCATTCCTTTATCATAGTAATCCTGCACTTCTTTATATAGTGCCCATACCTGTGGAGTTTCAGTTATCTTTTTACCGGATTCTTTACGGATAATATCACGCTGATCTTTTACAATTTTTTCTAATAAATCGATATTACTTTCCTGACTCATTGGTTCGTCACCATCCCCACGCATCCCAAGTGTTACCACTGTTTCGTAATTTTTCTGACGTTTGAACCCTGTCTGCCAGAAATCCTTCAATACCTTTTCATTTTTACTGTAATCCCACTTTCCCATGCCGTACTTTTTCCACTCTGCATGTGCACGTCCCATGGGTTCATGATGAGATGTTCCGATAACAATTCCCATTTTATCAGCCAACTCACCGTTTTCAGGATCATCATCATAAAAGGCGCTACCCCACATGGCTGGAAAGATAAAGTTACCCTTCAGACGAAGGATGAGTTCAAACACTTTTTCATAAAACAGATGATTGAAGCCACCGAATGTTGACTTTGACCAACCCGAAAGTGCAGGTGCCTCATCGTTGAGAAAAATCCCGCGGTAACGCACAGCAGGCTCTCCTGCAGTATAGATACCTCTTTTAATGGAAATATCTTTATGTTTCTGAATTGGGACATCTGCCCAGTAATACCAGGGAGAAACACCTATTTGCTCAGATAATTCATAGATTCCGTAAATAGTGCCCCGCATGTCACTACCAGCTATTACAAGCGCTTCTGCAATTCCGGGGAAGGGATTTGTTACGGTTTGAATAATAAACTTTTCACGTTTTCCTTTAAGATCTGCCGACTTAATTTTGCCGGTCTTTATAAGCTTGTCAATAAATAAATTTTTCCCAACAGTACCGATAATTAGAATTTGTTTGCTTTTAGGAAATGAGTTAAGAAACAGACCCGGAATATCTCCGGATACCTTTCCTATGTCATTCCGCAAATTACTTATTGCGACCTGTACGCCTGAATAATCCAAGCTATCAACTAACAGGTGAACTGATTTTCCAGATGCCACTAAAACAAATTGGGTAGAGTCACTCCTGAAACCGGCGATAGATGCCAATCCTGATGAAAATGCAGAAAATGAGAAAACTGTAAAAAACAGCAAAAGAAGAGTTCGTTTCATCTAATTTAGATTAAAGACTGGCTAATCTTATATCAGGTTAGCCAGTCTTATCTTTAATTAATAAACAACATTTTCAAACCTCATCAAAAAAACAGAAAATGAAATTATTGGTTGAATATCTAAAAGTATCCGATCAATATCCCGGGTTTTGATAAGCAGCTTTTTCAGCAGCAGTCATATCCAGATTATCAATTTGACCTTGTGGAATAGGTCGTAAGTAAAGATGATGTGTTGCATCATTCAAAAGATCTGTCCGGGTTATCGTTACTGGTGTATGGTCATTAAGAGCTTTTCCTCCAATAGCATAAGTACCGGCTATTTCTTCCCATTTCTGGGTACGGACCAAATCATACCAGCGATAACCTTCACCATAATACTCGCGTGAACGTTCTGCTAAAATATAATTAATATCAATAGTTGCGGGTGTTGAAGCCGTCATAAGAGCACTGTTATCCTGTACTTTAATAGAATTTGCTCCGTTACTCCAGCGCCACATTCCAGCACGTGCACGAATCACATTAATCAATGCTCTGGCACTTCCATCTGTTCCGCCTACTGCTTTTAAAGTTGCACCCTTCACGGCTGCTTCTGCAGCGATAAAGTAAAATTCAGAGAATTTAGCAATAACATAAGGACGTGTACTTCCTGCATTCGGTGATCCCAATCCAATACCATTGTCTGTACGGTATGGACCGAGCTTCCAAATACCCGGATAGATTAGTCTGCTTATGCCACTAGGAGCCACCACATAATCAGCTCTACCTGGCAAAACACCTCCACCAACGCTACTTATATAGGTCGTATTGGAGTAATCAATTGTTCCGGCAGGCTCGCTGTCCAGGAAACTCAATACCGCTTCACCGGGAGCAATCGGCAAATTATTCGCATTAAACAAAGTTGCATTGGTTATACCCGCTTTATTAAAGTTGGCACGGTAAACTGTCGTAAAAGTTCCATCGTAACGTGAATCATTCATCTTGTCGGCAAAAGTATTTGTAAATACACCGATAGGAGGAGCCATACGAACCCAGGGACGTCCCAAAGCTTGTGCAGCTTCACGTTGAACAGAATTGACAACTGTTTTTGCACTCCAGTTAGTCTTAGAACTTGCAATGGATGTGTAATTCCAGGTTAAAAACCAGCTTGCAAAATTTGCTCCATTACCTCCTGATTCATAACTCAGACTAGCTCCATTGTATAATTCACTCGACTGTGTATGATCAGCATACAGTATATCTTCTTTATTGTAGTCGTTTGTACCTACGTTAACATCATAATAGGTTGCCTGCAAAGCGTAATTTGTTCCTGCACCATTAATTCCTTCTGCTGCCATATCATAGGACAATTGAAAATACTGAGCAGCTGTTTTTCCGTTGGGATCTGTTCTTGCACTCACCGGATAAGTCGGAATATTGTTGGGGTTTTGAAGCCACCAGGCGTAAGTCAAATACGCTTTTGCTAATAACAAGCGTGCAGCCGTTTTTGTAGCACCGCCAGTTACACGTGGAGCATCCGGCAAATCAGTTATCGCTGTCAGCAAGTCGGGGAATATACCCTTGGTATATACTTCCGGAACAGTGTTACGTACTGAAGTTCTCACTGTTGATGTGTTGAATTTTAATTCACCGGAACCCAAATCCAATGGTACTCCACCATAGGTCTGTACAAGTAAAAAGTAATCGAACGCACGAAAAAGTCTTGCTTCGGCAATTATTGCTACTGAAATGGTTCCTAAAGAAGTAGCATTTTCAATAACACCACTGGCTGTGTTGATATTGGAAAACGTGGCCCAAACAGCACCTGCATCGTTTTGTGATGGAGTAATCAAGCCTTTACCTGATAAGTCATGGTAAGCAAAAATACTACCATCTCCACTCGCTCCCCATGTTGCTTCATCAGTACCGGTTTCGCAATGATCTAAGAAATAACCGTTTCCGTACAATTGACGGAGATGTTGGTACATGCCTGTAATTCCTCCCATAATACCCGGTTGAGTTTTGAAATATTCAGGAGTATAAATAGCACGTGGCTGTTCAGTCAAGATATCGGAGCATCCAGATAGGAACAAAATCAGTAGCACTGTCCCTAAAGTTTTTATATTTATAGGTTTCATCTTTATATTTTTTAAAATGTTATATTAATACCAATCAGGTAGTTCCGTGTTGTAGGTGTGCTAACAGCTATAGTCAATATGCGTTTTAGACTGTCTGACAATGGTACTGCAGCATTTTCGTTACCGTATGAATTAGTTTCGGGATCCATGCCTGATTGTTTATTGTAAGGTGAAAACAACACGAATGGGTTTTCCACAGTAGTGTAGAGTCTCAATTTTTGAATTGTAGCATATTTCAGCCATTTAGGGTTGAAATTATATCCAAGAGTGATGGTACGCACCTTCAGATAGGATGCATCGAAATAACCGAGCGTACTGCTATATTTTGGATTATCACCTCCAACTCCATTGGGTTTTGGGTACTTGGCACCTGTATTGGTAGCTGTCCAGTAATCTACATTTACGTTATTCCCTGATCGTGTATTCATATTATTAAGGTAGCTTCCCGAACCATACAGGGTACTCATTACCAGACCACCGCTTTTAAATGCACCAATAACACTTAAATCGAATCCTTTATAAGCAACACGGGTATTGAATCCTCCTTGAAAATCAGGTGTAATATCCATGATCTGTCGGTCGGCTGGTCCGATAGCTCTTGTAGGTGAACCATCAGCATTATATGTACCTGTATATAAAACCTTTACCATACCTTCATTTCCACCGGGTTCAAATTTTTGTAGATATTTATAATCAGCATCAGTCTTATTCCAGAGTCCTATTTTCTTATAATCGTAGATTGCATCAATTGGGTGACCTACAAACCATGAATTACCTTCATCTCTGTCCGCTCCTGAAGAAAGTGATAATAATTTATTGTGGTTAGTATAGACATTAACGCCTGCTTCCCAGGTCCAACCGTTAAGATTGTCCAATATCACTCCATTAAGCGAAAGTTCTACACCCTTATTTTGGGTTTCACCTACATTGGCAGTGTATGAGCTAACACCTGACGAAGCGGGCATACCAACACTTAACAGAACATTTTTTGTATTCATTGTATAATATTCTGCAGTAGCAGTTAGGCGATTTTTCAGGATGGTAAAGTCTAAACCGAAATTATAGGTAGTAGAGAATTCCCAACCTAATTTAGGATTAGGCAACTGAGTCACTGAAAAGCCGGTAGAGTATGTGGTGCTACCAAAATTATAAGGATTAGCAGACATAAGGCCAAGTGTCTTGTAAGGATCAACAGCCTGATTGGAAGTTTGTCCATATCCTGCGCGCAACTTCAACACATCTATCCAGGTTACATCCTTCATAAACGATTCTTTATTGATATTCCATCCGCCAGATACAGCAGGATAAGAATGCCACTTATGTCCGGCTGCAAGTCTTGATGAGGCATCAGAACGGACAGTAGCACTCAACATATAGCGGTCGTCATAAGAATACATAACACGACCCATATATGAAGTCAGGCCACTTTGCGTATACAACTGATTATTAGGATCTACTGTAATATCTGTGGATGCAGCTCGTCCAAGATTGTAGAATTGAAAGAAGTCTGCTGGAAGATTTTTTGCCGAAACTTGTGACTTATTGTAGGTTGTTTGCTCTGAAGAATACATCGCTACAGCATTAATCTTATGCTTTCCTGCAAAAACCCGGTCGTAGGTCAATAGGTTTTCAATAGCCCAGTTGGTAGTGAGCTCATTATTAATATTGGCAGTCGAAGGATTTGTAGGTGTTCCACTGAATACTCCGGTTCCGGTATAGTTTCCATAATTGCTTTGACGATAGTTCAAACCAAGGTTAACACGAGCTTTTAAACCTTCTACGCCAGGTATTTTCAATTCAGCAAACATGTTATTATAAGAACCAAATGCTCTGGTTTGGTCAACATATTGATCACCCAAAGCTTCTATTGTTGATCTTGTTGATACCCACTGAGCTCCTGTAGTTGCCTCTTGGATTCTTGTCTTCAACGTTCCATCAGCATTGTATATATTAGCAATTGGTGATCTTGCCAAAGCATTTCCAACAGCACCAAGATTGCTCCCGTTATTAACAGAATAATTGCTTGTTGAGGAGAAACCAAGATGTAAGAATTCACCTATTTCCTGGTCTAGTGAAGCACGGAAAGAATAACGGGTGAAATTCTGCAAGGGTATTATCGCTTGATCTTTGTAATATCCTATTCCGAAATTGTAGCTTCCTTTGTCGTTACCCCCTGAAACACCTAAGTCGTGATTAGTTACTGTGCCGGGTTTATAAAGCAGATCCTGCCAATCGGTATTTACATCATTAGATTCATCAATTGTATTTTTGGAAGAATTACCCGATGCAGCACGAAGTGCAACAAACTGGGGGCCGTTCATCATTGGGTATTTTGCAAAAATTTCTTTTTTACCGAAATAGCCATTGTAAGTAGCTTGTGCTTTCAATCCCTTTTGACCTTTATTGGTAGTTACTAATATGACACCATTAGCACCACGGGAACCGTATATAGCAGTTGCTGAAGCATCTTTTAATATATCGATACTTTTAATATTGTCCGTACTGATGTCACTGATAGTTCCTGCAAAGGGAATACCATCAAGCACGATCAACGGATCATTGCTGGCATTCAATGAGCGCGTACCACGAATACGAATTTGCATGGTCGAACCGGGTTTAGATGAAGTTTGTGACATTTCTACCCCTGCAATACGTCCTTGCAAAGCACGCGAAATATCAACACTTGGTACGTCCCGTAGCACATCACCTTTCATCGATGCAACAGAACCTGTCACAGCTTCTTTTCGTAAATTACCATATCCCACAACAACTACTTCATCCAATGATTTGTCTTCATCTTTCAGTGTGACATTGATACTTGTGTTTCCATTCACATCGACCAATTGTGTCTGATAGCCAATATACGAGAAACTCAATTTTGAATTTTCAGGTGCTTTGATTTCATAAACTCCTGAGAGGTCAGTAATCGATCCACTGGAGGTTCCAACAACTTTAACACTTACTCCAATTAAAGTTTCGCCGGATGAATCTTTAACAATGCCCCTGACAGTTATGGTCTGCGCAAACCCAAAGAGTGGAAATAATACAAAGAAGAGAAATAGCCAATATGGCTTAATTTGATTTTTGATTTTCATGATTAGAATTCATTTTATTAGATTTAATTTAATTGGTTTTAATAATCACGCAATAATTTTCATGTTTTCATTTCTTTTAAATTTAGAGTTAAACAATGTTGAAATATTTATGCCACAAACTTACCCATTATTCTATTGTTTGTTCGTTACAATGGTTTCATAAACTTTTCTCCTGGTTACATTATACTGAAATTCGATACCAAAATTTATCTTCCCGTTACATTCGAGCCCATATACCTCATTTTAATTACAATTTTCTTAACTTCCGCAAGAAACTGACGTCTACTGTCTTTAAATTTCAGACTCTCTTGTATCTTTATTTAATTTTGTTTGACATCTGACTTTAAAACAAAAAAAGCAGCCAGGCATATATCTGACTACTTTTTTATATATCTATCTAAGTTTTATTTTCAATCATCGGCTATATCTTTTTTCATCTGTTGAGAATATTCTTTGGGTGACATCCCGTAAAATTCATGAAATGAATTGGAAAAATGCGATAAATTAGTAAATCCTATAGCATAAGCCACTTCAGAGATTGTTAACTTTTTATGTGTCAGCAGTTCGGAAGCTTGTTTTAAACGAATCGACCGAATAAAATCACGTGCCGATTGATTGGTCAGTTCTTTCAGTTTTCTATGCATATGTACCCGGCTCATTCCAACTCCATTGGCCAGCATTTCAACATTCAGATCTGAGTCTGCAATATTCTCATTAATAATTTTCAGGATTTTTTCCAACAGGATTTCATCATTGGATCTTAATACAATTTTTTTAATAAGCGATTTATTTTCTTCCGAATCAGATGGCTTTGCTTCCAATCGCACCCTGTTTTCGATCAAATTAGCAACCCGCTTTTTCAACAAGCCGACATTAAAAGGTTTTACAACATAGGCATCAGCACCTGTTTCAAATCCTTCTGCTTTGTCTTCATCAGTCGATTTGGCAGTAAGCAAAATGACCGGTATATGGTTGATATTAATATTCGATTTGATTTTTTTACACAACGTAATTCCATCCATATCGGGCATCATGACATCACTGATAACCAAATGTGGCTTTTCTTTCAGGATAAAATCCAAAGCATCTTTTCCGTTTGTACATTCAAATATCTTATAGTTTCCCGAAAGTTCGGCCTTTAAATATTGCCTTATTTCATCTTCATCGTCTACAAGTAAAATACGGTAATTTGTTTTCGATTTTATTTTAATTGTTTCTTCAATCTGTGATTCATCAAACAGCCCTGCATTCTGTAAATTTATTTCGGTTTTTAATATCGTTTGCCGGACATTGTTTCCCATTTCCAGATCACTCAAATGTGAATTTCCCAGTGGCAGACGAATAATAAATTCACTTCCCTGTCCTTCTTTTTTATTCCGTGCTACGATTTTACCATGTTGCAATTCAGTCAACGAACGTGCTAAATGAAGTCCAATGCCTGTTCCAAAATTTGATTTGGTCTGGTCATTATCAATCTGATAAAACCGTTCAAATATCTTTTCAATTTTTTCGTCATCAATCCCTATGCCTGTATCGGAAACTACTATTTCAAAATAATGCTGCAGGGCTTCCGTTTTAGAAGAATCGTTGCCGGTTTGAAGCAGAATGCTGATCTCCCCATTTTCAGGAGTATATTTAAAGGCATTTGACAATATGTTTAACAATACTTTATCAAAATTATTCTGATCAATCCATACGGGCAATGCTGCATCAGCATGTATAAAAACAAAACTGACATTTCGTTTCTTTGCCTGATATTCGAAAGTTTGCATTAAATCATCAATAAATCCAACCATATCGGTTTCATTGAATTTCAAAAACATTAATCCTTTATCAATTTTACGGATATCCATCAATTGATTGATTAACCGTAAAATTCGTTGTGCATTCCGATACATCATTTTATATACCTGTTGCTTTTCTTTATCCGGATTCTCTGAAATCAGTTTCTCAAGGGGACTCATGATTAAAGTCATTGGGGTACGTATTTCATGCGAGATATTGATAAAGAACTGCAACTTGGCTTCATTGATTTGCTCGGCATGTTCACGCCGCATCATTTCTTGCTTATGTTGAATTTGATTTAAAATATATTTGGTAATGCCGATTCCAAGCAATAGAAATAAAATAAAATAAAATGCTTTTGCCCACCAAGTGAGATACCAGGGAGGAGAGATAATTATCAGGTATTCTCTTTCAGGTGACATATTATCCTGAATGCACGCCCTAACTTTTAACTTATATGTTCCATAACTAATATTCGTAAAATTGATCCGGCTTACTCCCTGACCGGTATTCATCCATTCTGATTTTAGCCCTTCCATTTTATACCGGTAGTATACACGTTCAGAATTTCCAAAATCGAAGGTAGAAAATTCCAGACTAAACATATTATCTTTATAAGCTAAATGAATCGTATCCACATCGGAAATAAAACGGGATATTATTTCTTTTTTCTTCTTATCTGATTTGTCACTTTTTAGTATGGGAACATCTAAAATGTAAAGCTCAGTAAGATATACTTTCAGCTGTTTCCGCACATCGTCAATCTTCTGGGGATAAAAATGACTGATACCGCTTATCCCCCCGAAAAACATTTCATCATTATCCGCATGAAAAGCAGCACCTTTTGAAAATTCATTTCCCTGCAATCCATCAAATGAATAATAATTTATAAATTTATTATCCTCAACAAGCATCTTTGAGATTCCCATGTGGGTACTTAGCCAGATATTTCCCTTTTTATCTTCTAAAATACCACAAATTACATTACTAGGCAATCCATTGACCATAGTATAGATTCGAGAAAGTTTCTTTTTCTTATTATAACAGGCCAAACCTTCGGTAGTTCCAATCCAGATATTACCAGCATGATCTTCAGTCATCGCATACACAATAGAGCCCGGCATTATATTACCTTTTGTTGTAAAGTTTACGATTTTATTCGATTTAGGGTTGATCCTGCATACACCCCTGAATGTTCCAATCCAGATATATCCATCGCGGTCATTTAAAACACAATTAATACCATCACTCAGTATCTTTCCATTATGCCCCCCATCTCGCGCATAATGTTGTTTATAGGTTTGTGACTTTAAGTCAAAAGAATACAGACCTGCACCATTCGTTCCAATCCATAAATTTTTCTTTTTATCTTCAGTAATACAAATCACCTTATTACTCAAAAAATTATTACCAATGCTTGGTGAAATTTGATTATAATAGGTACAGATACCGTTATTTTGATTAAATTTTGAGAGTCCGTTTAAATAAGAACCCAACCAAATGTCATGATTGCTATCCTGAAAAATACACATGATTGTATTGGAAACAGAGCTTCTTGTGGTTCGTGAATAATGCTTTACCTTTCCACCGTTTTCTACTCCATAAATTCCATCATTATCCGTCCCTACCCAAACAGTATTATCTTTGTCTTTCAGGATCGACATCACACAACTTGAACCGATAATATTTTTATTAAAAGATTTGTACCCAAGAAGTGAAAATTTATTTGGATTATGAGGAGTAAAATAAACGCCTTTTTGAAAGATTCCGGTCCATAGATTTCCTGCATTATCTTGCAAGACAGCATGTATTTTCATTTTGGAAAAATCGAACAACGAGGACTGCATTTCAACATCTTCCAACAAATTCTTTTTTTCATTATAAAGTTTCATACCCATGCCATCAGTACCAACTAACAAATTTTTTTGTCTGTCAATAAATAAGCATTTAATTGGAATACCTTGTTGCGACTTAGTATAATAAATTTGTTCAAAGCGGTTTGCATTCCTGTTAAACTTAAAAAGTCCTGAAGTTAATGTGCCAACAAAAATATTTCCCAAATGATCTTCACAGATGGCTGAAGTTTGGTTGCTTCCAATCTTATTTGTGGACTTGTAACTATAAAGTTTTTTTGTGGTTGGTGAATATCTGTTTAAACCCTGATCATCGGATAAAATCCAGAAATCTTTTCGTGAGTCCTGTAATACGGCAAGAAGGGAATTACTACATAATAATTTCGAAAATTTCGAATCAATATGGCAAGAATCATTTTTCGAGTTTATTATTAAAATTCCCTGGTCGGTAGTAATCCAGATTTGGTGGGTATTACTTTCGATGATGGAAGTAATATGAGGCTCAATACTTACCCCGTTTTTGTAAACCTTTACTTCTTCGAAATTATCCTGAGTTCTGTTGTAGAGCATCAATCCGTTGATACAACCTATCCAGAATCGTCCCGACGTATCTTCGAACAATGTACGGACATAATTATTCTTAAGGGTCTTTGGATCCCCTTTTTTGTTTTTATAGACAGTGAACTTAACTCCATCAAATTTATTCAGTCCATCCTCGGTTGCAATCCAGATATAATTCCGCTTGTCCTGATAAATAGAGTTGATTAAACTATTGGAAAGCTCCTTGTCGGTAGAATAAAAGATACCTGTCCGGGCAAATGATTGAATAAACAATCCTGAAAAGAAAAAAAGCAAGAATATACGTGTGTGATTTTTCATAAAGTAACGTTGACCTTTTATATCGTCCGTTAAAAATTCGTAGCAAATTTACTAAAATAAATAGAAATCAGCACTTGTTTAATTGACAATTATCTACTGCAAATTATTTAAATGGACCCGGGAACAAAACATATGTTACGTATTGAACCCTTCTACAGTCAAAAAACAAACTAAAATCATCAATTAGTCAATTTCACAGTAGCATAGATTTCAATGCAAAGATGCAAAAAAACAATCCTAAAAATCGCACTCTTAAGGTGATTCACTCAAAAAAAGCCTGGTTATACTTGTATGCAAACAATTAAGTGACTTCTTAAAATAAAAATGGAAATAGGTGTTTTGAAGTTTTGTGTATTTCTTAAAACCGCAATAAACTGATTAATTGCAAACTTAAAAAAAACGCTGAATATTTTCAGAATCTTTTTATTCAATATTCACCTATTCCGTTGCATTCTAATATCAAAACTAATTCAACTTTACTAAATTAAAATAATACAAAAACATAAAACCACAACTCCGACTTGTTGGAGTTGTGGTTTTATGTTTTTATTTTGGGAAAGTAGAACAAATGTGATTGTATAAATAATGTTGAATATCATTAGTAAATTCTATATAAATAAACAGATAGCACGAATTGGTAAAAGGAGGTTTTTCGAATTCATAAATATAAAGTATCAGATATTATTTTTCTTTCTTGCTCCACCATTCGTTTGCTTTTCGTTAACAACCGATTTTGATATAATCAATATATAATCAATAAATAAATAATAAGTAAGCAATTAATAATTATATTTTAAATAGATATTACTTATTAATTATCATATTATTGATTTAGAATTAATATGTATTTTTTTTCTTGATAACGGGTTGTGGACGATAATAAAAGGAAACGCGAAGAAAACAGTAAGACAGTATGAAGAGTTTGAAGTTGATAGTCCAGTTGGGAAGTTGGCAGTTGCAATCCACGTGATGTTTGGTAATTAAATAGCAAATTTGAATGTCGGAGGGGCACATCTATATGTGGTAAACTTTTTGTCGTCGAGGAACGAGACACAAAAACGTTTTATTCAATAGGTAAACAGGATCAAAGAAATAAGATGAAAGTCATAAGAAACAAGAACATGAACGAACAACACGGAACGTGAAACATGAAACACTGAACGTTTCATGAACTTTATGTATGCTTTGTTGTTAAATGAATAACCATTTATTTATAACAACACTATGCGACCAAAAGATGAAGATAAAGTAGGCCGGATTTACAGGGCAGCGATAAAAGTGATCAATATGGATGGCTTTCAGGGATGTTCCATGACTAAAATAGCCACAGAAGCTGACCTTTCACCGGCTACTATTTACTTGTATTTCGAAAATAAGGAGGATATGATCGATAAACTATTTATCCATCTAAAAGCAAAAATGGGGAACTCCTATTTTAATCAGGACTCTGATTTATCACCTTCTAAAGGCACGTTTCGTACTCTCTGGTTGAATCACTATCAATATATCATTGATAATCAGGAAGAATACAATTTTCTTGAAAATTTTTCTAATTGTCCGTTAATTCAACACATAGAAAAAGAATACAGACATGACTATTGCAGTGCTTTTGAGAAATTGTTTGAACACTCAAAAGTGGTAAAATTAATTCACCCGATGCAGAATGATATCATTTACAGCTTACTGTTTGCCCCAATCAGTAATATGGTAAAGAAATCAATATCAACAGGAACAACGTTGTCGACCAATGAATTGATCCAGATATTTGATGCTTCGTGGAAAGCAGTCAGCCTTTAAATAAAAAAACATCTATAAATGAACAATCATTCAGTTATAACGTTATAAGATAAACAAAACAGATATTCTAATAAAAAAAAAGATTATGACATTAATAGAAAAACTCAACTGGCGGTATGCCACAAAAAGAATGAACGGAACAAAAGTTCCACAGGAAAAAATTGACAGGATACTCGAAGCAATCCGTTTAAGTCCTACTTCATTTGGTTTACAACCATTCAAAGTGATTGTAGTGGAAGACCCGGCTTTACGGGAAAAAATTTACAACGAAGCCTGTCAACAACCTCAGATCAAGGAAGCATCCCACATTCTGGTTTTTGCTGCCAATAAAAAAGTGAGTGCCGGACAAGTAGATGATTACATGCAACTAATTGCTAAAACAAGAGAAATTCCGGTAGAAACCTTGTCGGGATTTAGAGCCGCATTTGATGGAATAGTTGCCGGAACTGCTGAACAGAATTTTGTGTGGACTGCACGCCAGGCATATATAGCATTTGGAGTAGGCATTGTTGCTGCTATGAACGAAGATGTAGATGCCACCCCAATGGAAGGTTTCAATCCTGAAGCACTGGATAAAATACTCGGATTATCCGACCAGAATTTAAGTGCAACCACGATTCTTACACTCGGTTACCGCGATGAAAAGACAGACACTCTGATTCATGCTGCCAAAGTAAGAAAGAGTAAAAGTGCATTGTTCGATTTTATTTAAGAGATTATCCACTGATTTACACAGATTAATTTTCAAGGAATAAATGTATGAGTTTGTCCACTGATTACAAAGATTTACACAGATTCATTTTTTAATAAAAGAATTAAGGAAGAAAGAGTCCACTGATCTGACATTATACCCCTTTAGGGGCTGGGGGTAATTATTGTCTGCTGATTACACAGATTTACGCAGATTAATTTAGAATAAAGCAAATTAAGTAATTGTTGATATTTATCAAACTATTTTTTAATCTATAAAAAGCTTACTTTTCAGAGTCCTTGAGATTATTAATTTTTCATTATTAATCACTTAAATAGAAGAACTCCTTTATCGTTGAATAACAAAATAAAAACAATTCGATACAATAGACATATATAAAACATGGAATTATTAGATGCATTCAAATGGCGATATGCCACAAAAAAATATGATCCTTCTAAAAAAGTTGATCAGGCATTGGTTGATAAAATTGTAGAGGCAGCCCGCCTTGCTCCTACTTCATCAGGTTTACAACCTTTCGAAGTATTTGTCATTACCAACCAGGAGTTGAAAAACAAAATAGTATCCGTTTCAAACGGACAGGAAATAGTAGCAGATTGTTCCCATTTATTAGTATTTGCGGCCTGGGACAATTATACCGCCGAACGGATTGACCAGATATACGCGCTGACAACAACAGGGAGAGAACAACCCGAAGATCGTTATAAAATGTATACCGACAGATTGAAAAGCATGTACCTGGGCAGACCAGCTGAAGTGAATTTTGCTCATACTGCCCGTCAGGCATATATTGCTTTTGCTTTTGCTATGGCCGAAGCAGCCAGCTTAAAAATTGACAGTACACCCATGGAAGGATTTATTGGCGAAGAGGTTGACAAACTTCTCCACTTACAGGAGAAAGGTCTGAAAAGCGTTACATTATTACCTATAGGGTATCGTGATGAGGCAAACGATTGGTTGGTAAATCTAAAAAAGGTTCGTAATCCAAAAGAAAAATTCATTACTGAAATTGTCTGAAAAATTAAAAGCAAATAAACATAACAAAAAAAAGACCTCAAAACAGTTCATCTGTTTTCAGGTCTTTTTTTTAAGTCTATCATGGCCTCTATTAAAGTGCTCCACGTACCTGGAATCATTTATATTTTATTTTTGAATTAATAATTGTTTATTAGAGCAGTTGACTATGAGAATCTCAATATGCAAATAACTTATTTTTTAATTAGTATTATTTTCGTAACAATGCCTTCGGCTAATGAATAAATAAAACCCTGAGTAAAGATTTAGATCACTTATATGAACCGCTGAATTTTTTGACGTTATCTTTTCTTTTATTAAACACTTTCCGGTTGAATTGTACAACTAAATAATACCATTTTGTACATATGTAACAACAAAATGATTATTTCATGGAGTTGGATCACTATTCAATTTGCTTTCAACTGTTACATTCTAAATTCGGCAAACATATTCAGGAGATTGTCCAACCACCACCGGAGCATGAGCGTAATAACGATGCATATTCGGTTGGAATGTGTTCTCAAAATATTCAAACTTTGCCGGCTCATACGAATTGATCTAAAAAACAGTAACACCGGTAATTTCAGGCATTAAAGAGTCTATTGCTAAAACATTATCCAAAATAGCCCGTCACAATTTTATACACATAATTATACCTGTTTTCGGCATAAAAACGTAGTTCATATCACGATAATCTGCATTTTCTATGGTAATTAGAGATTATTTTCCCGGAGGTATTTAAATCAACCATGATCAATACATTCTTGTCGTTAAAGTCTGATATATTGGCAGTTCTGAATTTAATGATTGATGTTGCTTCCAATACACTTGTTGTATTCAAACAATATTAACTATTATCAATATCAGTAAAAAATTTGCCAATCTGATTGAAATAAGCTGCGCTTTAAAATCATGAAGCATTAAAAGGTGTCGATTAGGTTATGTTGCAAATTTTAAATCCAAATGAATACATATAAATCACAACAGAACACAATTAAAAAGGGTCTTTTGAAGTTTATTTAAACATTACGTGCTTAAATTTAGTCTTATTCGATTCATAATTTCATCTTTATTACATATTATTTAATTCCATAAATTAAAATAATCAACTAATATAGTTAATTATAATTAATATCAATGTGCTTTATGTTATCTTATGCACATTTTATTTAATTTATTCGTGCTCTTTTGGCCAAGTATTAAATTTTTGACAAGTTTAAAATATAATAATTCTTTCCCATTTGTAGCATTTATTATTTTTTGATGTATTTTTTGCTACATTTGTTCAGAATACAACCTTTTCATTTTTTTATATTAATTTATGTAAATAGCTATTTACCTATATTTTACTAAAATTATGGACAAATGGTCTATGACACCATATGTATCATTATACAATTATTATACAGATCGTAATTTTTGTCGAAAATCTTTTTTACTACAAAGAACTCACATTTACTACATCAATCTTCCTCAGTGTTTTTAATTCTTTTATGCATATATTTGTCAAGCAAAACATAGACAAACATAAAGAAATCAATTTCTATTATTTACTTTTTAAAAATTAGAGTTATGAAAACACTAAAAATTGACTCATTCGTAAAAACAGTATCATTACTTTTCTCAAGTTACATGATTATTTTAATGACTTTAATACTAATATTGCACAAATAGGATATTAAAGATTGTCTTGGTTTTCATATTTCAATTCAATTGCAATTAATCGACAGTATCTACTCTTAAAATTCAAAAACAATGAAAGCATTAAAATTAGAATCCTTTTTAGAAACAGCCTCGATAATTTTCACTGGTTATATGGTAATTTTAATTACATTAGTTCTCATTCTGCAGAAATAAGAAAAATACTCCCGGAACTACAAAATAGCCTATAATCACTATCTATCATACAATTAATGTAGAATTCCAATGAAATTTTATACTTGAATCCTATTTGGAAACAGCTTCTATAATTTTCATCAGTCACATGGTAGTTTTTAATTGTGTTATTCGTCAATAAAGAAAATAAAATCAACTTATAAAGTGTTTGCTTACCAATTCAAAAGCCAGAATAAATTATTCATATCTATTTTTAACAAAAGGTTCATGTTTAACATCTGTTAGACATGAATCTTTTGTTTAAGTCTAAAAGCAAAACTAAAAAACAAAGGTAAATTTTCAAGTCGGAAAAAGTATTTAAATCGTTGTCTACTCTGAAGAAATTACCATTAGAAACTAATCGTCACCAACCGACCTATCCATATAGACATCTGACAAACGGAATTCAGATAGAACGGCATTAATCCATTGTAAATTAAACTGGCACTTTTAAGTCTGAACTATAGTGTTGAAGTTATCAGACCAAAGATTGATTTACATTCGAATTTACGACAAGCTTCATATTCTTAAAAAAAACTGAAAAGTATTTATCAAAAGAAACCCACGAATTATTAAATTCGTGGGTTTCTTTTGATAAATACTTTTTTGGTAATGCCAGCCTTAAATTATAGCCTGTTCGAAATCCCTGAACAAATCTTCTAAATCTTCTAATCCTACAGAAATTCGAATTGTTTTATCCGATACATTCATTTCTTTTCTTATTTCAGGAGTAAAAGAACCAAATATAGTACTTGCGGGGTGAATTGCGAGCGTTTTATTATCAAACAGGTTAGTAGCCCGTCTTACAAGTTTTAGCCGGTTCATAAAGCTAAAACAGGCTTCCCTCGATGCCAGGTTAAAAGTAAACATAGCTCCGGGTTTGTTTCCAAACTGCGAACAACTCAATTCATAAAACTTATTGTTAGGAAGTCCTGTATAATTAACCATTTCAACCTGTGGAAGTTTTTCTAATCTTTCGACTAATGCCAGACAAGTGGAGGTTGCTTTTTCATATCGGATTGTCAAAGTTTCAAGTCCCAACGTTTGTAAATATGCAACTTGGGGTGTCATGTAAGCGCCCAGGTTTCGCAGGATTTCTTTGCGTAATTTAGCGGTAAAAGCTGCCGGCCCAAACTCTTTGGCCATCATGTGTAATTTAGGTGACGCCTGCCAGTCGAAATTGCCATAATCAACAATCAAACCACCTAAACTTGTTGCTCCTCCTGAAATATATTTAGTGCTCGATACAATCTCAATATTTACGCCTAGATCTTTCGCTTTAAAGCCACAAAAAGGGATTATAGTAGTATCAGCCAGCAGAGGAACACCTTTCTGTTTTGTCAGGGTAGAGATAGCTTTCAGATCGGCCACTTCCATTTGAGGGTTCGTAATTATTTCCAGAAAAACTGCACACGTATTATCATCGATTCTTGATTCGACTTCATCCAGATTTTTCAAATCACAAAACCGGACTTCCACACCGAAAGAAGCTAAAGTGGTTGCAAAAAAAGAATAGGTATTCCCGAATAAATAATGGGATGTAACAATATTACTACCGGTTTGAGCTAAAGTAATAATTGCATTCGTAATGGCAGCCATCCCTGAATTTACGGCAGTTACACTTAACGAATTTGTTATGGATTGCACCCTGTTTTCAAAATACTGAACAGTAGGATTGGTAATGCGCGAATAGGTATGTTCGGCTGATCGACCCATAAACGCAGCCTCCATTTCCTCTGCGGTGTCGAATTCGAATGCTGCAGATAAATATACCGGCATATTCAAAGCCCTATATGCATCCTGTTTGCCAAAAGGCGTATTTAATAATTTTCCGGTAAAAGATATTTCCTCTTTATTCATTTCAGTTCAACCTGTCTGCAATTCCTTGTCACAGGTCTTTAATTATAGTGTTTATTATAAAATTCAAACAAATTTACTGTCATAACCCATTGATCAAGATAATTAACTCAACAAGTTCAATCAACTATCTCAATTTAGCTCCAAGTTTCGTTTCGTAGTTTACCTGTAACTTTTTCATTATACCATCGATTTGACTATCGGTAAGCGTTTTGTTATCATCCTGCAAGACAAAACTTACAGCATACGATTTTTTACCTGATTCCAGGTTCTTACCTTCGTAAACATCAAACAGATTGACACGCTTCAATAATTTTCGTTCAGTTTCGTAGGCTATTTTCTCTATTTCAGAAAAAGATATATTTTTATCGATTAATAAAGCCAGATCTCTTTTTACTTCAGGGAATTTTGAAATTTCAGTATACTTCACATTATGTTCACCCAATTCTGTCAGGACTTCATTCCAATTGATATCTGCATAATAAACTTCTGCATCGATATCAGTAAGTGTTCTGATGGTAGGTTGAACAATACCATAAACAGCTAATTTCTTACCCGAATGGTTGTAAATTGTCAATGCTTCACTGAACAACTCATCCGAATATTCTTCAACAACGAGTTTGCGTAAATTAAAACCGAGCCTGCGTAAAACAGCGTTGACATACCCTTTCAATTCATAAATACTCGATTTTTCTTCAGGAGTTGTCCATGATTGACTATTTTTATTTCCGGTAATCCAAATTCCTAAATGAAATTCTTCTGAATAAGCCGAAATAGTATCTCCTTCTTTTTTATTCCCGGCATGGTAATAATAACTACTCCCGAATTCATAGAATTTCAAATCTGCATTTCGCCGGTTCACGTTACGGGCAATATTTTCCAGACCTCCAAAAAGCAGAGTTTGACGCATTACATTCAAATCAGAACTTAGAGGATTTAAAATTTTTACGGAGTTTACAGCAGGAAAAGTGATTAGATCTTTGTAATAATTTCCTTTTGTCAAAGAATTATTTAGTATTTCATTGAATCCCTGGGCAGTAAGTTGTTCAGCAATCAGGTTTTGCAATTTGTAGCTGTCGGGTTTTGTAGCGAAACTCAAATTCGATTTCAGAGTCAATCCAATTTCAATGTTATTATAACCATAAATCCGCAGAATATCTTCAATAACATCCACATCACGTTGAACATCCACCCGGTAAACCGGAACCTGAAGTTCATACCCTTTGTCGGTTTGACATACAATCTTTATTTCAAGGGCTTTAAGAATGGTTTCAATATTTTCTTTTCCTATTTCCTTACCTATCAATGTATTTATTTTATGATAAGTTAACGAGACATCAAATGGCTTCACTTCAACAGGATAACAATCAACAATTTCACTTGATATTTGGCCGCCTGCTATTTCCTGGATCAACAAAGCACAACGTTTCAATACATAAATGGTGTTGGTAGGATCACATCCCCGTTCATACCTAAACGAAGCATCGGTATTCAAACCATGACGGCGTGCTGTTTTACGGATGGAGACAGGATTAAAATAGGCACTTTCCAAAAAGACATTTTGGGTCGTACTGCTAACTCCGGATTCAAGTCCACCAAACACACCTCCAATACACATTGGCTTTTCACTGTCACAGATCATTAAATCGGCAGCATTTAATTTGCGTTCAATACCATCCAATGTTGTAAAAGGAGTTCCTTCAGGTAAAGTTTTTACGATAACCTGACCTCCTTTAATTTTGTCGGCATCAAATGCATGAAGAGGCTGTCCCAGCTCGTGCAATACAAAGTTCGTAGCGTCCACAACATTATTGATAGGACGTATACCGATTATTTTTAAATTATTTTTGAGCCAGTCAGGTGATTCTGCTATTTTAACTCCCGAAATAGTCAAAGCCGAATAACGGGGACAAGCATCCACATTTTCAACTTTTACAGGAATGGAAAGTAAAGTATTTTGAACTGCAAAAGCCTCAACAGAGGGTTTTGATAGTTTCACATTTTTATCTTTCAAAGCATAAAAAGCTGCCAGATCTCTTGCTACACCAAAATGAGAAGCAGCGTCAATACGATTTGGAGTTATGTCCACTTCGAGTAAAGTGTCATTTTTAATGCCGTAATAATCTTTTGCCAATGTACCAACCACTGCTTCATCCGGCAAAACAATAATGCCATCATGACTAGTACCAACACCTATTTCATCTTCAGCACAAATCATACCAACAGACTCAACGCCTCTTATTTTCGAACGCTTAATGGTGAAGCTTTCTTCACCGGAGTATAATTTTGTTCCAACCGTTGCAACCACAACCTTTTGTCCGGCAGCAACATTCGGTGCGCCGCATACAACCTGAAGGGGTTGGCCCGATCCGGTATTCACAGTAGTAACATGCAAATGATCAGAATTTTCATGACCAATACATGTCAACACTTCTCCTATTATCAATCCCTCTAATCCGCCTTTAATGGTTTGAACTTCTTCCACTCCACCTACTTCCAATCCGATGGAAGTTAATGCTTTTGATAAATCATCAGGCGTAACATCTAAATTAATGTATTGTTTCAGCCAATTATAGGATATATTCATAACTAAAATTATTGATTTTTTTGAAGGCACAAAGATACGATTTTTTTTACAGTTATGGATTTGAAAAAATCAAAAATGAGTCATTATTACAGTCATAAGTTATTCAGACACCCTAGTTTAATTTTAAGACACAACTTGATGATGCTAAATTCGCATTTTTACAACAGAAAAAGTGACCTGGTAAAACACTAAAGCAAACCACAAAAATGATTTTTATTCAATTAGATTCCACATTAAAGCATTTCTATCCACGGATTTTCCCCAAATCAATAATTCATGGTTATCCGCAATCCCTCCTAATAGGAATTCAAGATTCATGTCACTAATCGAAATAGGTCCCCTATTACCGTCAACATTCATTCACCAATAGCTACACAGGCTAAATTGTTTTAATTAATTATATACAGGCATTTTAGCTCGTTTTTAATTTATTTTTGCAACCTGGAATTAATAACTGATAAAAAAGAATGTCAACACATTGGTGTGTAAAAAATATACCGAAAGGAAAAAAATGTTCGTTCACCACACATTATAAGTAATGGTTTAAATAGATTGTCGTATTTTGTGCTCAGTTATTCAGTACATAAGACAAGTGTACTTTAAAATTCTCAATCAAATACTTCAAAGAAAGAAAGGCATTATTTATAATTTGCCTAAGGATGACTTTTTAATATCTGGCAGCCCCGGAGAATTAAAGATGAAAGAAATATATTCATTGGAAGAAAGAATTAACCGGTAAGTAAAAGGCCAATTTACCAAACATCTGCACAAAAAGCATAGATACAACAGGAAATTGCATGCCTTTTTGGATGGATAGCGGGGTAATTGAACCAAATAAAAAGTTGTTTTTATTGGGTTTTCCCGATTCTGACACACCGCATTTTGAGTCTAAGGAGCAAAATCAGTTGAATAATTTGATGGCAGAAATTCAAAGAATGTTCAATTCTATGATTAAATCGGATGAAAGCGAGTCCTAAATTCATTTTTTTCGCATGAATTTAAGAAATTTCTGAAGGAAATCAACATTCATCATTTGGAATTAAGAAATAAGTGGGTTTTCAACCGTCTGTAAGACAACCTGATATAATTCACATTTCATTTTATGAATATAATTTAAAAAAAAGAGCTTTATTATTAATCTATAATAAATAAATGCTGTATCTTTGCAGCGATTTTGAATAACAAAATTAACATGTTAAATTTTTAAAGGTTTAAAGTAATGAAAAAAGTATTTTTGTTTTGCGTTTTAGCTTTGGCTTTCGCATCTTGTGCACCTAAAAAAGCTGAAGAAGCTCCTAAAGCTGATTCTACTGTTGTTGCTGTTGATACCGTAGCTACTGATTCTGCTACTGTTGCAACTGACACTACTGCAGTTGTTAAGTAATTAAGCTTCCGTAAATTTATTTACGAAGCAAAAAGTCTGTTGGATTTATCTGACGGACTTTTTTTTTAGAGTCCGACAGACAAAATCTGCAGGACTCTTTTGGGTGTATAAATCAGTTAAATGAATTTGGCGCTTTTTTGTTTGTATAAGGACGTTAGAAAATATCTGACAACCTTGTGGCATAAATAAGTCAACCATATTTAGTCGGATGACCTTCTGTTTGAAAGTAAGTGTTACATTTATCTGAAAACATTTGTTTGAAAATTACAAATAAGTACCAAAAAAGTATTTTTTTTGAAGGATTATCCTCAAAAAGACTTAAATATCATTCAAACCAAAAAATATTTTAAAAAAAAGTGATATTTATTAATGCAGAATAAAAAATTGATGTAACTTTGCATCGAATTTGAATTGCAAAACAAACATGTTAAATTTTTAAAAGTTTAAACGAAATGAAAAAAGTATTTTTATTTTTTGTGGTAGCTATGGCTTTCGCATCTTGTACACCTAAAAAAGCTGAAGAAGCTACTAAAGTTGATTCTACAGTAGTAACAGTTGATTCTACTAAAACAGTTGTTGATTCAACTAAAACTGCAGTTGACACAACTAAAGTGAAGTAAAAAAAGCTATTGCAAAAAGAAATTCTTGCTGGCATTTAAGTCCGTTATCTCGATAACGGACTTTTTTTTTTAATAAATGCCTTTATCAGGCATTTTTTGTACCTTTGCCGGCAAATATATTAAATATAAAAGTTTATGTTACGAATTGCAGTACAGGCAAAGGGCAGATTGAATGAAGATACAATGATGTTACTTACTGAATCAGGGATAAAACTTGAATCGGGGAAACGACTGTTACTTCTACCTGCCCGGAATTTTCCGTTAGAAGTATTATTTCTGCGTGATGATGACATTCCACAATCAGTAGCAGATGGTGTTGCTGACATCGGTATCGTTGGCGAAAATGAATACGCAGAAAAGAAGAAGAATGTTGTTTTAACCAAAAGATTAGGCTTTAGTAAATGCAGGCTCTCGCTGGCAATACCTAAAGAGATTGAATATACCGGCATTACATGGTTTGATGGAAAAGTTATAGCCACATCCTATCCGGAGATTTTAAATGATTTTCTTAAGGAAAAGAATGTAAAAGCCGACATCCATGTTATAACCGGCTCTGTTGAAATTGCTCCAAGCATTGGATTATCTGATGGTATATTTGACATTGTAAGTTCAGGAAGTACGTTGATTACAAATCATCTGAAAGAAGTTGAGGTTTTGATGAAATCAGAAGCTTTATTAATTTCAAATCCGAAACTTAGTGCAGAGAAACAAGCTGTATTAGAAGAATTGCTTTTTCGTTTTGATGCTGTAAAAATGGCTGAAGACAAAAAGTATGTTCTAATGAATGTGCCAACTGAAAATATCGAGAAAATCATTGAAGTACTTCCGGGAATGAAAAGCCCCACCATCATGCCATTAGCAAAAGAAGGCTGGAATTCACTTCATGCAGTCATCGATGAAAAGAGATTTTGGGATATCATCGGGAAGCTGAAAGCACTTGGTGCTGAAGGAATACTTGTAATACCCATTGAAAAAATGATCTTATAAATTTCATTTGCCACTTTTCAGTAAGCAACTTCTACCAAATAATCATAAAACCAAATAAGCCAATATGGATTTATGCATTGATCAGGGAAACTCAAGAACAAAAATTGGAATTTTCAATCAGAACATATTGATTGAGCAGTTTAGTTATGAACAATTTGGGGCTATTGAATTAACAACTCTTTTAGCCCGTTATGCTATTAAGAATTCCATAATCTCAAGTGTGATTACTCAGAACAAAGAACTTATTGAAAATCTCAAAAGGAAGATTGATTTTTCAATTGAACTAACTCATCAAACTTCCATGCCCATTGGGAACAGGTATTTAACACCGGAGACATTAGGGAAAGACAGATTAGCAGCTGTTGTTGGTGCTGCTTATCTGAAACCGGATAGTAATATTCTGGTTGTTGATGCAGGCACTGCCATTACTTATGATCTGATTGACTCTTCTAAAAATTATTTAGGAGGTAATATAGCACCGGGTTTAACCCTCCGTCTACGTTCACTTCATGAATTTACTCAAAAACTGCCATTAGTAACTCCTAAAATGGATAGTCCATTAATTGGAAATACTACAGAATCTGCGATTCTTTCAGGAGCACTTTATGGAATTGTTTTCGAGATAGATGGATATATTGATGCTTTAAAAATTAAATATCCACAACTTTCTACTTTTTTAACAGGAGGTAGCACTTTTTACTTTGATACCAAGCTAAAAAATGCCATCTTTGCAGAACGAAATTTAGTGTTAATCGGGCTCAACCGCATCCTACAATACAATGTACAAAAATAAGCTTTTACTTCTCGTACTTTCGTTTATCATTTTCGCTCAATTCATTAACGGTCAGAACAATACTAATTCTCCTTATACGAGATTCGGATATGGTGACATCAGTGACACAAACAATGGTGAACAAAGAGCGCTGGGTGGAGTTGCAATAGGCTCCCGATCAAATTCAAGTATTAATACTGTGAATCCGGCTTCCTATAGCAGCGTCGACAGCATGACTTTTATGTTTGACATCGGTAGTTCGGCATTAATTTCCCATTTTTCGGATCAATCGAAGGGAATTAATACCTTTAATGCAAACCTGGAATATATAACCATGCAATTCCCTTTATCCAAACACTTAGGATTTAGTGCCGGTTTATTGCCATATTCTTTTTCCGGCTATAATTTCTACACAAATGATACAGCCTACCTGAAAAACACATCAAAACGTGACACAGTACCTTATACAAAGACTTTTGTAGGTACAGGAGGATTCAGCCAGGTGTATATGGGTCTTTCTGCAAATTTGTTCAATCACCTTTCTCTTGGAGTAAATGCATATTATATCTATGGTACAATAAACAACTATCGTGATTTAACGTTCAGTTCAACTTCCGGTTATACATCCACCACCCAGGTAAATACGATCAAAGCAAACAATTTCAGATTTCGGTTTGGATTACAGTATTACAATACGTTTGCAGAAAAACATGATCTTACGGTAGGACTAATATACGAACCTAAAATCAAACTAAATGGAGGATTCTCACAAATAACAAGTGGAGTTTTAAACGATACAATAGATTCAAGTCATCCAAATTATGTTGCATATGGGTTTGAACTTCCCACCATGTATGGTATCGGACTTAATTATACATATGATAAAAAACTATCATTAGGATTAGATTACAGCATGCAGGAATGGAAAAAAGCTGAATATTTCGGAAAACTCGACAGTTTAAGCAACCGGTCAAAACTCGCATTCGGCATCGAATACCAACCTAATTCCAGAGGACGGAAGTTTACAGATCACATTCGTTACCGCGCAGGTCTTAACATGAGTGATTCGTATTATAAAGTTGAAGGTGTAACGCCTCCTAAAAACTATGGCATCACTTGTGGATTTGGGTTGCCATTATACAACAAAACCACAAATTCAATATCGATGTTAAATGCATCGTTCGAATACGGTAAAATTGGTTCTGCAAGTATGCTTCGTGAAGACTATTATAAAATAAGTCTAAATATTGTCTTCAACGAACATTGGTTCTTTAAACGTAAACTTTAATCTTGAGCTGTACTCAAAATCTATCAATGATTAAAATGAGACCGCTAAAGTCAGTTTTTTTATCATTCAGAACTTCTGCGACCAGCAAGACAATCAGTTGTTGCATACTCTTTCTGTCATTACTTATTTCGTGCAGCAACGATAAGCCGGATAAAATCGGGGCAATTGTTGACAGAACCAAATTGCCTAAACTTCATGCCACTGAAATCACCACAATCATTTCAGATTCCGGCATTACCCGCTATCGTATTACAGCCAGCCGTTGGGATATATTTGATAAAGCAAGTCAGCCTTATCAGGAATTCCCGGATGGTATCTATTTTGAGAAATTTGATGCAAACCTGAAAGTCGATGCAAATATTCAAAGTAAATATGCCCGGTTTAATGAAAATGAACAACTCTGGGAACTACGGGGAAAAGTGAGAGCCATGAACCTGCAGGGTGAGTTATTTGAGACAGAAAAACTATTCTGGAATCAACGACAACAAAAGTTCTATTCCGACACGTTAATCAAAATTACACAAGCAACCCGCATAATCACCGGATTAGGTTTTGAGTCGAATGAAAGCATGACCAATTATACGATTAAGCGACCACAAGGTACTTTTCCGTTAAATGAGAATGCAAGCTCCGCCCCTCCGGTATCGACTGCGCAGCACGTTGTGCCGGTTTCTTCACCGGTTCCGGTTAATACTCCACGGACAACTTTTCCGCCCGTTAAATCGACGCCTACGATAGCTCCATTTCATAAGACATCACCCCAAAACATCAATATGGGGGGTGCTCCAAAGAAATAAATTCGCCTTAGTTAATACAATAAAAAGAAAGGACTAATTCAAATGAATGAATTAGTCCTTTCTTTTTATTGTATTAACTATCAGATATTGGCAATTCGTTTTATTTCCTCAATGATAGCATTTGCAAATCCCTCAGCCTGCTCCTTAGTTCGTGCTTCGGAGTAAATTCGTATGATCGGTTCGGTATTCGATTTACGCAAGTGAACCCATCCTGTCGGGAAGTCAATCTTCACTCCATCGATATCATTTACCTCATACTGTTTATACGATTCTTTTATAATCTTTAAAACATCATCGACATTGATGGCAGGAGTTAATTGAATTTTATTCTTAGATATATAATATTCGGGATATGTTTTTCGTAACGCTGATACAGTAAGTTTTGATTTAGCTAAATGAGTCAGGAATAAAGCAATTCCTACTAAGGAATCCCGTCCATAATGACTGGAAGGATATATCACGCCTCCGTTACCTTCACCGCCTATCACTGCATGAGTTGATTTCATCGCTGCAACGACATTCACTTCACCTACTGCTGCGGCGGTATACGTACCTCCATATTTAGCAGTCACATCGCGTAAAGCACGGGTTGAGCTCAGGTTTGATACCGTGTTCCCGGGAGTATGCTGGAGTACATAATCTGAAACTGATACAAGGGTGTATTCTTCACCAAACATACTTCCGTCTTCACAGATTATAGCCAACCGGTCTACATCAGGATCTACCACAAAACCGACATCTGCTTTAACAGTCTTCATTAAGGACGAAATCTCAGTTAAATGTTCAGGAAGTGGTTCCGGGTTATGAGGAAACTGACCGTTTGGTTCGCAATATAATTTTTCTACTTTAGTTACCCCCAGCGCTTCAAGCAAAGCAGGTATAACGATTCCACCTACAGAGTTAACACAATCAATCGCAACCCTGAAGTTGGCAGCTTTTATAGCTTCAACATCCACTAAATCGAGTGCAAGAACACTATCAATGTGCTTTTGTGTATACGAAGAATCTTCCTTTAGCTTACCGATTTCATCAACCCCCGAAAATATAAAACTTTCATCAGCCGCAATTCTCAGGACATTTTCACCTTCAAGCGAATTGAAGAACTCACCTTTTTCGTTCAATAATTTTAAAGCATTCCATTGTTTTGGATTATGGCTGGCAGTCAGAATGATTCCACCAGCTGCTTTTTCCATGGTGACGGCAAGTTCAGTAGTTGGAGTTGTGGCAAGTCCTATATTTACAACATCAAAGCCCATCCCCAACAGGGTGCCGGTAACCAGTTGGTTAACCATAGCGCCCGATATGCGGGCATCTCTGCCCACAACGATCTTGTTTGATCCGGTAGCATTCATTTTAATTTGAGTAGCGTATGCAGCTGTAAAACGGACAATATCCAACGGATTCAGTCCATCACCTACCGGTCCGCCCATAGTACCGCGGATACCGGAAATAGATTTAATTAGTGTCATAAGTAGAATAATTAAACAGAAGTGTCTGTATTCGAATAAATAAATTTTAAAACAGATACCTTAAACAAGTTCTATTTTTGAAATTTAATTTTTAAATCATAACCATAAGGAGTAACGCTCATCATATCAGCATTGAATCCGATTTTTGAGGGTACAATAAGCTTAGCTTCAGAATTATTTCGTTTGAGGTAGGATGCAGCTTCCTGAAAAGCACTACACGATTGAGTCGCGTCGCCATATATAAAATCGGAGGGATAAGGAAAATCAATTGTAGTCCAATTGCTAATTGTATCCGATGGAATTCCAAGTGTATATTGTTTAAACCTGGGAACGACAGTATTTTTCAATTCTAACGTATCATTAGGAACCGTATCCCCGGTGTTGATCATATGAAAATACAATCCGGATGCTGTCAGCACATAAACATCCCGACCATTTTGCTCCCATGTAGTATATTTGGTTGGTGTTCCGGATACTACAATAATATTATTACGTTTTATAAATCCATCAATCAGATCCTTTTCTTCATTCAACAATTGAGAATAAGTCTTTGTACTGCTGCAAGATGATGCAAATATTGAAGCAAGAAAAATCAGAAAAAACAAATAAGAAATTCGTTTCATATCACTATTTTATTTTTATACAAATATCCGATTAAATACTGAGAATTAAAAGTTAAGAAACTAAATAAAGTTATAAGATATGTAGTTAACAATTTTAACAATAATTTACCTATTTCCGTCATTTCTGGAAATCAATTGAATACTTTAATTTTATAAATCAGGGAAGTATAAGGTGGAATTGATGGTTCGCTACCTTTCATTCCATAAGCAAGGTACCACGGGATGATAAAAGTGGCACTATCTCCCTTTTTCATTAATTTAAGACCTTCTTCCAGACCGGTGGCAACTTGTTTTTTACCAATAGCCACTTGCTTAATATCATTTTGAAGTTCTTTTCCGTTTAAGGTTGATAACGTGTATGATATTTTACAAACTGTTGAATCTTTTATTTCGGTACCATTGCCCTTATGATCAATCTCATACCAGAATCCCAGTTCATTTCTTTTAAAGGTTTTACCTTTTTGAAGTGCAATTCTTTTTATATAAACATCCTCTTTTTTTGCCAGATTCTGATTAATAGTCAATAACGACACTATGCTGGTGTCAGTCAAACTTCCTTTATTCGCAGGGAGTTGAGGTTTTTGCCGCTTGCATGAAAGTATCAAAAGACAAATGAATAACAGGGCAACTGTATGTTTAAGTTTGAACATATGGGATCAACGAATATTAGCGATGCTTATAATATCAGAGAAAACCCCTGCGGCTGTGACTCCGGCTCCGGCTCCATACCCTTTAATCATCATAGGGAACTCGTTATAACGTTCTGTAGTAATCAAAATAATATTATTACTCCCCTGTAAATCGTAAAAAGGATGTAAACTGTCAACTTCATGCAGCCCGACTTCACAATTCCCATTTTCCATAGTGGCTACAAATCTCAAACGTTTACCTTCCACCGACAACGTCTTTCGTTTTTGTTCAAACTCGGCATCCAGTTCCGGTATTGTTTTCCAGAAATCATCCAGACTTCCGGCAAAGTATTTATCCGGTATAAACAATTTTTTTACCACATCCGTTTGTTCAACTTTATAACCCGCTTCACGTGCAAGAATCACCAGTTTACGGATAACATCTTTTCCGCTGAGGTCAATTCGTGGATCAGGTTCAGCAAAACGGGCTTCTTTTGCCATCATTATTGCTTTACTCAATGGAATCTCTTCGCTGATGGTATTGAAAATAAAATTAAGGGTTCCTGATAATACAGCTTCCATCTTCTGAATATGGTCACCACTGTTTATCAGATTATTCATCGTATTTATAATTGGTAAACCTGCACCGACATTCGTTTCAAATAAAAATTTCACTCCGCGTTTGCGGGCTGTTTCTTTTAAGTTTACATAATTATCGTACGATGATGACGCTGCAATTTTATTCGCTGCCACTACTGAAATATTGTTATGTAAAAAAGTATGGTATAAATCGGATATCTGAGAATTTGCCGTACAATCGACAAAAACAGAATTAAAAATATTCATATTCAATATCTCAGAGCAAATCTGATCCGGAGAAGCATCAATGCCATTCTTCTTTAACTCTTCCGAATAGTTCTCAAGATCAATGCCATCGCGCGAAAACAACATCTTTTTACTTGATGATATTCCGACAACATTGAGCTTAAGCCCATTTTGAGACATTAGTAATTGTTGTTGTTTTTTTATTTGATTCAACAAGCTCCCTCCTACTGTTCCAATCCCTGCAACAAAGATATTAAGCACCTGATATTCGGAAAGGAAAAATGAATCATGAATAACATTCAATGCTTTTCGAAGGGATTTACGATCGGTAACAAATGAAATATTTGTTTCTGAAGCTCCCTGAGCACAAGCCACAACATTTATTCCGTTACGTCCGAGCGTCCCAAACAGCTTGCCTGCAATACCCGGAGTACGCTTCATATTATCACCGACAATGGCCACTGTTGCAAGATCATCTTCCGAGAATATCTCATTGATCTCACCCTGCCCTATTTCGTAAGCAAATTCCTTACGCAGGACATCCACAGCCAATGCACTGTCAGCATTTCTTACTCCGATTGAAGTTGTATTTTCGGAAGATGCCTGTGAAACCATAAAAACACTAATGCCACTTTTAGCCAATACTCTGAATATACGGTAATTAACGCCGATCACTCCTACCATTCCAAGTCCCTGGACGGTGATCAATGAAGTATCATTAATAGAAGATATTCCTTTAATGGCTTTACCGGTTGCATTCGCCTTTTCACGTGAGATATATGTACCTTCAGCTTGTGGATTAAAGGTGTTTTTTATTTTTACAGGAATATTTTGATGAAATACAGGGAAAATTGTAGGTGGATAAATCACTTTTGCGCCAAAGTTGCAAAGTTCCATGGCTTCAATAAAACTCAGTTTTTCAATGACGTAGGCATTATTAATTATCCTTGGATCTGCAGTCATAAAACCATCAACATCACTCCATATTTCAAGAATGGATGCATGCAAGGAAGCAGCTATTATGGCAGCAGTATAATCGGAACCACCACGTCCTAAATTAGTTATAAAATTGGTAGTCGCATCGGTCGAAATAAAACCTCCGCAAACACATATCCTGGGAGCATTTTCAAAAGTCTCACGGATTAGTCTGTTTGTTTTCTCAAAATCAACAATGTGCTTATCGAATTGATTTTCAGTTTTAATAAATGTTTTGGAGTCGTAATGTATAGCATCCTGTATGGCAGCACTGACTATGACCGATGAAATGGATTCTCCATAACTGACTATTGTATCTATGATTTTTGTAGAAATATCTTTAATCAGAGATACACCCCGAAAGATATTTGACAAGTCATTAAATTGGAATTGAACCTGCTGCAGAACATCCTCTTTTTTAGAATCAGAGATCACACCATCAATTACCTCCAAATGTCGTGCCAACATCAGGTCGTATTCAGCAAGATAAGATTTATCGCCATCGCACGCAAGTCTGGTAATATTATACAGTTGATCCGTAATACCGGAAAGTGCCGACACAACAACTATCACAGGTTCTTCCTGCGCTTCGACAATCTTTTTTACACTTAATATACCATTGACAGAACCTACGGATGTTCCGCCGAATTTTAATACCTTCATCGTTATGAGTAATGTTTAATTTATCTTGTTTTACAAGTTGCAAAATTAGCGTTTTTTCCCCAATTAAACAGTGCTTTTACCTGTTTTTCAGTAAAACTGTTGTATCTTTCCAAAAATTGAACTACTTTTGCAGCTCAATTTTAATATTTCATTGTCGAAAGTCGTACAATTCATCGGGTAAGACAACAAATTGAATTATTCTTAAAATCCCTGGTCTGGTAGCTCAGCTGGATAGAGCAACGCCCTTCTAAGGCGAAGGTCAAGGGTTCGAATCCCTTCCGGATCACGTTTAAAATAATTAATCCGCTATAAATTAGATTTATAGCGGATTTTTATTTTGTAGTACTGTCAGAAGTACTGTCGATAATTCTATTATTAAAGATATTATCCACTTTTTAAGATCAAAAAAACCATTTAAATTTTACTCTAAATGACTTCCTGCAAATAAAATCATATTACTCTTATTTGATTGCTTAAAAATACAGAAAGAAATTCTACTTCGTATTGTTTAGGGTTCGACATCATGTCGAGTTCGATTAATGATTCTGATCCGGCATTACTTCAACTAAGAAACTTTCCAATGTTCTCCTTTGATATTCTTCTATTATTTCTTCCGGTGCCTTCACTAACAAAAGCCCTTCAACTTCCTTCATTAAATTATAAATGCAATCCTCTCCCATCATTGAACAAACTAAGTCTTGTGGACTTGTCGGATAATCTGCCATTCTCAATTGGTCGATTGCTTGATGTACTGGGTTGTCCCCCGCTTGTACTGCTTGATCGATTAATCTTTGTAGCTCCTTCTTGAAAAGGTGTTCCGTTACCGTTTTGTTATAATTGCCCTCTAACTCCACTATAAGGTTGTCCGGATACTCCTCTGTACAATAAATCGTTTTCATATTTTGTTATGTGAATTAATTAGAACGTCAACATCTCCTGGTAATACATTTCCTTTTCGTCCTGTGGGTTGCTGCTCATTTCCATCTGTCGAAGGTATCTTTCCGCTCTGTGATTCAAGACTTCCTCCAGTGTCCCATCCTGAATCAACTCCGACAAAAAGTGAGGGTGATGACTGCTTAGGTAATCTTTTACGATTTCCTTGTAATACTCATTGCTTTGTATCAATGTTTTTTATCAGATTTGTTGCGTTGTTGTTTTGGAACTTGTTTACTTCTTTATCAGTGACAGGAGTTTGTTTTGTATCGCTTCCATTTCCTGTTCTGTTATCGGTATTTGGTTTGGTTCCGTTGCCGGGCTGAATGGTGCCATCATTTCTATCATTAGTTCCTGTGCTCCCGCTTCGTCCGCTCCGTTGAACATTGCTACTTCCTTCCAACGTGTTGCATTCATTACTTTGTCCTCGATCAGTGCTAACAGGTCGTTCGGTTTTTCCTGTGCCCACTTCCGGAGTAGGTTCGATGATTGCTCGGCTGCCATCCAAAGGGCTGTTTCCGCTAGAAGTGTTTGAATTGCTCTCATTATTATAGGTGATATTGCCGGGGCAAATATTATTTTAATTTAGTTTTCATCCTGCTATTCTAACAGTTCATGGGGTGCGAATTCCTTCGCTTCAAGTTTTTTCATTTTGCTCTATCATTTTTTACTATGTAAATATACCCCATTATCGTTCCGGCTACACTTGCAATTAGCCCAACGTTTGAAATATAGGCATGTTGGATTACATTCGCAATAAAGATAGATACTGAAGCAATACATAGTGCCAATATCATTAGGACTAATCCAACCGCTCTATTGTATTTTGGAGCAATACTAGATCCTGCAATAACGAATGTTGCCATTGATGCGAACCCTCCAATAATAGGTTCCTGAACATACAATGTGAACAAATAGCTTAAAGATTCATTATTACCATCATTCCACCAATTATGTTCTGCAAAAGTTAGAAATTTGCTAATCAAATGTACAATCAAACATGCTAACATAGCCCAAGGCAAAACAACAATCCATTTTAATACGGTTACAAAATATTTTTTTCTTATATCTTTCGGTTTACCTTTAATTAATCTGTCAGAATTACTCATTGATTTACTCAATGAAATTGAATTACTCGTTGAATTATCAATTGTGTTCTTTTCTATTAACACATACATTTTCTTTATTTCGTTATAGTCATTTTTTGATATTGTGTAAGGTCGGTTAACCACCTGACAATTAATATCCAATTCTTGCACATTATGATTATTATGTTCAGGATCCATCCACACATAAAAGTAGCCTACATTAATATCATAAATTTCACCATTGTAATCCAAAAAATCGTAAATATTTGCCATGTGATTTTTTCTTTTTAATTCTTTTAATTCAAAGTGATTAAATTGATAACGACTAAATTTGACAATACATGGATATTAAAACGTATTTAATTGTGTATTTGTTCAATAATATTAATAAATATTACAAAAAGAAGCTTTCAAGTCTTTTAAATACATTAAAAAAAACCGCAACAAGTAAATTGTTACGGCCTTTAGATTTTATTATGATAGGTTTTATAATCAGTTCATTACAGCCAAATATAACTCTTTAGTTTGATCAAAGGTTGGAAGTAACTCCTTTAAAAGGTCGCCTAAAAAGAAGTTTGTACAATCCATGTTATCCCCTTCATCTGCCTTGTATTGTTTCATAGCATCGATTAAGGCTCTTTGATAAGTTGTGAGGTCATCAATTGGGTTTTTTGTTTCAATTTCAATAACAATTTTGTTTTTTTCAATTCGTACCATAATGTATTTGTTTACTTGTTAATAATAATATGTTGTAATCTACTTGTTTAATCTCCTTTGTATGCGTTTGAATTATAATATGACTGCATTGATTCAGGACTCGGATTGAATGCCAAGGTGTTATTCATATTGACATTTGCGTACATGATCGCTTCTGTTGCCTTTACTGCCTTTTCAATTCTGTATTTTAAATTTTCTTTTTCAACTTTCCAGGCACGTGATAAACATTCTGAAAAAGTTTTAAAGTTAGACAATTTTTGCTTAAAAATACACCATGCCCTATTCATCACTGAACTTTTAGAAACTTGTTTATCATTAATTGTTTTCATGTTTGTAGTGTTAAGTGTTTCTTATCTTGTGCAAATGTAACATAAATCATTACACAAAACAAATGTAATGCAACATTTAACACTACTTTAACATATTATTTGTAATGCTATGATATTACAAATAATATTTTTTTGTAGTTTTGCACTATAAACTAAAACACTACATTATGAAATTAAGAATTAAAGAAATCATTAAGGAAAAGAACATGACCATTAATTCACTTGCTGAAAAGATGGGAATTAACCGGGTTAATCTATCGAACAGTATTAATGGTAACCCAACTTTTGACACTCTGCAAAAAATCGCTACGGCTTTGGATGTCACTGTCTCCAGTCTTATTGAGGTTGAATCTGAATTGTATGGTATAGTTCAATTTAAGGGTAAGACTTATAAGATTGACAATGAACAGGCATTAATGACGCTCTATAAAGATTATCAGGAAGTAAAGAACATACCACATCTCGTTTAATACGATATTTATGTTTTTGATTGCAAATATTTAACTATATTTACACCCTAAAACATAAAATACATGAAAAAACTACTTATTCTATTATTTGTTACTTTAGTATCTTGCGCTAGTGTTAAGGATGCAATGAATTCATGGATAGGACATTCCAAGCAGGAAGTTGTTTTAAGATGGGGACCTCCAAATAGTATCACGTCCGATGGAAACAAAGGAGAGGTTTACATTTACTCAACTCAATGTAGCCGATTGAATGGTCAGGTTTATTGGTATAATAGAATGTTATACTTAAATGAAAAGGAAAAGGTTTATTATTGGATGGTAAAAGAAGAGAACGTACCACCTACACAGATTGATGTAAGAAGTTATAGAAGATTATAATAAAAAGCCGTTAGAGTTTATCTAACGGCTTTTTATTATACCAAGAGTATGATGTTTATATTTTACGATTAAAGGCCTTATAATAATAAAATTACACTTTGATTCCGATGATCTTAGTATAGGTGGCCCATCATTATAAATTGGGACTCCTTTTTCAATCATCCTAACAAAATATGGAACATCATCTGAATGATCTTTTTGAACAATTGCCGGGGTAACATCTACCTGAGGAGATGTTGTACTATCGACAATAGTCTTTAATTCCGGATCAATGATTTCGGAGGTCATTAAAATGTAGGTGTTTTCAAGTGCATTAAACTATCTGGAATATCTTTAAACTCTGTTACGTCTGCTAATGGTTTACTTGTATTACTTAATGCTCCGGATCCTAAAGATGATGCATTCCCCATAAATGTACCCCAGGCTGCCTTTTTACCTTCCTCAATGTTGTTTTGTGCGTTGAATAATGCGGAACGTCTGGCACCATAACTCGCTAATGCTTGATCTTTCCTTTGTGAAGCAACACTTGCCATTGAATTAACGGCATCAGCGTAAATAGAACCCTGATTCTTTGCCGTTGCTGCTGTTGCTTCCGGTGTCGCTCCGGTGATAGCTGCTGTACGTTGAGACTTCAAAGAATCTTCCTTTTGTTTGTTATCTAACTGACGTAGGTATGCAGCATTATCGCTCCTTTTCAAAGTATCTTCATAATACTGTTTGTTGAATAGATTCTCACTGTATGCCTTTTCTCCGTCTAATGCTTGCTGTTGCTTCTTTGCTATTCCTGCCGTAGCAATACCACCAACAATGTTACCAACTACCGATACTCCTAATCCTACACCTGGTAAGATATCATCTAATAATTTTCCCATGGTTATAATTTTTATGAATTTATTCTGTTTTAATTTGTTTTAATTGTTGAAAGTGAATGCTTTAGTATTAGTTCGCAAATTAAATCAAGTTTGTTAAACTTGAATATCATAAACAACCCTCTTTAGTTCCTCTAATAGTTCAACTGCCTGTAATTTAGAGAAATTCATCACTTGTATTAGACTAGTTTCTTCGTCCTCGATAACTAAAATTAACTCGATCGGCTCAGCGATACCATCTATTATTGGTATACTTGTTTGAATGCTGAACTCTTTAGCTTCTGAATTGATACTTGTTTTAAAAAACTTAGGTCCTGTGTTCATTTTGTTTTGTTTTGTATTTTAATGTTTTGTAAAACCGTTTAATTATTGATTTGCAGGAAAGAGTTACTTCCTGAATGATTCGCCATCGAAGTCAACAACCCTACAAAGTCGTACAAGCCTATCATAGCAACGTTCACCATATCTTTGAAGCAATTGTCCCTTTGTTAAGTTGGTGCTTAGAAATAGCAGCTTAATAAGCTTCTCGGACTCATCAATGATTTTATTAAATGGTTCGTATGGCTCCATGTAGTTGGTTTCTTTATCTTCAGTTCCTAATTCGTCGATATCAATACACCATCGCTTTAATACATTTGCCCAACCAATTGTGTTTTTTCCACGTTGCGGATCGGGCATGTTTAATTCTTTAGCTGATTCAGGATGAATAATCATATCAAATTTTCTGAAAAACATTACCGGCATAACAGAAAGCAAAATTGTTGATTTTCCACGTCCGCAAGACCCCATTAAAAGAAGTCCTTTCCCTTGTGTGTCGCTCATCCAGTCTGCAATTTCATCGTATTCTGGTAACCATTGAAAGCTACTTGCCGTATTATCCAATTTTTGAAAGTAAAATGAAAGAGCCTTTTTACATTCTTCCATGGTTCCAAATTTAAAAGATTGTGCTTTTCTTTCGGTTTCAATTCCGGCACCTCTTAATATTCTAATTGATTCTTCTACTCCTATCATTTTAATCTATTTAAAAGTGTTTGTTTTGCTTCGTCTGTTTTTGGTTGTAATATTTTCCCAGTTTGCATTTGCAGTATTGCTTTTTGCTTTGGTTCAAAAAACCCTGAATAATTTGACGAAATTGAGTTTTCAATTATTTCTAATCCTATATTCGGATTTTCATTTGAAAACTTCTTCAACTTATCAAACATTGTATTTAATGAAGTAAGACCTTTATAAGGTTGTTGCTTGTCTTTTTTAAAAATAAGCCATTTGCTTACTATTGTTTGCCATTCCAAAGGAATAGATAAAAGAAATTTTTCATTTGTGTTCAAATTCGGTATTTCCGAATTATCTCTTATTATATTACTTTCTTTTACTTTACTTTCTTTTACTTTACTTTCCTTTACTTTACCAGTGTTACGTACACTTTCGTAATGCGTTACATCTTTTTCAATTACTTGTCTATCACGCCATTCCTTAACTCGTTTTGCATTAGTTTCTTTTTTTATTGCGTACTTTCCACTAAAGTTTAGTAGTTGTTTGTTGAAAGTTTCACCATTGTTTGTGTTAATGAGGTCAATTTCTTCCATAAACAACCAACATTTATCAAGCTTTTTGCCCACTTTTAATTGTGATTTCAATACGCTTGTTTTAATTGGCTTCTCCTGCGAAGCTATCTTTTCAAGAAGAGTATAGAAAAGCCCTAGCCCTTCATATCCATACACCATAAACAGTTCGGTAATCTTCTCATCATTGAAAGAATTTGAATCATGCAAGTAGTATTTCATTAATCACCTCCTCCCTCTTCAAACAAACTTAATTGACTATCAAAGATATTTGGTACTAATTCAGAGTTGGTGGTTAACCAAGCTACCTTACGTCCGGTAATATCGCAACGTTTTTCATAAAGTTCCCAAAGAAGGTTTGCCTTTTCATAGTCCCTTTTGAATCTCGTACAGTTCTTCTGCCTTAATCCTGTTGCTTCACATACCATTGAGCAGCTAGCAACATGATCTTGTAAGTATTCGAAGAAAATTTGATCCTCATTGCGTTGATGTTGAGAAATTTCGCTACTTTTGTTCCGGGTGGTTCCTGTCGAGGGGGCTGCCTTTTTCTTTTTCATACTCTTTGCCCTTTCTATTTTACATTCACTTTTAAACCGGCATTTACTTCATCAGAAAAGAAATACACCTTGTTTCCACTTTCGTAAAAGTTGAATTTCTTTTTATTTTTTAGCTTTTGAGCAGTAGGAACGCTTACTTCCAAATATTCTGCAAGTCCACGAATACCATTTATTTTAATTCGAGTAGGTTCTGCAGTAGTTGATCCAGGAACATTTAAATTAAACTCGGCTAAAACATGTTTCACTACATTTGCGATTCTTGCGTTGTCTTCTGAAACTGTCAATGAGAAAACTGGTCTGTTATCGATTGCTGTGTTCATTATTCTAATTTTTACTTTTTGTCCTTCCCTAAAAAGTAGCTACTGTTTTTAGTTGTTTGACTTGCAGGCAAAAGTAACATGTAAATATCACTATATTAAACAATTAAGCTTGTTTCTACTTGTCGCAAGGAGAAACAAGCTGACACAAAAAAAAGGTACAACGTTTTGTTATACCTTTCTTCTATTAGCTAATTGTATATTAACCTTTTATTATTTTAGCCCTTCTTCGATAATTCTTTTTGTTGATTCTATTTCCAAAGTGGTAATTAAATTTTGAGAATCTGAATTATCAGCAAAATAGTTATTCATGCCTGAATTTTTACCGATATTAACAAATTCAACTCTCATAGCATCGTATAAATTAGTTTTTGGAGTTGGAATGTAGATATAATTCAAATCCCTTAACGAAATTATGAACTTTGCAAAATCCTTTGTTTTGGCACCATCTAACAAATTATGCATTAAAACAAGTAGTCTATCTTTATTGGGATGTCGAAGATAGTTAATAAAAAAATCCTTACTATTTATATTAACTTTGAAATATTCATTTTGATAATCATTTATTAATTTGCCCATTATCTTTTGCAATTCAATGACTCTATCAGAAGAAAAAGTAATCCATTTCTTATAACCAACGTTTATAATTTCCTCTGTCAGATTCGGGTTTGAATAAATTGAATAAATTTCTCCATTGGGTCGTTTGTATTGAATATTATCATAATCAATTGGCATATTAAGCAATAACTCTTTATTTATTTTATATTCAATGATCTTATCATATTTCCTTTTAATGTTCTTGAAACGAAATGTGTTAATTTCAACTTGAAGTTCTAAATCACTCAAAAGTGAATCTTGAATTAAAACAGATGTGTCGAGAGTTTTCAATAAATCATTTATGTGTTTAGCATTAACGTATCTAGCTTTAGGGCTTTCTTTAAAAGATTCAATTTGAATAAGGTAACGCAATGCTTCATCTAAGGTTTGATATAATTTTTCAGTGTATGGTATAATAAATTCGCTCATAGGTTATTGATTTTTTGTTGCTTTTATTTTTTGTGCCATATCTACCTTTTTATATCTTGAAAAAGCTTTTGAATTCTCAGAATGTCCGCTCATTGATGCAATAACAGCATCCTTTTCTCCATCTGCATACAATAGGCCAACAAAAACCCTCCGGGCCAAATGGGTAGATGCAACTTCATGTAACGGTACAAAATCCATTTCTCCGGTTAGTGGGTTTAAGTGTTCAACTGTTCGGTTCAATTCAACTTTCTTGAATAATAATTTTAATGTTCTATTGATTTCTACATCGCTCATTCGTGGTAATAGATAACCTTCCGGATCATTGTATCGTTTCAATATAATCAATGCTTTTTTATTCAGTGGTATGGATACGGTTTTCATGCTTTCCTTGCTTGTTTTCATCGGTACGTAAGAAAGTATACCATTATTCAGATTTGCGGTTGTCAGCTTCATTAAATCACCAATTCTTGCACCGCAATAGCACTGAAATATGAAAATATCCCTTACTTTTTTCATTCGGTCATTGTCAAATGCAAAATCATAAAGCAAATCACGCTCTTTCTTTTCAAGAATTATAGGCGTACCGTAAATTTCAGGTTTTAAGGTAAAATCAGTAAACGGATTGAATATATTGATCCCGTCATTTTTCATCTTTTGTTCTTTGATACTCCAACTAAAAAAACGTTGTACTCTTTTCAATATAGATGAAATAGAGTTACGTCCACGAGTGCCATCATTTAGCCATTTATCAAACGCTGTTAGAGTTTCAGCAGTGAAGTTATCGAATGTAAACTTTAAGAGTAAAGTATCCTCAAAACTCTTTAAATGCTTTAATGATGATTTAAGTTGTTTGCGACTCAAAGGTGTTACATCTGTTTCATTCAAATAGCGTTCAGACGTTGACCAAAAAGAATCAACAATAACAACTTTTTCACTTTCCACTTTATTGCAAACTGAATTCAGTTTCTCAATGATCAGTTTTTTATCCGGAATATCTTTTGCGCTTTGAAGTATATTTGATAACTCAACATTAATAGCTTGTAAACGGTCGTTAATTGCATTGTACTTTACCGGTGTTTTGCCTTCAAGTCCTATTGAGTTTTTTTTTGCCTGGTATCTTGTACCAAACTCATCAACAAAGGAAACGAATTTTTCTTTTTGAATTCGATAACCAATGTAATATCTTAACCTGTCACCGGCAAAAGTAACAGATGCGTTAATTGGACAAAATCCGTTTTTCTCCTTATCTAAATAAAATGTGCAGCTGTATTTCATGAGTTTTTAAATTAGTACTGTCAAAAGTGAGAAAATGATCCCGTCAATTTGTACTGACAAAAATACTGACAGTTTTTGAGCTAACCAAATTAAATCATACTTATTTTTGATTAAACAAAAAATAAATAACTATCATTGTATCATACAGTTTTGAATAACTATATTAAACAGTCTTATTTTTAGCTTTAACGGGGAAAGTAATCCCTTCCGGATCACTAAAACCGAAAACACAATCCGTGTTTTCGGTTTTTTTATAGCCAGATCAGCAACTTCCTCTTACTATCTGATTGATCCGATTTTTATCATCTTCAAGAACACGCTACTTCAAGGATATGTAAACATCAAAAGTGCTTAAATGTGCTGTATTCCTGATCTTTCAACATTGAATGATAAAAATCCACCGCTATATCTTTCCGGAATTTTATTTATTTGGTTAGAACCCTATTCCTACACATTCCATTTTTATCCCATTTAATAAATACTCTTAGTTTTATCTTATTTTACTTATGGTTATTTCTTAGATATCTCTTATCATTAATAAGTTAATATATGTAAATTGCATCTTTAGTAAAAAAAAGAATAAGGGGAAAGTATAGTTAAAAGGGGAGATAAACATCAGGTAAATGAAACGGGAAGAGAAGTTACCTAATTCAGGATTTCATACTCTCCTCAAAAATTGAATTTCTATGAACTTTAATTGATTCATTTTGCAATTTCACAATTTTATTGTGAAAGAATGTTTTATTTTTGATTAGTTATTTAATATGGGAAGTCGTAATAACTTTTTATTATTGTTATAACACGGCATAACCAGCAGGTGCGCAATCATTCTATAACGTATTTTCTACAATTTGTCCGCCATTTGTCCGCCAGGCAGATCAGATAATATCTGTTTCATATAATCCAACGTGTCGTTAGCCTCCAAAGCCAACGCATTGCAACTCTATCTAAAATCGGGATAAAGCGTCATGCTATTAATGGTAACACTGTAGACCCATCTTATACTTGAATAAAACCTTGCCGGGATCCAATATGTCGGACATCCGAAAAGACCCGGATGTCCGACATGTTTTTTTGATGGATTCTAAAATACGATTGTTTTGTTTCTAATATACCTTATTTAGGGTATTTCAACATCGAATAATACTTCCTAAATTTGCAAATTCAAACACATAAATTGTAAATTTCCATCTGAAGTCGAATCCTACATTTACAATAATATGCAAAACTGAATATATAATTGGAGTATTGCAGTAATTATACTCATTTTGCTTACTAAATGGCAATGAAAGCCGATTTTAAAAAAAACTAAAGACTTAATATTTTAAATAACATTCTGCTTTTGGGCTTTGAGAACCCTACCGTTTAAGTGATTTTGGCAAAGAAAATTTTCATGAATTTACATTTGAGAATGAAATAAATGAATTGAAATGAGCGAATAAAAAAAACAAACCTCACCAAAAAAGTAAGCATTAATTACAATTTAAAATTGAATTAATTGGAGCGCAAATAAAACTGAATACAGACAAAACACTTTCAATTAGAACGCATTATAGATATACATCGTCACTTTTGGCAAAGCTTGTAATCCATTCCGATCCGAATTACTCCTTTTAAATCTGAAAAAACTTCTGGCTGTCTGAGATGCGGGCATTGCTTTATTCATTACCGAATAAAGCAAGCTTAAAAAACCTAAAGAGCATTGTGATTATATATAGTATCTTTGCACGAAGATACCAGATTTGTACGTAAATAACAGTTTAAAAACAGTAATTAAATAAATGCTCTCATTACAAGTACGTTCGAACATAATAGCACTGATAAAACAGGAAGTGATTCCTGCTATAGGTTGCACAGAACCGATAGCAGTAGCCCTGGCAGTAGCCAAAGCAAAAGAAGTATTGTGTGCAATACCCGATAAAATAGAAGTTTCGCTTAGTCCCAACATGCTTAAAAATGCCATGGGAGTGGGCATTCCCGGTACCGGGATGGTTGGTTTACCTATCGCCATTGCCTTAGGTGCATTGATCGGCAAGTCTGAATATCGTCTCGAAGTACTTAAAGATCTGACCCCCGAAGCATTGGAGCAGGGCAAGAAAATGATAGAAGATAAGGTAATGACTGTTTATTTGAAACATAAGATTGCTGAAAAACTCTATATTGAAGTATTGGTTAAAAGAGGAGAAGATCAGGCACAGGTAATCATTAGCCGCAATCACACACACTTCTCACATATTCAGAGAAATGAAAACATACTCCTGCATCTGGAGGATGAAACTGACGATGATGACTTGAAAGAAAATAACGTCAGTTTGTCATTTAATAAAGTGTTCGATTTTGCTATTGAGAGTCCGGTAGATGAATTGCGTTTTATACTCAAAACATCAGTTATGAACAGGGCTGCATCGGTCGAATCAATGAAAGGGGAATACGGTCATTCCGTAGCCCAGACAGTGAGTTATGGCAGTCAGAGGAATGTGATGGGGGATACTATTTTCACACGTATGCTATCGGTAACAGCTGCAGCTTGCGATGCCCGGATGGCCGGAGCTATGTTTCCCGTGATGAGTAATTCGGGAAGTGGCAATCAGGGAATTGCAGCCACATTACCAGTATCGGTATTTGCAGAAGAAACGGGGAAGTCCGAAGAAGAATTAATTCGGGCATTGACCTTGAGTCATTTAATGACAATTTATATAAAACAAAGTCTCGGACGACTTTCAGGATTGTGTGGCGCTATCGTTGCCGCTACAGGTTCAGCATGTGGTATCACCTATCTGATGGGCGGTACCCGCGTTCAGGTGGCCTATTCAATTAAAAATATGATAGGAAATATCACTGGCATGATTTGTGATGGAGCAAAACCCAGCTGTGCGCTCAAAGTATCCAATGGCGTTTCTACAGCCACCTTATCAGCATTGATGGCTATCGACAACAAAGTAGTGACTTCTATTGAAGGTATAACCGACGAAGACGTGGATAAAACAATACATAATCTCACTAAAATAGGTTCCGAAGCTATGAATGAAACCGACAGGATGGTTTTAGAAATCATGACTCATAAAGGAGAATAAAAAATATTCGGTTTGACACTCAATTAATTTCTGTAATTTCCGGAGAAAATCGAACTTATTTTCTGAATCAGCAAACGATTAAATTTTCGAGTGGAGAAGACTTAGATTTGATTTTTCTGCCTGTTTTTTTTATCCGGATTGCAAAATAAAAAAACAAGGAAATGGACTTTAAGTAAATGGAAAAATATATTGTCTTGTTTTATTTCTTCAAATAACAGAGCCTCTCCCCTGCCCTCTCCAAGGAGAAGGTGATAGAGCCGAGGGTTAATAAAATTTTATATAGAAGAACAGGACATTGGATATTTCGTACACTTAAAAGTAAAAACCTGTTTATTAGTTTCGAATTCTATACATATGATTATTTTATAAAATTTCAGCTATTCATTATGAAAAAAAAAATAGTTCTTTCTTTTCTTTTTTTATGTTGCGTACTCAGCATGTCTGCCGAGATTCAGAAACCTGTTACATGGAGCTTTTCAAACAAACAAGTTTCAGAGAGTGAGTATGATTTAATTCTAACAGCCAGTATAGATAACAGCTGGCACTTATATTCTCAATTTATAGGCAAAGGTGGACCCGTAGCAACTTCGTTCAAATTTACACCCTCTTCCGGATATAAACTTATTGGCAAAGTTAGCGAATCGCCAAAACCCAGAAAAATATTCGAAAAAGTATTTGATATGGAAGTAGCATTTTTTGAGAAGAAAGCTACATTTACACAAAAAATCAAACTGAATGTTCCTGCGACAAAAATTAAGGGGACACTTACTTTTATGGCATGTGACGATAGTCAGTGTCTGCCTCCGGAAGATATCGACTTTTCTTTTGACCTGAAAGGGGCAACAGTTTTGGCTACAGATGCAAAAGCTCTGCCACCGGCGGTTGCAACTTCCGCATCCGATACAGCAAAAACTGTGGGAGCCACTGCGTCAACCGATGAAAAGGATTCTGCATCTTTAGTTGAAACATCACAAGTATCTGTCGCTACTTCCGGCGATTCAGGTAAGCAATCATTATGGACTATTTTTATACTTGGTTTACTGGGTGGTTTTGCAGCATTTTTGATGCCGTGTATTTTCCCGATGGTACCAATGACAGTTAGTTATTTTACAAAAAAAGAAGTTACGAAACGCAAAGGAGTGCGTAATGCACTGATTTATGGAGTTTCCATTGTGGTCATCTATGTGGTACTCGGATTATTGATCACAGTTATTTTTGGTGCCGATGCACTCAACGTACTTTCCACCAACGGGATTTTTAATTTTTTCTTTTTCCTGTTGTTGGTTGCTTTTGCACTCTCTTTCCTGGGAGCTTTTGAACTGGTATTGCCTTCGTCGTGGGTCAACAAAATAGACAGCAAGTCAGATAAAAGAGGGTTTGGAGGGTTGTTTTTCATGGCTGGGACATTAGCGTTGGTTTCATTTTCTTGCACAGGTCCTATTGTTGGAACCTTATTAGTACAAGCAGCTACCAGCGGTCAACTACTCGGACCAGCTATCGGAATGCTTGGATTTGCCATAACTTTAGCCATTCCGTTTGTATTGTTTGCTATGTTTCCTGCATGGATGAAAGCTCTGCCAAAATCGGGAGGATGGTTGAATAGCGTAAAAGTAGTATTGGGATTTTTAGAACTGGGTTTCTCGTTTAAATTTTTGTCCAATGTTGATTTGGCTTACCACTGGAACTTGTTCGATCGTGAAATATTCCTTTCGTTGTGGATTGTAATCTCAGCTCTGCTTGGATTTTATTTATTGGGAAAACTTAGATTACCAAATGATAGTGATGTAAAACACGTATCAACACCGCGGCTGATGCTGGCAATTATTACCTTATCGTTCACTATGTATATGATTCCGGGCCTTTGGGGTGCCCCGCTTAAATCCATCTCTGCTTTTCTGCCTCCCATGAGTACCCAGGATTTTGTAATGTCGGCTAATAATGTGCCTGTTGCAGCTCACAATTCAGGGAATCATAAATACGGAGATATTTTCCATGCGCCGCTTGGGTTGGATGTTTTTTTCGACTATGATGAAGGATTAGCTTATGCAAAGAAAATGAATAAGCCGGTATTTATAGACTTTACTGGCCATGCCTGTGTAAACTGCCGTAAAATGGAAGCTTCAGTTTGGCCTGACAAAGTAGTTCTTTCTCACTTATCCAACGACTATGTGGTAATTCAGCTTTATGTGGATGATAAAACCGATTTAGCTGCAGCCGAACAAAGTGTCTCAACGTATAGCGGCCATAAAATAGTGACCATTGGAAATAAATGGAGCAACCTGCAGGCTTCACGTTTCAATGCGAACTCTCAACCATTTTATGTATTGCTTGATAACAAAGGCAACTTATTGGTACAACCACAAGGTGCCGAGTATGATGCTGTTTTGTTTTCCAAATACCTTGAAAGCGGTTTGGACGTTTATAGGAAAAATAATCGTTAGAATTCGGTTTTTTAACATCATGCTTTATAACCACATAATTATTTGTGGATTAAAAAAACCGGATATAATTTTCATTTAAATAATAGAGTCATGTTTTTATCAAAAAAGACATGACTTTTTTTTATTGCCAACATTTTCAGTTTCCACAAAACTTTTAATAACGTGTAGGCTTCTATAATGAAATGTATTTTATTAATTATCTTCATAAAGATTCCCTTTTTAATTGCCATCATGTAGAAAACACGACCAGCTATCGACACATTTCAGCAACAGATCAGCCTGCGAGAAGTAAGGATATTTTAAATCAAATAGAAAACAATTTGTTATTTATCATATTTCATTGTCTCATTAGAATGGTACTTCGATGAACTTTTAGTTATACTTTTTGTTAGGGATACAATTAACATAGTATTTATTTTTAAACTCTCAACAAAATGAAAACCAAGAATATTATTCCGTATTTACTACTTTTGTTTGTGGCTCCACTCAGTTCAGGTTTTGCACAAAAGACTACGAATTCAAACATCAAGGTAGAAAACATTACGTATACGGTAGGCGATAAAGTTTACAAAGGATATGTAGCCTACAACGAAAACCAGAAAGGAAAACGGCCGGCAATACTGGTGGTCCATGAATGGTGGGGATTGACCGATTATCCTAAAATGAGGGCACGCAAACTCGCCGGACTTGGATATATAGCTATGGCAGTTGACATGTTCGGTAATGGTAAAATCGCAACAAATCCTACCGAAGCGCAGGCATATACGGCACCTTTCTACAGCAATCCTCAACTTGCTACAACTATACTCGATGCCGCTCTCATCAAGATTAAAGGGTATAAGCAAACAGATCCATCGAATGTTTATGCTATCGGATATTGTTTCGGAGGAGCCATTTTATTGAATTATGCAAAGCTGGGAGGCGACTTAAAAGCGGTAGTAAGTTTTCATGGCGGCCTGCAAGGAGTAACCCCCGATAAAGATCTGTTAAAAGCAAAAATCCTAGTTTGTAACGGAGGAAGTGATAAATTTGTTCCCGAAGCTGATATTACCACATTTAAACATCAAATGGATTCCATTGGGGCTACCTATACATTTAAATCATATCCCGGAGCTGTGCATGCATTCAGCAATCCCGCTGCAACCGAGCTGGGCAAAAAATTCAAAATGGCTATTGAATACAATAAGGATGCTGATGTAAATTCGTGGAATGACATGAAAAAGTTTTTCAGTTCATTAGCGATAAAAAAATAATGAGTTCTATATAAAACCGGATTCATCAAAGAGCAATAAAACAGAGTCATCTTATCCTGAGAAACGGAATAAAAAAAGAATCTCTGTCGGTGGATGGGTTGATCCCATGGAACGAACAGGGAAAGGTTTTGAGAAGTACGTATCTCCACAAATGGAGAAACACGGACTTACAGGACCAACAGCTGATGCAAAAAAAATTAAATGAAAGCTGTTTTGAAGCATCCATAATTTAAAATAATCTATTTACATTTAAACTATCTGTATAGCTGCAACTTACATTATCGTTTGGTTGTTAATACATTCAAATAATTCTCAACACAAAAGGATGTACATCAACTTTAAATTCTGCTATTATGGAAACAAAATCAATCAGACAAACAATCACATTTGACGCTCCTACCCAGAAAGTATACGATTTAATTATGGATCAAAAAAAACATGCTGCTTTTACAGGTTCTAATGTTATTATGAGTACAGAAGTGAAAGGTAAATTCGATGTTTTTGATGGATATTGCCAGGGATATAACATCGAATTAATTGAAGGAAAAAAAATTGTACAAGCATGGTATTTTCAGGAAGAAGGGTGGCCTGAAGATCATTATTCCATTTGCACATTTCATTTTAAACCTGAAGGAAATAAGACGCAACTCAACTTTTCTCAACTTGGAATTCCTGATAATAAGGTGAGAGAAATCAAAAACAGCTGGAAACATTTTTACTGGAACCCGATGAAGAACTTTTTAAAAACAGGGACCAGGAAGGTTGTGCATTTGTTATGGTAATACTCAATAAAAAAAGAACAAACAGGTAGAGTATGACATTATGAGAAAGTAGAGATTTTGGTTTATACCTCTCTACTTTTTTGGGTAAATTATATTTTGCCAATTAAAATAGTTTCTGTACTTTTGTCACGTAATAAATGTGGAGAGATTTGGACTGCTTGCAACCACGGAAAAAAATGCTAAATCGCAACCTCTTTTCTGCATCTTACTTAGTCCGCCAAACATTCCATCCACGTATTTACATCAAAGTATAAATGTAAAAATGTAAATTAATTTTACATTCACAGTTACAAATACACATCAAGTCATTTGTAAATTGCAAATCGTAAAATTGTAAATTAAAAAATTATGGGATATTTATTTTCATCCGAATCGGTATCGGAAGGTCATCCTGACAAAGTTGCCGATCAAATTTCAGATGCCTTACTGGATAACTTTCTGGCCCAGGACCCCAATTCGAAAGTAGCGTGCGAAACATTGGTAACCACAGGTCAGGTAGTTTTGGCCGGTGAAGTAAAAACATCGGCTTACGTTGATGTTCAATCAGTAGCTCGTGAAGTCATCAACGAGATTGGATATACCAAGGGCGAATATATGTTCAGTGGCGATGCTTGTGGAATTTTCTCATCCATTCACGAACAGTCTGCAGACATCAACCAGGGTGTTGAACGGGCTGAGCCAATGGAACAAGGTGCCGGCGACCAGGGAATGATGTTTGGCTATGCCTGTAATGAGACAAAGAACCTGATGCCTGTGGCACTGGATCTATCACATGCTCTGGTACAGGAACTGGCAGCCATTCGTAAAGAAGGAAGAGAAATGACTTACCTTCGCCCCGACTCAAAATCACAGGTTACCATTGAATATGATGACAACAACAAACCTGTAAGAGTTCATACCATCGTAGTTTCCACTCAACATGACGACATGGTACATCCTGCACACAATGCCAAACCAACAGCGAAAGATGATCTTGAAATGTTGGCTATCATAAAAGAAGATGTACGAACAATATTGATTCCCCGCGTTAAAGCTAAGGATGCCCAATTTGCCGAACTGATTAAAGACGATTATTTATTACTTGTCAATCCAACCGGCAAATTTGTAATCGGAGGACCTCATGGAGATACCGGACTAACCGGTCGTAAGATTATTGTAGATACCTATGGCGGTAAAGGAGCACATGGTGGTGGTGCCTTTTCAGGGAAAGATCCTTCGAAAGTAGACCGTTCGGCTGCGTATGCTGCCCGCCACATTGCCAAAAACATTGTAGCTGCAGGATTGGCCAATGAAGTACTTGTTCAGGTAGCCTATGCTATTGGTGTTGCGAAACCCATGAACCTATATGTGAACACGTATGGTACAGCTCAGGTAAAACTCAATGATGGTGAAATCGCTGTTAAAATTGAGAAACTATTTGATATGCGTCCAAAAGCAATTGAAGAAAGACTAAAACTTCGCAATCCGATCTACAAAGAAACTGCTTCATATGGTCATATGGGTCGTACTCCTGAGCTGAAGGCAAAATGCTTTAAAGACGGAAATAACAACCTGTTCACTCAAACAGTTGAACTTTTTACCTGGGAGAAAACAGATAAAGTAGCTGATATTAAAGCTGAATTTGGTTTGTAAGCATCAGCATAAGTAATTAATAATGAATAAAGGTTAATTAATATTCGCAGGAACGCTAAAATTTAAACTTTAGCAAATCAGCAAAGAAATAATTAACTATTTACGATTCCTTCTATTTAAAAAAGCCCGGTTTATTAATAAACCGGGCTTTCTTATTTCAAATTCAACAATTAGGATGTCTATTTCGTTTTAAATGAAATTGAATGAACAATGAATCAATTTTCTGTGATAATTTTTGATGGAATTTGTAATTTATGTTGTGGATGGATTCAGTATCTTATCCGTAAAGATAAGACTATGAAGTTCCGGTTTGTATCAATTCAGTCCGAAACCGGACAAAAACTGCTTAACAAAGTTGATGGGAACGTTAAACAGAGGGAATCAATCATTTATTTAAAGGAAAATAAATATTATCTGGAATCATCAGCCGTGATTGAAATACTCTCGGATGTTGGTGGTTTATGGAAATTAATTGTGGTATTAAAATTGATTCCCAAACCAATACGGAATAAATTGTATCAAATAATTGCTAAAAAACGTTACAGTTTTTTTGGGAAACGTACGGACTGCCTTTTACCAACTCCTGTAAATAAAAAAAGATTCTTAACATAGAACAACTCTGACCTACAATTCAATCTTTTTACAGTAACTTTGCATGAAAATTAGGGAATATACTATGTGGAATAAAATATCGCTTCAACTTCTTGTTTTTTGGAGATTTATAAAGCATTTGTTTGAAAATTTACCGACTAAACTTCCGGAGGCCCTGAAGTTTGCTAAGATCTGGTTTAAAAAATTTGTTGCCTGGCGTAAAGCCCGGTATACCCGTTACCGGGGACTGGTATGGTATCGAAAATTATTGAATACTGTATTAACTTTCATCGTATTATTTATGATCTACCTTTTTCTTGTAGATATAAATTTCTTATTCCTTTTTGGAAAATCACCCGGTTTAAGTAGCATTAGCAATCCAACTCAAAGTTCAGCATCAATCATTTACACTTCTGATGGGAAAGTTCTCGGAAAATATTTCCGGGAAAACAGAACACCGGTTACCTATGATGAAATTTCGCCTAAACTGATCAGGACGTTAATTTCGACTGAAGATGTACGTTTCTATCAACACTTCGGGATCGATTTTGAGGGTGTTTTTGCTGCCATTAAAGACATGATGCGAGGCAGAAGCCGTGGTGCCAGTACCATCACCCAGCAGTTGGTGAAGAATATGTATAAAACCAGAAACCAGTATTCCACGGGCCTGTTTGGTTATATTCCGGGAGTTAAACTGATTATCAGTAAAACAAAGGAATGGACTACTGCGGTTAAAATTGAAATGTTTTACAGCAAAAAACAAATTCTAACGATGTATTTCAATACTGTTGATTTTGGGAGCAATGCTTTTGGAATTCATACAGCAGCCAAGACTTTTTTCAATACCACTCCTGATAAACTTAACTTCGAGCAATCAGCAACACTGGTCGGACTTCTGAAAGCCACAACATCCTATAGTCCTATAGCCCATCCTGTTCGTTCGTTGGAGCGACGTAATGTTGTACTGGAGAATCTTGTAAAACTGAAAGTGATCAGCCAACACGAATGCGACTCACTAACGGCTATTCCAATTCAACTCAATTTCAGTGTTGAACAGAATTATGACGGTGATGCACTTCACTTCCGGGCATATATTGAAAAATACCTGCAAACATGGGAAGAGGAAAACGGATACGATATTTATTCTGACGGTCTTAAAATTTATGTCACCATCGATTCGCGCATGCAAAAATATGCCGAAGAAGCCATGAATAAACAAATGCATAGCCTTCAAAAGAAATTCGACAATCACTGGCGTGGTCAAAATCCATGGCAGGATGAAAACCACAAAGACATTGTCAATTTTGTAGAGGACATAGCAAAAAAGACCAAGGCATACGCCAGATTGGTTACTAAATACAAAGATTCTCCAGATTCTATCCAATATTTTCTGAATAAACCTCACAAAACCAAAGTATTCGACTACGACCTGGGCGAGAAAGAAATGAATCTCAGTATCATGGATTCGATCAGGTACATGAACCGGTTTTTGCACAGCAGTTTTGTTGCCATGGAACCGGGAACCGGTGAAGTGAAAGCATGGGTAGGTGATATTGATTTTAAATTCTGGCAATACGATAAAGTCGCCCAGTCAAAAAGACAACCCGGATCGACTTTTAAGCTTTTTGATTATACCGCAGCTATGATGCATGGCATGTCGCCCTGCGATATGATGACTGACAAAGCTGTTACCTGGAAATACAAAGAAGGGACTAACAATAAATCATGGAGTCCACGAAATGCAAATGGATATAGTTTAGGGTATCAGGTTTCATTGAAAAATGCATTTGCACAATCGATCAACACCATTGCCGTACAAGTGGCACAGATAGTCGGGATTCCTGAAATTATTAAATACGCTCATTTATTAGGTATCCGGACTCCACTTGAGAATAAACCTTCTACCTGCTTAGGATCTTCGGATGTTTCATTGCTTGAATTGGTAAATTCATACGGGACTGTTGTGAATGAAGGAGTATATAATGATCCGGTTATGATTACCCGGATTGAAGACAAAGATGGGAATGTAGTCTTCCAGTCAAAGGCTCAACCAAAGCGGGTAATTCCTTACGAAGATGCCTGGTTAATGACCGAACTGCTGAAAGGTGGAATGACCGAACCGGGTGGTACATCAAGAGCATTATGGAGCTGGGATATATTCCATTATAATACTGATTTCGGCGGTAAAACAGGAACATCTTCAAACCACTCCGATGCATGGTTCATTGGTGTTTCCGAGAAACTGGTCGGAGGTGCATGGGTTGGAGGTGAGCAACGTTGCGTTCACTTCCGCACCGGAGAATTAGGACAGGGTAGCCGTACAGCATTGCCAATTTTCGGAATGTTTATGGAGAAAGTATTGAAAGATGAAAGCCTGAAACAATACCGTGGTAAGTTCCCTAACAAACCAAAAGAAGATATTTCGCGTAATTATTCATGTGTGACTCATTTAAGAGTTGACTCTACAGCGAATGATTCATCCTCTCTCAACGATGTTGAAATGCAGGAAGATCTTCCGGTATTGGATGAACCATCACAAAACGAATAATTGAGCAATAAATAATTTAACACACCACATAACACCGATCGAAATAATTCTTTCGGTGTTTTTTGTATCTTATTCCATATAGATTAATCCGTAAATCGGAATAAGTAATTGTCAGATAAAAATCAGACAATCTTTAGAATAGAATTAATAAGGAGGAGGTATTAAAAAATCAATTCTTGAGAACGTTCATCAGATTGGATTCATACTAATTTACCGGTTTTTGATATTTCACCTCAGAAAGAAAAATCTATAAACGATAAATTTATTTCACAAGTCGGCGAACAAATTTTTATGTTTAAATGTTTTTCAAAAACTCATTAAACATAAAGATTATGAAACCAGGTAACGTTACTTTCGTTTTTATTCTTTTGTCATTTCCAATAATTTCGTACTCTCAAATAACCGAAAAAGAAAAAGAACTTAGAAAAGTGCAAACTGACACAGTTGCAGGTTGGAAAACCGGAATTGTCACCGGTATTAATCTCGCACAAACAGCACTGATAAACTGGTCGGCAGGTGGTGAAAGTTCTGTTGCTTTTAATGGACTGTTGAGTGTGTTTGCCAATTACAAAGATACCACTTCCGAATGGGACAATTCACTGGATATCGGATATGGTTTGCTTCAACAAGGAAAAGCCGGGTTCGTTAAAACAGATGACCGGTTCGATCTGTTATCCAAATATGGAGTGAAAGCGTTCACTGATTTTAATTATGCTATCCTGTTTAATTTTAAGACCCAGTTTGCGCCGGGTTACCAATTTCCAACTGATTCGGTGAAGATCTCCGGTTTTATGGCTCCTGCTTATTTAATAGGTGCTATAGGACTGAATTATGTACCAAATACTTATTTTAATGCCTTCCTTGCTCCTTTTACAGGCAAGCTGACAATGTTGCTCGACGACGAATTATCGATGCAAGGAGCTTATGGTGTAACTCCCGGGAAGAAGCTTAAGGGTGAGTTTGGGGGTTATGCACGATTAATTTATACAAGAAGCGACTTTAAAAGTTCATTTTTAAAAAATATAGCTCTTACTTCCAAGCTGGACCTGTTCTCCAATTACCTGGACAAACCCCAAAATATTGTTTTCAACTGGGAAAACATGCTGGCATTTAATGTGAATAAATTTATATCCTTCAATATCAATACACATTTAATGTATGATGCGAACATAAAATACAAGGGAGAAAAGGCGAAACTGCAGTTTAAGGAAATAGTCGGTTTAGGGTTCTTATTAAAACTTCCAACTTAAAAGTCAGTTTAAAACAAAACCGGCTGTACATCATCATAGACGTTCAGCCGGTTTATTCGTTTATATATTTATTCTGATTATAGAATCAACATGGCATCTCCATAAACTCCAAATTTATACCCTTCTTTAATAGCCACTTCGTAAGCTTTCATGATTAAATCATAATCTCCAAAAGCTGCAGTTAGCATGATAAGTGTTGAATAAGGCAAATGGAAATTTGTAATCAACGAATTCGCGACAGTGAAATCATAAGGAGGAAAAATAAATTTATTTGTCCATCCATCATACGATTTTATTTTACCTTCTGTTCCTACTACCGTTTCAAGAGCTCTCATAACAGTCACTCCAACCGCACATATATTACGGTTTTCATCATGAGCTTTATTAACGACATCAGCTGTTTCGGGTGTTACAGTCATCTGTTCCGAATCCATTTTATGCTTGGTAAGATCTTCCACATCTATTTCACGAAAGTTTCCCAGGCTCATATGCGAAGTAATGAATGTCTTTTCAATTCCTTTAATTTCCATTCGTTTCATTAATTCACGGCTAAAGTGCATGCCTGCCGCCGGTGCAGAGACAGCTCCTTCGTTCTTTGCAAATATAGTCTGAAAACGTTCGGCATCTTCCGGTTCAACCCCACGGGTTATATTATGAGGCAGTGGGGTCTCTCCCAAAGCATAAAGTCCTTTTTTGAATTCTTCATGTGTACCGTCAAAGAGGAAACGGAGAGTTCGACCGCGTGATGTTGTGTTATCAATGACTTCAGCCACAATTGAATCATCTTCACCAAAGTATAGTTTATTTCCGATACGTATTTTACGGGCAGGTTCAACAAGCACATCCCACAAACGCATTTCATGATTTAATTCACGCAATAAAAAAACTTCTATCTGGGCACCTGTTTTTTCTTTATTTCCGAACAAACGGGCAGGGAATACTTTTGTATCATTAAAGACAAATAAATCTTTTTCATTGAAATATTCAAGTACATCTTTAAAAGTTTTATGTTCGAACTCACCTGTTTTGCGATGCACAACCATTAATCGGGATTCGTCACGATGTTTTGACGGATATTGGGCAATTAGCTCATCCGGTAATTTGAATTTAAACTTAGATAACTTCATATTTAATTATTTAATTGTTTTTGTTTTATAAAACCAGAAATTGAAACTTTTAATTATTGATAGTCAGAGGCTGGTTTTTCAATATTTCCGTTTCAACGTGTAACATTAATTTATCAATTTGCCAACAATCTTCAAGTCTGACTTCTCCGATTCGGGTTCGTTCCAGTGCAACAAGATGCGCACCACTATGCAATGCCAATCCAATGTCTCTTGCCAGGGCACGAATATAAGTTCCTTTGCTGCAAACTACCCGGATTTTCAAAACAGGTGGCGTAAAATCTAAAACCTCGATGTCATCTATAACCAACAACTTGGATTTAAGTTCAATCTCTTCACCATTTCTAGCATATTCATAAGCCCTTTTACCATCTACTTTTACAGCAGAATAGGCAGGTGGTACCTGTTGAATTTCCCCTAAAAACTGAGGGATGACTTCATCCACCATTTCACGTGTAATATGTTCGGCCGGAAATGTTCCATCTACCGGCATTTCCAAATCGAATGAAGGTGTTGTTTCACCTAATTTCAAGGTGGCAATGTATTCTTTTGTCTGATATTGAAAGCTCTCTATGAGTTTTGTAGATTTTCCGGTGCAAATGATCATTACTCCGGTAGCCAATGGATCTAATGTACCGGCATGACCTACTTTCAGTTTTTTTATTTTCAACGTTTTCTGCAGTTTCCAGCGCAATTTATTGACCAGGCTGAAAGAAGTCCAGGTTAATGGCTTCGCTACATACAACACTTCTCCTTTAATAAAATCCATCAAATCTTCCTTATTATCCCACCTTTTATCAAATATTGTGGAGGAGGTTAAATTTATTACAGTATACTTAAATCAACTCCCAGAAACAGAAGGATTAAAATTGCAACCCCGACAATAATTCTATAATATCCAAATGCTTTAAAGCCATATTTAGTAAGGAAAGTTATAAAGAATTTAATAGCTGCCATTGCTACCAAAAATGCCACGACATTACCAATGAGCAAGGTCATCAGATTTTCCGACAACATCGATTTACCGACAGGATCCATAAACAGTTTTAGCAATTTATAACCCGAAGCTGCTGCCATTGTTGGAACAGCCAGAAAAAATGAAAATTCTGCTGCATTTTTACGGGTGAGTTTTGTTGTCATTCCACCGACAATAGTAGCCATAGACCTTGACACACCTGGAATCATGGCAATACACTGAAAAAAACCAATTTTTAATGCCCGCTTCCAATCCATGGATTGATCATCATTCGTCTTATTAAACCATTTGTCCACAAACAACATCAATATTCCGCCTAACACGAGCATAACTGCTACTACAACTACGTTTTCGAGTAACAGATCAATTTTTTCGCTGAAAAGGAATCCCAATACTAAAGCTGGAACAACTGCTATCAGTAATTTCCAGTAGAAATCAAAACTTTGAAAAAACCGTTTCCAATAGAGTACAACTACTGATAAGATTGCTCCGAATTGAATGTTAACTGTAAAAGCCTTTACAAACTCAGTGCTTTCCATAGCAAGAATTTTTTGGGCTATTATCATATGTCCTGTAGATGAAACCGGAAGAAATTCGGTTAATCCTTCAACAATAGCAAGGATAATCGTTTGAAAAATACTCATTCCTATTTACTTTTTGGTTTGTATAAAATAGCAAAAATAATGGATATAAAACCAAATAATGAGATCATTGGCCCTATCGTTATTCTCCTGAAACTGTATACATCAGGATTAAATTCTTTAACGGTTGTCGAACCCGTCATAAGTGCGAAACCTAAAATGATAATGGCAAAGCCAACAGCAATCAAAATCAGATTGATCTTACCTAAAGTGAAATGTTTGTTATTTTCCATTTTTATTATTTATTGAATATGTTGTCGAACTGTTTTTGATAACTATGTTATTGATTATTTGAATCAATCCAAATTGATAATTTCCTCTTTACTTACCTCTTACTTCTTCCTACTCTTTCCTCACTCCTCGTTTCTAGATAGAATACATATCATTGATATTCATTCGTAAATAACGTCCGACCGAGAAATAAGAAGAAACAGCAGTAAGAGTTAAACCCAGAACAATGATTATACCACAAACAATGCCGGCAGTTAAAGGTTGTATGATCGATCCGGGCATTCCAAATTGATATTGAACAAAATAAACAACTCCCGATAGCATGACTATAGAAATAAGGGATGCAGTGAACCCGTTCAACATGCTGCTACTAATGTATGGACGACGGATAAACCAAGGAGTAGCGCCCACCAGTTTCATGGTATTAATTAAAAAACGATCTGAATAAAGGGATAATCGAATCGTTATATTTATTAGTGCCACCGAAACAAAAAGCAGAATAACTGCCAGACCAAGTAAAATAAGACTCACTTTTCTCACGTTATCATTCACCAGACTGACCATATCTTTCTGGTATACTACCCTGGTTATATGTTCAAAAGCTTTTAACTTCGTTTGAATCATACTCACATTTTCGTTATTGGCATATTGCGAATGCAATTTCACCTCAATGGATGCTTTCAATGGATTATAACCCAAAAACTCTTTTGGATTTTCCCCTAAATTGGCAATATGATCTTTTAACGCATCTTCTTTTGAAATATATTCCACTGATTTGGCATACGGGGAGGCTTTCAGATAATCTTCTACCCGCTTGGCATCCTGACGACCGGAAGCATCATCCATGATGATTGATAAATTGATATTCTCTCTTACATACGTACTCAAATCACGAGCCACAAGTAGGAGTAGGAATACTAATCCCACCAGAAACAAGACCATCGACATACTGATGGTAGAGGTTAAATGGAATTTCAAAAAAATAGGCTTACTTACTTTTGATTTATTTTTCGACATTTTATATAGAAATTTTCTTTTCCAATTTTATGCATTGATCGCAGTCTTTCTGCTCTTATTCCACAGCAAAAATACATACCCAATTATACCCAATAGTAATAACAAAGACGAAATCAATGCTATGCTATTTCCTATGCTGTAGGATTTAGGTTCAAATTTATATTCTATTTCATAATTTCCGGCTTTAAGTGGCATGGCTCGTAACAAGTAATTGGCACGTACATATGGTACTATTTTTCCATCGATATAAGCATTCCAACCATCTTTGTAATATATTTCCGAGAAAACAGCTACCTGATCGGTCTTTGAACTAAAGTTGTATACCAAATCATTCGGTTCATATGATTTCAAAGAGATACGTGCTGTTGTATCAGGATTAAGTTTGGCAGGCAATTGCGAAGCAAATAATTTGTCTACCACCAATTCTTTCTTCGTGTTGATTTCGCCAACCATTCGCATTTCATCATTTGCATTATCGGCAATCCTGATATTATTTACAAACCAGGCATTTCCATTGGCATGAGGATTAATGACCGGGGCGGCTTCTTTACTGTAAATCAGATACTTCATATTCAACATATTCAGCACCCCTAATGAATCCATCGTATTGTTGATTACCTGAGGAGTAGTTGCCCTACCAAACGCACCAAACAACCGTCCTACCTCCTTTTCAACATGCATGTTAATCAGTTCCTGATAGCGACGCAGTTTGGCAGCATGATAACCGCCTATATTCTTATGGAAATACGAAGGTGAAGCATCATTGAAAATACTAACTGTTCCATCCAACACCCGGAATTGCGACTTATCCTGCAATATAAAATTGTCCGCCTTAGAGGGTGTTATCAGTGTTTCAAAATGACGGGGACGTTGAAAATTATCATTATTCAAATAACGTTTTGCAACAGGTGCCAAATCAAACAAAATCAAAATACCAAATAAAACATAGGTCAGATTTTGCTTTATATAATTCTTTGCATATAACCAGATCAAACCGGCTGACAGAAGAATATACATCAATGAACGGAATGCATCAGCCCGTAACAAACCAGCCCTGTCCAGTGGAAGAGTTTCTTTCAGGAAAGCATTATTCCCGGTATATTGTGCGTCGGCAGGAGATATAAAGTCACCCGACAAAGAAGGGATCAACGCAAAAATTAATGCAATTCCACCTACTATGGCTGCACTGATTAGTACAGGGCGTATTAGTTTCTGTTTGTTTTTTACAGTAAAAACTTCCTTTAAAGCCAATATAGCCATCAAAGTCATTCCAAAACCTGTAGCCACTAACATCATGGATACAGTACGGAACTTATTATATAAGGGCACATAGTCAATAAAAATATCAGTCAGCCACATGAAGTTACGGCCCCATGCCAGCATAAGAGTTAAACCAATTATAGGCAATAACCACCATTTGGTACGTTTATCCACCAAAAATAAGCCTAATACAAATAAGAAGCAGATGATCGCACCAATGTATACAGGGCCCGAAGTGAATGGTTGAGAACCCCAGTAAAGCGGGAATTGGGTTTCTTTCATTATTTTGTTTACATCAGGTGCACCCAGACTTGTCAACCTTTTACCTGTTTCACTGTCAGAAGTTAGTGCTCCGCCACTGCCCCCACCCTTAAAATCAGGGATCAACAATGTCATGGTTTCACCAATTCCGTAGCTCCATTGAGTGATGTAATCTTTATTCAGTCCATGTTGTGAATTCTGAGTATCCACGGTTAATCCGTTCGATTCTCCCCGCATGGTTGCTTTGCTGTATTCGTTGGTTGTCAGCAGCGAAGTGGCGTTCATTCCAACTGCTACCAATGCAGCTGCTATCAACATACCGCTTGTTTTCAGGAAACCGGCAATTTCTTTTTCTTTAATGCTGTAAATAAATTCTACGACAGCAAGGATAATCAATATAAAGACTGTGTAATAGAGAATCTGAACGTGATTGGCACGAATTGCCAGACTTAGAAAAAAAGCAGTCAACAATGCTCCCAACACCCGTTTTCGGCGGAATGCCATAAACACACTCCCGATAAGCGGTGCCATATAGGCAATGGTAATAGCTTTTGAATTATGTCCCGCCAGTATAATGATAAAATTATAGGAAGCAAATGAAAACGCTATCGCTCCCACGATTGCCAGCCACGGATTTACCTTAAATGCCAGCAACAAAATATAAAACCCGATCAGGTATAACATCAGGTTATACACCGTATTCGGGAAAATATGAATCAAATCTTCCACATACTTAATCAGGTTGTACGGTTGGGTCATAGAGATCTGGTAGGTGGGCATACCTCCAAACATAGAGTTGGTCCACAATGTGACATCATTATGGGTGGCATTGTAATCCAGAGTTTCTTTCGCCATGCACATCCAACTCTCGGTATCATGACCAAGCAATTGTTTTCCTTCCAGTACCGGAGAGAAATACATAAACGAAATTACGACAAATAACAGGAATGCAGCAATGTGCGGTGTAAATTTGGTAAGTACTGTTTTATTCATTTTGGTACGCTGGTTTTGCAGAAAGCAGTTTTCGGGAAAAATCATACAAAAGTACTACCTTTTTTCACACTTGCCATACGATCAGCGGTTAAAAATTGTTGATTTGTGACTATGAATGTGTTTGGAAAAGTTTTATTGTCTTAATATTAATTGCAAAAAAAAATAATTCCGGCTAAATTTCATTGAAGAAATTTAGCCGGAATTAGTTTTAAACAATTATTTTTACTTTACTAATAATTTTTCTACTGTTTCAAGGAATTCAGAAGCTTGAGAATAAAGTTTTTCTACTGTTTCTAAATCATAAAAAACAAAATCGTCATAATCGCTGCTATGTCTTTTCTCGAACAATGTAGAATAGATATTACTTATCTTCGGGGGAATTTTATTTGTTACAACAAAATGAAGTCCAAGCATTTGCTTTACTCCACCATGTGTTTGTGCAGAAATACCGTTCTTTATCAACAAAGCATTTACAATATAATAACAAGCATAGTACAACCTGTTAATAGCCCCATTCAGATAACCTTCTTTAATCATTAATCGAGCTTCCAACATCGTTTCTTTTGATCGTTGAATCCGATAACCAACCAATCCATGAATACTTTCATCATCCAATGTCTGTTTCATAGTTCAATTCCCTCATTCATTACATTAATATAAAATGGAGTTTTAAATGGACGATTATACCATATTTTTTTTGCCATTACCATAGGGCTAATGAGCAGTCCGGCTTTAAGTTCCAACTCATAAATCGGGAAAGTAATTTTTGTCTCATCTTCCAGAGTCACTTTATCTTTATCCAATAAAATCAACAAGTCTATATCACTATCCCATCCTGCATCACCTCGTGCCTCTGAACCATAGAGTATTACTTTTGCAGAAGGAGCTTCTCTGTGAATTATTTCACGAAGGCTATTTAAAATTTCAGGTCGTCTCATGGAGGATAGCTATTTTAATAAAATACCATTACAAAAATAACGCTTCTTTTTCAATAAAGTTTCGTTTTTGCTATTTTCATATTTTTCAAAAGATTGCAGATAAATAATTATTAAGATCGGACTTCTTTAATGTAAACTTTTATCTGACAATAAGTATGCATTATTATAAAATAAGACGATATGAAAATTTCACATTCATCAAACCTGTACATACTTATTGATTGACAAGTAGCTGATCGTGAATCTAATAGTTCCACTTCCAATTTATTCTGCTTAAAACTTCGGTGAACAAGTGAAAATATAAAAACGACCTTTAAGTTTTATATAGTTCCTTCGTGTAAATCCCAAATAGGGAAACACAATTCGAAATCATTCCAAACAATATCTCCGTAATGAATAGTGAATTTTTTAAACAAATTTTTATCCAGATATTTTCTTGTCATACTATTTCTGGCATTTTTTAAAAAAAATGAAAAGTCTATAGTTCTTTCCACTCCATCGGAGAAAAAAAATTGAATAATGTATTCTCCTATATATTCAGCTTTTATAATTGAGATTACCATCATATTATAGTTTTTTTGTGATGTTTTCCGGCGAAAAATCAATATCATAAACAAAGAAATCGATCCATTTGCGAATAATATCATCTCGATATACCTCAACAACCTTTTTGAACTTCTTCATATTTTGTGCATCCAAAGGCATTTTACCTTGAACATCTTTAACAATTATTTTTTTGAACTTCCCATTTTCAAAAACAATCTCTGCTTTACTCTCTGTATCCTGAAACTTTCCATGAACATGTATTGGTTCATGTTCCTTAGAATAAAAAAGAAATACCAATCCAAAATACTCATATAGTTTAGGCATATCTATATAATTTAATAGTACAAAGATATATACAACTTTCGAAAGTTGTGTCAAGCTATGCATTAATTATTATGTACAATAAATACATACTAATTTCGGATATGACTTTTACTTTTCAAAATGCCTTTCAACATCTATTTTTAGTAATTGTTTTTTATATTTTTTGCAAAATGGAAACTACAGTACATTATCTTCTTTAAACCTGATTCGAAGTTGGGTATCGTCAGTCCAACTGACTTCTTCATTATTTCGTATGCCGATCCCAATCAACCGAACCTTTGTTGAGAGGTCGACCAGCTTCAATAATTCCGATCCGGCTTCAAATAATGTTTCATAGTCGGATATAAATGCCGGGAATGTTTTACTGCGTGAAATGATTTTAAAATTGGCATATTTTATTTTCAGACTGACCGTTCGTCCTTTGTAATTATTTTTGCTGATATATTGAATTACGTCCTGGGTTACCTTTTCAAGTTCCAGTCTTAATTCTTCATAGGAATCCATATCCTTTTCGAAAGTAGTTTCGGAGCTTACCGATTTTCGGGTCCGTTGAGATTGAACCGGTCTTTCATCGATTGCCCGGGCATTTAGATAATAAATATGCCCGGCTTTTCCAAAATTAGTAACCAGTCCCTGTTCCGACCATTGCTTTAAATCTGCACCTGTACGTATACCCAACTGATGCATCCGTTCCGCCGTCACCTTGCCGACACCGTAAAACTGTTCGATGGCAAGTGATTCGACGAATTGTTCAGCAGCTTCAGGTATTACTACAAACAGACCGTCAGGTTTTTTGTAATCGGAAGCGATCTTAGCCAGGAATTTGTTGAAAGAAACACCGGCCGAAGCAGTAAGCCCGACCGTCTCACGTATTTTTTGCTTAATCTCGTGAGCTATTTGTATAGCCGAAGCTATTTGCATATGGTTTTCAGTAACGTCCAGAAAAGCTTCATCCAACGACAGAGGTTCTACCAGGTCGGTATATTCGTGAAAGATACCCATGATCTGCCTGGATATCGATTTATACACGTCAAAACGGGGTAATACAAAAATCAGTTGAGGGCATTTTCGAAGTGCCATTTTCGAAGCCATGGCCGAATTGACTCCGTATTGCCTTGCCTCATAACTGGCAGCCGCAACAACACCGCGTGCTCCTGCATACCCTACTGCCAACGGTTTACCCTTATATTCAGGGTTATCCCGTTGTTCAACAGAAGCAAAAAAAGCATCCATGTCGATGTGAATGATCTTGCGCATAGCCCAACTTTTAGTTATTTACTGATTAGAAACAAATATCAGGCCTGTTTAGCTGTAACGAATTAATGAATAATTAATAATGAACAATTAATAATTTTCTTTTTCTTCACTCATCTCTCATTCCTCATTTCTCACTCCTTTCTTCTTACCTCTATTTAATTTCCGGCTTTGCCCAAAAGCAATCCGGATTATTCGTTATAAAGGTTTTATCCATTTCTCTGATTTGTTCCTGACCATCTACAGGTAATAATTGCAAATAGGTTACTGTTTTACCTTGTTTATATGTTTCAGCATCATATTCACTCGAAACAGGACATTCCAACCGGTAGAGATTTTTTGCCATGTAGTTCTCTAAATAAAATTCTTTAGTCTGCGATTCCATCCTGTTCCTGTTAGCTTCCGGATTTAAAATTAAGGTCTTACCTTTTATAAGACGTTCTCTTACTTCAGCGATACCCAGTAATTCTCCATTTTCGTTCATGACATAAGCATCAAAAGTCGGATCAATCCAGATCCATTTCTTCAGGTCATTGCAGTAAACCATATTTATAACATGACAATCATCAAATTTCGTTTCTTTCGGCAAACAGGTTATATACCTCGATTTTATTCCCATGGATAAATAACATTCATTTAAAACCGTGGCCATCATCAGGCAATTAACTCCTCTCCGTTCGGATCTGCAAACGTTGATAATATCTATTGCATTTTTAATCTTTGGATTTTTTCCGTTTCCATCATACGTGATTGTAGCATGAACCCAATGCATTAAATTCAGTATTCTCGCAACTTCATTTCCTGATCCGGCAATGGAGTCTAACCGGAGTTCTTGCCT
>Ga0302292_1000052_pt1 | contig 81665 bp, 58 predicted proteins | sample III_Fen_N2_1_FD_194553 | JGI IMG/M metagenome (GOLD analysis project Ga0302292, IMG submission 194553) | Peat permafrost microbial communities from Stordalen Mire near Abisko, Sweden - III_Fen_N2_1 | ecosystem: Environmental > Terrestrial > Soil > Wetlands > Permafrost | place: Sweden: Abisko...
GAGAATACTTACAAAACTATCTGGATGAGTTTGTTTATAAGCTAAATAGACGTAATTTCAACTCATTTTTTGATAGACTGCTCGTAGCTTCTGTTTATCTTTACTGGCATACTAACGATTAATCAAATTAAATATTGATTTTATTTTTAAATAATTCAAAAACAAATACATTTGTAGCTAGTTTATAACCAAAAACAATTGAAATGAAAAGATTATTTGTAACCCTAATTATCTCAGCAGGATTATTCTATTTTAATTCGGCATTTTCTCAAACAACCTTAGTTGGAACATGGGAAAACACTTCTGAAAAAAGTAAAAGTGATGGAAAACCCACAACAGAGTATTGGCGTTTTACTGTCGATACTATGTATTGGATGCAAGGGCCATTAAAAATGACGAAATACGATCCAAAGGAATTGAAAAATAAAATAAACATGAAATATGTTTATAAAAATGATACTATTTATGGTGGAACATTTGCAAAAATAAGAGTTAATGAATTAACAGCTGATAAATTAATTATTAGCTTTAAAATGGGTAAAGAATCGAAAACTGCAAATTTTAAAAGAGTTGCAAAAAAATAAATTATACAAAATTTGTGTTTTTTATTTACTATTAGGTTTAGTTTAATTAATTATAATATTAGCCACTCCATTTTCAGGGTGGCTTTTTTTGTTACATTAATTTATGATATATTTGATGCTGAAAACAAAAATAATAGCAAAATGAAAAGTACTAGAAATTATTTATTCCCTTTTAAAATTATCGGATGTCTAAGCATACAACTAGAATCATGCAAGAAAAAAGCATAAGATCCAGAAATTCTGTATATTAAAGTTTCCGATAAGAGTGATAATACTTATAAGACTGTTGAAATTGGGAATCAAACTTGGTTTGCAGAAAACCTTAAAACCAAAGTCTATAATGATGGAACGGTAATTCCCGAAGTAATTGATTCAAGTCTTTGGACAAAGCAAAAAATGGAGCTTTCTGTGTTTATGGAAATACAAAGAATGCAGATACATTAAAAGATTATGGAAGACTTTATAATTATTATGCAGTTAAAACAGCTAAACTCTGTCCAACTGGGGTTTTAATCAAAACTATGGTTGAAGAATCAAAACCAGGTAAGCCAGAAAATTATGTTAAACCAGTAAAATAAAATTTAAAATATGAAAGGACGATTTTTATTTTTATTGTTTTTTACTTGCTATTTCAATATTGTACTTAAAAGTCAAAGTATTAATAATTGTTTTATTCTTCATCCTGTTTTTGAAGTGAGTGATGATATGGAACCTAATTTGAAATTAGATACAGTTTCTGAAATTAGTAAAAACCAAAACAAACTTGACCCTTCAGTAGCTTTTGTTACAAATTTTGAATATCAAAAGCAAATAATAATTGATTATAATTGTTTCAATAATAATCAATTTGAAAATATTGAAAATTCTTTTTTAAAAGAAATTGTGAATAGTTCATGCGGTAGCCCGAATCCAATAATTTCAAATCTTAGATTAGTCAAAAAAGGCGTAAAGAATATTTTGAATCTTGGATTAGTAAATATCTTTGAATATGAATTTACAACAGACGAACAAACACCGAATCATTTTATTATTATTGTTCCTATTATTGAAAATGACACAGGAATAGATTATAATGGAATTGTATTATTCAGTTATGGGTTTAATTGGTATAAATTAACTAATCAGAGTGAAGAGGTATGTAGTATTATTTATAATATTCGAAGAAATAAAAAACTTGAAATTTTGCTTAACTTCACAAAAAATCATCCAAACTCAAAGATAAATAGTTTTTATATTGGTCGTTTTATTCCAATAGGGAATAAAGTTTATGGAGGATGGGGTGATTAAAATAATAGACTTAGGTGAACTTGGGAGATAGTCATCCTTATTTTAAGAATGTGAATATATCACCTATTCTAGTTTCATAACCTGAGCATAAATTTCTACCTATAAATATATTTGTAAAGCAAAGTTCTATATGGACGAATATTATTCTTGAAATTAATTTCTTTTTCGGTTTTAATTTCGCCATATTTATTATAATGAAATATTTTCTGATAGTTAATAGATTCAATCGTTTTTATTGTATCAAAATAATTTTTAAATACAAGTTGACCTTTTGAATTATAAGTATAATCGCTTATAATTACTGGGTTTTTAGTAGGTTCAGTTTTAATATTTATAATTTTCACATTTGAATCCATTTCATAAATACTAATTGACTTATCCTTTTCAATACCACAAACTTCCATTTCAATATTAGCACCATTTTTATTAAATATGTAATATGAGTCTAGGTTTAAATTATTATTACATGAATATAAATAGAGAGTATCTTGAGTAAGAGATTGTCCATATTTATAGTAATATTCCTGAATTATTTTAAAATTAGAATCTAACATTTTAATACTTTCAGGAAAACCACTCTCATTGTATGTGTAAATAATATTGTTTGTAATATTTTTAATGATACGGCTATTTTTGTCTAAAAGAAATTTCAAACTCCATGATTGATATTTTCTAATCATAGAATCTTTTAAATAAATATCTTCATATTCTAAATTTAAATTACCATTTTCATTTGTGTATTTACTTTGAATTCGACCATTCTCATAATAATTAAAGATATATACTAAATTTCTTTTTTGAGATTTAACTTTTACATAGACTTTTACCTGTTTTACTTTAAGGGAAGAACATATTTTTGGGAAAAATTGTTCTTTATCAAAAAGTGGGTTTTGAAAATATGGCAATTCTTTATTTTCATAGGAAAAAAAAGAATTTTGAGACATAGCTATTTTAAATGATAATAAAAATATCCCAATAAAAATCATTTTATATCTATATCCAACCATTTTATTTAACTTCAAAATGTTCGTCAACTGGTTTACTTGCATCTTTCCCCACTACAGTTCTATAATTGCCATTTGATTCTTTTTTTAAATCATATGGTTTTTCTTGACCGTTATGTAATGGGTCTAATAGTAATGAACCTTGTTTGAAAGCATCCATATCTTCAATTGTTACACTATTAAATGATTTGTAATTTGGAACACTTTGACAAACACCCTCATCTGTGTCTGAATGAGATCCAAAACCTTTATTATCATAACTTGCTCCAGTAGTATGCCACATTTCATCCATAATTGCATTTTGAGAAGCTTCTTTTGTTAATCCAATATTAATATCACTATTAATAGCACCTAATCCTAATACACCAACATTAGATGGATAATCTGTTTTTGATGTTACTCCATTTTGTACACCTAAATTTCGTACTTCATAAAAATTATGTGAAGCATCTGTAGAACTCATTTCCTTTTGAACATCTTTTGAGTTAACTATATCTATTTTAACTTTAACAATTAAAGTATATTGATGACTCGGATTATTGAAACTTTGTTTCACTGTTCCTCCATCTTTTGATGATGTTGCAACCGGAATATCTAAAGTGTAACTTCCATCTTTATTAGATTTATATAGTCTATCTAATCCCCCTTTGATTTGTTCATTAGAAACTCCATCACCTGCATATAAATGCAAATTAAATGTTAATGTTGCCGTGTTAGATTTCTCATCAATTACTAATTCTCCACCTTTCCCTGTTGGGTCTTTATATATAATAGGATTACCATTAAATCCCATATATGGGGATTGTGAAGGATATGACTGCCTTAATGGATCTAATGAAATAAAAACACCAATTCTTGAATCATACATCCTTGCACCAAAGTCATATGCATTTCCTTCACCATAAATCTCATTATCCCTTAGCATACCATTGAAGCCATATTTACTTTCTCTTGGATTAAACATTCTACTAGGCATTCCCATCCCGAAAGGATAATAATCCGAAGCCGAAAGCACTGCAACACGATAGTTTGTATCAAGTAAACTATATTTCGGAATCTTTCTATCGGTAAAGGTTACAAGTACATTTTCCAAATGGTTGCTTTCTTCATAAACACGAGAACCACGAACAATTCCTGTAGAATCGCCCAAAGATTTGTATTCTCCAATGCGAGAGCTTCCATAAATAGGCTGTTCTTCCAAATTTAAAGAATCAGTTCCCGAGTTTGTGTATGTTGACATTATATTACCTGTAGCATCTCTTACATAAACAGTATTAATAACCATTGCAGGTTGGATAACACCTTGTTTGGTTTTAGGCATTACATGCTTTGCTATACGGTTTCCCATAACATCATATTCAAAACGTAAATCGGGTTTGGTACATAAACTGTCGCGAGTTATCGTTTTTATTTTACCGCTAACTGTCCACGTAATTTGTTTTATAGAATCCGATTTGTCGGTTACAAGGTTACCTATATGGTCGTAACGGTAGTTAGTTGCATTGCTCTGATTTTGGAAATCGGGTGCATCGGGGTCGTACACCGATGTAATGAATTTTTGTCTTATGTGATTTTGACCTACTTGCATATCTCAAAAGTAGTGAAAATCTTGTTACTAGAATATTGTAATCTCAGAAAGTTTGTATTCGTGGTAAAATTGCAATAAGAATAAAAATAACTGTCAATTTATACGTTTTCATTTGTGTCGATGCAATCAGTTGCGTATAATATACCACATTGCTTCAACACGGTTTTTGTTTTGCTTTTTACCTATGGTTGAAACCCCTGGCTACTAACATTGAGCCAGTCCGTGGCTATTAAAATCGATTAACGTAATGACATTGAGCGCAGAGCAATAGCGAGTTCATTTCTTGAACTTGCGTTTTATTATTTTTAGTCTAAACTTACCAAGATAAGTTGCGAAAACTTTAAAATAGTGTCAAGCTATTATTTTTAGTTGCACGTACTTTTCACAGATGTCAAACAAATTATTTTGATTGCAACTTATTTTTTTTCGTGTCAATGTATTTTTGTAAGTGTCAACTTGTTTTTTTTGATTGCAACTAAAAAAATAAACTTGAAGGTTGCTGTTTTTTAGTCGCCATTAAAAAACGGTATTCTCACTTATTTTTTTTTACTTGACATTTCTTTTTTTTTGATGTCAACTAAATTTTTTAGTTGCGATTTCTTTTTTTTAGTTGCGATTAGGAAATTTTAGTTGCGACTTCATTTTGCAAATGTCAATTCCAAAATTGAAATTGACATTTGCAAAATAAAAAGGTGACAATTAGTTACAACAAATAACTGCCAATTTTCTTTTTAGGGTTTAGTCTGTTTTTGTCAACGCTGCCGTTAATTCCATTAACTTTCCCTTTGTCGGTATGTTGCCAAAAAACCCAATTAAGTTTTGGTGCTTTTTTGTAATTGCAAATCCAGAAATTGTAATCTTTAAATGAATCTTTTAGATAAGTATTATAATACGATTCGTTGCAATAAATAATCGGATAGACTTTAAATTGTTTGTATATTTCGGTGCAGAATGCCTTTATTTCCTTTTTAATATTAAATCGGGCATGTTTGGTTCTTCTCGTAAATTCAACGTCTAAAACAGGGTGTAAGTCGCCTTTTTGAAGTTTCGCGTTTTTTATGAAATGTTTTGCTTGAGATTTACCATCGCTTTGATATCCAAAAAAATGATATGCTCCACAGGGAATGTTTAATTTTCGAGCACTTTCGATATGTTGATCGTATTTTGTGTCTTTTAAATTATTGCCTTCAGTTACTTTAAAGAAGATAAAATTTGGTTTGTCATTCTTATCTATTTGACTCCAATTGATTTCTCCTTGATGGTGCGACAAATCAATTCCCCATACATGTTTTGAGTAATCAGTTGTATCAATAATGATTGGTGTGTATCTTTTTATTCTGCGGTGGGATGTCCTCGCAAAGTTGTTGTTTTGAGGAATAATTGCAAGGACAAAGAGAAATAATGAATATACAAGAGTCTTTTTTACCATAATTTTTAAGATTAAAATCAATTAAAAATTGCCTTGAACGAAGGCTTCATTATTTCACTATACACATTGAAGCAATGTGAAGTTTCAAATATATATAAATATTTCTTAAAACATCAATGTTTTAAAGACTTTCACTCAATTTATTGTAAAATTGAGTAGTTTGTATTATCGCTTATTCGATTGTAGCGCTTTTTTTAGTATAACCTCGCCAAAGGAAATAGATGCCAATGAGTATGAATGGTAGGCTTAGAATTTGTCCCATATTGATCGGCATGGTACTTTCAAAATCGACTTGCGTGTTTTTTAAAAATTCTATAAAGAAACGGAATGTAAATACGAGCGTTAAAACGAGACCAATTAATATTTCGTTTTTAACTGTATTCGTTTTTGCATTTTTGATGTAGTAAAAAAGCAAAATAGCAAAGATGCTGAAATACGCAAAAGCTTCGTATATCTGTGTTGGATGATGTGGTTGAAGTTGTTCTATTCCATAACGTACCTCGGTGCTATTTACAAACAAAAATCCCCAAGGCATTGTTGTTACATGTCCATAAATTTCGGAATTCATAAGGTTTCCAAGGCGAATTAATCCTGCCGAAATTGGAACAACAATAGCTGCACGTGAAAGAACCCAAAGATAGTCGACTTTGTGTTTACGAGAAAAGATATAAAATGCGATTAAAACACCTAAGGTTGCTCCATGACTCGCCAATCCACCTTCCCAAATTTTGAGGATATTTAAAGGGTGACTGATGTAACCTTCTTCAATAACTTGACCCATAATATTCTTTTGATCAAACCATGGACCATAAAAGAGACAATGTCCTAATCGAGCACCAGCAATTACACCAATTAAAGCTGCTGTTATCATTCCATCAAAAACCTCAGCTTTTATATTTTCATTTTTGAGAATCTTTAATGTTATAAAATAACAAATTGGAAATCCCGAGGCAAACAGAAGTCCGTACCAACGAACATGAAAACCTTCTATTATTTCGGGTTTAACATTCCACGTGATGAAATTTACAATTGCTAGTAACATTTTTTTCGTTTTTTAAATTGAAGCGTCAAAAGGAACGCCAATATAGTTTTGTGGTGTTATTTGTTTAAGTTCAGCTTTTACCGAATCCGAAACCTGTAACGTATCAATAAAGCTTGCTATTGTTGCTTGTGTGATTTTTTGATTGGTACGAGTCAAATCTTTTAACGCTTCGTATGGTTTTGGATATCCTTCGCGACGAAGAATTGTTTGAATTCCTTCCGAAACAACTATCCAGTTTTCTTCTAAATCGCGAGCAATTGCTTTTTCATTTAAAAGTAATTTTTCAAGACCTTTCAGTAACGATTCGAAAGCGATAATACTATGTCCAATTGGAACGCCAATGTTGCGAAGTACGGTAGAGTCTGTCAAGTCGCGTTGTAATCGCGAAACGGGAAGTTTTGCAGCCATATGTTCATACAATGCATTTGCCATTCCAAAATTGCCTTCTGCATTTTCGAAGTCGATTGGATTAACTTTATGTGGCATTGCCGAAGATCCTATTTCACCGGCTTTGATTTTTTGTTTGAAATATTCCATCGAAATATATGTCCACATATCGCGACAAAGGTCTATCATGATTGTGTTCAAACGTTTAGCGGCATCAAACCATGCTGCCATATTATCGTAATGTTCTATTTGTGTTGTTGTTTGAGAACGACTAAGTCCCAAAATTCCATTTACAAATGCATTTCCAATTTCCACCCAATTGTATTGAGGATATGCAACTTGATGTGCATTGAAATTGCCTGTTGCACCACCAAATTTTGCTGAATAAGGAATGTTGTGTAATTGCGAAATTTGAATCGTCATACGTTCTGCAAATACGGCAATTTCTTTTCCTAAACTTGTTGGCGATGCTGGTTGTCCATGAGTATGAGCAAGCATTGGAATTTCTTTCCACTCTATTGCCAAAGCATTCAATTTGTCGGTTATCGCACGAAGCATTGGCATATATTCCAAGTTTGTTGCTTCTTTCAAAGAAAGTGGAATCGATGTGTTATTGATATCTTGCGAAGTCAATCCAAAATGAATGAATTCTTTAAAGGCTTGTAAATGCAAAGCATCGAATTTCTCTTTTAAGAAATATTCAACGGCTTTAACATCGTGATTTGTCGTTTTTTCGATGTCTTTTATTTGTTGTGCATCTACAATCGAAAAGTTGAGGTAAATGGAACGTAAAGATGGAAAAATACCTTTCTCAACGCCTTTTAATTGTGGTAATGGTAATGAGCAAAGTGCAATAAAGTATTCAACTTCAACTTTTACACGGTATTTTATAAGTGCAAATTCTGAAAAGTATGTATCTAATCTCGATGTTTTGCTTCTGTATCTGCCATCAACTGGTGAAATGGCTGTTAATGAATTAAGTTCCATATGTTTTTGTTAATTTTTTTGAAGGTGCAAATGTATGAAACCATCGTTTACAAACCTATGGAAGGGGAAAGAATTTTAAATGAAAAACCCCAACTCAAAGGTTGGGATTTAAATATCTATTTTTAAAATAAACTTTTCTGTTCAGGAACTTCGTCAGTTGGTTTAAATAATGAAGCTTCGTCTACAATTATTGGAGCTTCTGTTTCTTCAACTTCTTCTTCAATTTCAGGCTCTTCATTTGGTTTGATTGGTTCTATGAAATTAATTTCAGAAACCTCGTGAGTCGTTAACCGTTTCCCTTTTGCTGAATAACCTTTTACGCCAATAAATTCTTCACCATCAATGATTTCATCGGGACGTTTTCCACTATCAACATATTTTATCTCAACTCTTGGAAAGCTGTCTCTACTAACTGCAATTAGTTTTGAGTTTGAATTATCGCCAATTAAATCGAGCCATTTGTTGGTTTCTTCAACTTCAAAACGTTTGAGATAGTAGAAGTTTTGTTCACCATCAAGGTAGATGAGAGAAAGTATTTTGCCTTTTCTGAATTTTTCAATGAATTGTTCGTCATTTGGCCATACATACGGATCTTCGTCGAAATGATTGCTCAAATCGAAACTCATTATAGTGTATTTACCATTTTTCGAAACAACAAGTATTCTTTCTGCTCCTTTAAATTCGCCAATAAATTGTCCGCGTTCACTTTGATTGAGACGACGAGTAACAGTGTCGAACCATATTTTTATGCCACCTAATGTAGAAAATCCCTCTTCAATCTTTTTAACTTTATGTAATGGATTTTTCGAAACCACATTCCCCATTGATTGGCGGCCTTTGATAGCTAAAACCTTAAAGTCAACATCAAAGATTGCTTTCTTAAGTTTTGGACGAGGCTTTAACCAAATTCTAATTTTTTCAGCTTCACCGTTAGGATTTGCCGAGAAATAAAGCAGTTTCGAACGGTTGGTACCTTGGGTAATATCGTATTCTTTGTCGCGAATGGTATTGGTTACAAAGAAACGTTTCATAAATGTAATCCCAGACGTTCCGTCGCTGTATACCGTATTATATATAGTTCGTTCGTCATTTTTACGGAATATTGCAATGTGTAAAATATTCTTACCAATAAAGGCTTTGTCGCTTACTTTGGTAACTACGTATTTGCCATTGTCGAGAAATACAATTACGTCGTCAATATCTGAACAATCGAATAAGAATTGATCTTTTTTGAGTGATGTTCCAATAAATCCATCGGCAAGATTTCCATAAAATTTGGTATTTGCAATTGCCACTTCCGATGCATCGATGGTTTCGAAGCTGCGAATTTCGGTTTTGCGATCGCGATCTTTGCCGTATTTGCTTCTTATATGGATGTAATAATCAATAGTAAATTGAATAATGTTATCAATATTTGCCTGAACGGTAAGCATTTCTGCTTCAATATTCTTAATGTGATTATCGGCTTCGAACGAACTGTAACGAGAAATTCGTTTAATTTGAATGGTTGTTAATCGAACAATATCTTCGCGAGAAACAGGTCTTCTCAATTTTTTAACGAAAGGTTTTAAACCTTCGTCAATTCTCGAAAACATTTCTTCTTCGTTCTTACTTTCTTCAATAACCAAATATACTTTATTGAGAATGAAAATCTTTTCGAGCGATGTTTTGTGCCAATCTTCGGCCAATTCATTCATTCGAATTTCGAGCTCAAGTTTTAATAAGGCTACTGTACTTTCAGTGCAACGTTTTAATATTTCCTTTACGCCTAAAAAATGTGGCTTTTTGCCAATGATGACACAAGCATTTGGTGATTTTTGGATTTGGCAATCGGTAAAAACATATAACGCATCAATGGTTTCGTCTGGCGAAATTCCTGGCGAAAGATGAATGACAATCTCAACCGTTGATGAGGTATTATCATCAATTTTTTTAATTTTTATCTTGCCTTTATCGTTGGCTTTTATGATTGATTCAATAACACTATCGGTCGTTATTCCATAAGGAATTTCGTTGATAACCAGTGTTTTGTTGTCGAGTTTATTTATTCTGGCGCGAACTTTTACTTGTCCACCTCTGAGTCCTTCTTTATATTTTGATACATCAATAAATCCACCAGTTGGAAAATCGGGAAATATCTCAAAATCTTCATGTTTCAAATAAGCGATGCTTGCATCAATCAATTCATTGAAATTATGAGGAAGAATAATCGTAGCAAGACCTACCGCAATACCTTCAACGCCTTGTGCCAAAAGTAATGGGAATTTCATTGGCAATGCTATCGGTTCTTTATTTCGTCCGTCGTACGATGCTTTCCATTCTGTCGTTTTGGGATTGAAAGCCACTTCCAACGCAAATTTCGAAAGACGAGCTTCAATATAACGAGGAGCTGCTGCACCATCGCCAGTTAAAATATTTCCCCAGTTTCCTTGTTGATCGATGAGCAATTCCTTTTGTCCTAATTGAACTAAAGCTCCACCTATAGACGAATCGCCGTGAGGGTGAAATTGCATTGTATGACCAATGATGTTTGCAACCTTATTGTAACGGCCATCTTCCATTCTTCGCATTGAATGAAGTATGCGTCGTTGTACTGGTTTTAATCCATCGCTAAGGTAAGGGACTGCTCGATCTAGAATAACGTACGATGCATATTCCAAAAACCAATCTTTGTAGAAATCATTCACATGTAGAATGTTGTGAACGGACTCTTCATTCGTGGTTTCTGATTCGGGAATTTCTTCCGAATCGTTCATTTCTACTATTTCGTCGTCGTCGACCATTGAAAGCTATTGCGCAAAAAATTGATATATTTAATGCAAATGTAAGAAAACTAGCATGAGGCTTTAGGGAAAGCTTTACACTTTTTATTAACAATAAATAGCTTGTTTGGAGAATCAAAATAGATATTTATTTGTAACTTTGAATATAACGAACAGCAAACCTTTAAAGCCCTTGAATGATGATGAATAAAAGTATGACGAACGAGAGTTTCGATATGTTAAAAGGCTCTGCAAGCTTTTTAAATTTAGTACTCAACAATATAAGTAGTTGTGTGCTATTGTTGAACCAAAAAATGGAATTACAGGCATTTAATGATGCGACCAAAACCATGTTTTCTAACAAACCTGACGAACATATGCTGTATAAGCGATGTGGTGAAGCTATCGGTTGTGCTTATCAGATTGAAGAAGCTACGAATTGTGGTGAAACATCCAGATGTGGTAATTGTGAATTGCGACTTGCAGCTATTACTTCATATATGGAAAATCGAGCTGTTTACAAAGAATTTGTTGAGCGTCCATTTTATAAACGTTCAGGTGAAAAGATTATGAAACAACTTCAGTTTTCAACAAGGGTATTTACTGATCACAATGAAAAATATATCATAATGATTGTTGATGATATCTCTAATATTTCGTTACCTCGATATAATTAATAATATGTTTTATGATTATTTTATAATCATAGCCTTAGTTGTATCCTGATTATCTTGATTTAAATAACTGTCGAGTTTCAAATAATCTTCTGGATCTTCTTTCTTAGCTTCCTCTTTCTTTTCCTCTTTTTCAACTTTAAATACTTTCCCTTTTTTGCGAACATATTCATCAGGAACAAGTCGAGTTGAATGATCTTTAACATCTGCAATAGCTCGTGTTTTCATTTCTTTCCATACAGCATTACACCAAATTTTATTTTCAGAACATTTTCCAGGTGGAACATTATCATAACTAAATAATGTTCCTAATGAAATTTTTCCAAATTCGCTAAAATAAGCATCATGAACAAACATCGAATATTCGGCAATTACAATTGAATCCAAAACCGTTACTTTCACAGCATATACAATTGTCCCATTGGTACGTTCTCCAGCACGAGGACTCAAGAATACATCTTCCATATTTATATGATTATAATACAGAAGAAAACCTTTGCCTTCAGCAACAAACTCTTCGGGATTGGAACGAAGAAGCTTCATTGCTTTTTCCTTTTGCATCCATTCGCATGTAGCTTTGAAGATTTTATTCTTATTTGCGTTTTTGATTGGAATCGTATCAATTACTTTAAATAAATCTAGATTTCCTGCAATGGCATTAAACCCAAATATTCCTATTAAAACGGATATAAAAATAGCTATTTTAAGAAATCGGATCATTCCAAATTTTCTATTGATTTAATTTCATCACGTAAGCATCTTGATTAAATGCAGCAATTTCACGTTGTTTTGATCTTGCTTCTTGCTCGCTTGTATATGGTCCTGAATAAACTTTAAATAATTGTTTAGCTCCAGGATTAACATCTGGCATCCAATAATATCCGCCTAAAAACCCGTTATCAACCAATTTTTTAACTCCTTTTGACGCAACTTTCTCATCTGCAACTGATGAATAACTAACAATCCAACAAGGACCAGTTAATTTTGCAGTCTTACCTGTCATTGGTTCAGAAGTCTTAACCGATTTCTCTTTAACAACGTGCTGAGGAGCAGTTGCCGATTGTGTTTCTGGCATTGGTGCAGGTTGTGGCGCCGTTTGTGTCTCTTTCGTTTCAGATGTTTGCGTTTCGTTAACTTCAGCTGTTTGCTCTTCAGCAGCCATTGATGAAGTATCTGTTTTTTCAGTTTCAGAAGCAACAGATGAATCAGAATTTACTAAAACAACAGTTTCTTTATGTTTTCCTGGAATCAATTTCTTGAGGATATCAGGTCTTTTAAAATATAAGAATGCAAATCCACCACCTAAAAGCAAAAATATCAAAATTATAATAATCAATTTGATATTGATTTTACTTCCGCCACCATTTTGAACTTTTTCGAGTTTTTTCAGTTCTTTAAGTCTTAATTTTTCTTCCTTTTGTTTTGCTTTATATTCGGCCTCCTTTTTCGCTTTCATCTCTTTAAGCTTATTCTTTTTGGCTTGAGCAGATAATGATTTTGCCTTTTCGGTTGGCTCAACCGATCCATCAATTTCAATTAACGATTGCTCTGTCGGAACGTCAGCCTTTGGCTTATTTTCTTCATTACTTATAGGCTGATTATCAATTTTTTCTTCAATCACGGGGTCTAAGTTTTAAATGTTAAAGTATTCTTCCCTTTTACACAAATCAAATATATAAAATTATTTTGTTAGTACTATCATAGCACAATAAACTTTGCGTTTTTTTACATTCTTTCTGGAACAGTAATCCCCAATAGCGACATTCCTAATTTTATTACTTTCCCAACTTGTAACGATAATGCCAATCGTACTGCTCGTAATTCCTCATTTTCTTCTTTCAAAATAGGATAATCGTGATAGAATAAATTGAATTCTTTTACTAATTCATAAATATAATTTGCGATTAACGCTGGGCTATGATCTTTCCCAGCTTCCTTAATTACTTCGGGGAAAAGACTTAATTGTTTAATTACCCATTTTTCACTTTCGGACAGTTCAACTAAAGCTACTAATTCTTTGCCTACAGTCAAACCTTGTGCTTCGGCTTTTCGGCAAAGTGAAAAAATTCGTGCATGGGTATACTGAATAAAAGGTCCTGTATTCCCGGAAAAATCAATGGATTCTTTTGGATTAAAGGTCATTGTTTTTTTTGGTTCAACTTTCAATATGAAATATTTCAACGCTCCTAATGCTAATGTTTCGAATAACTTACGAGCTTCGTCATCGCTCATGCCATCGAGTTTTCCCAATTCACGAGAAATGGATTCGGATGTTTTAATCATTTCGTCTACTAATTCATCGGCATCAACAACGGTTCCTTCGCGAGATTTCATTCGTCCTTCAGGTAATTCAACCATACCATACGACATGTGATAAATTTTATCGAACCAATCGAAACCTAATTTAGAAAGTATTAATTTCAAAACTTGGAAATGATAATTTTGCTCATTCCCAACAACATAAATTAATTCTTCGAGCGAAGAAAATTCTTCGAAACGATTCATTGCTGTTCCAAGATCTTGAGTCATATAGACTGAAGTACCATCGGGACGTAGTAATAATTTTTCATCTAAACCATCGCCAGTTAAATCGCACCACACAGAATTATCGTCTTTCTTGTAAAGAACGCCCTTTTGTAAGCCGAGTTCAACAGTTTTTTTCCCAAGCAAATAGGTTTGCGATTCGTAATACATTTTGTCGAACGATACGCCAAGTTTTTTATACGTCACATCAAAACCTGCATAAACCCAACTATTCATTGTCTTCCACAAATCGATGGTATCTTTATCGCCAGCTTCCCATAAACGCAACATTTCACGTGCTTGTGTCATTATTGGTGCATTTGCTTTAGCTTCGTCTTCCGTTGAGCCCGATTGTTTTAACGTTTCGATTTGTTTTTTATATTCTTGATCGAAAGCAACATAATATTTCCCCACTAAATGATCACCTTTCATTCCCGATGACTCGGGTGTTTCGCCATTTCCAAACAATTGCCAAGCAATCATCGATTTGCAAATATGAATTCCACGATCATTAACTAAATTGGCTTTTATCACATTATAACCATTAGCTTCCAATATTTTAGAAACAGAAAATCCCAAAAGATTATTACGAATATGTCCTAAATGCAAAGGTTTGTTGGTATTTGGCGAAGAATATTCTACCATTATTGATTTTGATGAATTATTTGCATCAACAAATCCATATTTTGGACTTGCAATAATGGCGTTAAGAACTGAATACCAATAGGATTTATCTATTTCGAGATTTAAAAATCCTTTAATAACATTGAATGCCGAAATCTCAGCAACTTTATCTTGTAAATATTTTCCAATTTCATCGGCAGTTTGTTCGGGACCTTTTTTCGAAGCTCTTAAAAGAGGAAAAATAACAATGGTTAAGTCGCCAACAAATTCTTTTTTAGTTTGTTGGACTTGAATTGTTTGAAGTTCGACAGCAGAACTATACAAGCTTTGAATGGCTTCGCATGTTTTACTTTGCAAAATAGATTCTAGATTCATTCTTTAAATTTTTGAAATGCAAAAATACAAGATTTTGAGCATAAAAATATCACAACACATTCGATTATCGATTTATCTTGATGATATTTAGTTTTGGGGTTGGATTGTAATTTTGGAAGTAGTTGACCCGCAAGGACTCGAACCTTGAAAGGCAGAATCAAAATCTGCAGTGTTACCATTACACCACGGGTCAATAATTCCCTAAATTGCGGTTGCAAATGTAGGTTGTTTTTTTATTCTAAACAATTCTTATTGCAAAATATTTTATCAATATTCTATTCCACTTAAAATGTGATACTTAAAAAGAGCATTATGTCGTATTACTTATTGCATTAATTGACAATATGCAAAAATCACAAAACTCACAAAGCTTTTTCAATACAGTTCCACAGCTTTTCAGCCGATAAATCCCAAGAAAAATCTTGGCGACGAATGCGTCCATTTGCAATTAAAGTATTGCGTAACATTGGATTCGAAACTAATGTTTGCATACCATCAGCAATCGATTGAGGCGAAAATGGATCAACAAAAATAGCTGCATCTTTAGCAACTTCGGGCATTGAGGTGCAATTTGAAGTAATTATTGCCGTTTCACACCACATTGCTTCAAGAAGTGGAATCCCAAATCCTTCAAATATTGAAACATAAGTCATTGCTTCGGCGGATGCAACGAGATCGTTTAAATCAGTTGTGCTTACTCTTCCAGTAAAAATAACATCTTCGCGAAATTTCATTTGCTCATATGTCTCTCTAATTTCGTCGCTCCACCATTTTTTTGCTCCAACAAGTACCAATTTAAAAGAACTCTGATTTTGAGTTTTAAAAAGATCAAAAGCTTTAAATAAGTTTATCATATTTTTGCGTGGTGGCGTTGCTCCAACGAATACAAAATATGGATTTCCTTGTGTGAATTGTGCTCTAATTTTTCCCTTTTTCTCTTCAGAAATTGGTGAAAGATTTTCGTTCGCTCCATTATAAACAACATCAATTTTCGATGAATCGATAGAATATTGCTGAGCAATATCTAATTTTGAAAATTCTGAAACGGTTGCTAATCGAACTGCCTTTTTAGCAAATAATGGAAAGATAAAATTATAATACTTCCGATAAGCAAATGAAAGATGTCTTGGATAATGTATAAAATTAATATCATGCAAAACACTGACTGTTTTAATCTTAGAAAATAACGGAAAAATCCCTGTTGGTGAAAAGAACAAATCGGCTTTATATTTCTTTATAATAAACGGAATAAATATTTCGAACTTAATCAACCATATTAGCGGATGATTTTGTCTAGGACCAACAACAATAGGTATAACATTATCAGAAAATAAAAATTGCTGATACTGCTTATTGCTAAATATAAAATAGAAGGTATGCTCTGGATGTCTTTGGGTAATCCGATTAAGTGTTTCGTAAGTAAACCACCCGAGTCCTTCAAGTTTGTTCTCAACAAGGAATTGAGCATTTACTACAATTTTCATGTCTCCAATTTTTAACGATTATTCAATTGCATGCTCGTTCATTGCCTTTTGAAATTTTCTAGCATTTGCCAGATGTTGATCAAAGGTAATGGCAAAATTATGTTGTCCCGAAAAATCTTCTTTTGCACAAAAAAACATATATTTATGATGTTGAGCATTCAAAACAGCATCAATTGATGAAACGGCAGGGGTACAAATTGGCCCAGGAGGTAATCCAATATTTACATAGGTATTATATGGTGAATTTACCAACAAATGACCTTTACGAACTCGCTTAATAGTAAAATCGTTAACCGCATAAACAATCGTTGGATCGGCTTGTAAAGGCATACTATCGCGCAAACGATTAAGATAAACACCAGCAATAATTGATTTTTCTGGATTGTAATTTGTTTCACGATCGACGATCGAAGCTAAGGTGATTGCTTGTAATGGACTTAATCCTTGCGATTGAGCTTTTGCTATTCGACTTTCTGTCCAAAACTTTAAATATTCCTTATACATCCGGCCAATAAATTCATCGGTCGATGTATTCCAATTAAAGAAATAAGTATTGGGTGTAAATAATGAGATGGCGGTATAGGTATTGAAACCATATTGGATTAATGAATCACTATTATTTAAAAAAGCTAATAATTCATCGTTTTTAACTTCTAAATTTTCAGAAACATATTTTGCCAAATCTTCTTTCTTGCGGAAAAATTTCAATGTCAATTTTACCTGAAGACGATTTCCGGGACGGAGTAATTTAATCAAATCTTTGTTCGACATCCCATTTTCGATGCGATATTTACCCGGAAGAATTCGGCTAATTTTACATTTTGCACGAAAGGCAACTTTGAAAAACCGTTGGTCATTAATACTAAATTGTTCAAGTAAAAGTGATTCTATTTTATCGGAATTTGAACCCGTAGGAACATAAAAAAACGCAGTTTCTGCATTGTTTTTTATAAATATGTTTGATTTAAAAATCAATCGCCAACCAACATAACTGGCTATTAAGAATAAGATTGCAACTACTTTAAGTGCAGTTTTATATTTGCCTGATTTCGCTTTTTTGCTCATACATGCTTTTATTATACTTCTACAAAGCTACGCGCTTTTTTTGAAAAAAGAATAGGCTTATTTCAATGTTGTGTCGAGTTTTTTTGTGTATGTTTGAATCGTTTTATAAATTTTCGATTCGTTAATATTTCAAACCATGACAAAAAGAATTCTTTGCTACGCGTTTTTGATTATTTCTCCTCTTTTTCTAAAAGCTCAAAATGGAGGAAAATCGTTTCTATTAGTTCCATTTGACCAAAAGATGTACAATAACCAAGAAAGTACCGATATGGTTAAACGCTCGGGACTCAATTACGAAGATGTTTTACGATATTTTCAGCGTGGATTGGATTCAAGCATAGTAAGTACGCTACGTGATTCAATGAAAGTTGTTGATATGCTCAATGGTTTTACTCAATCGGTTTCGAGCGATTTAGAACTAATTCATGGAGCCTCGATTTATTATATGACTGATCGGCCAAATATGATCACAAAAAACAAGAAGAAAAATGGACTTTTTCAAAACTCGAATACACCTACCCCATCGTCGAAAAAGGCAGTAAACAAAAACATGCGAAATGGTGAAATTGTTAATACGCACGAAGATCTTTCAACAAAATTCATGACAGTAAAATTCGAAGATGTTGCCCTCATAAACAAAATGACAGTAAAATATGGTGTTTCATATATGGTTTTTATAACAGAATTTGACATTACGGGTGATTTTTCAAATCCCTATACCGTATCTGACAGAAGTTACAAACGAACAGCTACAGTCCATTTCGCAATATTTAGAAGTGATGGTGTTTTTTCTAATGGTGATTATGTTACCGTTGAATTTCCCGCTATGGAAAGTATACCTGCCAAAATCTGCGCAAAATTCCTACCTGAAATTGCAAAAAAAATAGGAAGAAGAATTCCTTAGTTTTAGAAGTTAGTAAAACAGAAAAGAGGCTGTCAGAATTAATTTTCATGCAGCCTCTTTTTCGTAAAAATACTTTCTACATTATTTTGATAGTATAATCTTGTCTTGGTGAATTATTTCAGCATTGAGTGTTGCAACCACAAAATAGCAACCCGAAGATAACTGATCTAACGAAATTACTTGATTGACTGCCGATATCGTCATCACCTTTACACCCAAAATATTGAAAATTGAAATAGTTGCGTTTGATGGTAAGTTATGTGAAAGTTGGGTGTGTTTCAGACTAATAAAAAATGAATTATTATAACTTGAAATTCCCGTTTTTATTACCTTTGAATAATTAACAATTGACCGATTAAAAAGTGCAAGATACCCTCCATTTGTTGTCTCAATTGTTGAATCTAGTAAGCTTAATTGAACACTTTGTTTTTTATAGATTGTATCTAGAACACTAAATATTAATGATGTTTTATTAATTGCTATCGATTTGATTGGTTTACTTTGACCATCGACAGTTAAAGTAAACAGACTTGGGTCAGGTGTGTTTTTAACAAATCCATTAAAATCAATATTGAATGTTAAACCATTTGAAGCTACACTAGTATATATTATCAGCGCTTTAGGGATATGGTTTCCATATTTAAAATCAATATAATCAAGATTTATGAGATTCGCTAAATCTGTAACTTCAATTGTGTGATTACCTATTCCTATTTTTTTTAAAATACCATACTCCAACAAATTCGTAATAGCACCTTCATCAGGAATACCAATAGTATCGATGTCAACATTATCGATAGTATAAATTAACGAAGTATTACCGCTACCTACTTTTAAATTAATAGAATACAACGTATCCTTTGGTGAATAGAATTTATATGCAACTCTATCATTTGTATTTATTTGAATGTACCTTCCATTTGAAGCATTAGTATCGGTTCTAGAACTAAGTGTTCCAATATTATAATAAAGGTTTTCATTTTCTATTCTCCCTGGAATTACAACTCGAGGTGATGACATCTTTAAAGGATTTAAAAGTGTAACAAATAAGCTCCCCAAATACGCACCATCAATAGACTGAATATAACCACTATCGACATACATAATTTTTACAACATCACCATATTCTATTTTTCTGGTCAAATTCAAGTTTGCTTCGAAACTTGAAATACTTTTTGTGAACGTTATTATTGTATCATTAATTAGGACTTTTATTTTACTTAAATCAGTTGTTTGAGCTATGGGCTTATTCAATTGTAATTTCACTATAAATCCAGCATTTATAATTTCAGCATTATTCATTGTTAATGGATAATTGGGGCCATTATTTGTGATTTTAAATGCCGATAATGTTTGAATCGAAGAACCATCGTCGAATTGCATGTTAGAATTTAAAATACTACCAATTAAAGAGTCCGTATTTGATTCTCTTTTATGTAATAGTATAGTTAAAACATCATTTGTGACCGCAATAGAATCAATAATTTGATTAGTTCCATTTGCTTTTACCGAAAAACCAGTTTTATTAATAGAAACAATCGATTTTGAGAATTTATAAGAAATAGTTTTCCCGTCAGATAGTAATGTAGATTCTAATAATACCGGCGTTGAACCTTTTAAATTATTAAGAATTGGGATATTTTTATTTCCAAACAATGCAACATTGTTTGTATCGTGAATCGTAAAATTTGCATAAGATAAAATCAAATCAGAATAATGTATTCCAATTGTATCAATAAGATTTATAATTAATGTATCGCCTTTGATTACGATCGCACTAATTTTTAATGTATCAACAGCCTCTTTAATTATAAAACTATCAATTGGTAAAACCTCATTTTTTATTGCAGAATTGAAATGAACATAGACAATTTTATTATTTAAAGTATCGGTGGTTATCGATGTTATTTGAGGTACAACTAAAGGTTCAAAAATAAAATGCAACGCTGAATATGCAGGCAAAATATAATTACATTTATTATAGCCAGTTATTGTTTTAATAGAATCTCTTTTTGTATTAATAGCACTTGTACTATCAAACCCAAAAACCTCAGCATTTTTATAATATGAATCAGTAAATATAAAATCGGTTTTCGTAGGTGTTGCCATTTTATTGATAACAACTATGTGTAATTTTTTTTGTTTATCAATCGAAGCAAATGATGAAAGAGTATCATTAGAACTACTTAACGATTGAACAGAAATATCGCCAAACGAAGAATATTTTCCATTATAATTTGTAAATAAATCGAAAGCAACTTTAGAATAACGTTGAAATGCAGTACTTCCTGTAGCATACCACTTCGTAGCAAAGAAAACATCTTCTCGTCCAAAAACACCTAAAACATCAGCAAATGCCAACCCACCAGAAAAATGATCTTCAGATCCAAATCTATATTCTGAAATCGATATTTTTGTATTTGGATAATGTTTATTTATAGACGTTTTTAATCTAGGAATTAATTGAATTGCAGATCCATTTGCAACATTACTTTTTTCTATATATGTTGGATCCCAAAGCGAGCGAGGATTTTGGATACGTGCTTTTATTGCAGCTTGAGAAATTGGTTCAGAACCTCCACTCGTATTTACAATTCCTATTCCATCGGTTCCCGATGCTTCAGGATACCAATGAATATCAATCACATCAAGTAAACGTTTCCCTTTTTGATTTGATAAAACTTTCATCGTATCAAGATACATTGAAACAAACCACTCCCATTTATATTTTGATAAATATACCGTATTCCATAAATTATCATTTCCACCAAAATTTTTACAACCATACCAATTAGCTAATGCAGGTCCAAAAACGAGGGCAGTAGAGTCAACCGATTTTATTGCAAAAGCAGTCGATACTGTTTTATCAATTAATGATGCAATACTTAATGGATTTGCCTGAACCATTGGATGCGTCTCAAACCACAACTCAGGCTCATTATCAATACTATAAGCATTTATCCCTCCTTTATTTGCATAGCCTTGATCTGTTTTTAAGAAATTGATATATTCATCAATATAAACAGTACTATCTGTTAAATTGGGAGTTAAAGATAATGATCCATTTTTTTTAGGTATTACTTTGTACCAATACTTACTAGGTGCTTTAGTAACAGAACCACCCAGTCCAGCTACATATCCTTGTGATTGAACAGTAGTTAAAAAAAACTGATTTAAATTTTTCGCCAGACTATGATTATATGTTGCAACACATCCTGGTTTTGACAAATAATCGTTTGAGATTCCTGATAAAAGATAACTATCTGTAACATTATTATAATCCTTTCCAGAATTTGAAGCACCTGTTTCCCAGTTATATGTTGTCCAGCGATTTCCTCCCTGTCTTATCGATTTTACAGCACTATCAGCATAATTACCATTTACGCCATAAATATATGGACTAATTTTATGTCTATTAATATTGGTTGAAATAGTAATAGTAGCGTTTTGAGCATTCATTTCAAATATAGAGATAATTTGAATTATGAAAGAGAATATTATTAATACCTTTCTTGATACTGTTTTAAACATGATTATAGGTTTTAAAATCCGAAATAATAAAGCATTACAAAAATATATAAAAAGAAAATCACAAACTATTTTTAAATCATACATTTTGGTAATAATGAAAAAATCACTTTAAAAGTCAAAGAAACACAGATTAAACGTAGCATTTACAAGGATATAATTTCAATAACAATAGGCATTTTTACTAAAACCGCTAAAACAAATATCATATAATTAATCACAAAAAACCAAAAAACTATTTGGTTTTAACAAAAAAAGTAATTTACTTTGTTCTTAAGTTTATAAATAATAATGTTTAACTAAATAATTAAAAAACGTATGAAAAAGTTATTACTAACAGTTTCGGGTTCATTGCTAGGCTTGGCAATGTTTGCTGGAACACCTGCAAATTCTAAAGATTCGATTAAAGCGGTTGTAAATTCGTGGAAAGCCAATTACCATTGTGTTGCTAATCCTCTAGTTGTAACATTGAATTATGATGATTCAACCATTTGCCCTACTAAAAACGCTAGTGGTGTTATAAACAACAAATCATTTGAACCACAAGGTGCTGCTGCAACAACAACAACAACGTACTTTGATGAAGCAGCAAAAGCACTTAGAGTAGATTGGACTTGGACAGCTACATCAGGTCCAAACTGGGGTGACAAAATGTATAACTATTGGATTCATAAAGTACAACCAGCAACTCAAACAGCTGCTTTCAATCCTTTCAAAGATTCTACAAAAACAACTGATGGTGGTTGGATAACTCCACTCGACACCGTTAGAGGAGTTATGCTTAACTTAACGGATACAGCATCAAGAATTGTAACAATAACATATAAATTAGTTGGACTTGCAACTACAGACAGTGCAAACATTCGTTTTGATTTGTATGATGTTAATGGTCGCAGTACTGGAGGTCACTCAGCAAAAAGAACTATCGGAACAGCTCGTCCAGGAACACTTGTTCCAAACGATAATCAATATCATGATGTAACTTTCTCTTGGGATGGTTCACAAGGAAAAGATTGGGCTCAAGATAAAACTCAAGGAATGTTATCTGGTACTGGAGATGCTCCATTGAATGATGAAATGCAAAAATCATTCTCTGACGGATATGATGCAACCTGGTTTAATGTTCCAAACGGACGTGGATATGGTGCTACAGCTGCTGCTGCTCCAACAGGTTTATTTGGTTTCGAACCAAATTCTGCTTATGGTGGAACTGGAAACTCTAAATACACAGGAGATTCTTATGATATTGACTTAGATGCTGCTCACATTATTGGTTTTGGATTTATGTTAAATGATGGTCCTTCGGCTACATATCATAGTCTTGGATTCTCAATTTTAATTAAAAAGATTGTTATTGGTGATCCTCTTTCAGTTGGTAGTAAAAACGGCGATGAATTTATTTTTGGTGGCCCAAATGCGACCCCAGAACCAGTTGCTGCTAAATTAGTTAAAGCTGCTAAGAAAATTACTCCAAACATCGGTTCTAAATTTGCATTCGAAGGAAAAGGTACAATGGTTAACATCTTAGGTCAAGTTGTTGCTACAGGTACAAGTTCAATTGATGCTTCTTCTTTAGCTACTGGTGTATATTACATCATTATCGACGGAGTTGCTTCTAAAGTAATTGTAAAATAATTTTACAACTCATATAATACAGAAAGCCGGGTTTTGCCCGGCTTTTTTTGTTTTACAACCCTGCCAGCGTTCCAAACGTTGGCAAGGTTGTTCGTTTATAGAAAACGTTAGACAATAACTTTACAACATTGTTCAACGACGTTGTAAAATTAAGCTACCTACCGCTTCGACTCCGCTCAGCATCCGGTCGTTGAACGGAGTCGAAACGACAATAACAGAATTCGACATTTAATAATTCGCACTACTTACAATGTTATACAATGATTAAACAAGTATGAAAAGGGATGATTTATAATCAGCGTTAACCCTTTGAGTGCTTTGCTATATTCCAAAAAGTCTTTTACAATTGTGAGTTGTTATTCGAGCAACGTCTTCGATTGTCAATCCTTTTATGTCGGCAATTTTTTGAGCAATAGTTACAAGATAGAAAGGTTCGTTTCTTTTTCCTCGAAATGGCGTAGGAGCTAAATAGGGTGAATCGGTTTCAAGGATTATATGTTGCAAATCGATTTCAGAAACCACAGCATCGATTCCCGAATTTTTAAATGTTACGGTTCCACCGATGCCAAGTTTAAAGCCTAAATCAATAGCTCGTTTAGCTTGGTCGATATTTCCCGAAAAACAATGGAAAACGCCATTAAATGATGTTTCTCCTGTTTTTGCAAGAGCTTCAAAGGTTTCATCAAACGAGTTTCTAATATGAATGGCGGTTGGTACATTTAATGATTTCGCAAGTTGTATTTGATGTACAAAGGCAGTAACTTGTTCTTTATAAAAAGTTTTATCCCAATACAAATCGATGCCAATTTCACCAATGCCACTATAGTTTGAAGCTTTTTGTGTTAGTTCATTTTCAATGATTGCAAGTTCCTTTTTATAATCAGCATTTACCGAAGTCGGATGCAAACCAATCAATGCTTTACAGATATCGGGAAATAAAGCACAAGTCGCTTGTAATCGAATCAAAGTAGAACTATCTACATTGGGAAGTATTAGCTGGCTTACGCCTGATTCTTGAGCTCTTTTGATTGTTTCATGTATATCAGAATCAAATTCTTCAAGATAAATGTGACAATGTGAATCAATCAACTCCATTTTAATTATTCGTTGCTTTAACACAAGCATCAAACACCTCACTTAATTGTGCACAGGCCATTGGCCTACCCGATTTTGCATTGACACAAACAGCAGTCACCTTTCCTTTAAGCATGAGTTTGTCATCGCTTTTACGATAAATATCTTGTAGGAAAATATATTTTAAACTTCCTTCTCGTTCTGTTGCTGTTTTAACAAGGAATTCGTCACCACTTCTGAGTGGCATTTTATATTCAAGTTCAATTTTTATGACCATTGCATCAATTCCATCGTCATGCAATTTTGCAAAATCAAGCCCCATGGAGCTTATAAATTCGTGACGAGTATGTTCTAGATAGTTTTGATAAACGGCATTATTGACAACACCTTGCAAATCGCACTCGTAATCGCGAACTTTAAATGGTAATTCGAAGTTATAATTCATCCTTTTTCGATTCTTGATTTAAAATTTGTTTCCCATGCATCAATGCATCAGAAAAAGCATTGAAAATATTATTTTTTCCAACCATGAACAAAATACGTTCGTCTTTTAAATTATTTAAAATCTGAGGCGAAATACCTGATAAAATAACTTTTGTATTTTGGCTTTGCACTTCTTTAATCATTTCTTTGAAGTAATGCGTACCCGTTGCATCGATTGTTGAAACATTGCGCATTCTAATTATTAGGACCTTTGGCATCGAGCGCGTTTCAACAAGTGCATCTTTAAATTTATGTGCAACACCAAAGAACAGTGGGCCATTAATTTCATAGATTAAAATACCTTTGGGTAGGCTCATGTCTATATCGTTCGGCAAGACATTTGGACTATCATCATCTTCTTCATGTGGATCAATAATTTGAATATTGGTGACTTCCGACATTTTGTGCATAAACAGGAATGCTGCTAAAATCATCCCAATTTCTAGTGCAACCGTTAAGTCAATAATAACAGTCAAGAAAAACGTTGTTAAAAGAATTGCAACATCAGTTCTCGGTCCTCTAACGACAGAAATAAACGATCGCCATTCGCTCATATTATATGCAACAACTGCCAAAATTCCAGCTAAGCATGATAAGGGAATTAGTTTTGCCCATTTTCCTATGAAAAGCATTATTATAAGTAAAACAATTGCATGAACAATAGCTGCAACTGGAGTTCTACCTCCGTTTTTTATATTTGCAGCGGTACGAGCAATTGCTCCTGTTGCTGGTATTCCTCCAAAAAATGATGAAAAAATATTTCCTGCTCCTTGGGCAATGAGTTCCATATTCGATCGATGATTTCCATTTATCATTCCATCGGAAACGACCGCTGAAAGCAGCGACTCTATAGCTCCAAGCATTGCAATAGTAAATGCAGGAACAATTAATTGTTGAATTACAGCAAATGTAATATGAGGAATCATTGGTAACGGCAAGGAAGAAGGTATGCTGCCAAATTTTGTTTCGATAGTTTCAACAGGTAAATGGAAGAATTGAACAAGCATCGTTGAAACAATAACAGCTATAAGCGATCCCGGTATTTTAGTAGTTATCTTTTTAAAATAGATTGACAACAACATTGTAGCAACTGCAATTCCAATTGCCCAAGGATTTATGGATGTAAAATTTTTAAAGTACATTATCCATTTTTCGACAAAATCGGCAGGCACCGTTCCCATTTTCAACCCAAATAAATCTTTAACTTGCGATGAAAATATCAAGATTGCTATACCACTCGTAAAACCAACAACTAAGGGATGAGGAATAAATTTTATAACAGAACCTAAACGTGCAAAGCCCATTATCATTAACATTACACCAGCAATAAATGTTGAAATGATTAATCCATCAACACCATATTTCTGAACAATGCCATAGACAATTACGATAAAAGCACCAGTTGGACCACTAACATTAACACGACTTCCACCTAAAACAGCTATTACAAAGCCTGCAATGATTGCTGTTATCAAACCTTTTTCGGGTGGAACGCCCGAAGCAATAGCAAAGGCAATAGCTAATGGAAGTGCAATAATACCTACAATTATTCCAGCCTGTAAATCGCCAGAGAATTGCTTTTTTGTGTAACCATCTTTAATGATGGAAAAGAGTTTGGGGACAAATTGAATGTTCATAGTTTTATCTTAATTTCGAATCAAAATTACAGTATCATTCATAAAAACAAAGCAAATTCACCTTTCAGTTGTGATTTTTTGTGAACAGTTGTTCATTTCTCATCGAATCATGTTCTCCATTTTTTAGCCACATCCCATAAAACAATTCCTGCCGACACCGAAATATTGAGCGAATGTTTGCTTCCCCATTGAGGAATTTCAATACTTCCATCGCAAAGAGAAATCACTGCTTGATCAACACCATCAACCTCGTGACCAAAAACGAGTGCATATTTTTCTTTTATATCAACCGTAAAATCGGGCAGTGAAATACTTCCTTCAGTTTGTTCTACAGCATAGATTTTATATCCGTTTTTTCGTAATTCTTCGATTGCCGAAACAGTCTTTTCAAAATAGTTCCACGAAACGGTTAATTCACCTCCTAGTGCCGATTTATGTATTTCGGGATTCGGTGGTATTGCTGTAATTCCACATAAACAAACGCCTTCAACAAGGAATGCATCTGATGTTCGAAAAACGGAACCAATATTTAAAGCAGATCGCACATTGTCTAACACAACAATGATTGGTAATTTTTGGGCATTCTTAAATTCCTCGATGGATATTCGGCCCAATTCTTCGTTTCTTAATTTTCGCATAATAAAATGATTGCGACTTAGATATTTAGTATAAAAAGTATTATTTTTGGCGCGTTAATATTGTAAACTATTTTTAAACATACAGATGGAAAATATCTCTTTAAAAATCGACAAAATTTATGATTTTGTTTCGAAAGATGCCGTTGCAGCTTTCAAAAGTAAAGCTGAAGAAAGCAATGCTAAGCTTCATAACAAATCATGCAAAGGTAACGATTTTCTTGGTTGGTTGAATTTACCTTCAACAATATCGAAAGCAGAATTAAGCGACCTTGATGCATCGGCTAAATCGTTAGCTTCGAAATCAGAAATCGTTGTAGTCGTTGGTATTGGTGGTTCTTATCTAGGCGCTAAATCTGTGATTGACGGATTATCGAACAACTTCCCACATTTAATGCAAGAACAAGGCAAACCAGTAGTATTATTTGCAGGTCAAAATCTTTGCGAAGATTATACTTCAGACTTACTTGCTCTTTTAGACAAAAAAGAATACAGCATAATCGTTATTTCTAAATCGGGAACAACAACAGAACCAGCTGTAGCTTTCCGTCTTTTAAAACAACATATCGAAGCGAAATACGGAAAAGCAAATGCAAAAGATCGTATTGTTGCAATTACCGATGCTAGCAAAGGTGCTTTACGCAAACTTGCTACACAAGAAGGTTACAAAACATTTATCATTCCCGATGATGTTGGTGGTCGTTTCTCGGTTTTAACTCCAGTTGGATTATTGCCAATTGCTGCTGCAGGTTTCGATATCACTAAATTAGTTGAAGGTGCAATTTCGATGGAAAAAGCAACTGGTGTTGATGTTCCATTCGAACAAAACATTTCGGCTCAATATGCTGCTGCTCGTAACGCATTATATGGAAAAGGTAAATTCACCGAAATATTGGTAAATTATTCTCCACGCTTACATTACTTTGCTGAATGGTGGAAACAACTGTATGGCGAAAGCGAAGGAAAAGAAGGAAAAGGTATTTTCCCTGCTAGTGTAGACTTTACAAGCGATTTACACTCAATGGGTCAATATATTCAAGAAGGTGGTCGTTTTATTTTCGAAACAGTACTTTCCATAAAAACACCAAAGAACAATGTAAAAGTTCCTGTTGATGCTGATAATCTTGATAGTCTTAATTTTATTGCAGGGAAACGTATTGATGAAGTAAACAAAATGGCAGAACTAGGAACGCTTTTAGCTCACGTTGATGGTGGTGTTCCAAATATGTTGATTGAAGTTCCTCAAATGAATGAATTCTATGTTGGTCAGTTAATATACTTCTTCGAAAAAGCATGTGGTATTAGTGGAAGTCTTTTAGGAGTAAATCCTTACGATCAACCTGGTGTTGAAGCCTACAAAAACAATATGTTTGCGTTACTTGGCAAACCTGGTTACGAAGAACAAACAAAGAAAATTCAAGAAAAAATAAAATAATTCTTGTAAGAAAAATCACATAAAAGCCTCGAAATTCGGGGCTTTTTTATTTTTCAATCTATCAGTACCTTCTAACATTGAAACGTATTTTGAAAGATGTCATTCTCTCATCAAAAATATCCAAATAATCTACCTACACCTAAAACAAAATCAGTCACACCTTCAACTCATTCACTTGAATGTTCAAATAGATGCTTTGCATGTAGAAAGCATTCAGTTCAACGTTCCAGTGAACGGTTTGGATGTTCCAGTGAATCATTTGAAAGTACAAGTAGATGAGTTGAACATGTAAGAAAATAACCCGAAACAAGGAGTAAACGGGCTGCATGTTCAAGTGATTCGTTTCTACATTTAATCTGTTTACTTCCATGTTCAAGTGAATGCTTACATGTTATTTTCAGGTTTTAGTATCAATTTATAAAATTTAAAAAAAACAATATCGTCACATAATAATTCAAAATTGTTTCTCGTATTAATATTGTATTTGAAAAATAACTATAGTATTAACAATTAAAAATGTACGATTATGTCTTATAAAAAGAGAGGGGCATCAACCGAAGCGGGAATTGCCCAAAACCGCCTTCAAGGCATCAAACAATTTGAACCTACGTTCGATTATGGTAACGGACTAAACATCGAAACTTACGAAGCTAAATGTAACGCTGTAAACAATGGAACACAAACGTACAATGGTTTGCTTACTTCTGCCGACGGTGTAGGAACACAGTTGGACATCGACATTCATGAACTTAGTTTATTGAGTACTCGTTTGCTCAATGCCGTTGGAAGTAAATATGGCTACGACAGCATTGAGTACGAAAAAGCGGGTGGTTTGCGTCAAAGCGATATCAAACGCAGTAATAAATCGGTTACTCATAGTGCAAGTTAGTTTGTTTATCGACTGAAATGTGAAGCGATATTTTATATAAATATCGCTTTTTTTATGCCCAAAGTGAATTACAAGTACTTATGCGAATTAAACATTAAATACAACACAAATAAAAGTAGCAATTAATTTACTAAATACTTAAACCAATAATCCTTTGGTAGAATTAGCCATTACAGCTCTTTGAATGTTTGTTTTTCATTAGTACCATATAATTAAGATACATTTTTACACTTTTTATACCAATATTCAGTTATCTATTTATTGAAAATATAATATATATTTGTAACGATTACTTTATTAAATAACAATACGTTCTGCGTCTTTATGATTTTAAATTACATTTCGTTTCTTTCCATATTTATTCTCGGAACATTTTCTTTAGTTCTATTCTTTAAAAAATCTCCGGTTAAAAGAGCGAACAATTATTTAGGAATACTTTTCCTCATTTTATCGGCTTGTATATACATTCTCAATTTCGAATGTCAAGCATATCAAAATATGTCATCTTGTTTATTACGTTCATACATTCCTGTTGATGATTGTCTCTTTGTTTTAATTGGCCCATTCCTTTACCTGTATGTCATGGAAGTTTTCGGAAGAAAACAAAGAATTTGGTCATGGAAAATTATTCTACAGTTTACGATAATAATCCCGTCTTTAATCAGAACTATTTATTTAGCAACACGAACAAGCAATGAGCGATTTTTATTCTTTTCAAATGGGTCACACGCTCTTCAATGGCATACTATTGTAATCGTTGGTTTATTCTGGTTACAAATCGCGAGCTATTTTATGTATCTCTACATATTTATAAGAAAACAGACTGCCAAATCGAAAACAATAACAGTTGAAACGATCGAAATGAACTTGACCTGGTTAAAAGAATTTTTATTAGTGAATATAATACTTTTAATGGCCTGTATTATTGCAGCCTACTATGTCAATAACATGAAAACAATCGTTACAATAGGTCTCATTATTCTCAATATTCAATTTTTATATTTCTTTTTCCTATCATTATGGCAAAATGGTGTATTTAAAGAACATCCTATAATCGTAGACTCAATTCCTATTGACCAAAACACCAAACAAATAGAAACATCTCAAGAAGACGAAATTCAAGAAGAGTCAAAGTTATTAGTTACCGAAGAAATTGCAAAAAAACATATAGCAACCTTAATAAACGTAATGATAATTCAAAAGCTTTATTTACAACCGAAATGCTCCGTTCAAGATTTAGCAGATAGTTCAAATATTCCCGTTCGGTATGTCTCAAATTGTATAAACATCATTTTGAATAAAAATGTCAATGACTTTATAAACGAATTTAGAGTAGAAGCTGCAAAAGAAAAATTACATGATTTAACAACAAATATTACCATCGAAGCTATTGGAAGTGATTGTGGTTTTGGTTCAAAGAAAAGCTTTAATGCCGCTTTTAAAAAATATACTGATCTAACGCCGTCTGATTATAGGAAAAAGCATCTAACAAAATGAACAATTCAACAATTGCCTGAAATGATGCATATTACAAAGTGTGTAGAATTGTGATTTTACACATCTTTGGTCAAATCACCTATATTTAATCATGTTGTTTGATATATATTTGCAACAATTAAAAAGACTCAATTTAATAAAAATATAATATGAAAAAGTTATTACTACTTTTAGGATGTACAATAAGTTCGGTTGTGCTATTTGCAGAAACATATACTTCAACAGGTAATGGCTTGTGGGGGCAAGGTACAGGAAATGTATGGAGTGGAAATAAAGCACCGGCGAGTTTAGTTGGTGGTGAACAAATTATTATTTCATCAAATAATACAATTACAGATGGCACATTGGGTAGTTTCCCTAGTCAAGTACATTTAGTGGTGAAAAGTGGTGCTACATTAACTATTACTACTGGAGTAACTTTTAATGGTTCAACTATTATTGAAGTTGAATCAGGAGGAACTTTAGACTTTCAGAGTTCCGTACAATTTGGCACTAAAGCAGAAATTACAATAGCCCAAGGGGGAACAATTAATATAGGGGGACCTGCTACAATACTATCACAATCTTCAATAGCAATAAATAATGCAGGTACATTTTACTTAAATAATAATTTTATAATAAACCATTCAGATATTACTGTTGATGGTTCTTTAATCGTAAACGGGTGTATTACAAATACAAATGCTAGTACTGTTAATGGTACGGGTTCTATTTTGATAGGTGGATCAGTAATTGGTACTGGTCTTACTGTTTCAACAAATAGTAAAGTAATTTTAAATAATAAAATATGGAAAGGCAGTAAAAGCTCAAGTGATTGGATATCTCCTAGTAATTGGATGAATGATGTCCCATCTTCAGGAGATAATGTTGCAATACCTCCAACATTTGGTATGTTAAATCCAACATTACCTCAAATGTATACTGGCAATATTACAGTTTTAGGTGGTGCCGAAGTTACAATACCTGCAGGAGGAACAGCAATAACTGGAAATCTTACACTCGAAAGTAATGCAAGTAGCGGAACAGGTTCCGTATATAAAAGTGGTACTGGTGCATTAACTGTTTCAGGAACAACAACAGTTAAACAATATTTAACTTCTGGAAGATATTGGTATATAACAAACCCAGTAATTGGAGCAAGTTTAGATGTTAACGGAGCACAATCGTGGACTTGGAGTGAAACAGCTCAAAAATATAATAGCGGTACATCAACAACCTTAGGACAAGGATTTGTAATTCAACCAAGTACTAGTGGTCAAATATCGTTTACAGGAACTGGTTCAAACACATTAAATTTTGGACAAGTAACTCCTAATATGACTAATTCCGGTGGAACCTATGGTGGTGCTCACCTTATTGGCAACCCATTCCCTTCTTATTTAGATTGGCATTACGTATACCACAATAATTCTACTGCTAGTTATGTAGATCCAACGATAAGTTTTCGCGTTCTTGGTAATTTCGTTACCTATAATGCTGTTTCTGGTGTTTCTGGAAATGGTGTTGGTCAATACATTCCTCCTATGCAATCGGTTTGGGTAGACCAAGCAGGATCTACAGGTACAATTGTAATAAATTACAGTGCATGTGTAGCAAGAAGTTCAACATCAATAAAGCTAAAAGCAAACGTTGAAGACAGTAATAAAATAGTACGATTACGAGTTGCAAACGGCAAATTGACAGATGAACATGTCTTAGTAATGAATTCTCAAGCTAAAAACAAATTTGACCTATGGGATTCAGAGAAACGATTTGCTGAAGTAGATTCATTTCCACAGATATACAGCTTGGTTGACAGTAAAAAATTAATTATTAATTCAATGAGTTCTCCTGATTCTGTAGGAGTTATACCAATTTACTTTACAACAAAATTCAAAGGAAGTTTTACCATTGGAGCTCCAGAAATTACCGGATTAAATGGCTATAGTGTTACGTTATTCGACAGAGCTGTAAATAAATCTATCGATTTAACAGAAGTACCATCTTATTCATTTACATCGGCTGTAACGTCAGATTCAAATCGCTTTGAACTTCACTTAAAGGCAAACGCAACAACAACCTTCAATAAAGAACAAGCTAAAAACAAATCGATTACTGTTTATGCTAATTCAGAATCAATTATAATAAATATTGATGGAACATTAGCTGAACAAAATTCAGCAGTTATATATAATACTTTAGGTCAAGTTGTAGCTCAAACTGCAATTGTTTCAAACAAAACGGTTGTAATGGGCAATTTCGCAGCAGGTAGCTATTTTGTAAGAGTTACAAAAGGAAATACCGTTATAACAAAAACAGTAGAAAAACTATAAAAAAACATCTCAATCATGAAAAATCAATTGATAAAAAAAGCAATATTACTTTTTGGGGCATTAATTATTAGTATTGCAGCTTTCTCAGATAATCCTGGTGATCCTGGTTATGTAGCTGCTCCACTCGACTCTTCATTATTTTTACCGTTAACATTAGCTGTTGGAGTTGTTGCTTTACTAGCAAAACGTAAGAAGAAAAAAAAGGACTAAAACCAACATGAAATTCATAGCAAGAAGCTATAATAAAAGGACTATACTGACGAGTATAGTCCTTTTTATTGTTATTATGGATACGATGTACCGAAATCTGTTTATATCTATGGTACGATCTGCGTATAACCATATTTCAGATATTCATGGGTTATACATCTTTGACCAAATACTTAATCTGTATAGAAATACCATAGCATATACGGCTTTATATTTAATTAGAATCTTTGACCATACAGTATCCTATTACGGTCAAAATAATATCTTGCAATTTGAAAATCATCAATATATTGTTTCAAATCAGTTGGGCTTTCTCAAAATTTTTTATTTCATTCTGCTCTTATGTATCTATCCTTTCCCAATAAAAAAAACGATTGCCTTTTTAATTGGTGGTTTAACAACAATATGCCTTTTACTAGCAATCAGACTTGCATTTATTTCAAGTAATGTTGGTAACGAACGTTTAATCATTGTTAGTTTTGATTTGATATATGCTTCATTGATAGTCCAATTTTTCTATTATAAACTACAAGTATGTTTCCCTCTCAGGAAAAACTATGTCATTGCACAAAACAAGCTACAAGATACCGCAATTACAACTTCACTGAAAAACATTATTTTTGGACTGATAACGTTTAATTTTATAAGTGAGCTACTCATTTTCTCAATAGGTTCATTTATTACACCATTGCTTCTATTTCTATCGAAACTTTTATTGGAATCATTTGGCTACAATACTTCTATACATGGAATTAGCATTTTGCTTAATCATAGCACAGTAATGGTTGGAACAAGTTGTTTAGGCATTAGATTAATGGTTATGTTTTCGATTGTTTTATTTTTCTTGAAAGGATCGGTAAAAAGTAAAGTAGTTTTCACAATAATTGGCATTATCCTTATTTTTTTAATAAATGTAATTCGAATTTCGTACGTTCTTTATCATCTTAATCATTACAATAATTATAGACTCACGTTGAGTATACATGATCTTTATGACTATACAATTTATGTTTTCACCATCGTTTTATGGCTTATTTATGCAAGATGGTTTGGGAATAGTAAAGAAAATCTTTATTAGTCGTGTTATTTCTCCATCTTTCGAAAACGAATTTCTACCCTTCGGTTTTTCTGCTTATTTTCGATTGTTGAGTTTTCGATAACGGGTTTAGAACTTCCAAATCCAGAGGTTTCGATTCGGGAATCAGGAATTCCTAAAGAAAAGAGGTATTGTTTAACAGCATTGGCTCTATTGAGAGAAAGCTGTTTATTATGTTCTTCATTACCGTCATTATCAGTATGCCCTTCGATAATAAGTTTTAACGTTGGATTATCATTCATAAGTTGAACCAACCGTTTAAGCTCCAAATCAGATTCTTGACGTAATTCAAATTTATCGGTATCGAAAAAAACGTTATTTATGACAACAGAAATTCCTTTCTCCAACATATTCTTTATTGACAACAATTTTAAATCGTTGCTAATCGTAACTTGTTCGTTCTTCTCATTCAAATTAATATTTTCGCTTGTTGGATAATACGATTGTCGATAGATATAAAAGCCATAATTGTGTCCCATTGGTAGAATAACTACATATGCTCCAGTTATTGGATCGCTCGAAAAATTTGCCAACTCTTTGCCCGTTTCCAAATCTTCAACTCGAATTTCTGCAGTTAACGTTTTTCCATTTTCGTCTTTTACAATTCCCGAAATCATAGCAACATTTCCAGGACGCATTGCACTCGGTAAATCAGTCTCATAAATATCAATATTATTATTGTTGTTAACGGAAAAATAGGCCTTCAAACCATCGGTCGAAATCTTATATCCATTATCATCGCCTGTTCCATTTATATATTTACCAAGATTCACGGGCTCACTCCAATCAACCCACGAGGAATCGTATAATCTAGTGGTTTTGTACACATCACTTCCTCCCAGACTACCATGACCTTCGGAACTAAAATAGAGCGTTTTACCATCGGGATGCAAAAAGGGATAACGATCGCACCAAGGCGTATTAATAGTTGTGCCAAGATTTAAAGGTGTTGACCAACCTGTTTTTGTTCGAAAGGAAATATATAAATCGAATCCATCTGAACGGTTTTTTGCAGGAAATTGCGGTCCAACTTTTTGCCAACCTTCTGATGAAAAAATTATAGCCTTTCCATCTGAAGTATACACAGCATCTCCTTCCCATCCTGGTGTATTAATATTTGCAATAGGTTTGGGTGGTAACCAGCCAGTATAGGTTTTTTCGCTATAAAAAATATCACCATTGAAATAAAGTCCCATTTTTGTTTCATCGGCCGAAACAGTTTCGGGTGCTTCATTGCCAGCCTTTGAACAAAGTTGTCGTAACAATTCGGGTTGCGACCAACCTAGAGCTGTTTTCTCTGACATAAAAATATCTTCATTTCCCATATTGTCGAGACGATTCATGCCGCAGAAATAGAGATGTTTTCCATTCGTTGAAATAACAGGACTATATTCGTGACCTTTTATTGTATTTACTGGAGGTCCTAAATTTCGTGGAACTGAGGGAACGTCATTTCGTAAAATAGTTGCCGAGAAAGATTTAAAATCAGCATCATCACCAAAATAGACGGCTACCTTATTCATTTCATCGATCACTCTTTTCCAATCTTTTTTATCAATAGATGATTTTACCTCTTTTTGGAATACTTTGTAAGCACTTCGACTTGGAGCTGATTTTGCAATATATTCAGCGCATTTTGAGCGATTTGCATCCACAACAAAATCGAAACAACGATTCTGAAATCCAAACTTATATAGTTCTTTATCTCTAGTAATAAGACTATCGAAGGGAAATTTCGGATAAGACATTTCGAACTGTTCAAAAGAAAGGAATTCGCCATCGGCAGTATAATAGTTGTACAATTTCTGCCAAGCTTTCGATGTATTTATATTGTTTGGATATTTCTGAACAAGATTATCGTAATAGCTTATCGATTTATCATTGCTAAAATCTTTAAATGCCTCATATTCTGCAATAATATCGCGTGCTCGCTGTGCTGTTTTTTCGTTTTTATAGGTTCGCACGAAACTTTTTAGCAAATCAATATTTGTAATATCTATTTTTTTAAATGCATCGGCTGCAATAGAATAACGCAACGCTTGAATCTTAGACATGGTGAGTTGATATTTCTGCACTAATTTATCACGATCGGGCTTTTGCAGACTATTATAAATTAATTCAGCATGCATTGCAAAATAATACGCTGAATCAAGATTTTGATGCTCAAAACTAGGATTTGAAAAAATGAGACTCAGACCATAAAATGCAGGAATAACTTCCTTCATTTTTTTAAATGAACGACGAAACGTCAGTTCAGCATCAGCATATTTTTTTTGATCAACAAGCTCGAAACCTTTCGCAGGATTTTGCGAAAAAGCTTTTGCAGAAAAGACTACCACCAATATGAAAAGAATAACATGCTTCATAGTTAGTGGAAAGATATGAAATTTACGGGAGTTCTAAAAATCCAATTTTCTGCGTTACTCAATTTTTGTAAAATCCTCATTTACTAAAGTAAACTGCGGTTTTCCAAAAATTGCAAGTCTTGAAACTTGAATTTTTAAAAATTCCCTTATTGTACATACTTAAATCTTACCTTCATTAAGCCCATTCGCTTAATTCCAACCAACGCAATTCTTTTTGATCAATAAGGTCGATTAAAGTTCCAAGTCTAACCGATTTTTCTGAATCAAAATTACCTGCATTCATATCATCCTGAATCGATTGACGTTCAGCATTGAACTTTTTAATATCGGCAGCAAGATTTTCGTATTCCATTTTTTCTTTAAAGGAGAACTTGCGTTTTGCAACGGGAGCAATATTTTCAGCAACCATTTCTTCTTTCTTCGATTCTTTGCCAAGCTTTTTCTCTACTTTCTCTTTATCGGCAAGCCATGCAGAATAATCAGAGAATGTTCCTGGAAATATCCTGATTTGACCTTCACCTTCGAACACAAAAAGATTATCAACAATTTTATCCATAAAATAACGGTCATGTGATACAATGATAACACAGCCTTTGAACGATTGCAGATAATCTTCCAAAACATTCAATGTCATGATATCCAAATCGTTTGTTGGCTCATCAAGAATAAGAAAGTTTGGATTCTTCATTAAAATAGTCATCAAATACAAACGACGACGCTCTCCACCACTCAATTTCCCAACATGCGAATATTGCAATTCAGGAGGAAAAAGGAAATGCTCTAAAAATTGCGATGGAGAAACCGTTTTACCATCGCCAAGCGTAATTATTTCAGCAATATCTTTGATTATATCAATCACTCTATCGCCTTCATTAAACGACATTCCATCCTGACGATAATAACCAACTTCAACTATTTCGCCAAGCTCAACTGTTCCACCATCAAGACTTTCTTTTCCAGTGAAAATATTGAGCATTGTCGATTTTCCACAACCATTTTTCCCAACGATTCCTATTTTCTCGAATCGTTCGAATTTGTAGGAAAAATCTTTTATCAAAACATTATCGCCATAGGCTTTTTGAATGTTTTCGAATTCCAAAACTTTTTTACCCAATCGCTTTGTTACGATATTGAGTTGAACCGATTTTTCATCGGTTTTAATTGATGCCTTTTCCTGAATTTTATAAAAGTTATCGGTACGATATTTTGCCTTTGTACCACGAGCTTTTGGCATACGACGCATCCATTCAAGTTCCGATTTCATAAGGTTTTTTGCCTTATCAATACTAGCATTGAGCGAGGCAATTCTTTCTTCTCGTTTTTCGAGATAATAGGAATAATTACCAGAATATTCGTAAACGGTATTATTATCTATTTCTATAATATTTGAACAAACGCGATCAAGAAAATAGCGATCATGCGTCACCATAAAAAGGGTACATTTAACCTTTTTAAAATATTCTTCGAGCCATTCCACCATTTCCATATCAAGGTGGTTGGTTGGTTCATCTAAAATCAAGAAATCAGGTTCGTTGATCAATACATTAGCAAGGGCAACACGTTTGCGTTGTCCTCCCGAAAGTTGTTCCATCGGTTGATCGAAATTGTCTATTTTTAGCTGAGTTAGAATTTGCTTAATACGCATTTCAAAATCCCAGGCGTTGAGATGATCCATAGCTTCGAGAGCTGATTGGAGTTTTACATCATCGTGATGTTGCAATGCATTTTCATATTCACCAATAGCTTTTATCACATCGTTAGATGATGCAAATGCTTGTTGAATAACTGTTAACGATGGATTACAAACTGGATTTTGCGAAAGATAGCCGATTGAGACATCGTTACGAAAGACAACATTACCACTATCGGCACTTTCAAGTCCCGCAATTATATTCATTAAGGTTGACTTTCCTGCACCATTTTTGGCGATCAAACCTGTTTTGTCGTCTTTAGCTATTCCAAATGAAATATCTTTAAATAGGTATACGTCACCGAAAGTTTTGGTGAGATTTTCAACTTGTAAATAACTAGCCATAAATTGTGTAAGATTAATTGTAGAAATACCAACTCAAACCATATGAGAATGTTGGTTTATCGAGTGGATAATTGTAGACAGAAAAGAAATTATTGCTTGATGTAACATAATAACTTGCATGTGAATATTTGAAAAACACCTGCATGCGTTTGAAGCTAAATTGCAAAAAGGCATCAACAAAAGGATATTCGCCTGTTTTGGTTTTTGTTTGTTTATAAAATACTCCCAATTCGGGCATATACGCAGGGGTATAAAATTTAGACCAAATATAGAGATCGAAACCAGCTTTCATTGACAATGCTTTTTTGAAATATTTTGCCTTTACCGCAATTGTATTTGATGTTACAAATTGAGGTATCGAAATTATATCGTTCGACGATTGTTGGTAAACAACATTATTTGATAAATATAGAATTCCAAGATTTGTTTGTTTTCCAGCATCTAACGCATAAACCAAAACTTCTGATTTATTTTGGTTAACATTCATATTGTCTGAAATATAAATATAATTATTCAACAAAGTGGCACTTGCTTTAAGGTGATATTTATCGTATAACGAATACATTTGAAGTGTTGCATTAACCGTTTGTTGTTTCTCCAAATTGAGGTTATTCCACGTAAAATGGTTACTACGATAAGTAGTATAAAAATATGATGGACTTGCAATTTCAGCACAAACTTTCGCCTCAACTCTTAAAGAATCAAACTTTTGAAAATCGGAATATGCACGAGCATGTGCTTCTATATTTGATTGCTTGCGACCAGGTAAATAATAGCGTGCACCAGCATCAAATCCGGTGTGCGATTTTGATATATTCCAAAGATTCGTTTGAAAGTAGCTATTATAATATTTCGAAATTCTTTGCCACATTTCGTGATCAGCAAACATATATTTTTCAAGTTCAACGCCATAACCAGCTAATATAGAATGGCTATTTTGTTTGTCTTTATTGGAACTTGATTTCAAATACAGGAAGTTCGTAATAGTCTTGCTATAAGCAGAATCGTAAGTATTTACAGTATCTAACCCTCTATTGGGAAAGAAGTTTATATCTTGAGACGAAAACGGTTCTTTAAAGGAATGCAATGATTTATCATAGGTTAATTCATGACCTATACATAAAGGAAATTCGTTTAATTCAACTTTTACCGAATCAGGTTTTCTATATCTTCCCGAAAGATTAAATTCTTGTTTTACATACAATTGATTGAATCGAGTAACACTTTTTGCATCACTTAATGCAACGTCGAGAGATTTAGGATCGCTATAATCTGGATTGCGCATATTACGAACATCTACTCCACCATTTTCATTTGAAAACATTCGATTTACCGAATATTGAGAAACAATCGAATAACGAGGTCCAAAATAGCTTGTAAAAGCTTTAGCTTGATGAGTACTCGATTTTTGAAACGTATACATTCCGTCTGCTCCAAAGAAATTCATTTCAAAACCGACATTCCAATCTTTATTTATATTTTGCGTATGCAGCGCTTTGAAAGATTCCAAGACATTCGCACTTCCCACAAACTGCATAATAGTAAATGGTCGCCGAGTGTTGTAAAAAACATTATCGGCTTTCGAATAAAAAGATAGAGCAAATGGACTTACAAATGGATTATCGGTAATGTGTTTATTATCGAAAAATGAAAGGGAATAAGCCGCTTGACCAATAACACCGAGGAATCCAGGATAGATTGTCGATTTATAATACGGCAAAGAACGATATAAAAATTCATTAACGGAATCTTTAACAAACAAGGTTGGTACAGCATACTGAATATCGAAACGCAAATTGCGAACCACAGCATCTTTAATCGTATCTCTTGGATGGAAACGGGTACTATCGTTTATTACACCTGCTTTGAGCGATGAAATAGAGAGAATAAAAAGGAAAGATGTTAGAATTTTACGCACAATAAACAGACAATTCATTAGATTAATGAGAAACGCAAATTTATACCAAAATTTTTATTTGACGTCATATATCCGTTTGTTCTTGGTTGATTAATTGTCCAGTCGAAAAATGCACGAACGGTAAATTGCTGTGTAAGCATATAATCGGCAAACCATTTGAGTGACCATATTTTTTGACCTTGGATAACAGATTTCACATCATCAGAAATTGTTCGACGAATAGTTGTATTATCTCTAACTGAAAGATCGAGTCGAGTATTTATATCGTTTGTATAAGCTTTACTGTTACCAGCCGTTTTAATATTAACCGTGAAATTTTTAAAGACATAACCAACGCCCACGATATATTCATATCCTCCTGTTTCAGAAATTTCACTGTTTACAAGCGACAAGCTAACAAGTCGATTGTTGCGAATCTCCATTTTGGTTGTCATGTTATTTTGTAATTTGCTATCAATCCCCAAAATAGGATTAAATCGTTCATCAACCGAAACAGCACTGATAGTATACTTTGGAGCTAAATAAACATTTTCATCAACTAAATCGGCATAGAAATCTTTATTTACCATATTATCGCTGGTGAATGTATTATAGGATCCAATACTATAATTACAAGTATAGCCATGTGTTATAGTAACCGATTTAAAATATTTTTTTACAATTTTAATATCCGATAATCCATTATAATTAATCTTCCAATTTATCGACCGCAAAAAGTCTTTTGCGCTACTAAACATAGGCATGAAGTAACTATCAAGATACATTTTTTTAGCATCTTGACCAGTATATGCAGCTAAAAATGCTGGAATCAACACATCTTGTGATGACGATTTATAGTATGACGGAAATTTTGTGGTTGGATTTCTTTCATAGGTTCCACCACGATTTTCAGCCAACCGATCGGCAACAATAAGCAGATTCTGTTTAAATTGAACATAGGCTTTATCTGACTTTGATGCGTCAAATAGTGGATTCGTTTTTATAGCATTTGTTGAAATTGTAAAACTACCATTGGTCGTTTTTTGACTCGTTGCCATCGTTGCAAGATTATTTGACAGATACCTCGTTTCGTTTTGCGAATAGCTTCTATTATTCTCTAAGTTGACTTTAAAATTGTTGAATGGCTCAATCGTGGTTTTAACATGAAGTTGATTTGAATAAGTTCGAGCAAATTTATCGTTTAATAATGAGTCATTAGATATTAACCATTTTCTATCTAAAACTGTTGATTCCAAATCATTAAACGATGGAACATAGCCAAACACATATCCCCAACCAGGTTTTGACTGACCGTGAAATGGATTATCTAATCCGAAATATTGTGTATTCTTATCATAACCTGGAACATACGAACCAAGATTTTGACTAGCATTAACACTCACCGATTTCACCATAATTAAAGTATGCACAACACCATCGACAACTAAACGCCACGCTGGATCTTTAACCTCGCGTTTACCTGTAACAACAACTTGAGCTTGATCATAATCCTTTTCGGCAGTAAAGGTTACTTTGTTTCCATCAATAACAACCAATTTTCCTTCTATAACCTTGCCTTTATTGTCTAAAACGCTTAACTTAACATCTGTTGTTTTTAGTCCATGTTTTATTTCAACGGTTGTATACGCCTGAATTGTAACACCATCTTTCGTGTATTTAACGTTTTCCGTTTTGGGTTTGCTCTTTCCTCGTCCCGAAAAACGTTTATCGACGTCTTTTAGATATTTCGATTTATTATACAGTTTTGTAAGACTAACCGTTCCATCAAAACTCTGGGTATTTGAGTTTTTAATAATATTCCCGGCATTGAGAGTTGTTACACTATTCGGTATTTGATAACCTCTCGTCCACGAATATGTTCCTCCATATTTTACATTTGAGTTGATGAAATTCAGGTACGGAATTTTATCAATAGGAATTTTATAGGTGAGATCTATTTTTTGAGAAAAATCGGTAGTCCTACCTCCACTTCGCAACGATTTAAAGAAAAGTGAATCATTATAGGTTTTCATCTGAGCATCATGCGAATCATCATGGTAAATAAGTCCAACGGGTTCATCAACACGAGCAATATTATTGGCCGAATAGTCAAGTTTTAAGTTTTTGGTTAGATTCCATTTTAAATTATACACTCTCGACCAATTAAATTTCTTCGAATACAGTGGGTCGAACTTATAATTAGGATCGGAATATTGCGAAAGATTTCGTCTTAAGGATTCTTTGTAGGTTTTATCCAGTTGGTTATCAAAGGAATATTGACTTGGTAATAGACCGATATTAAAATCACGTATCAAGGCTAAATTATTCGATTTTATACTTTTAAATGGTTCAACTGAAACGGGTTTAATGATATAATTATACATCAATGCAACCTTGTTATCATAGCGGTCATCATAGATATAATCGACACTTCTACCATGTATTTTATTGAAGGCATAGGTCATCGAAAAATTATTTACATGCAGTGGATGTAAGAATTTTGGTTTGGGTCGCGTTATTCGAACATTTGTAAAGTTATAACTTACACGACTTTCAAAATCTTGACTCAATTGTTTGTATTTATTTGCCGAATCGGACGAAAGATTATTCAATTTATTTTTCAATAATTCGTCGGTACTTAGTGGGTCGTATAATGGTGTTGATGTCATTTGCGACCATCCAACATAAAATGGGAGTTGAAGCCCCAATTTTTCGGGGAAAAATTTATGTAAGGCAACACTCGACGTTACATTAAATTGATCGACTTCATTCTGACTTCGCTCAAAAATTCGTTCATCAACGCCACCAAAACCAGGCTTAATTATTTTCCCATCCAAACTTAAAACAGCAAAATCGGCCATAGTAATTTGAGTAGAAGCTGTGGCTGCCCATCCACCTTTTTCGTTAAATTGAGAAAGCCGTAATTCATCGAACCAAACTATTACCGATTTTTTTTGTCCATCGTCATTCAGATTGGTAGAACTTTTCTTTTTATTTCGTATACCAATCATTATCGTTTTTACATTCCCCAAACTTGGATTTCCTTTAATACTCACTTTATTATTTCCATCAGCTATCGTAAATATCTGATAGGTTTCAAAGCCATTATTCTTCTCTAACAAATTATCTCTATCTTGTTTTATAGATACTAGTTTTTTCAAATCTATTGCAAAATTATTATCTGCAGGCCACACTATATATCTGTCTGCAGAAGTTGTTCCTCCACTCAAATAATTGCCTGGTTCTGTAAGTTTTAATGGAATTTCATATTCATAATAATTTTGTGTATAATCATTTCCCAATCGCATGAATACAGTTACATCACCATCTTTAATTTGTTTTTCTTCACCTTCCAATGCTTCACCATGTACATACATATTAAGTTGACCAAATTGACGAAGATCTTTATTCAACATTTTATAAATTGCTCGTGCATTTCCGTCATCTAACCCTTCAACTTTTACTTGCAATGATGACTCATTTTGTTGCGTCATCAGCGAATTCATTGGATCAATTGTTTGTGTTACATTGGGTGGTAAAATATAGTTAACTGGCTTTCGACTAGTATTTTCTTCAATATTTACCGACGATAAATCAACTTGGGGATCATTATTCAGGTCGTATTCACCAGCTTCATAAATAGTATTTTCATACTTACGCCAGGTACTACGAACAAGTGCAAGTTCAGCCATTCTCAAGTATATCGAATCTTGAAAATTATGTAGCAAAATTCGCATAAACTGGATCGATTTGAAGTCACTGATATCACCAATTCGTTGCTTCATATCAGTCGTAATTGGAATCTTAATCTGATACCAACCTATTTTAGGTTTTTGATCATTCGATAATGTTGGTTGTTCTACTAATCTATCGACAACAAAATTCTTTCCTATAACTAAATCCTGAGGCCTTATACTGATTTTATATTGATAATATGACTCATTTTCTTGAAGAGTATTATCTTGATTAATATCTTCAACATCTGGGCTTAAGCGACCAGTTCCTTGGTTATTTCCAGAAGGTGAATTACCGTCCGAACCATTATAATATCGGTATCGTTCAAAGATAGGTAGTTCAGCATCACCTCTATCGTCAAGATACGATGAGAAATCATCTTTCGAAGGGTCTTTCTTTAATTTGTCGATAATTGTTCCATTTACACCATATTGTTGAGCTTCATCAATAAACGATTTAAAATGTTCTAACTCTGCCGCATCACTATACCCATCAAAGCCCACATCTTGATCGGCACGAACTTCATTATTATCAAATCCTTTTTCAATTACTTGAAAATTGGGAACCCGAGCTAACTTTGTTTCAATATATTTTGAGCCATCGTTCTTTAAACCATTTTCGGCCGATTTTCGAGAATCATGAAGGATATCTTCAGAGATTAATCCTAAATCAAAGTACATGTCTCCACCTTTATTTGCTTTTGCAGTATCGTAGAAAAAGGGATCCATCAGCCAAAATTGAATATATTCAACATTAGCTTCTTCAAAATCAGTAGTTGTCATTTCGCGCGTAATACCAGCCCAACGAGATTTAGGGTCTTTAAGAGTCCCATCATTAGGATTTATACCAGCTGAAATATTATTTGGCTTTACGTCATAATTATATGGACCTCGTTCATTGGGATAATATGCCAAGTTAATAACGGTCAATGGTCTATCGGCATACGATTGGATAGGTTTATTAAATAAATTATTGGCCATTACAGAATGCGAGTAAACATTGGATTGTAATGTTTTCGAAACCTTCGAACTATAGCCATAAAAATAGTCGTTATTAATATCAAACCACGCTAATTGCGCTCTGTTATAGCCATTTCGAACATCATTTACAAGTTCACCTCCTGGAAATAACTTGGACTGTCCTTGAGGTGTTGCTGCCAAAACCCAAAGTGACGGTTCGCGTAAACTGATTTTTTGTTGAGAATTTTCAAAATAGTCAACCTCAACAGCTTGATTAATTAATTTCGACGTACTTGGAATTAATTGCGCAAATTCGGCCGTAGCTTTAATCGTAGACTTTTCTTTCGTATTTATAAACGGTATTTTATCGACCATTCTGGTAATAAACGGTACTTCTCTCGAATATTTACCATCTAACCCCCAAACAGTATTATTAATTGGAAAATCTTCGAACCCAACTTTCGTTGTTAAAGGTTGTTCTGATAATCGTAAAACGGTTGCTCCAATTTTAAATTTATCGTTAAAGGTATAATCCCATTTCGTTCCAATCAATGTTTTTGAACGCATACTAAACAGCGGATTACTCTCTAAACTTACTTTTATTGGTGTTTTTGACTCTAGTAAACTTTGATTAATGATTTTTACCCGACCCATTGCATAATCTACGGTATAATCAGATCCTTCAGTTAATTTTCGTCCACCAGCGGTAACGGTAACTGAACCTTCTTGAACTTGTGTGGTATTTAAAGAAATATCGCTCGAAAAGCTTGATTTATAAGAACCTTTAAGTGTAAATTTATTTTTTTCAGAAACTTGTCGAGCCGAGCTTTGCGTTGAATCATACAATTGCGTATACACATATTTTGAAGAAATCGTAGCATCGTCAATAGCTTTTTCCAAATGACTTCCAAAGGGTTCAAGAACGGGGAAAATAATTAAACCCGATTGTGAATTTACCGTAAATCCTTCTAAAAAGTCAAAAAAACCATCTGGACGTGGTTCTTTATTACTACTGATAACATCCAGATTCATTACTGAAAGCAATGGTTTCCCTTTCAGTTTTCCTTCGGGAAAGTACCCAATTGGTTTACCCGACTTATCATCTTCATACAGGATGTCGAGTTTAAAATCGTCAGAACTAATTTGGTATCCACCAATTGAATAGATGTTTTTCATCATCAAATTCCAATTGTCATAATGAGGATTGAGATGACTCCCTTTCAATAATTTTACGATTAATGCTTGGGGATGTTCAACACCATCGCTCGAAAACTCTCCTACTTGATAAACTTTTCCTTTGTATTCGTATTCATAAGCAATTGCCAATACTTTCGATGGATCGACCGACGATTTCAGCGAAATATAACCCAATTTATTATTTACCGTATATTGTGTTTCTTTCAGTTTTATTGCTAGTTCAACCCTTTCATAATCTTTGCTCACATTATAACCTTGGTTTTCCATTTGAGCAGCTATTTTGTTGATATCACGTGGATTGGATGCATCGGATCCAATAATGTTTTTTACTTGTTGATATAACGGATCTGTTTGATTACTTGGCATATCATATTCGCCAAATCCTCGTTTCACATCGCCTAAATCGGTAAGAGCAACAATATTTCGAGCATTATCTTTTCCAGCTGATGTTTGAGTCATCCATATTTCAACTCGACGAATTAACAGACCATTAGTAATTTCGGGAGTTGTTTTAAAAGCACTTTCGTAATGGTCTCGAAAATATTGTCCAACAAAATAATGTTTATTCGCTTCGTAGGCATCACATTTTACAGTAAACTGCTGTGTTTGTGCGCCTTTATCTACATTTATTGTTGAGAATTCACCACGTTGTTTCGACAAAACGCTCGATACTTTCAGTTTACCAAATTGCAAATCGGCTCTGAATCCCATTAAACTTTGACTTCCTTTTATTAACGAATTGTCTATGGGGAAAGTCACATTACCCGCTTGAATTTTCTTTATAATTTCATCTTCATCGCCAGTATATTCGAGCTTCATTTGGTTTTCGAAATCGAATTGCGATTCGGTATCGTATTTCACTTTCATCGATACTTTATCACCAATTTTACCAGTAACACTCATTTGAATCTTATTGGTGAAATCGAAATTGAACATCCGTTGTTGTTTTTTTGTAAGCGATGGATTGTAATTTCTGCTGTATTTACCTCCAAAGGTCAATTCTGCCGAACCTTGTGTTTTTATATCTATCGGATTATTATCGCCCAAAACATTGGCTACTGCACTTTTCAGTAAGCCACTTGAATTACCATCCGTTTTACCAGAAGCTTTTTGATGCCAATAATCGCGTTTTCGTTTTTTAGATGCAAAGTCGTTATATTCTTGTTGCGAGAGGGAGTATGGTGTTCCATTTTCAAATGCACCCATTTTCTCATGAACGTCATATTGACCAGTTTCCGGATCATAATCAATTTGAGTTTTTAATGATGGTGATGGAGCTAAACGCAAGCCCGAAGGGGTTTCTAAATTTTCGTAGGGAATGTCTTCTTTATCTTTAATTTTATAAGGCAGTTTTACGCTATCTACTATTGGTGTATCTGTTTTTTTTGAAGATGAAGTATCCTTTTCATTTTCATCCAAATCAGACATTGATGGCGACACCTTTGAACTTAGTGTATTGCTATCAATAAAAGCAAAGGATACCGAGCATGCAAAAAGGAATACAAAAGATGCAAACCATTTATGTCTATTAACAATTCTCTTCAAGCAAAACGCTTTTTATAATTAGTAATTAGAGCCTTTTTAAAGATAGTTTCACAAGCTGCTCCACGGTAGCTGTTGGAGTTTCTGAAACGACTTTATCAAGGATTTTCTCAATCGCTGCTTTCCCAAATCCAAGCATCAACAATGCTGATAACGCTTCTTGTTTCGTTGTATTGTCTTTATGTGAAAAAATATCAGGCATTTCACCTGCTTTTCCCAGTTTATCTTTCAAATCGATAATCATTCGTTGCGCCGATTTCTCACCAATCCCTTTTATCGCTTTCAATGTTTTCACATCACCGCTGGTTATTGCTGTAACGATTTCAATAGGCGACAAACTTGAAAGAATCATTCGTGCAGTATTTGAACCAACTCCCGAGACAGAAATTAATGAGCGAAAAATATGTCGCTCGTGTTCATCAATGAAGCCATAAAAATCGTGTGAATCTTCTTTAATTACCTGATGAACAAATAATTTCACAACCTCTCCTTCTTTAAGTTTTGGAAAAGTATTCAACGAGATATTCAATAGGTACCCGATGTTTCCTGCTTCAACAATGACAAATGTTGGTGTGAGTTGTGCTATATTTCCCTTAATGTATTCGTACATGGCTTATTGAGCTCCTTTTTGTTCCACAATTACCATCTGCGATTTCAGTTGGTTTTTCACTAAGGTTTTATATTCGTTACGTTTATTAAAAATGTCGATTGCCATATACAATGCTTGGCGGAACGAATTTTCACTTGCTAAATTTTTTCCAACAATATCGTAAGCTGTTCCATGTCCTGGAGATGTACGAATAACAGAAAGTCCTGCAGTAAAGTTTACACCTTCATCAAAAAACATTGATTTAAAAGGAATTAAACCTTGATCGTGATACATTGCAAGCACAGCATCAAATTTCATAAAATCGCCCGAAGCAAAAAATCCATCTGGTGGATATGCTCCTAATGCCATTATATTTTCTTCGCGAGCCTTATTAATAGCAGGAACAATAAATTCTTTTTCTTCGGTACCAATTAAACCTTGATCGCCCGAATGTGGATTTAATCCAAGCACCGCAATGCGAGGTTTACGAATGCCAAAATCTTGTATTAATGACTTATTCATTACACGCAATTTTGTCAATATATTTTCAACCGTAACCATAGTTACAGCTTGTGCCAAAGACACATGTCCTGAAAGAACTCCTACTTTAAATTGTGGCGTTACTAGAAACATTAATGCATTTTCATCACCAAATTCTTTTGCAAGATATTCGGTATGTCCTGGAAAAGTAAATGCTGCCGATTGAATATTGTGTTTGTTGATGGGAGCAGTTACTAACACATCGATTTTACCTTCTTTTATATCTGCAACAGCAGCTTTTAAAGCAAGGAAAGCAGCTTCACCAGCTTCGGCAGTTTCAGTTCCTGCTTCAACTCTAATATTTGGGTCAACACAGTTAATGATATTTGCTTTTCTAACAACAGCTTCTTCGGCCGTTTTTATGAGATTCAAATTTAAGTTTGCAACATCAAACGATTTACGATGAAACGCTGCTGCTTTTGGTGAACCGTAAATAATAACCGTTGCATTATCCATGATCCGTTGATCGGCTAATGCTTTCATTATCACTTCGTAACCTATACCATTTATATCCCCATGGGTAATCCCAATTCTTATGTCTTTTTGATCCATTTTTAGCTAAAATATGTATAACTCTTACACTGAGTGCGAGCAAAGATACATAATTTATTTTTTATAATAATGGTCATATTTTTTGTCATAAAACATTCGATAAAATCTTTTAAAATACTGGGTACAAGCCACTGTTTTCTTGTACCCAATAAGATTTAGTTTACTACCTCATTTGAAAAAATACTGGCATAAAGAAATGCTGTTTAACAGCCCTTCCGCTTTGACGAGGCTCACTCCATGCTGGCGATTGCTTTAGCACACGAATAACTTCGTTATCGAGCACAGGATCAACACTTCGTGCAATATGAATATCATCAATCATTCCGTGTGGACCAACAGTAAATTCAACAACAACCCGTCCTTCAAGATTATTATCTAATGCTTCTTTAGGATAAACCATTTGTTCCTGAACCCATTTATGAAACACATTCAAATCGCCACCTTTAAATAATGCAGGCTCTTCAGGTCCATTTACTATTTCAATGGTTTGAGGAATTACATCGACAATTGGATCGAAAGTTGGTTTATTTAAATCAATAGGTTCGATAGTCGCTCCTGTTGTTTCAATAACCTCAGTTGTTGCGGTCATTGTTGGTGCCGTTTTATCAACTTCATCTACAACTTTTGGTGGTGCAAAAGTTGGTGGAGCAATAACAGGAACCTTTACCGGAGGTGGAGGAATAATAGGATCCACCCTTGGATCAATTCTATCAATAATATTTGAACCATCGTTGACAAAAACGACCGTGTGTTCTGGTTGATAATATTTGTAATAGATCATCGGACAAACTACAGCGATGGTTATTGCCGATAGAGAGAATACAAGTGCATACATGAGAGCCAAAGTGTAGCGCTTGCGCAAGTCGTACGAACCATATTGTTTGTTACGGTTCTCGAACACAATATCGTCGAGCGATATGAGGACTGCATTCGAAGTATTATGTTGATTCATAAGTTTCATAACGTTTCTGTTTTAAAATGAAAGAATTGATGTGAACTTTAAAGAATCTATTGAAAAGAGAGTACCCGAGCTTTTTTCAAGAAACGACAACGCATAATCATCGAAGCCTTTCGGATGAGAGGCAAATGGAAATAACGTATGTCGAAACGGAAAAAGTAGTTGATATTGGTATAACCGACATTTTTCAAAATGCCGTCGAATTGAATTGTACCCGGGTGTTAGATTCTTGTATAGTAACTGTTGATGATTGTAAAATAGTATGTGGTGTATGTATTTTTTTGCAAAAAAAATCCCAAACATCATTTTGATATTTGGGAGATTGATTTTGTCAAAAATAATCGTTAAAACAGATGCTTCGACAAGCTCAGCATGACATCGTATTTTGTTCTGTCACCCTAAGCCTGCGGTTCCAGAGTTTGCTGAAGTATCGAAGGGTTTGCAAAAATTAAATCAGTGTAAACTGACCTTTTACTGTTTAATCAATTTCACAATCTTTTTACTACTGTCATACGTAATAGCACAAAAATAAATCCCTTTCGTCAATTGCGACAATGGCAATTGAACTTGCTGATTTCCAGCTTGAATTTTTAGTTTTTTCGATTCATAAACCAACCTACCACTAAGGTCGAAAATCTCAATATTTACCGTTGTTTCCGTTGCAAATTGAGTGCAAAGATTTGTGTTATTGTTTAATGGATTTGGAGCTATAGAAATTCTATCAGGAGTTTTAATAATAGATGAATTTGTAATTGCACTATCATTCCACGTTTTAAATTGTGATGGTAATTCTGATCCAGCTGACGAAGCTTTTCCCAATTTATTTGCCAAATAAATTGAAGTCCAATCGGGGCGTGAAGGAATATTATCAGAGTCAACTAATACTCTCCACTCTTGGTCAGTAAGTCTTTTAAAGTTATCGGTTATTTTTTCGTAATACGACATTACAGGTCCTACAAAAGCCATCATTCTACCATCGGGAAGTGGAGCATTTGCCATAAAAACGCCAAGGTTTACTTTGCCGGTGGCTACATGAAGAACTTTGCCAACAATTATATCATTTTCATCAGCAGGTTGAGTATGAACATCTGCAATAACCGTTTCTTGAATTATATTTTGAGGTCCAGAAATATTATTTCCAAAAAAATCGTAATCAACTCCATTTTTTCCATAATACAAATCTATATACCAACCAGTTATAACCTCCATTTTAACACAACTTGGCTGAATATTTGTTTTAATCATTTTCTTTAGAAATAGAACTTCCGAAGAACTAAGATTCTGATGTTGAAGTTCTTTTTGTGAAATGGATTCTAACGTATCCATCAAAGCTGCAAGCCCTTGAAAATATGATGAAATGGTATTGTTATACGTTTTAAAAAAGATGCCAGCATTTTGGGCAAACTGAGTAATATGTTCATACATTTTAGGATAAGGCTCAACATATGAATACGGGTATGAACAAATAGGAATACTGGTATACGATTGTTTTGCATATAGCAAATTATCATGTCGTAGCTGCGCCCACGAAGCTAATTGTGTATTCATTTTTTCGTGTTGCCAACCAGCAGTTGTCATAAAAAAAGGCAGCCCTGTTGTATCAGATTTTGGATTCAAATCACGAATAGATTGAAACCAAGTATTATATAATGTTTGTGCCCAAAATGTACTATCATAGCCATCAACAGTTTTTCTTAATGCAACATAATTTGGAGTTATTTTGAATATTTTAATTTCATTTTTCAATAATGGCAATGCATTATTATTCCCAAAAACGAATGATATATCTAATGGCTTTGGCATCATTCTTAGAGTATCGGGTTTATGAGTTGCTCTATTGAAAGTTAAATTCGTAAACACATATGAATCTATAATAAAACGCTGCCCCATTAATCGATATGAAACTGGACTTTTTTCAATTTCAAGAGCAACATCCGACATAATTTGCTGTTCGAATGCAACGCAAGTATCAAGTTTGTTATACCAATTATCGTAGATAGTTGTATTTTCAAGAAATGAAATATTTGTAAGATTTTGATCTACTTTAAATTTCGACAATTGGTCTGGTGTAAGATTATCTGATTTACCAACTAGGAACGAAATTATTTTATCATTTTCATCAAGCTTTTGTTTTGTATTGGTTGACTGAAGTAATTCATTTAATAACAAAGCATCATAGGTTGTTCTTTTGATTTGTTTCTTTGTATATATTATTGAATCAGGATTTGTTAACCAGAAATCAATTCTCCCAAGCCACATCATTGTTTTAAAATATTTTGTCAACGTTGGATTATCAAGATAATGTCCCCGTGGAATAAATTGACTAAAATCAACCTTTTTACTTGATCCAAATAAATTCATATTCAACATTAATTGCTGTTTTACAATATCATCTAATAAGCTATCTACACTTCCTTGCGTAGTATCTTGAGGTGCAATCGTTTGATCATAAATAAGTGACAGTGCAACGGTAATATATAAATCGACATCAGCTAGCGAGGTTTTTAACTCGGGATGCGATTGGTATTTTAATTTTAATGCGGGGAAATTTGCATACAAATCATCCAATACAGTTGTTATATTTGGCTCCATTACGGAAACTTCCATTTCTTTCAGGATGTTGTCATACGAGGCATGGAGAGCAAATAAAATAGCATCGGTCGATAAAAAGACTGGCATATCTTTGTGGAATATATCACGAAAAGCTTCCTCGAACGTTGAATAAGAAAGTCGTTCCGAAACCATAAATCCGTTTTTCTGAATCAAATCTTTTTCGCCTTGCGTTAGCGAATATTTCAATTCGAGCGAATCGAAATAACTGTATTTATAAAGATTAACTGGCGAATTGTTTTTGTAATAGGTTTGAGGCAAAGGATATTCGGCCGATGCATCATCGTAATTCATTGAACTATTTTGCTGGAGGAAATTCTCATAATCGGTTTTCGAGAACGTTGACTGAGCCTGTAAGGTAATCGAGCTAACAATCAATGCGATTGACAAAAGGTATGCGGGTTTTTTCATTTTGTTGCAATTTTGTTGTGAGTGTTATTTACAGACAAACGTACAAAACAAAACCCTAGATTATACCTTTTTTTGAAAGAATAATAACGATTATTTTATATCCTTTTTCCCAACAAGCGAAGAGAAAACACCAACAACACAAAGGATTGTAAACACGAAAAAGATAACTTGCGAACTATGTATGAATTGCAACAGATTGCTAGCAGTTATTTTCTGTTCCCCTACGAATATATGAACCGAAAGTGCCGCAATTGCCATACTGAACATCATACCAGTAGATCGCATTGTACTTAAGGTTGCTGATGAAATACCGTAGTATTTTCGTTCCACCGAACTCATTACCATATTTGTGTTTGGTGATGAAAACAAGCCAAAGCCTAACCCCAAAATTGCAAGAGCAACAACTATGTAAGTCTGTGAAGTTTCCATTTTAAGAAAGGTCAGCATAATTAAACCAATAACACTTATTGCCATACCCGAAGAAGCCAACCAACGAGGACTAATTTTATCGGATAATCGACCTGACATAACTGACATAATTGCCATTATTATAGGTTGTGTAATAAGAATCATTCCCGCACATTTTGGCGTTAAATGTTTGGCATATTGCAAATACAAACTCAATACAAAACTAACAGCAAATGTGGCAGCATAATTTATAAATGCAGACAAATTAGAACTTGCAAAAACCTTATTTTCAATAAATAGTTTCATATTCAACACTGGAAATGGATTTTTTATTTCAACCATCACAAAAACAACAATTCCAACAATCCCAATTATTGTATAACCGATAGCCATTATATCAGGCAATTTGGAAAAGCCATACATCAGGGCTGCCATCGATGGAATATAAATAAGAGTTCCAATCCAATCGAATTTTTCATCTTTTGCTTCAATCCATTCAGCTTTTATTTTTAAAATGATTGCCGAAATAACTAGTAAAGAAACAACTGCACTACAATAAAAAATGCTTCTCCAACCTAATATTTGAGTTAATATTCCACCCAATATTGGAGCTGCCGAAAGCCCGACATACACTGCTGCAACGTTTAATCCAATAACTTTTCCTCGTTCTTGTGGCGGAAATGCTGAAATTACTATTGCCATCGATGAGCTAAACATCATTGCACTTCCTAGCCCTTGGATTAATCGAGAAACGATTAAAAAGCTACCTGAAGTTGCAACTGCACACAACAAGGTTGCAAAGAAAAACACAATATTTCCGTAAAGAAATATTCGTTTACGACCAATCATATCGCCAATTTTCCCAAAAGGAACAAGAAAAATTGCCGATGCCAACAAATATGCCATTGTAACCCAACTCATTTGAATGGCATTGAGTGAAAAATCACTTCCAATGTTTGGTAATGCCACATTTACGGCGGCACCCATAAGTGGATTAAAAAAATTTGATGTCATGGTAATTGCCATTAACATCACTTTATTTACTTCATTATTTTTCTGAATTTCCATATTGTACAATTTTCGAACTACCTGACGAAATATGGAAAACAAACTATTAAAAGTGTCCTTTCGAAATTACTATAGTAACTTGAATGGAAAGTTCATTTTCCCTTTTTATTTATCTTGAATTGTTATAACCTTAGCCAAGGTCAATACCCAGCGATCGCCAAACGTTGCCATTCCAAAAGTATTAAACTCGTAGTCTTTTAATTTTTCGCAATCACCATCTTTGCTCGCAAGCCATTTAGTTATAACTGATTGAACCAATTCCTTGAGATCAAGTGCATTTTGCACGTTTATCATAGAATATCCTGAACTTTCACATTCATCGACTTTTATAGCTCCCGAAAATATTATCCCAGCAAATGTATTAAGTTTATATGCTTTCAAATCGGTTTGGTCAACTCGATCTTTCGGTTCTTTGCCAGATTTATCTTTCACATCGGTATAGTTAAAGGCAAACATATCTTTTGCATGTTCGCGAGCAACTACTTCTAACGTCTGGCTCCAAGCCAAAGTATCGGTTTCTGAAAAATCTTTGTCACGACATTTGCAAGCTGTTGTACGGGCTTTATTCACAACATCGCGACAAATATCACGCAACATTGTAATGCGATCGTAGGGAATTGTTAACAAATATTTATCTTCAATTTTACTTTCATATCGCACAAATTGGGAATCGGGAATTACACGGTTAGCAAGGGCTGTATATTTGAAAACATTTCGCAAAAGTAAGGTATCGCGCCAGGTTTTGGTTGTTGCAATTTTGTCGTATTCAATCACCGATTTTTTCATTAGCGACATAAATTTCTTGATTAAATAGTTTCGCAAATCTTCGGTCGAAGGATAGAGCTTTACAGCTTTCTCGCAATATTCGAAAAACATTTCTTTGTCTTTGTAATCGTACATTGTATCTATCGACTCTTTTATACCCTTATAAAAAGCCTGACCTATATCTGATTCTTGCGGATACTTGTGAGCATATTTTTGGGCAATTTCAAATAAATCTTTAAACATCCAGTTTTTCATCATAAACATTGGAGCTTCAGTTAAAGCTTTATCGGTTCCATTGCTTTTGTCGAATCCATACACATGATCAATTTCCAAATAAGCCGAATTGATATCATCTGCCTTTAGATAAATTTCGGCAGTTATAAGAGAATTAAAATCGTCGGTCGAGATTTTATAAATCAATTTATATAAATGAATCGCTTTTAACTTATTTTTTGCAACCATTGCTTTTGCATTGCTTTCGGCGTATTGTTTCATTAATTTAATGGTGTCTTTATGTTCTTTCATAAAAGTACCATTATCATCGTTCTTGCGAAGTTTCGAAAGTGTTTGGAGATATTGTTCTAATGGATTATCGGCAGCGGTATTTGATGCCGGAACGTATTTCTCGGGCAAAATAGCCATTTCATATAAACCAAGCGATTTATAATAATAAGCATACAAGTCAGTTGGATCTTTCGTTAATTGCGCATCAGCCTTTTTTACCAGCTTTTCAAATTCTCGATTTTCATATAAATCAACAAAAACCTTGTTCTGCGAAAATGCAAAAAGACAGTTGATTGAAAGGATAAATGCGAATAGGTATTTCATAAATGAATTATGAATTAATTTTTATCTTTTAGTCGTTAATTAAAGTAAATGTGACATTTAATTCAAAATTCAAAATTAAGAACTAAAAATTAACTTGTTGCTCTGAGATAATCATTATCCTCAACTTTATCGAGTTCAACCATTAGATTATCAACAATAAATGCTTGACGTTCTGGAGTATTGTCGCCCATATAATAGTCAAGCAAATTATGAATTGGACTATCGCTGCTTAAAATAACAGGTTCTAAACGAATATCAGGACCTATAAAATGTTTGAATTCGTCGGGCGAAATTTCACCAAGTCCCTTGAATCGAGTTATTTCTGGATTCGGTCCTAATTCTTTTATCGCATCTTGACGTTCTTCTTCTGTATAGCAATACCTCGTTTTTTTCTTATTTCTAATACGGAACAGTGGCGTTTGCAATATGAAAACATGACCTCTTCGAATTAAATCGGGAAAGAATTTTAGGAAAAATGTCAATAATAATAGGCGAATATGTTTGCCATCGCTATCAGCATCGGTTGCTACAATGATATTGCGATAACGAATATTTTCAACACCATCTTCAATATTTAAAGCTGCTTGTAAAAGGTTAAACTCTTCGTTTTCGTACACAATTTTCTTTGTCTTTCCATGTGTATTTAATGGTTTCCCTTTTAGGCTAAAAACCGCTTGAGTATTGGCATTGCGCGATTTTGTGATTGAACCACTCGCCGAATCTCCTTCGGTAATAAATATGCTGGTTTCTTCTTTTTTCTCATGATTTGAATTGAAGTGAATTCGGCAATCTCGAAGTTTTTTATTGTGTAGGCTTACTTTCTTAGCTCGCTCTTTTGCCGATTTTTGAACACCAGCAATTTCCTTTCTTTCTTTTTCCGATTCTTGTATTTTTCGCAAGATGGCATTTGCCGTTTCGGTGTTTTTATGAAGGAAATTATCGAGGGTGTTTTTTATAAAATCGTTGATGAAGTTCTTAACCGAAGGTCCATCGGGTCCAACATCTTTTGAGCCTAATTTCGTTTTAGTTTGCGATTCAAAAACCGGATCTTGAACACGAATACTAATTGCTGCAACAATCGATTGACGAATATCGGCAGGTTCAAAGTCTTTCTTGTAAAACCCACGGATAGTTTGAACTATCGATTCTTTAAATGCCACAAGATGAGTTCCTCCTTGCGTTGTATTTTGTCCATTTACGAACGAATAATAATCTTCTCCATATTCGTCACCATGCGAAAATGCAAGTTCAATATCCGTTCCTTTAAGATGAATAACAGAATATTGCGGTTCGTCTTTGCCCATTGTTTCTTTTAACAAATCGAGCAATCCATTTTTGGAATAGAAATTTTTTCCGTTAAAATTGATATTTAATCCTGTGTTGAGATAGACATAATTGCGAAGCATTTTCTCCACATATTCAGGAATATAGTGGTAATGTGTAAATAAATCGCCATCGGGAACAAAGTGAATGTATGTTCCATTTGCTTCTTCTGTTTTGGCAATTTTACTGTCGGTTACAATATTTCCTTTCGAATATTCAACTGACTTTACTTCGCCATCGCGAAAACTTTTTATAAGGAATTTGATTGATAAAGCATTTACTGCTTTAATCCCTACTCCATTCAGTCCAATTGATTTTTGGAATGCTCCCGAATCGTATTTACCACCAGTATTTATTTTCGACGAAACATCAACAACTTTACCAAGAGGAATTCCACGACCATGGTCGCGAACGGTTATGCTTTGTTCGGTAATGGTAATTTCAATGCTTTTACCATGTCCCATCAAAAATTCATCGATGGAATTGTCTAAAACCTCTTTTAAGAGAACATAAATTCCATCATCGGCCGATGCACCATCGCCCAATTTTCCAATATACATTCCAGGTCGACGGCGAATATGTTCGTTCCATTCGAGACTTTTTATACTGTCGTCGTTGTAGTCGCTAGAGTTTACTGGATTGGTATTCAAATCGCTCATGGTCTCATTTAATTTATTGCATTGACCCGTAAAAATACCAAAAATGCACGATGCTATTTTTTTGTGTTTTTAGAATTTATTAACAATTGAAAATGCATAAACAGTTATTTCAATACTCCTTTTATTAACGAAAGGATTGCTAAATAGCATAGTGTTTAGGTATTTCTCAAAATTCTACAGCGTTAGTATTTATGCTTATCTTAAAGCAGTCTTAAAACGGAAGCATAAGCGAGTGAATCAAGTTAACTTTGAATACTTTTAAAAAAGGTATTACTCCATGGAAAATTTATTTGAACGGCTGAGTCAAGATGTTAGAATGCAAGAGGGTTTACATGCTTGTATGAACTGTGGTGTATGTACGGCCATTTGCCCTGCAGCCGAAATTTATAATTACGACCCACGCATTATTTGCGATACTATTCAATCGAAAGACAATGACGAAATTGAAGCTTTACTGAAAAGCGAAACTATTTGGTATTGTGGCGAATGTATGTCGTGCAAAACCCGCTGCCCACGTGGCAATACCGTAGGTCTTGTCATCATTGCTCTTCGTTCACTTTCGCAAGAATTAGGCTATTTTGCCGAATCGGAAAAAGGTCGCCAACAATTATATTTAAAAAGAACCATTGGACAATGGATGCTTGATAAAGGCTATTGCTTATATCTCGAAGGTGTTGGAACCGATTTACATCCAGAACAAGGACCCGTTTGGGATTGGATTCAAGAAAATTATCGTGATGTATTTGCTCGTCTTGGAGCTAATTATCAAGGAGATGGTCCAGGAATTTTACGAAAAATCCCAGATGAAGCGATGGCAGAAATTCAAAGTATTTTCAAAGCAACAGGAGCAATCGATCGTTTTGAGCAGATTGAAAACGTTTCGGCTCAAAAAGCAAAACAAATGAACTTACAACTCGATGAGACAATGGCTAACGAGTACATTGGACACATTTATTCAAAAACAGAAAAGAACCACAACGCCTTATGATACTTGCAGGTAAAAAAGCTATTTGGAACGATTACCAAAAAGAAATAGCCGACGATAAATTCTATTACGTTCGCAGTTGTGTTCGTCAAAACTTTTTCCCAGGAGCCGAAACTACGTTTTTAAGAATAATGCGTGAAGTATTGGGCAAAGACGTTTTCGAACATCCTTGTCATACATCCTGTTCTGGCATTGGTTACCATTCCGATTTACTTCCATTAGAAACTACAATGACCGTTGTTGCTCGCCAATTTTCGTTGATGAATGAATCGGGATATAAAAACTTGGTTCCATCCTGTATCACATCTTTTGGATTGTATACCGAGATAATGGACACTTGGCATCATTTCCCTGAAACGCTTGAAAAAACTCGCAAACTTTTGAAAGAATCAACCGGAAGAACGTTTGAGATTCCCGAGAATGTTTCGCATGCCAGCGATGTGTTTTACAAATTCCGTAAAGACATTGCAACGAAATCAAAATTTAAACTAATAAATAAACATACTGGAAAACCGTTGAAAGTGGTCGAACATATTGGCTGTCATTATGCCAAGATGTTTCCTTCCAAAGGAGTTGGTGGCGCCGAATATCCTCATGTATTGGTTGGAATGATCGAAGATTGGGGCGGCGAAATTGTCGATTACCCAGAACGTCGTCATTGTTGCGGATTTGGATTTCGTCAATATTTAGTTGGTGCGAATAGAGGCTATTCGGTTACCAGCTCAAAAAAGAAATTCGAATCTATGCAGCCATATCAACCCGATATGATAATAACCAATTGTCCTGGTTGCCCAATGTTTTTAGATAAATGGCAATACACGTTGAGCGAAATGGAAGGCAAAGTGTATGGTAAAGATGGACGTGGAATTCCCGTATTTACATTCGAAGAAGTTGCCGGCTTAATGCTCGGTTTCGATCCTTGGGATATTGGATTACAAGTTCATCAAGTTGGTTGCGAACCAATTCTCGATAAAATTGGAATTCCTTACGATCCTGAGAAAAAATACGATGGACCACACGGAAAGAAACTATCGAAACCAATGGCAGCAACATTTAATTTATAATGTGTTAATTTGAGAATATGCTAATTTAAAGTTATTACAAACCCTTCGACAGGCTCAGGGTGACTTTCGTATTCCGTTTGTCATGCTGAGCTTGTCGAAGCATTTGTGGAATATTAAAATACAAAAAATATGACCAACAAAAAAATAGTGATAGTAGGCGGTGGAATAGCCGGAATGGAAGCTGCAGCATCGTTAAGTGAGCATGGATATTCTATTACAATTATAGAAAGTAAAGCAAGCTTAGGTGGAAATGTTGCGAATTGGCATAAGCTATTTCCAACACTTCGCGACTCATCAGAAGTGATTGACTATTTAACGAAAAGAATTGATAATCCGCAGATTTATACTCGTACAAACTCGAAAGTTGAAAATATTACAAGAACAAACGGTCGCTTTTCGGTTGAAGTAAGCGGAGCAACACTCGATGCTGATGCTGTTTTAGTTGCAACCGGTTACGATTTATTCGATTCACGTCGCAAAGAAGAATTTGGTTATGGCATTTACGATAATGTTATTAGTTCGGCCGATTTAGAACAACGTTTCAAAACAGAAAAACCTATAACCACAGCAAATGGAAGCGAACCAAAACGTGTTGCATTCATTCACTGCGTTGGTTCGAGAGATGAAAAAGCAGGCAATCATTATTGCTCGAAAGTTTGTTGTGTAACTGGTGTGAAACAAGCAATTGAGCTACGTCAACGATTACCAAGAACAGAAATCATTTGTTTTTATATCGATTTACGAATGTTTGGTGCAGGTTTCGAAGAATTATATCGTGAAGCTCAAGAGAAATGGGGAATTCAATTCGTTCGAGGACGTTTATCGGAAGCTGCCGAGAATATGGATGGATCGCTACAAATAAAAGCCGAAGATACGCTTTCGGGTCGCCCATTGAAAATGAGAACCGATTTAATTGTTCTACTTGCTGGAATGGAACCTTCATGTGGAACGGTAGCTTTGGGCAAAAACCTAGGATTAGAACAACGTATGGGCAAATTCCTTCAACCCAAAGACGAACATTTTTTAAGTAATAAAAGTTCGATCGAAGGTTTGTTTGTAGCTGGAACATGCACCGGACCAATGACAATTAATGAAACCATAACCGATGCTCGTTCAGCAGTTGTTATGATTGATGAATATTTGAAGAAATAATAAAAATGAAAAATTTCGGATTCAGTGTTCAACCACCACGTTACATCGATATCGATAATTTCGATGGGCGCATTTTGATGTATGTGTTGCAAAAAGAACCATCGTTTAATATTTGTATGTCATGTGGTTGTTGTACAGCAACGTGTAGCGCATCAAATATCTTGGATTTTAATATTAGAAAACTTGGATTATTACTTCGTCGTGGAGTATCAGAAGAATTAGAAAAAGAAATAAATAAATGCATGTTATGTGGCAAATGCACACTTGTTTGTCCACGTGGAATAAACACCCGAAACGTAATTTTAAATATCAAAAAAGCATTGACCAAAATAGACGAAAATGAACTTTGAGTTTTTTGTATTGCCATTTAGTATTGGCTTAGTTGTACTTTTAAGCACTTTGCTTTTTACATTCATCAATTGGATTGTAAAAATCGAAAAAGGGGAACGCCAGAAAATAAGCGACAACTTCTTTACCCACAAAACACTTTCGGCCTTGAAAGAGGTTGTAATGGAAAGTCTTATTCATCGCAAAATATACAAACGAAATCCATTGCTAGGTTATATGCACATGAGCTTGGCTTTTGGATGGTTTTTGTTAATTGTTATCGGCGATATTGAAGTAAAATTATTTAATGGTGGTGGTTTCGAAGCGCCATATTATCCCGTTTTCTTCCGGTATTTTGAACCAGCACCACAGCAGTATTTTGGGTCTTCGGTTTTTCCTCATATCATGGATTTTCTTTTGTTGGTTGTCCTTTCGGGAGTTTCATTAGCATTTTTCAAAAGAATAAAATCGAGCATTTATGGATTAAAGAAAACAACGAAACTTCGTCTTGGCGACCGAATAGCATTATATTCTTTGTGGGCAATATTTCCACTTCGATTATTAGCCGAAAGTATAACCAGCGGGTTGTACAATTCAGGAGGGTTTATGACGCATCCATTGGGAATGGCGTTAGCAAGTTTTCTACCATTGCAACATCTCGATAATATAGTGTGGTGGCTATACTCAATATCCTTGGGATTGTTTTTTGTGACCTTGCCCATTTCTCGTTATATGCATATCCCAACAGAGGTAATGTTGATTTTCCTTCGAAAATATGGACTCCAAACGCGAAAATATTACACGAGTGTCTCTGAAGTTGAGGTTTATTCTTGTTCTCGTTGCGGATTATGTATCGATCGATGTCAGCTTCCCGATGCACAAATTGTAAAACCTATTTCGGTGTATTTTATTCGCTCGGTTCGCAATAATAGCATCGACTCTAAAACACTATACAATTGCATGTTGTGTGGTCGTTGCACCGAATCGTGTCCTGTTGGAATTGACGTCAATGCACTACGGATTGCAAAACGCGAAGAATTTAATATTAAAAATAAATTTACGTACGATTTCGAAAAACCAGTTGTACCAGCACATTCGAAAGTTATCTATTTTGCAGGATGTATGGGTCATTTAACACCGGGTGTAATAAAATCTATGAAAACGATATTCGAAGCTGCGGGCGAGAATTTTTGGTTTATGGATCAAGATAAAGGCGTTTGTTGCGGACGACCATTGATGATGGCAGGACAATATAATGCTGCTCTACAATTGATGAACCACAATCGTGCTATTATTAATCGTTCCGATGCACAGTTATTGGTAACATCTTGCCCCATTTGCTACAAGGTTTTCAAAGATAAATACAACCTTAAAATCAAGGTAGTGCATCATTCGGAATACATTAACTATTTAATTGATAATAAGAGAATTGATGTCAATAAAATGAATGTTTCGGCAGTTTATCACGATCCGTGTGAACTTGGTCGTGGATCGGATGTGTATGAAGAACCTCGTTCTGTTTTGAATAAAGTTTTAACATTAAAAACAGCTTCGCAAGAACGTGAAAAGGCTCTTTGTTGCGGTGGAAGTTTAGGCAATTTCGAAATTCAAAACTCGCAACGAACGCAAATTCGTGATAAAGCATTAGATATTCTTTTAGAATCGAAACCCGATATGCTTGTGACCTCCTGCCCATTATGTAAACGAACATTTGCCAAAGGAAATCACGTTGAAGTTAAGGATATTGCTGAAGTTGTAAAAGATGCATTGATTACTCAACCAGCTCTTAATATGATTAATAAGATTTAATTTTAGCAGATTATTTTTCGCTAAAACCGAATTGGGAATACAATTGCATACTATTTTCGAATTGTGGTAAGTAAAAAATAATTGCATTTTGAAACTTTGAGATGCTTATATCTTTTTTTTCATTATCTTTATGTAAACGAATTCCCAAATATGTTTACAAGAATATTCAAAACCATAATTAACAAATTGAAAATATCTTCAAAATCACGGATAACCATACCACAATAGGACCTGACAATGAAAAAGGGACTGGAATTGGATTGTTACTTTGTAGAGAATTTATAGAAAAACATGGTGGCTATATTTGGGTTGATAGCGAACTGGGGAAAGGAAGTACGTTTTCATTTACAATTCCTGATACGGTTTAACACAAAGATCTGACTAGCCCTAAAACAGATTAACTATTTAAGGACTAGTCAGTTTAATCATAATTTATTCCAATACTTTTCCGTCCATAACAGAATCGAAGAATTTCACAACCTCATTTCTAGCTTCTGAATCTACGAGTTTTAATCCATTTTTAGGATGTTCGTTCATCATACCGGTAATCATGTAAGGTAAATAATAGCCCCAACGAATATCGTTTTGCAAAGGTACAAGATGTTTTTCAAGCACTTCAAATATAGGACGAAGATTGAATTTTGGATTTTTCAAGAATGATAATAATAATTCAGTAGGACAGTTACCTGCACCACGACCTAATCCCATCATAGTACAGTCAATCATATTTGCTCCTTGAATAATCGATTCAATAGTGTTTGCAAATGCTAATTGCATATTATTATGAGCATGAATACCAATAGTTTTTCCAGGTAATGCAGCTTTATATTTATTCATAAAATATTGAATTTGCTCGCTATACATGCTTCCAAAACTATCAACCAAGTAAAACGTTGGGACACGACTTTTAGCAACATCATTCAATACTTCTTCCAAAGAATGTTCGATAGTTGTAGATACAGCCATCAAGTTGATTGTTGTTTCGTAGCCTTTATCTATACAATGTTCAGCAAGATGTATTGCTTTGTCAATTTGATGATCGTAACAAGCAACGCGAACCATATCAACAACACTTTCCGATTTTGGAGCGATATCGTCATAATCGATTCTTCCGATATCGGCCAATACAGAAATTTTAGTGTTTGTTTTGTTGTCGCCAACGATTTCACGAATTTCATTTTCGTCACAAAATTTCCAAGCACCATATTCATTTCTAGAGAATTGATTTTCACTACTTTTGTAGCCAATTTCCATATAATCAACACCAGCAGCAACGCATCCATCATAAACAGCTTTCACCATTTCTTTGCTAAATTGCCATTTATTCATCAAACCACCATCGCGGATGGTACAATCGAGTACCTTGATTTCTTTTCTATACATGAATCTTTATTTTATGTGTTTTATATTTATTCTAAATCTAACATTTTCAATTCAGTACTAATAAAATAGTCTATCAATTTACGATATACATCCTCGATTAAATCAGGATCAAGACCATGCTCAGTTGCCCATTCGCGACGAACACTTATAACTTCTTCCTTACGTTTAGCAGCTATTATACTTTCCTTGTCCGGTTTTTTATATTTCACAACCTCATTGACATACAATGCTCGTTTCCCCAATAGCGAAACTATTTGTCTGTCAATGGTATCTATTCCATGACGAACATCTTCAATACACGTACATTCTTCGGGTTGCTTCATACGCTCAATATTTTTAATTGGTTTTTGACAAAAAGCCTACAAAAATACTATTAAATTCTTAAATTCAAAATGCAATAAATAAATGGATTACCAATTTTACTTGAATTACGGCAATCAATCTCCATTTATAAACAAAACAGGTCCGAAACTAATAATAATCTCGGACCTGTTTATTATTTTAAAATAGATTTATTTCTTTTCTTTCATCATATTAGTTGCCATCATTTGCTGCATTGTTTTTTGCATTCCTTCAGGCGATCCATCTAAGAAAATAACATTGCCCTTTCCTGTTTCAGCAAAATGTTTGATCGATTCTGTCCACATTGAGAACAACAAGAATGAAGCATCCATATTTGCATCGGTAATTTCCTTTGCTGCTGCTGCCATACCTTTTGCCACTTCTTCTCGGAACAGAGCAACTCCTTGACCACGCATCATAGCAGCATCTTTTTCAGCCGATGCTGAAATCTTAATAGCATTACCTTCTGCTTCTGCTGCTTTAGTTTTTGTAATCAATAAAGCTTGACCTTCATTTTCTGCTGCTGCTTTCAAATTGCTAGATGCTACAACTTTCGACATTGACTTAATAATTTCCTCATCAAACGTAATATCATTCAGTTGAATATCAATCATATGATATCCCCAATTCTCAAGTGTTCCATCTAAATGTTGTTTTACTTCGAGTACAATTTCAGTACGTAAACCAAGAATTTCAGCTTGTTTCTTTGTTGCAACAAAACTTCTAATCGTTCCTTCAATTGTTCGAATGAGGGTTTGCATAAAGTTTTTTTCGTCAACAAATTTAAAAGCTACGTTTTTGATGATATCTTCCGATTGATTAACGACGGCATACAATAACATTGCTTTAAAATAAACATTAGCCTGATCCTGAGTAATTGCTTGAAACTCTAACTCTACAGATCGATTTTGAATTGAGATTCGTTTATAGACATTTTCTATGAGCGGTATTTTGAAATTCAATCCTGGACTCATTATTCTACGGTATTTACCAAAAACGGTTATTACCGCTACGGTTCCTTGATTGACAGTAATGAAACAAGAAAAGAAAATTAGAACACTAATTCCTATTATTATATAATATGTTGTAGTCATTTTTTCTATTTACTTATTAATATACGTTTTTCCCACCCGGATTGTAGGCTCCCCAAAAAGCACTAATTTTTGTATTTCTAAAGTTTACACACATAACAGGTATTTGTGCTGCGTTAAACATAATATTTTCCTCTTTTGCATCGAAGAACATCATATGTTTATCTGGATTTGACATAATAAGTATTAAGTCAGCATTGATAGATGAACTATAATTCAACACTTGCCTATCCCAAACTTCACCATATTCACTTGAATCACTTAAGGTATATTTCACATTATGTTTATCAAACTGAGCTTTAATTTGTTCAACAATAACATTCAATTTAGCATTTGATTGTGTACTTTCAGTTTGTTGAGGGAAAAGATGAATAGTAGAATTAAATATTTCAGAAAGTTGAATAGCATATTCTACCTTTTGGCGATCTTCATCCGAAAGATTTACGGTAAAAACAATATCTTTATATCCATTGCCAAATCCGCGTTTTTGAACAACAACAACGGGTAGTCTTGTTTTATCAATCACTTTCAAAGCATAACTTCCCACAATTTTTTGGAATCCATGTTTTCCATGTGTACCTAAAATGATCATTCCTGCATTTACCTCGTTTGCGATTTCTTTAATACTATTAAATAATTCTCCATCTTTAACCATTGGAATTAAAAATTCAGATTTTTTTGAAGCAACATACTTTTTAAGTTTCTCGGTCGAAATTTTCAACGAATCAACAAAACTTGTTACCATACCTCCCATTTCTAATGCATCTTTAGCAAAGAAATCCTTAGATAAATCATCAACAACATGCAAGACATATACTTTACTATTAAGGTATTTTGCCATTTCAATTGCGTGATTCAAAGCATTGTCGCACGCTTCCGAAAAATCAGTGGGGACGAGAATGCATTTTTCTTTTTCAGTTGTATTTTCCATATCATTATTTTTTAAAAAAGATTACTGTTTATCAAATTCAGAAATTTTTCATTGTATTACAAATATAGTAAAATAATAAATAAATTCCTACAATACAATGATCAAAATCTGTTGAAAGATTTGGAAAACATGTTCATTTAAAGTTTTTTCAATTTCTAATTTAGAAGTACATTTGCGTAAATTAATACTATTGTAGGAAGAATGCCGCAGCACGATTCACTTATCAATCAAATTGGAAATAACGATTCGTCGGAAAATCAAACGATGAATGATAGTCTTGATTATGTAAATGATTCAATTGCGGCATACCGAGAAAAATATTGGCATAAAAAACATATTTTTCACTATGATTACTCCCCGTTTTTACCAACAAAATCTAATATTGAGAAACTTTTTGTCTATAAAACACCCTTAATAAAGCACTTTGAAGAGCATATGCTTTTTAAAGAAAAGCAACAAACAATAGATACTATAACAACTCCAATTCAAACAATAATTTTAGACTCAATAAAAACAGATTCAATTCGTACCGTTGCAAAAGACACCATTGTTGATACAATCGCAGATGTTCAGTTCGTCATTCCAATTGATTATTTTCAAAGCGACAAAACAATTAATTTTAAGTCAATTGGAATCCCTAAAACACTGCAACAACTCGACAGTTTTAATTTGGCAAATGGATTTACCGTACCTGTTGTTTTTGGCAAAAGAGTTATGCCCGTCGATAAAACATATTTTTACAAAAACGAATATGTAAAAATTGAAACAAATAATAATCTTAAAGTCAATTGGGCTGAACGTGATTGGTTATTTTGGCCAATTTTAGGTCTCGTGGTATATTTCATCCTAACTCGGAATAAACACCGAAGCTTTTTAAATCAAACGGTTAGCTCTGTTTTCTATTCACGAATGTCAGTTCGATTATTGAAGGAAAAAAACGAATCAACCTCACCAGTAATTCAGTCTTTATTGTTCTTTTATTTTATCACTACCGGACTTTTTGTCTTCATGGCAATGAATTACTACGGTTTATATCTTTCATATACTCATGGATTTATTTCTTTCCTAACATTCAGTCTGCTTATAACAACAATATACTTTATAAAAATTGCATCAATAAAAATACTAGGTTTCATCTTTTTGCAGAAAAAAGTAATTGACGAATACATCCATAATTTAAAGTTATTTAACATTACAATAGGAATCGTTTTATTACCAATAATTATATGCATTCCATTCTTAAATGCATATTTAGTGTCAGAATCTCATCTTATTCAATCTGGTTTTATTATCTTCATTATCATCTTTATTTTCAAACTAATAAGAGGTTTTTTTGTAAGTTATCGACAAAATGTGTCGGTATTCTATATTTTGTTGTATCTTTGCACTTTGGAAATTCTACCATTAGCGTTATTGCTTAGAATAGTAACATTATAAGTATAAAAACCAAGAAAGACCGAAGGAGTTGGATAATTTAACTCACTACAGTAATGAAGATAAAAAAAATACTAGTATCACAGCCAAAGCCGGAATCGGACAAGTCTCCTTACTATGATTTGGCAAAGAAAAATGGAGTTGAAGTCGAGTTTCGACAATTCATTCAAGTTGAGCCGATTTCTTCGAAGGATTTTCGCACCCAGAAGGTTAATATCCTTGATCACACAGGAATAGTGTTCACCAGCAAAATTGCAATAGACCATTTTTTCCGATTGGTAAAAGAAATTAGAATTACCATTCCAGAAACAATGAAATATTTTTGTAATTCTGAGTCAACAGCCTTTTATCTTCAAAAATATATCGTTTTTCGCAAACGTAAAATTTTCCATAGTGAAGGTAAATTAGATGAACTTCTTGATATCATTCTAAAACACAGAGAAGAAAAATATTTTATTCCTGTTTCAGATATCATGAATCAAGAATTGTGCGACAAATTAGATTTAAATACAATTGCATATTCAAAAGCAGTTCTATATAAAACGATAAACAGCAATATTTCAGATATAAAAACAAACGATTACGATGTAATGGTTTTCTTTAGTCCTCAAGGAATTAGCTCATTAAAATCAAACTTTCCCGATTTTGAACAAAACGGATTAGTGATTGCATCATTTGGTTCGGCAACAGCAAAAGCAGTTGAAGAAGCTGGATTAAGGCTCGACATTCAAGCACCAATGCCTGAAGCTCCATCGATGATAATGGCTCTCGAACAATACATAAAACGAATTAATAAAGATTCAGCTAAAAAGGGGAAGTAACATTCCCCTTTCTTTTTTCATTTTATGGAGCATCCATTTTCATTTCCCAAGAGCGAACACCTTTGTCTTAAAAGCAAATTTGATGAATTATTTAATTCTTCTCGTAAAGCCATTTATTGTGAGGAATTTAGGATTGTTTGGATTGCAACCGAAACTGAGATCCCGTCAGTTCAAGTTGCTTTTAGTGTTTCAAAACGCAATTTCAAACGAGCAGTTCATCGCAATATACTAAAACGCAGAACCCGAGAAGCATATCGATTAAACAAAACATCATTTATTTCTGTACTTGAAGAATTACAACTTTCTATTTCATTCATTTTTATTTACACAGGAAAAGAGATAAAAGAATATCGTGAAATTGAGGAAAATGTAATACATTCGCTATCAAAATTGGAGTATGAACTCAAAAAATGGAAACAGAATAATTCAAGCAATTCTATGGCCATTAAAAATGGTTCTGATAGTATTGATTAAATTTTATCAATTTATTATTTCTCCTTGGCTTCCAAATTCTTGCAGATTTCACCCAACCTGCTCGCAATATGGAATAGAAGCAATAACAAAACACGGAATTTTCAAAGGTGTTTATTTGCTTACAAAAAGAATATTAAGATGTCATCCATGGGGTGGACATGGTTATGATCCAGTTCCATAAAACAAAGATAATGAAAATGCAATTCCATAAAAAAGTAAAACGCTCGATAGCAATAGTAACAAGCAGTATAATGTTAGGTATTATCAGTATTTTATTTACTGGTTTTGATGACAACAAAGATTTCGAAACGACTAAAAACCTCGACATTTATTTCAACCTTTTCAAGAATCTCAACACTTTGTATGTCGACAAAATCGACCCAGCAAAAATGATTCAAACGAGTATTGATGAAATGTTAAAATCGCTTGATCCATATACTGTATATATCCCAGAGTCGAAAATGGAAGACTTTAAATTCATGACAACAGGTGAATATGGTGGACTAGGAGCTTCAATTAAAGATTATAATGGAAGTATGATTATTACTGATGTTTACGAAAATTATCCTGCACAAAAAGCTGGAATTGTACCTGGTGATATTATAATCTCGATCGATGGAAAAAATGTTGAAGGCAAAACAACCGACCAAATTAGTGAACTTTTAAAAGGACAATCGGGAACAACAATAACAATGTCATTGCGAAAACCGACAACCAAAACAATCGTTGAGAAAAAAATTACTCGCGAACAAATAAAAATAGAAAGCGTTCCTTACTATACGATGGTTGACAAAGAAATTGGCTATATGATATTAAGTAGCTTTACCGAAAATTCGGGCGAAGATGTTAAGAAAGCATTTATAGCTTTAAAAGCAAAAGGAGCAAAATCAATTATTTTTGATTTACGCGACAATCCAGGTGGATTGTTAATGGAATCAATAAAAATTTGCAACTTCTTTATTCCAAAAGGCAAAGAGATTGTCAGTACACGAGGGAAATACGCAACAAACAATGCAGTTTACACAACTAACGAACAACCTATTGATTCAATAATTCCAATAGCCATACTCGTAAGTAGTGGATCTGCTTCAGCATCAGAAATTGTTTCGGGTTCAATGCAAGATCTGGATAGAGCGGTGATTATAGGAGAAAGAACTTATGGCAAAGGTTTGGTACAAACAACTTGCGATTTAACCTATAACACTAAGTTAAAAGTCACCACAGCTAAATATTATATTCCAAGTGGACGCTGTATTCAAGCCTTAGATTATTCGCACAGAAATGCCGATGGTAGTGTTGGAAAAGTTCCAGATTCTCTTCGTACCGAATTTAAAACGAAACGAGGAAGAAGTGTTTACGATGGCGGAGGAATTTTCCCTGATCTTGAAGTTAAGGAAGAAGATTTTGGAACTATTGTAGAAGGATTAATGGAGAAAAATATCATTTTCGATTTTGTAACCAAATTCCAATCCGAACATAAATCGATTGATAGTGCTGAAACATTTACACTTTCAGATGCAGCTTATAATGACTTTGTAACATATGCAAAAGCAAAACAATTTGAATTTCAAACAGAAACAGATATGCAAATAAAGATATTGGAAGATAATGCTAAAGCAGAAAGTTATTTATCGTCGGTAAAAGATGAAATTGATGCATTGAAAAAGAAAATTGCAAACGAAAAAAAGAACGATTTTACCAAATATAAAGAACAAATAAAGCGAGTTCTTGGCTCAGAAATAGCATCACGATATTACTATCAAAAAGGAAGAATCCGTTTTAATATTGGTCACAGTAAAGATTTAAAAGATGCAATAGCGATATTAAAAGACAAGCAAAGATATAATGCTATTTTAAGCGGAAAAGAAGGAACGCACCTCAAGAAATAAATAAGGACTGAGTTTAAAAATCTAATAACTCAAAAGGAACATTTATAATTTTCGAGAAAATTTCGCCATGATTATGAAGTTCTTTATCGAACTTTTTATAATGCCATCTAATTACAACATCATTAGTTTTACCCAATTGTTCAAGTTGAAGCATCATTTTAAAAATCTGTTTGCTTGAAGTTGTATTGAAATAATCAAGTTTAAAGTCGAATACGGTATGCTCATTTGGTTCTTTAATGTAATCGCGCAACCAAGCCAATACAGGCCTGTAAAATTCAATCGCATCCTCGGGATATGATCTATTTGCTATCATAAAGGTATTTGTTCCTTTATCAAACAACACCGATGGCGTGTCCTGTTCAGCTTCTATAATCAGAGATTCCATTCCTTTTCACTTATCTAACAAATATAAAAAATCTTTCTAATCAAAAAAGAAAAAGTCAGTAATTATTTACCTTAATAATTACTGACTTCTAATAGCTAATAATTTACTATACGAATAATGTCTGCAAAGACACCTGCAGCAGTAACTTCAGCACCAGCTCCTGGACCAATAACAATTAATGGATTGGTTTTATAACGAGCTGTTGTAAATGAAATAATATTGTCACTTCCTAAAATATTATAAAATGGATGTTGTGATCCAATTTCTTTAACTGCCGTATACGATTTACCATTTTCATAGGTTGCAATATATTTCAATCGATTACCTTTTTCTTCGGCTTGCTTAATTTTTGCCAAATAAACTGAATCATCATGTGAAACTAACGTTTGACTTAATTGTTCCCAAGTCTCAGTTTTTTGACTTTCTGGAGATAAACAGTTCGAAATATCGATATTCTCAAGATTAACTTGTTGTCCAATCTCTCTGCTTAAAATTAAGATTTTACGAGCAACATCTTTTCCTGAAAGATCAATTTTTGGATCTGGTTCAGTAAATCCTTTTTGACGAGCTTCGTTAACCGCAACAGAGAAATTCTTTGTTGAGCTAATATTACTAAAAATATAATTTAATGAACCCGATAAAATTGCTTCTATTTTAATAATTTCGTCACCACTATTGATTAAATCTTTCAATGTACTGATTACAGGTAAACCTGCACCAACATTGGTTTCGTATAAGAAACGAGCTCCAGAAGCTTTCGCAATTGCATGAAGTTTAGAATAACGAGCATAATCGCTTGCGTTAGCAATTTTATTTGGTGTAACTATCGACACACTTTTCTCCAATAATTCTTCATAAACAGCTGCAACGTCGTAGCTTGCGGTATTATCAACTAATACACTATTTCTAAGATTTAACTCTTTTATTTCGCCAATAAAATCACCAAAAACAGGCTTTTTACCTTTCGATTTAATAAGCTCATCCCATTTAGACAAATCAACACCATCTTCGTCAATTAAATAGCCGTCAATATTTGATATACCTGCGACTCTAACATCTATGCCATGTTTCTTTATTAATGTATCGTGTTGCGATGCAATTTGTTTTAACAATGCTCCACCAATTGTTCCTGTTCCAACAACAAAAACATTTACCGTTTTTACATCAGAAAGGAAATAAATTTCGTGTATTGCATTAACAGCTTTTATCTTATCAACATTACTAATGACTACCGAAATATTCAATTCAGAAGCTCCTTGTGCTATTGCAACAACATTAATTCCATTGCGACCAAGAGCTGTAAATAGTTTCGAAGAAATACCAGGGATATTTTTCATGTTTTCGCCAACCACAGCAATTACGGCTAGATCATTTTCAACAAGAACTGTATCAATTAAATTGAGTTTTATTTCTAAATCGAATTCCGATTCAAGACAACGTTGAGCTTTATCAGAATCTTGCGGTAAAACAGCAAAGGTTATTGAATGTTCACTTGAACATTGTGTGATAAGTATCACATTTATTTTTTGGCGACCAATTGCTTGAAATAATCTTGAAGAAATACCTGCTTCACCAATCATTCCGCTACCTTGAACGGTAATTAACGAAACATGATCGATTGATGAAATCCCACGGATTTGAAGACTTTTATTTTCCGCTTTTTCAGTTATCAAAGTTCCTTCGGCCGATGGATTGAATGTATTTTTTATTAGAATTGGAATTTTCTTGCTTAACGCTGGTAACACGGTGCGTGGCTCAAGAACCTTAGCTCCAAAGTGCGAAAGTTCCATTGCTTCGGCATACGAAATATGACGAATTGGATAAGCTTTTTTTACTTTACGTGGATCTGCAGTCATCATTCCATCAACATCGGTCCAAATCTCTAAAACCTTTGCATCTAATGCTCCAGCAAATATTGCTGCAGAATAATCGGAACCACCACGACCAAGCGTTGTTGTTTCGTTATCGACTGTACTTGAAATAAAACCTGTTGCCACAAATACTTTTGAAGCCGTACCAACATGTTGTTTTATTGCAGCATTTGTTAATTCATAATTTACTTTTGCTGAACCAAAGTCTTTGTCGGTTTTAATAACTTCACGAGCATCTAAATATTCGGCATTAATACCCGATTCTTTTAAAGCGTTTGCAATGATATAGGCAGAAAGACGTTCGCCAAAACTCATAATCAAATCGAGTGTGCGAGTCGATAATTCTTGTAACAAGAAAATACCATGGAGTAAATCGTCGAAATTTTTAAGCTCTAATTTTACATGTTCAATAACATGCAATTGTTTATCAGAAGAAATGAGTTCTTTAATCGTATCAATATGTCTGTTTTCAATATCTCTTAAGATCGTCGTATACGTATTGTCACCTTTAGCTGCAAGGTTACTTACTTCGATGAGTTTGTTGGTTACTCCACCAAATGCAGATACAACAACCAATAATTTGTCGTCTGCAATCTTTTCTTTGATTATAGCTTTAGCTTTGTTAATGTTTACGGCATTTTGAACAGAAGTTCCACCGAATTTAATGACTCTCATTTTTTAATTTGAGTTAAGGTTAACATCAGAAGGTACAACTCTTTCGATGTGCAATAGTGTTATTTTATAAAAGTACTTGAATTACAAAATTCGTAAAAATTGTCTTGATTCTAGCAATATTTACAAGTTTTTTGGAAAAATTAAATCTCAAATGGCGTTAATTGATAAACATAATAATTCAACCAATTAGCATACAGTAAGCTACCATGACTTTTCCATCTATTTTGAGGAATATTATTTGGATTATTGTCTGGGAAATAATGTTTTGGCATATCAATATCAATTCCTTTTTCTACATCTCTAAAATACTCTTCTTTCAAAGTTAATGGCTCATATTCTGAATGTCCGGTAACAAATACTCTCCGACCATCCTTACTTTGTGCAATATATAAACCAGCTTCATCAGAAGTACTAACCAACTCCAGATCTGGAACTCGTAAAATATCAGCAACTCTATTTTCAGTATTTCGCGAATGTGGGGCTAAGAAAATATCGTCGAATCCCCGAACTAATGGAATATTTTTATCGTGAACTTTATGTTCGAAAATGCCAAAAACTTTCTTTGGCATATCGTATTTTGGAATTCCATAAAAATAATATAATGCTGCTTGCGCTCCCCAACAAATATTGAGTGTTGAAGTAACATTTGTTGTACTCCATTTAAATATTTCAGAAAGTTCTTCCCAATAATAAACTTCCTCAAAATCAAGATGTTCTATTGGCGCTCCAGTAATAATAAGCCCATCAAATTTTTGATCTTTTACGTCATTAAAATTTTTATAGAACATATTTAAATGCTCCATTGGTGTATTTTTGGGAATATGAGTCGCTGTATACAGCAAGGTAATTTCAACCTGAAGTGGTGAATTCGAAAGCATACGGAGAAGATGCGTTTCGGTAGTCATCTTCACAGGCATAAGATTGAGAATCGCGATTTTCAAAGGTCTGATATCTTGATGAATGGCTTGTGATTCATTCATCACAAAAACATTTTCTCTTCTTAAAATATCATTCGATGGTAACTTATCGGGTATATTTACTGGCATACTATTTATTCGCTACAATCACGTACATATTCATCTTGGTTTGAAGCCAAGTTTTTGAAAATAAGAGCGCAAAGGTACATTTTTTTGCTTATTATTCCAAATCACATGTTTTAACGACAATTTTTGCATGACATTTCCATATCGAGTAATAAAAAACAAAAAAAAGGGTGCTAACTCTTTTGAATTAACACCCTTAATTAATTAAATTTTAAGTAATTCTAATAGTTAAATATCAATTTCGAGCTTCCTACATTTACACCATTTACACGTAAAACTACGGTATAAATCATTCCTGCGCCACAACTCCATCTGTTTAATTCATACAAAGAAATTTCTTGATTATTTTTTCCAGAAATATCGATTGTTTGAACATTCCAGTCTTTATAAACAACTAAAGTAACATTATTATCAGCAACACCTGCTGGTAAAGTATATTTTACTTTTACAACATCCGATTGAGACGTTGGGTTTGGATATACAACAAAACTTTCTGCATTTACAACTGGGAACAATTTGAATAAAGGATCTTTTCCATAAATTGTAATTCCATCTTTTTTAATTGCTACCGATGTGTTTTTTACGAAATCAGACGATTGAATAAATGAATAATCGTCTAACCGATTGTATTCGCTATAATCGGCATATCTAATTCCAACGATATTTTCGCCTAACCATTCGTCTTTACCTTTTACAAAGGTATAACCGGTATAATCGTAAACGATAGCATAATTCCCATTACTTATTTTCAGTAAAGAAACATTGCATGATGGTGAATACCAATCTTCAAGAACAACATCTACCGATTTTTCTGCAGTAAAATAATAATACAATTTAACATCCGAAACCGGAACATCGCCTTCGTTTTTAACAATCATACGAGTTCTTGAGAAAATACCATCGCCTTCGTCTTTAGAGTAAACAGCAATTGTTGAAGGTATCGTTCTCTCTATAATATAACCTGCGAAATATGACGATTGACTAGAACCTGTATTAACATTATTCCATTTCCAATTATTAGCAGGATTTGTGCCCAAACTTTCTCTTATTGCACCAATTGTTTCAGCAGTACCACTTGGTTCTCCTGGCCCCCAATTTGAATAATCCCAAGCTTCACCATTACTCCAAGTCCATGCACCATTTTTATAAATTGCACCTATAAAATAATGATCGGGTTGAGTAGTTACATGAGACATTTGAGCTAATTCTCCAGCTAAAAATGTTTGTTCTTCGGCCGAAGTTACTGTAGCTAAATGCCATCCTTCTGGAACTGCAGCAAGAGCTTGTTCGTATGTTATACCATTACTTTGAATAATAGTATATTCGCTATTTTGGAATGTTACCGTTTTAGATACACCTGTTTTTTCTAGAATATATCCGGCAGTGTAAGACGATTCGCCAACAATATCAAGATTATTCCATTTCCAACCCATATCGCCTCTAATTGCTAAAGCAGTTTGATTTGTAACCGTTGCTGGTTCGTTTGGAGCCCAATTCGTATATCCCCAACTTTCTCCATTATCCCATTTCCAAATCCACGAAAACTGAGGAATTTGACCTGTAGCGCCGATAAAATAATGAGTTGCTTGTCCAGCTAAAACAGGTAATTTTGACACTTCAGATTCAATAAAAGCTTGCTCTTCGGCAGATGTTATAGTTGCCATATACCAACCAACAGGAATAGCTGCTTTTGCATCTTTTCCACTTATACCTTGACTTTGAATAAAACGATATTCATGATTTTTAAATGTTGCGGTGTTTACTACTTGGGCAAACTGTTGTAACGATAAAACTGAAATTGATAGAATTAATAATAATTTTTTGAACATAATAATTAATTTAAATTTACACTTTGTTAATTACCAGCAAATGTATAAGGAGAAATAAAAAAAACAAACCTTTTAGGCATTTTAATACACACAAACTATGTATATTCACCTATCTATTTGATTATAAATACATTTATAAATATAAATATGCGTCAATACAACAAATCTAAGCGTCATATTTGAGATAAATACGTATTTTAAAGGCCTTGAGAAAATTGTATTATGCTTAAAAACGCGAATATTTCAAAGTTTAAAAAAAATTCACATAAAAAAATCAACAAATAAATAAGCCATCTTAAATAATAGTAACATTTCTAATTTATAGTTGTGATATTTACTTAAAAACAGTAATTTTGGCGTCCAATAAAGCTTTGAAAATCATGTCGAATAAACTATTTCTATACAACACTTTAACTCGAAAAACCGAAGAGTTTATCCCAAACAATGCACCTAATGTTGGGATGTATGTCTGTGGACCAACAGTTTATGGCGAAGTTCATTTGGGGCATGCACGTCCAGGAATTATCTTCGATATACTTTTTCGTTACCTTACTTTTCTGGGATATAAAGTTCGTTATGTTCGTAATATTACCGATGTTGGTCATCTCGAAAATGATGCAGACGAAGGTGAAGATAAAATTGCCAAGAAAGCTCGACTTGAACAGCTTGAACCGATGGAAATCGTTCAGCTTTACACTGAAAATTTCCACGATTGCATGAAATTATTGAATTGCAAATCGCCAAGTATTGAACCTCGTGCTTCGGGACATATTATTGAACAACAAGAATTCATCAAGAAAATCATGGCAAATGGCTTTGCGTATGAATCGCAAGGTTCCATTTATTTTGATGTTGAAGCATATCACAAAAAGCATAATTACGGCAAATTATCGGGTCGAGTAATCGAAGATTTACAAAACAATACTCGTCAACTTGATGGTCAAGATGAAAAACGTGCATCACTTGATTTTGCATTATGGAAAAAAGCAAAACCAGAACACATTATGCGTTGGCCTTCGCCTTGGAGTGAAGGTTTTCCAGGATGGCATTTGGAATGTTCAGCAATGGGAGTTAAATATCTTGGCGAAACCTTCGATATTCATGGTGGTGGAATGGATTTAATGTTTCCACATCACGAATGTGAAATTGCACAATCGGTTGCAGCTTTAGGGAAAGATTCGGTTCATTATTGGGTTCATAATAATATGATAACCATAAATGGGCAAAAAATGGGTAAATCGTTAGGCAATTTTATAACACTCAATCAATTTTTTAACGGAACCAATAAAATTTTAGAAAAGCCTTATAGTCCAATGGCGATTAGATTTTTCATTCTACAAGCACAATACCGCAGTACGCTCGATTTTTCGAACGAAGCCTTGCAAGCATCAGAAAAAGGACTGGAGAGATTAACATCGGCTTATCAAACATTGCAAAAACTGCAAGCTTCTACTGAATCAACGATCAAAGTATCGGAATACAAACAAAAATGTTTTGACGCAATGAACGACGATTTAAATAGTCCAATTGTTTTGGCTCATTTGTTTGATGCGGCAAAAACCATAAACTCGGTTAAAGCAGGTCTAGAAAAAGCTACACAAGCAGATATTTATGAACTAAAATCGCTTTTTGATACGTTCTTAATTGACATTTTAGGAATTCGAATTGATCAGAATAATGCATCGAACGAAGGTATTCTTTCGGGAATTGTAAACCTTTTACTCACAATGAGAGTAGAAGCCAAACAAAACAAGGATTTTGCAACTTCCGACCGAATAAGAAATGAATTGCAATCATTAGGCGTCAAAGTAAAAGACACGAAAGACGGATTTGAGTGGGAAATTTAAAAAGTTGTTTGTTTTTTACAATAAAAAGTTTAATTTTACGCTGTTTTAGGGACGAATCTATTTAGGATATGGAACCATTAATTATAAATAAAACTGAAGACACACCTCAAGTTGAACTTGATATTAACAAAGGTACTTTTGTAATAACAGGTCGTTCATTACCTGAGAATGCTATAGAATTCTACAAACCAGTATTTACGTGGGTTGAAGAGAGCATGCAATCAGTTTCTGGGAAAAATATTGCTGTTGAAATTAGACTTGAATATTTTAACACTGCTTCATCAAAACAAATTGCAAAATTGTTTCTTCAATTAGAAAATTTCATAGAAAAGAATACTATTATCATTAAGTGGTTTTATGAAAAAGAAGATAATGATATGCTTGTTTCAGGAAATCAATATGCTAAATTCTTAAATCTAAAATTCGAATTTATTGAAATGTAATAAAATTCAAGAGAAAAATAAGTCAGTTTAAATTTGAGAGTGTACTAAAATAGTATCTCATAGTAAGATAATTCATAAAAAATTAACTGGCAGATGAAGTTCAATCCTTCGTCTGCCAGTTTTTCTTTTAATACGAACTGTAACCATTTAGGGGTCAAGTTGAAAAGTTGGGGAGTAAAAGGTAAAATAATAACGTTGTATTCTATAAAAAGGAATATATGTTACAAGACACACAAATAGAATTAGTAAAGTTATTACTACCTGAAGGTTTGTTAAAT
>Ga0302292_1000053_pt1 | contig 81291 bp, 59 predicted proteins | sample III_Fen_N2_1_FD_194553 | JGI IMG/M metagenome (GOLD analysis project Ga0302292, IMG submission 194553) | Peat permafrost microbial communities from Stordalen Mire near Abisko, Sweden - III_Fen_N2_1 | ecosystem: Environmental > Terrestrial > Soil > Wetlands > Permafrost | place: Sweden: Abisko...
GAAAACCTTTTTAAAGGGCTAGAAAACTAAAAATAGTGGCTAATTTTTAGTTTAAAGAGATCAACAAAGTCAATTTTAACACTTCAAAATAAAATTAAGGGATGGTTGAGTCTTTTGCAACGGTCTCGATATTTGTTCATTTCGTATATCTCTCTTGAACCAATAATATTCTTCGTTATAACTTGGCTTGTTATACTGTTTTTCCTATAGAATCTATATTATATTCGCATAGCTTTTCTCTGTTGATGAATATTTTTGAAACAACAAAAAAAATGTAAGGTTCTATTATTTCAATTCGTCTCAAAAAATAGGTAAAAAGGTGCATTATTCTAATAAATATCATTAGATTAGCAATTATAAATCTCAAAGTTTAGAAAGAACCCTTTTCAACTTAAATTGAAAAATAAAAAAATAAAAAATTGGAGGATATAAAATGAGTTATATTGATACAATATCGACCGATGTGTTAATAATAGGTGGTGGTTCATCTGGCTTAGCCACAGCAATTCATTTAGCTGATTTGTTTAAACAAAAAAAACTGAATAATAGGATTTTATTGGTTGAAAAAGGAAGTTCTATTGGAAGTCATATCTTGTCGGGTGCAGTAATTAAGCCAGCAGTTTTTAAAGAACTATTGCCTGAGGTTGATATTGCGGATATACCGTTTAACGCAAAAGTTGTAAAAGATAAAACAATTTTTTTGACTGAAAATGGTGGTATAACTTTACCTATTCATATACCTTATATGAATAATATTGGTAACTATACCGCTTCATTGGGTCAAATTTGTAAATATTTAGCAGGCAAAGCTCTAGAAAAAGGAGTTGAAATTTATACTGGTTTTGCTGTTGACGAAATCTTGTATAAAGATGGAAAAGTTATTGGTGCTAAAACGAAGGATACTGGTATTGATCATCATGGGAAACAAATGGAAAACTTCCAAGAAGGTAATCGCATTGAAGCCAGAATTACCATTTTTGCTGAAGGAACTCGTGGTAGTTTAACCAAGATGCTTATCAATAAATTTAAACTTGACAAAGATAGTAATCAACAAATATATTCTTTGGGTTGTAAAGAAGTTTGGTCGATTCCTGCTGGGAATATTGAACCAGGTCATGTTTATCACACAATGGGTTATCCACTTAAAGATGAATTTGGTGGTGGATTTATTTATGGATTAAATGATAATAAAGTTGCAATTGGTCTTGTTGTTGGATTAGATTATAAAGATCCATCGTTCGATGTTCATGATGCAATGCAAGTTTGGAAAACCACAAATTTTGTGTCAAACATACTAAAGGGTGGTAAATTAGTGGAATATGGTGCTAAAACATTACCCGAAGGTGGATATTATTCTGTTCCAAAGTTATATGTTGATAATGCCTTAATTGTCGGTGATAGTGCCGGTTTTCTCACAATGCCAGCGTTAAAAGGAATTCACCTAGCAATAAAGTCAGGTATGTTAGCTGCTCAAACTGCTGTAAATGCACTTGAAAAAAACGATACATCAGAAAAATCGTTACAACTATTTGAAGAACTGATAAAAAACAGTGTTATTCATAAAGAAATGTATCCGGTTCGAAATTTCAGACAAGCATTTACAAAAGGATTAATTGTTGGTGGTTTCAATTTTGGAACTCAATTAATAACTGGTGGCGCTGGTTTCTTTGGTCGTTTAAAAACGCACGCAGATAGTCAAACGACACAAACATTAAACGAATTTAAAGGAACTCCATTTAAAGAACGTTTTAAGGGAAAATTGGAATTTGATAAAGTATTAACCTTTGATAAAGCTACCGATACATATTTCTCTGGAACTCATCACGACGAACAACAGGTGGTACATCTTCATATTAACGATCCTAAGAATTTCAATGAAGTTAATATTGAAAAATATGGTGCAACAGAGCAATTCTTTTGTTCATCAGAAGTTTATGAACTTCATATAAATAAAGATGGTAAAAAGGAATTAAGAATTCATGCCGAAAACTGTATGCATTGTAGAACTTGCGATATTAAATCTCCAGGAGCAGGAATTACGTGGGTAGTTCCAAATGGTGGAAATGGTCCAGACTTTCAAAATATGTAACATTTAAAAGATAATCACAATGGCTTTAACGATAATAAGTTTGATAAAACAAGTTCCTCTTCCAACTGAAATGAGAATGGGTGAAGATGGACTTATGGACAGAACCAAAGCAAAATCAATTATTAATATTGATTGCCAATTTGGTTTGGAAGCTGGTTTACAATTAAAAAAACAGAATCCAGATGCACGTTTGATTGTTTGCTCAATGGGACCACAATCTTTTGATGTTGCACTTCGTACTGCAATTTCAATGGGTTACGACGAAGCTTATTTATTGTCGGATCGTAAGCTTGGTGGTAGCGATACCTATGCTACTGGTCTTGCAATATCTACAATGTTGAAACATTTGGGATTTACCAAGGATTCGAAAGATCCATATATTATTTTGGCTGGTCGTCAAACCAGTGATGGCGATACTGCTCATGTACCATCTCAAGTTGCCGAAAATATTGGAATACCACAAGCAACATTTGTTGAAAGTATTAAAGCCGATGGCAATGGTAATGTCATAGCAAAACGGATTATCGAAGGTGGTTATCAAATGATGAAATTGCCGATGCCTTGTGTTATTTCATTAACACCAACAGGAATTCCTCCACGCAAGCCATCATTAAGCGGAGCAATAAAAGCAAGAAGTGCACAAATCACTACATTTAGTATCGCTGATATTGGACTTGGAACAGAAAAAATTGGCATTAGTGGCTCACCAACTATTGTAGCAAAGGTTGTAAATATTGTAAGTGAACGTGCTCCGATAACAATGTCGGAAGGTCACAACGAAATTACGTTAGTTGACAGTTTATTAGCTAATTTACAAAAGGGTGGAAATGTTTTAGATAAAAAAGAAGTTGCTACAGGTAAAGCTGTAGATCGTCCTGATTTTCCTCTAAAAGATTTTAGAAATGGTTCAAAAGGTATTATAACGTGGGCTGAAATAACAAATGGAAATATAGCGCGTCCATCACTTGAATTATTAACTCCTGCTAGAAATCTCGCAACGCAATTAGGTGAAGGAACAAAAGTTATGACCTTAATGATTGGGAAAAATGTTCAACATTTGGCTCAAACACTTATTGAACATGGTTCAGATGAAGTAATTGTCGTTGAAAATGATAAACTTGAAGAATATTTAGTTCTTCCATTTTCATCCATTTTCGAACAAGTAATTAGAGATAGAAAACCTGAAATAGCATTATTTGCTGCTACAACTTCTGGTCGTGAATTAGCTCCAAGAATTGGAATGAAAACCGATAGTGGAGTTACGGCAGATTGTACTGGGCTTGAAATAGGCGAGTATATAAATAGAATTGAAAAAGTAATTTATTCTCCAATTCTTGAATCACGCCGTCCAACGTATGGTGAAAGTAAATTAGCAACAATTTTAGGATTTGTTTGTCCACAAATATCAACAGCACGCGCTGGAACTTTCGAAATACCAAAACGCATTGAAGGACGAGAAGGAATTGTTTCAAGTTTTAATCCTATTTTACATGAAAAAGACTTTGTTGTTGAAATCATACAAACGGTAAGAGGTGAAGGTGGATTACAAAATCTTTTTGATGCTGATATTGTTATTTCAGGAGGTAGAGGTACAACAGGTGATAGCTTAGGTCTAGTTAAATCACTTGCCGAAGCATTGAAAACTCAAGGAATAAAAGCAGAATGGGCATGTAGTCGTCCAGTTGTTGATGAAGGTGTAGCTGAATATGCTCGCCAAATTGGTCAAACGGGTAAAACAATTCGTCCTAAATTGTATATTGCTGTAGGTATTTCTGGTGCAATTCAACATATTGCTGGAATGAAAGAATCTGAAAAAATTATTGCGATCAATAATAATTCTAAAGCAAGTATTTTCCATTTTGCAGATTTTGGTATTGTTGGTGAATATCAAGATATTATTCCTGAGTTAATAGAGCGTGTAAAAGCAGGATTTACTTTCGGTATAGAAGCTAAAAAATAATAAACTATTCCCTATAAACGAAAAGAGGCTGATTCAATTTTGAATCAGCCTCTTTTCGTTTATTTAAACCTTGTTATTAAAATCTAATTCCAATAACCAACATATCATCGGTTTGTTTTCCTTTTCCTTTAAACTCAATATGGGTTTTCTCTAAGATTTCTCTTTGTGTTTCCATTGGTTTGTCGTTAATGCTTATTAACAGCTCTTTAAAGTTCTTTGAGAAGTATTTTAAACCGCTTTCACCACCAAATTGATCTATATATCCATCAGAGAAAATATAGTATAAGTCGTTTGGTAATGCTTCAATTTCATTGTTTGCAAATGGAATTTCAGCATTTTTATGAATTCCAATCGGCATTTTATTTGCATTGAAAACGGTTAATTCTCCATTTCTAATTTGATATAATGGGTTGTTAGCTCCAGCATATTGGAGATGATTTTTTTCAAAATCAAATAAACAAAGTGCTAAGTCCATTCCATCGGCAGCTTCGCCCGATTTTCCTGTTTGATTTAACGTTGTGATAATAAAATTTCGTAAAGCATTTAATAAATCATTAGCCGAAAACGATTCCTGATAACTTAACATCTGAGATATTTGGTTCAATCCACTCATTCCCAACATACTCATAAAAGCACCAGGAACTCCGTGACCGGTACAGTCAGCAGCGGCAATTAATAACTTTTTACCATCACTACTTTCTTTAAACCAGAAAAAATCACCGCTTACAATATCGCGAGGTTTAAATAGAATGAAATAATCAGCAAAATGTTTTCGAAGAATTTCACTCGATGAAAGCAATGCTTTTTGAATTCTTTCAGCATAAAGTATACTATTGGTAATACTTTCTTTTTGCTTCATAATTTCTTGTTCAGCAAGCATAATTTCTGTAATATCAGTATCAATAATTACGAGTTTAAATAGTTCCCCATTTTCATCAACTATTGGTGTTAAAGCTGTTTGAATCCACTGAGATGTTTCATCTTCAATAGCAATTTCGGTAGTATAAGGAATTGTTGCTTTTTGCGATATACTATTTTCTACAATTTGTTTGATATCAGCATTTTTGCTAATATCAAAAATGTTATTACCGATGATTTCTGAAGCATTAGGAATAATTCGTTTATATAATTTTGAAAAGCCTTCGTTAGTCCATTCCAAATTACATTGTGCATCATAAATTGATACAGCATTGGTGGTTTCTCGTGCTACAATCGATAATTTAATAAGTTCCTTATTCTTTTGGTCAAGTTCCTTTTTAATGCGTTCTTGTTCAAGTTTTCCATTTTGAAATTCAAAGGCTTTATTTACCATTGGAGGTAAATCTTCATTTAATCTTCCAGATTTTGGCACAAAGTCAATTGCACCCGATTTCATTGCTTCGATTGCACGTTCAACCGTTTTATCAGCTGTTAAAAAGATATACGCATAATCTTTTCCAAAGGCTTTAACTTCTTTCATTATCTCAATACCTTCCATTTCAGGTAATTGGTAACTCATTATAACAACGATTGATAAATCTTCATTGCTTTTTAAAAATTCAAAAGCTTCAAGGCCATTAAAGATTTTTGAAATAGTATATTTTTCGGGATCAAAAAAACTCTCAATAAATGCACCTTGCATTTTGTTTTCAATAACAACGAGGATGCTTATCTTTTGTAGTGTATCGTCCATAACTAAAGTGTTTTGTCTATTGGAAATGGTGTTGATAATATTAATAACTATTTAACTAGAATGCATACTTATTCGTACATTTATGCATATAGTTTCAAAATTAAGCAATCTTTTAAATCTTAATATTCAAAAGTTCCTTTGGGGGAAGTAATTGTAAGTTTTTTGCCTTGATGTTCTTTGCAATAACCAACAATTTTTGCGTCAATTCCAAATGACAGAGCAATAGTTATAATGTCTTGTGCATTAGTTTCTGGAACATACAATTCATATCGATGTCCCATATTAAATACTTTATACATTTCCTGCCAATCGGTTCCTGATTCTTTTTGAATTAAATCGAACAATGGAGGTATATCAAAGAGGTTGTTTTTAATAATATGAACGTTATCTGCAAAGTGAAGAACTTTCGTTTGAGCTCCACCTGAACAATGAACCATTCCATGAATATTTTGTTTCATTTGGCTCAAAATTGCTTTTATTACGGGAGCATAGGTACGAGTGGGGGAAAGTACCAGCTTTCCAGCATTGATGCCTAAATTTTCAATAGCATCAGTTAGTTTTTTAGAGCCAGAATAAACAACGGAGTCATTAATTCCTGTATCGTAGCTTTCGGGATATTGTGTAGCTAAATATTTGCCAAAAACGTCGTGACGAGCAGATGTAAGTCCATTACTTCCCATTCCACCATTATATTCTGTTTCGTACGTTGCTTGACCATAAGATGATAAGCCAACAATAACATCTCCTGCCTGAATAGCATGATTTGAAATAACATCACTACGTTTCATTCTACAAACAACGGTGCTGTCAACAATAATTGTACGAACTAAATCGCCAACATCGGCTGTTTCGCCACCAGTACTCCAAATGCCAATGCCATTATCTCGTAATAGTTGCAAAATTTCTTCAGTACCATTTATAATAGCAGCAATAACCTCACCTGGGATCAATCGTTTGTTTCTGCCTATTGTTGATGAAAGTAAAATGTTATCGGTTGCACCTACACATAAAAGATCATCAATATTCATAATGATTGCATCTTGAGCAATTCCTTTCCAAACTGAGATATCGCCTGTTTCGCGCCAATACATGTATGCGAGACTGCTTTTTGTGCCAGCGCCATCTGCATGCATTATAGTACAATACGTCTCATCTCCAGCTAAATAGTCGGGAACAATTTTACAAAATGCTTGTGGAAAAAGACCTTTGTCGATGTTTTTGATTGCATTGTGAACGTCTTCTTTTCCTGCCGAAACGCCACGTTGCAGGTATCTTGATTCTACGGGTGTAGACATATCTTAATTTTTGCTGTAATTTGTTGAAATAACTTTGAATTCTGTTCTACGATTGATTTGATGAGCTGTCTCTCGTTTATCTGCAGGCATTTTATCAATGAATGCTTTATTTAAAACCGTTTCTTCATCAAGAAATGGATAGAGAAAGTTAATTTTTCTATCAACTTTACGAGGTCTTGTATCTCCATAACCTTTCGGTACAAGACGAGCTGTATCTACTCCTTTTTTTATTAGAAAATCGACTACCGATTCAGCCCTTTTTTGCGATAATTCAAGATTTGTCATTTTTGCAATTGGACGATTATCGGTATGTGAACTAAGTTCAACGACAATGTTAGGATTATCATTCATTAAATCCACCATTTTTTCAAGCGAAACAATTGATTCTGGTCTTAAATCCCATTTCCCTAAATCATATAGGACATTGGGTAATTCTATTGGAATATCAAGTGCCGCCATGTATAGGTCGAGTTTGAAATCTTTATTAGTTTCAATTCCATCAGTTGAAATTTTACCTTTAGCATTTAAATATCCTTTCATCGTTGCCATTACAATGTAATTGGTACTTGGTTTAACTTCAAATTTATATGCTCCTGTTGAATCTGTTGTGATTTCTTTTACAGATCCATCGTTTCCAATTAATTTAATATTACAACCTTTCATTGGTTTTCCTAAATTTTCATCTTTCAATATTCCAGCAACAGAGAATGTTAGAGACGGAAGCGAAAATTGCCAAATATCATCATAGCCTTTTGAACCTTTACGATTAGATGTAAAAAATCCTCGTTCTGAATTTTTTACATACACTATTCCAAAATCATCACCAGTTGAATTCATTGGATACATAAGGTTAACAATTTGATCCTTGTTTTTTGGATCTTTGTTGATGCGAAACATATCTAATCCACCCATTCCATGATGTCCATCAGATGAAAAGAAGAATGTATTGTCTTGTCTCACATAAGGATACATGTCATTACCTTTAGTATTTATGATATCACCAGCATTTATTGGATCACTCCATTTTTCCTCTTTTGATTTTCTTTCTACATACCAAATATCATATCCGCCAAAACCTTTTGGGATGTTTGAACTAAAATAGAGACGAAGTCCATCAGGCGAAATGGCTGGTTGAGCTACTGCAAAAGTGTCGTAAACAATGCTTGAAAATTTTAGTTGTTCTGCATTGCCCCAAACATCACCCGACTTTTTAGATAAATAAATTTTGCAAGTATTTTTTGTTTGGACAGAACTTTCGCATCGTGTAAAATACATTTCAGTAAAATCGGAACTTATTGATGGTGTTCCTTGTTCACCATCTTTATTCAAATCTAAAGGTGAAGGGGAACTCCATTCTCCTTCAGCATTTTTGCTGCTTGAAAATAATCGTGCAAAAGGTTGTCCTGTTGAACTGTTGATTTTTGCCGTTGCAGAATCTTGATAGCTAGATGTAAAAACTATTGACGAAGAAGCCGAATCGGCAAAACTTGCACAGAAATCACTTTTATCAGTATTTATAAAAGCATTGTTTGTGATTTTATATTTTGAAGGATTTATCATCCATTTTTTTGCAACATGACATGATTTTAGGCCAGCTTCTATACGTCCATCATCTGGAACTCCTTTTTTATAATTAAGGTATTGTTCTATTGCTTCATCATATTTTTCATCTTGACGAAGTGCTTCTGCATAATATAAAAAGCTAAGAGGATTTCTGTATTTTAATTCGACGGCTTTTGCAAACCATAATTCAGCAAGTTCTGGCTTTGATAAAACTCTAAAACAATAGCCAACATTATATGCGATTTTACCTTTAATTTCAATTTCTTCCGTAAGTTTTGAATATGCATTTCGGTATAATTCAATAGCTTTAATATACTGTCCAGCTTCAAAAGCAGCATCAGCTTTTTCTGTTACTTTTTGTGAAAAAAGAGCTATTGGTACAAAAAAGAGTAAAAGTGCGACTAGTTTAATTTTCATCCGTAATGTTTTTTAATTTTTAATGTCGGATACTATAATTGAATGTATATCTTGCAATTAAATGATTGTATTTTATGAAAACAATTAATGCTGAAATCGTTAATTTAAATACACATCATTGCAAATGTACTATTTCTTCCAAATATTTCTATGCTAATGAAGAACAAATTTCTTGAAAAAATCAATAAAACACTACATTTGTAAAAAAAACGAATAAAATGAAAAATAGAATTACATCTTTATTTGGAATTAAATATCCAATTATTCAAGGTGGTATGGTATGGTGTAGTGGTTGGAAATTAGCTTCTGCAGTTAGTAATGCTGGCGGTCTTGGTTTACTTGGAGCTGGTAGTATGCATCCTGAAGTATTACTTGAACATATTCAGAAAATGAAAAAAGCTACTAATAATCCTTGGGGAATTAATGTGCCTTTGCTTTATCCTGAACTTGATAAAATTATTGAAATTATAATTAATGAAGGTGTTAAAATAGTTTTTACATCTGCAGGTTCACCTAAAAAATACACCTCGCTTTTAAAACAACACGGTATTACAGTCGTTCACGTTGTATCGAATTCAACGTTTGCTCAAAAATGTGAAGAAGCTGGTGTTGATGCAATTGTTGCTGAAGGATTTGAAGCTGGTGGACATAATGGACGAGAGGAGACTACAACCATGGTGCTTATTCCATTGGTATGTAAAGCTACTAAATTGCCAGTTATTGTAGCTGGAGGTATTGGTAGTGGTCGAAGTATTCTTGCTGCCTTATCGTTAGGTGCTGATGGTGTTCAAATAGGATCACGTTTTGCCGTTGCTGCAGAATCTTCAGCACACGATGATTTTAAAAGTACAGTAATAACTTCGGTTGAAGGTGATAGTGTTTTGATTCACAGAAAATTGGCACCAGTTCGATTATTGAAAAATGATTTTTCGCAACAGGTGCAAGCAATGGAAGAAAATGGAGCAACTGTTGAAGAATTACGTTTACATTTAGGTAAAGGTAGAGCAAAAAAAGCTATCTTTGAAGGTGAACTTCCTGAAGGCGAAATTGAAATTGGGCAGATTGCAGCTAACATTAAAGAAATAAAAACGGTTCAAGAAATATTTGATGAAATGATACTCGAATTTACTGATGCAAAAACGGCATTACAAACCGAATCATATTCATTTTAACTTTTTGAATCAAGTAATTATATTATGATAGAAATTAAAAAATTCACTCTCGATAATGGACTTACTGTTGTTGTAAATGAAGATACAACGACTCCGTTTGTTGCATTCAACTTATTGTATGATGTCGGTTCGAAAGACGAAACAGCTGATAAAACGGGATTTGCTCATTTATTTGAACATTTAATGTTTGGCGGTTCTGTTAATATTTCTACATTCGATGAGCCATTGCAACGTGTTGGAGGTGAAAATAATGCATTTACTAATACGGATATTACAAATTATTATATTACACTTCCAAAAGAAAATATTGAAACTGCTTTTTGGCTTGAAAGCGATAGAATGCTATGCTTGGATTTTTCTCAAAAAAGTTTGAATGTTCAAAAAAATGTTGTTTGTGAAGAATATAGACAACGATATTTAAATAAACCCTATGGTGATACATGGTTATTATTAAGACCGTTAGCTTACAAGCAACATCCATATCAGTGGGCTACTATTGGGAAAAATATCGAACAAATTGAAAATGCATCAATAGGTGATGTAAAGGAATTCTTTTTTAAATATTATGCTCCCAATAATGCTGTTCTTTCAATTTCAGGAAATATAACTGTTGAAGAAGTTAAGAAATTAGCTGAAAAATGGTTTGGTCCTATTGAACGTCGTCGTGTGCCATATCGCAATTTACCAGCAGAACCAAAACAAACGGAAAAGAGAACATTAACGGTTCATCGGAATGTTCCTTATCCATCTCTCTATATTACGTTTAGAATGTGTAGACGCTTAGATAATGATTATTATATTATTGATTTAATTTCTGATATATTATCGAACGGAAAGTCGTCGAGATTGTATAAAAAGTTGGTTCAGGAGAAAAAGTTATTTAGCGATATCAATGCATATATTACTGGAGAAACAGAAGAAGGTTTATTCGTTTTTTCAGGAAATGTAATGAATGGTGTTTCAATTGAAGATGCGGAAAAAGCTATTTATTATGAAATTAATAAACTGAAAGATGGTTTTTTATTCGATTATGAACTTTTAAAAGTTAAAAATAAAATAGAATCGACAATTCAGTTTAGCGAAACGAATATCTTAAATAAAGCAATGAATATTGCTAGATATGAGCTTTTTGGTGATGCTAATTTAATAAATTCAGAGTTTTTAAATTACTCTAACGTTCAGATTCTTGACATTAAGCGAGTAGCTAACGAGCTTTTTGTTGATGAAAATTGTTGCACATTATATTATTTGCCAAATGAGTGAAATATTAGATCGTAAACTAGAACCTGTTTTTAAAGTAATTGATAAAATTGAAATTGTTAAAGCCGACAAAAAAACATTATCAAATGGGATTTCTGTATATGCAATAAATGCCGGTGAACACGAATTAGTAAAAGTTGATATAATTTTTGATGCTGGTGAATGGATGCAAAAAATGCCAATGCTTTCATATTCGGTTGTCTCGATGTTATGCGAAGGGTCATTATTTCATACAGCAGAAGAAATAGCTGAAAAGTTCGATTTTCTTGGTTCGTATATTTATTATAATACTCAAAAGCATACCGCAACAATTACAATATATTCTTTACAAAAACATTTGGAAGAAACGCTTCAATTAATTGAAGAAATTATTAAATATCCGTTATTCCCTGAAAAGGAATTTGAAACATTTAATAATAAACGAAAACAACAATATACTATTGATAGTCAAAAGGTCGAACTGATTGCTCAAAAGCATTTTTGCAGAGCATTATTTGGAAACGAACATCCTTATGGAATGTATCCAGAATTGGACGATTTCGATAAAATTACGACAATGAATATTCGTTCGTTTCATGCTCAATATTTTATAGCTGAAAATTGTAAAATTATCATTGCAGGGAAAATAGATGAATCACATATTCAATTACTCAATAGATATTTCGGCGATATTGACTGGCAAAAACTGTTTGTCCAACCGATATTAGATCATAAAATAACATCTTCGGTTCAGAAACAAATAATAGTTGAGAAAAAAGATGCTGTACAATCAGCTATTAGGATTGGAAAAATAACGATAAATAAATTTGATCCCGATTTTCCTAAATTACAAATAGTAAATACAATTTTAGGAGGATACTTTGGTTCTCGATTGATGTCGAATATCAGAGAAGACAAAGGATATACTTATGGAATTGGCTCAGGTTTAGTTTCCTATAAAAATGCAGGTTATTTCGTTATAGCATCAGAAGTTGGTAAAAATGTTACAATCGATGCTATTAAAGAAGTTTATCTTGAAATTGAAAAATTGCAAACAGAACTGGTCTCTGAAAACGAATTAGAAGTTGTACGTAATTATATGTTAGGTAATGTTCTTCGAAATTTTGATGGACCATTTGCCCTTTCCGATACGTTAAAAACAATTTTGGAATATGATTTAGGATATGAATATTTCGAAACATTTGTTGAAACATTAAAATCAATAACACCAAACCAAATTAAATCAATCGCAGTAAAACATTTAGAAAAATCTTCTTTATATGAAATTATCGCAGGTTAAAAATCTCGTTTTAGCAATTATCACTTTGACTATTAGTTCGAGTCTGTTTGCTGTTGCTCCAAATCCACCAATAATCAAATATGTGTCGGTCGATCCACTGACTAACGATATTACCATTGCTTGGTATAAAAGTCCTGATCTTAATGTCGATACACTTCAAATTAGTTATATCACACGAATTGTTCCGAGTATCAAAGGATCTGTAATTTACTATACAAAATTTAATACTGATAATATCTATACTGTTAACGTTTTACAAGTTTCTTCTATTGGAACGAGCACCGTTACAAAATCATTATCGTTTGCTATGGATGCAAAAAAAAGCGGACAAACAAGCGCATTTTTAAGTTATTATCATTCCACAATTTTTGCAACTGCAACTTTTCAAAATTGCCCAACTAGAAATGTTATTTCATGGAGCAAATACCATGGTACAAAACTCGATGGATCAAGTATCATTGTGAATAAATATACTATTTATAAAGCAGAAATTGGAGGAAATATTCTGTTAGGAACTGTTTCGGGTAATGATTCTACTTACATTCATTCTTTTACACAAGGGAATGGCCAATATGATTATTTTGTAGAGGCAGAATTTACTGATGCTCAAGGAATTTTACAAAAATCGACCTCTAATTTAGCTTCTGCAACCGTTGTTTTGCCTACGTTTCCAACGTTTCTAACTGGTTATTATTCCGAAGCAAAGTCAGATGATAGTTTGAAATTATCCTTTTGGGTTGACTTAAATTGCGATATAAAACATTATAAATTGTATAAATCAGATAAAAAGGATGGAACCTTTAGTCCAGTAATATCAGGAGATATACCTGTTGTGGCCAGAAAAGAAATCATTTTGTATGATACTGCAAATGGAATTGCCCTAAGAAATAATTATTATAAATTATGTGCAATCGATAAATGTGGTGATACTGTTATGTCATCAAATATCATTTCAAATATGGTGATTACCGTCGATAAGTCTGATAATTCAAATGTACTTTCTTGGACTGGATTTTACGAATGGCCTAAAGGTATTAATCGTTATGAACTCTATCGATCAGTTGATAAACAAGAACCAGAACTTATAACTACTGAAACAAATACTACTCGTGATGCTTTTTCTTTTACCGATTTGATGAATATTTTATCAGGTAAAGGAAATCAACAATGCTATTATGTTATGGCAATGCCTACTGAAGAACCTTCAGGAAAAACGAGAAGTAAATCGAATACTGTCTGCGTAAAACAAGAAGATAGGGTCTTTATTCCAGATGCATTTAATCCTGTTAGTAAAGTTGTTGCAAATAGATCTTTTCGACCAGTTATTGCATTTGTTAATAGTAATAACTATCAATTTACGGTTTACAATCGATTAAGTGAGGCTATTTTTACGACAACTGATCCAACAGCATCTTGGAATGGAACATTCAAAAATGATATTGTTGCTGAAGGAACTTATATTTTTGATATTAAGTATCAAAATTCTGAAGGTAAATCTATTGAAAAACGAGGAACTTTCTTTGTGATTTTTAGTGAATAAAGTCTTTCAATATTTACATTGAAAATATAGTATGTCATTTTAGAAAACATAAATAATCAATGATACCATTGATTATAACATAAAAAAAGAGCGATAATCTATTTAAGATTATCGCTCTTTTTTTATGTTATAATTTGTTAGTCAATCGAAGTGTATGCTGTTTCATGATGTAATGCAAAGTCAAGTCCCATTGCCTCTTCTTTATCAGTTACCCTTACTCCAACAAGTTTATCAACTATTTTGAATAAAATGTATGTAACGACTAATGAATAAATAGTTACAACTAAAAACATTAAAAACTGAATCCACATTTGGTGAAAATTACCATAAAGTAATCCCGAATAATTTTGAATCGCAGGAGATGCAAATACTCCAGTTAATAGACATCCAATAATACCTCCAACACCGTGAACCCCAAAAGCATCGAGTGTATCATCATATCCAAAACGTACTTTAACAAAACCAACCATATAAAAACAAACGACAGAAGCTGCAATTCCAATTACGATTGCACCACCTATTCCAACAAAACCAGCAGCTTGTGTAATTGTTGCAAGACCTGCAACTGCACCAGTTGCAATACCTACAACCGTTGGTTTTTTGTTTAAGACCCAATCTAAAACTGCCCACGTTAATGCAGCTGTTGCAGCCGCAACATGTGTAACAAGAAATGCACTTGCAGCTAATCCATCGGCAGCAAGTCCACTACCAGCATTAAAGCCGATCCAGCCAAACCAAAGTAAACCAGTTCCAATTGCAACAAAAGGAATGTTATGTGGTGGCAGAGGTGAATTTCTGTAATGACGACGTTTGCCAATCATCAACGCAACTACTAATGAAGCAATACCCGCATTAATATGAACAACGGTTCCTCCGGCAAAATCCAAAGCACCTAATTTATATAACCATCCGTCCGAAGACCATATCCAATGAGCAACTGGATCATAAACAAATGTTGCCCATAATACGATGAATAAAACATAGCCTGAAAATTTAATTCTTTCAGCAAATGCACCAATGATAAGTGCTGGCGTGATAACAGCAAACATACATTGATAGATTATAAATAAAATATGTGGGATACGTTCGTGAGGTTGAGAGACAAAATATGGACTGACATCTGTTATTTTTATGTTTCTTAAAAATGCCCAATCAAATCCTCCTATAAATGGTTTTAAAAATCCAGTTGATGAACCAAATGTTATGCTATAGCCAAATATTACCCATTGTAATGTTATTATTGCCATTGCAAAAAAACATTTCATGAAAATATTTAAAACGTTTTTTTGTCGTACTAAACCACCATAAAATAATGCTAATCCTGGGATTGTCATTAATAAAACTAATCCGCTTGCCATAATTATCCAAGCTGTATTTCCTGCACTTATTACAGGTGCTGCACTTGCAGTTCCTTGAGCAATTGCTGGTACTATACTTACAAACAGTAATGCTAAAATCGATAGTATGTATTTCATTGTTTTCATTTTATATTTTTCCTTTTAAAATTAATCAACGTCACTTATTCTTTAATATATAATGCTTCGGGACCACGTTCTCCATTTCTGATGCGAACCGAGTCTGTTATTTCAGAAATAAAAATCTTTCCATCACCCATTTCACCTGTCTTTGCTGATTTTATTATCGCTTCAATTGCTGGTTCTACAAACTGATCTCTACAAACAAATGATATTACCCGACGTTGAATAAATCGCGTTTCATAAACTTTGGCTCTAAATATTGAACCAGATTTCTCGTTTCCAACTCCTGTAACATCCCAATAAGTTATAAAGTCAATGTCTGCTTCATGAAGAGCATCTTTTACTTCTTCAAATTGTGCCTTACGAATTATTGCTTCTACTTTTTTCATTTTATTTGTAATTGTTTAAAAGTGAATAATCTAAATCTAATAGCTTTTATTTGTTTATAAAAAGTTGATATAAACTATTTAAAATTATTAAATGTAACTTTTAATGTTAAATAAGGTTACAAAATATAACTATGCAAATTTATAATATAATTTATAATACACAATAAATAATCGGTGTATTTCTTAAAAATCTATGATAATATTCAGTAAAGTACTTAAAAAACAGGGGGGCTCACAAAATAAAATATATTTTATTTTGTGAGAATATTGAATTGTTTACTTACAAATGAAATCATAATGTTCGCTGTTTATTCTTTAATGGTAGGTTATTTCTCTTAATAAAACGATAATTACGTATTTTATAAATAAAAAAGCTGGAGAATGTTTCCAGCTTTAAAAAAATGTGGTTTTGATATTTTTGTACTTCAGTAAAGTACAAAAAGTAATGTACTTATATTTTTATTCCCATTATTGTTACATCATCAATTTGACTATTTATACATTATTTTTTTATTATCAGTTTCTGGCTTTTTATAAAATCATTTGATTTCATTTCGACTATATATATCCCATTTGGTAAATCGCTAATTGATACTGTTTGGTTATTTTCTTTCAGCTTTTCCGATTTTACTAATGAGCCGATAACATTATAGACATTCATTAACGCATCGCTGTTCTTTGTATCGTTTCCATTCACAATAATATTAGTCGATGCAGGATTGGGATAGACTGCAAAAGAAGTATTTTCTTTATTATCTGCTATATCAGTTTTAATTTCAGATAATGGTCGAATCCAAACTCCATAAGGATAAAGACGAATTCCAGCAAAAAGTGTTGTTCCACTTATTGCTAAAGCTTGAACAGCCGTATTTGCCGGAAAACCATCATTATTCGAAGTCCAGACACTACCATTATCGTTTGAATAAAAGACACCGTCATCAGTACCAGCATACATATTCGTACCATTTATGAGTAATGTATAGACATTTAAATTTGTCAAACCATTATTTACCGCAGTCCAATTTGTTCCATTGTTGGTTGATAAAAAGATACCGCCTGAAGTGCCTGCAAAAATAGAAGTACCACTAACAGCTAGAGAATGGACATCAATGTTTGTTAAACCATTAATTACTTTTGTCCAACTTCCGCCATTGTTGACCGATTTATAAACTCCATTATTGGGTGCTCCAAAAAATAAATTTGATCCGCTTGCAGCTAAAGTTACTACTTGACTCGTGAATCCACTATTTGCTGCAGTCCAAAGTGTTCCATTATTGCTCGATTTATAAACTCCTCCATTAGTTCCAGCAAAGATATCTGTTCCATTAATAAATAATGTATTGATTGTTGTCGTTGGCAAACCACTACTTACAGATGTCCAGAGCAAACCATTATTGGTTGATAGAAACACTTCATTATCGCCAGCATAAACATTCGTTCCGCTAATGGCTAATGTGCTGACTCCAGATCCAGTAAAACCATTGTTTGATGCAGTCCAACTACTTCCATTATTACTCGATACTGAAATGCCTGCGCCTCCAGTACCCGCATAAATTGTTGTTCCATCAGAAGCTAGAGCATACACATTTTGACTATTTGAAGCAACAGCCGAAGGTTCGTGCCATTGAGCATTTACAATCACAGTACTGAGTACTATAATTGGTAAAAGTAAAAACTTTTTCATCATGATGTTGGCAGTGATTAGAGTGCTGTCTCCGCACTTTTAGTTACTATTACTTGATTTTTATTATTTGTTCTTCATCATTTTGTGTCAAGCTGTTTTGCTTGAACTATCGTAGTTGTATTGTTAAACCAAATCAATTCATAAATGTAAAGACTTGCTTTTCCTTTATAGTAATCTATATGCTAATATAGGTAAAATTACTAACATAAGTTGTGTCATATAGATAAAAAATGTAGGTAATTTTGTTTTGAAATTACTTTGATTCAATCCGAAGTTTAACTTATTGTTTCGGACAATAGCTTTGTATTAATATTAATGCGATTGAGAATACGTTTAAGGTTCTCATAATCTTTGCCATTGTAAAATGGTTTATTTGTTGTCATGTTTAATCCAAACGAGATTGTTTGTTTTATAGCCTAATGTTTCGGCAATTTTAAGGTAGTTTTGTTTGATGTCTTCTGGAATAGTAGTCTTTCGCGAAAGTATCCATAAGTAACTTAAATCTTTTCCAGAAACTAAAGCGTAGTTATAACCACTATCAAGGGCTATAACATTATAGCCAGAGTAAAAGGGACCAAAGAATGAAACTTTAAGCATTGCTACTTTCGAATCTCCTACAAATTTTGCTTTTCCAATAGCTTGTTTCCATTGCATCGTTTTATAATTATAGCCTCGATTATCAACTTTAATACTTCCATCTTTATTGACCGAATAATCTGCTGTCGTATTGTTCAGGTTGCGCTCAAATCTAAAATCCATACGAGCTATTTCATACCATTTACCTAAATATTTCTCAATAGTAAATGGTTGGAATGCTTTTACACCTTTGGGAATGTTTGAACAGGAGCTTATTGCAATAACATTACACAATCCTAATAATGAATTGCTAATTACTTTTTTGAAGTTCATATTTTCTATTTTAAAACGTTATTAGTTTTGATTTTCATGTATTAATGAAATGTATCTATCGTAATAGGGCGATATTAATGATTTCCCTCTATACATTTGTTCCAAATTACCTTGCTTAAATTCCAGGTAATCAATACCGATATAATTTTCAAGCAATCCACTCGTATAATCGTTTACGATTTTTTTCATAAAAATTGCTTTTGAAACTAATTCTTGCTGATGCCGAAAGAAAGGATAAAGCAAAATTTTCTTTTTATATCGTATTATCAAAAAGGTATCATTTGTTAAAACTGAAACATTAAATTTATGAATTAATCGCTCATTCGTATAATCAAGTATTAAGATGGAATCGTTGATAGTAAATACACCTTTTTCTTTAAAACTATTAGAATCACTTCTATCTTTTGATATTGTCCTAAAGGTGTAATTCTCATTTAGAGTTAAATCATAATTAAATGAACTATTGTTTTCAGAAAAAACTATTGGATACTTTTTACACGAAATTACTACAATCGTGATAAAAACTAAAAATAAGTACTTCATATCATTACATGTTTAATGTTACTATTTCAAGACTTTTTTTATCAACTTCTATTCAAATTTAGAGTTATATATACTTGTTGTTTTATCAATTCTGTTTTACTTACTAGTATTATTTACAAGCGGGTAGAGTAGTCGTCTGTTTGTTCTACAAGTGCTAGTTCATTATTTTTTGTTTCTTACATAGATGTGTTTTATATGTGTTTTTTCAACTTCTTTTTCATCTATGTCAAAATATTTCTGTAATGACTTTATCAATGGCGTAAGTTTGAGGAAGCCATAGTTTCGTGGATCAAAATCTGGTTTCTTTTTTATTATTAAGGTTCCAACTTCTGCAAGAAATGCCCATCCATTGTCGTCTGCAATATCATCTATCGAGGTTTTCAGTAGTTTTATCAATTGTTCATTTATCGATTCTATATCATTTGCCTTGCTTGGTTTTGCATTGACATTCTTATCTTTTGATGTCGATTTTAGTTCTGGTTGTTTCGTTACAGCTCCTATTATTTCTATATAGATAAATTTATCACAAGCCACAATAAAAGGATTCGGAGTCTTCTTTTCTCCAATTCCAATCACTAACATACCCGATTCTCGTAATCGAATCGCTAATCTGGTAAAATCACTATCGCTCGATACTAAACAAAAACCATCAACTTTTTGACTATGTAGTATATCCATTGCATCAATAATCATTGCCGAATCGGTAGCATTTTTCCCTGTTGTGTAACTATATTGTTGAATAGGAGTAATTGCATGCTCAAGTAAGGCTGGTTTCCAACCCGAAACGGTTGGTTTTGTCCAATCGCCATAAATTCTTTTAATTGTTGGAATTCCAAGTTTTGCTATTTCATCCAACATTCCTTTTATGTTTGAATAGGGAATATTATCTGCATCTATTAATACAGCTAATTTTAAATCATTTTTATCTCTCATCATAGTTTTGTTTTCTTCGTAATTGTAATTATAAAGCTTCTTTTGTTTTTAGAAAGATGTTACACAGAATCCTTACACGACAGTTAACAGACTATCGATATCAGTATTTGAAATACTATTATTAAACCAATGACGAATACTTTGTTTTTTATAAAATTCATGTATAATGTTCTTGTTTCTCTGTATTCAAAATTAAACATTTTTTTTGAATTAAAGCTTTTTTTTATAAATAAGGGATTTTGTTTGTGTAAAAGTATTGGTATTAAGCTCTTTGTGTAATGAGTGAATTGTACTTGTATTCTTTTGATATTCAAAATATCCTTTCTTCTAGAAAAAAGAATTTGGTTTTCTTCTTTATATACTTTTAATTATTCCATTGCTTGACGGCTATGAGTGTGACGCTTGGTCGAACTAGAGAATAGGAATTTTGTTAATTACATTTTATGAAATTATTAGATTCCCGACAACAATAATCCAATAATATATGAAGATACATTGCAAACAATAGAAACAAACAATGCCATTGAATATTTTATACGCAAAAATGCCATTATTATAAATGATTCAATTATTGTTACAAAGATTTCTCCAAACAAATGATACCATATTTTAGATTTAATGAATACTGGAATTATAAACCATAAATACGGAAGAGTTGCAAATGTTGCTATTATTCCAGTGAGGAATAATAAGTAATTTTTTATCTCTATTTTCGTAAAAAACACTTTAAATAAGACAAATAAAACTGTTGTTTCGATTGCAATAGTCAACGCTAATATTTTAAGAAATTGTTGTTCGTACATTTTATATTATATCTAAATTGAAATTTATTCTATAAAAATATCTATCTATTTTCTCAATTATTCAACAGTATCAGTATCTTTATTTTTCATTACTTTTAATGCTGTAAAGAAAGTTATACTTGCAATTACAATTAACGCAACAACTATCCATTGTTGCGAAAACCATTTTTTATATTGCGTAAATGATGGAATAGCTCCAACAAATAATGCCAGAGTTGTTAATCCAAACGAAAAACCTGCTCTATTAGGAAGCTCTCTTGAAATTGCAACTAACGTTATAGGCATTGTGAAATTAAATAGAAAAATGCCTATTATTCCTATAATTGCTGTTGACGTTCCGAAAAACAAAAATGGAATTGAACAAACTAAACCTCCTAGACCTATTTTCATCCAACCATATTTATCGGCAAACAAACCACCGAGAATTTTTCCAAATGCAATAGCTGTTGTTAAAATAATAAGTAAAGGTATGTGTGTTTTCCAAGGAAACTGAATTGTTAAACCAACTACAGACCTAACAGCAATAGATAACATTAATAAAAGTACAATTATATTTACATTATTTGTTTGTTTTGAAGATTTTTCTATTAATGTCAATTCCGGAAGTTTAACAAAAAACAACACAATACTCATTACAATTAAACAAATAGGAAAAGCATAAACTAAAGACAAACTATTTGTCTTTGCCAGAAATATTCCTATAACCAAACCAATACCTCCAGGTGCAACAAATAAACCAGGATAAATTGCTTTTTTACTATTTATTTGTAAAGAAACTTTTCCACCGCCAACATGAAACAGAGCATTACCTACACCAGCCAAAATAGCTACCATCATAGGTAAAATTAGCCCCAAATATGCTGCAACTACAAGTAGTAATCCTGTTATTGTAACGAAACGGGGATAACAATATTTATCTAAAAGCATTCCAAAAGGAACTTGGAGACCAAATGCTAAAGCGTTATATAAAACAATTACAACCCATATATTGGTTTTAACTGAAATAGCTCCTAATACTAAAAAAGCACAAGAAGCATCTATTAGTGCATGACTTAATCCATATAAACTTAAGAATATAGCTATGTTTTTTCTTTGTGAAATACTTAACATACTCTATTCAACCAATAATCGTCTTGATTCGATAGCTTCACCCATGATTATTGTTACCACATAATTCCCTTTTCGAAGCATATCGACATATAAAAGAAAATCGAGATATGATGTGTCTTTTATTACACTACTCGTTTTTACAACCTTTCCTTCGGTAGAAGTTATTTTTACCAAAATATTTCCGTAAAAGTTATTGCATATTTTTAAATGAAGATTTTTTGTTGTTGGATTTGGATATAAATCGAACGTTACTTTGTTACTTACAATTGGTGATCCAGTAATTATGTTTTGTGAAAGCGAACTTAGGTCACCTTGATATGATTTTAATACAACATTATCGGCTTGTCCGTTATTATATTTTGTTACTTCTTTCCATTCATACATCACAATACTCGTATCGGTAAATCCTAAAATTTTATAATATTGTTTTATAGAATCGACAGTCGACATATTATACATATATGATGAATATGTATTATTTATAAAATTTGATTTTACTGCATTTTTATCCTTCGACCAATCAATTGACGTTACCGATTTATTCGAAATATAAGAGCTTCGAACTGCATATAGTGATAATAAACCATATTTAGAACCCGCATTGTTGCATATATTTTGATTTATTATATTCGATGAATAACTACTACTTAAATATAGTCTGTTACTCATAAATCCAATTAATGAGACATTCGGATAGTCGTTTAAATTCGTTATTTGGACACAAACACCAACATATGTTGTATTATCTGGAATTATATCGCAGTACGATACTTTGCTAGCAAGTAATATTGATAGAATTGCAATGCTCTTAATGTATTTCATGTTTTCATGTTTTAAGGTTAATATTTATAAATATAACGAACAATTACTGAAACGTGACATTATTTTTATGCTTTTTAGACAAACCAGTACTTTGGTTACTTTTTACCCCAACTTGACTCATTGCACTCAAGGTAATTGAGCAACCGATTAAAAGAATAGCTATTTTTTTCATAATTTCTCGTTTATAAATGTTGGTTTATTTTGTTTACTTACAATTTCGTATGCCAATTATATATTAATAATAGAATCTTAAAAACAAGCCTGAATTTGTAGATGTGTAATTATTTTTATTATCCTTATATCCTGTTGGTTTTGGATCTTCGGTATTATTTATTGCTACATGTAAAATACTTATTTCACCACCAATCGAAAAATTATCTCCTAAAAAATATTCACCACCCAATGCAGGTCCAAACATAATTCTTTGTAATTTATCTTTCGTTTTTGTTTGAGACAGAATCATTCCATTGTAATTATTATTCACTTCCTCCGACATCATTCCATATTCAACTCGAAGGCCACAATATAAATTCAATTTTTTCTTCTGAATCTGTCCAAATACGCCAATACCATAGTTTATTGAACTCGATTTTAATTTTGTGTTTTTATTCGTTCCAAACTTAAACCCAAATTCAGGTTCAATTCTAAGATGTTGCGTTGGATTAATTGGAACAATCAATTTGTTTACTGGTGCAGAATTCAAATCGGTAAGATCATTTAGTTTAAATTGTTCAATATGTAAGCCGAATCCAACAGTTTTTAGATGTATATTTTCCTCATCTTGAGCTTTAAGAATTGCAACATTAGAAAAAACTAATGCTGATAGAATAATAATTGCTTTTTTCATTGTAAAATAATTTTAGTTAAAATTTTAATAATCAATTGTTCCCATTCATCTTTACAAACAAACTCAATTGTGCCGAAATATAGTCTAATCCGATACTAAGCAGTCGTATTTCTTTTGCTTATTTGTCTTTTACCTTTTTAATGATTTCGGCTGAGGTCAAACTCAGCCGAAATATATTTTATTAAACATAGCAGTTTAATTATTATTCAATTACAATCCCTTTCGTAATAACCGATTTTGATGTTTGTAATTTTATATAATACAAACCTTCTGGTAACGAAACAGGAATTGTTTCATTGCCAAAAACAATAGTCTGTAATACTACTTTACTGAGGTTTGAATAGACTGTAACTACAGTTTTTTCATTCGATGTAATAGTTATAAACGATTTTGCTGGATTTGGTCCAAATGTAATTCCCTCTTCTGCAAGTTCTGTAACTGGTGTTCCATCCGATGCAATTTGCGTAACAACGATTGTTTGATCGGCAATTCCTGTTCCTTTTAATGTAACCGTAGCAGAACGTGCAATACCAGTATTTGCTGTTGCTTTAAAACTAATTGTAGCTGTTCCTACAATAGCCGTATCAGGAACAGTCAACCAACTTGCATCCGATGTTACATACCATGTTGTATTCGATGTTCCTGTTACTGAAACCACACTATTTGCTTCTTTTCCTATTGACAATGCTGTTTCCGATACTACAAGTTCGGGAACTCCTGCATTTTGCGTTACTACAATCGTTTGGGGTGCAGCATCGGTAGCCGAAAGTGTTACAACAGCATTGCGAGTTGTTGTCTTTGGATTCTTTGTTGCAGTTACGGTAATTGTTACACTTCCCGATGCAGAAGTTGTTGGACTAACGGTCAACCACGATTGGTTTGAACTTGCTGTCCAGGTTGTCGTTGCAGTAACGTTAACTGTTGCTGTACTTCCCGATTCTTTAGCAACTGTTGCCACATTTGTCGAAACGCTAATTGTTTTCATTTCCACAATTGAGTAAAAATCTTGCCATTCTGTTTCAGCCAAATATGCTGTGCGACTTCCTGTTGGAACATACAACACACATTTCGAATTTACATTACCCGTAAAAGGATAAGCATAATTTAAATCTAGAGGAACAGCTGCAAGAGCATACATTGTCATAATATTTTGATCGCCCGAAAAAGAACTCGTTGATATTGAAGTTACCGATGCTGGAATGGTAAACGAAACAAAACTAGTACACAATGAAAATGCCGATGGTCCTATAACAGTAAGCCCTGCAGGTAGAGCAATTGAAACCAATTTATTGCAATTGTAGAATGCCGAATTTCCTATTGCTGTAATAGTCGATGGTAACGATACCGATGTTAATTCGGTGCAATCCATAAAAGTAGCTCCATCAATCATAGTTATTGTCGATGGAACAGTCACCGATGTTAAACCACTACATTTATTAAATGCCATTTGGTCAATTTTTGTTACAGTCGAAGGAATAATATATTCGCCTTTTTTCGATGTAAAACATTGTATTAGTTCCGTTTTTGTTTTATTAAATAAAACACCATCTACACTCGAGTAATATGCATTAGTGGCATCAACCGTAATATTTGCCGAACAACCAGTAAAAGCTCCCGAATTGATTATTTGAATTTTCGATGATATTGTTATATCTGTTAACTTATCGCAATAACTAAAAGCTCCCGAACCAATTGAATTTACCGTTGTTGGGAAAGTGTACGAACCGCTTACCGATGTTGGACATTGTAAAATAATTGTTTTATTGATATCATACAAAATACCGTTTACACTCGAATAATTCGTATTTCCAGTTGCAACAGTTATTGGTCCTATTATCCCATTCAACGAATTTGGATCAATAGTCGTAGTACTTGCTGGAATAGTTATAGCTCCTATAAGAAAACAATCTTCAAAAGCACTATTACCCAACGTTACTAAGCTCGATGGAATAGTAACATTTTCCAATTTAGGACAACCCCAAAATGCTTCGGTACCTATTGTTTTTACCGACGACGGAATGGTAACCGTTTGCAGTTCGTAACATTGCTGAAAAGCAAATGCAGCTATCGAAGTGCAACTTGTCGGTAAAACAACCGAAACAATCTCTAATTGCTGAAATGCACTTTCAGGTATTTCATCATTTCTATATGTTTCACTCGTAAAACCAGTTCCATCCATACCGTAATAACTCATAATAGTTACACCACTTAAATCGATGGTTACAAGTTTCAGAAACTGATCGCGTAATACAGCAAAATCCGTTGCATCCATTTCGCCCGTTATTGTTATATCCGTTACCGTTGAATAATCCGTAGAGTTTACCATTGAGGCTAAATCACCTGCATACGTAAGATTGTACGTTTTACTCACACCTGCTTGTAAACCCATATACATGCAGATACTCAATATTACTACTACTATTTTTTTCATTGTTAAAATTATTTTTGTTTTACCTACTCTTTATGCTTTTCGGCTTCTGCTTGTTTATTCTTTTACTTGCGTTGTGTTACTTGCCATTGCAGACCTAATGTCTTTACGTTAAGTTGTTTTTTATTACTGAATAAGATTCCTTCATTTTTGTTTCATTACTACTATGGTTTTAAGTCTTATCATTTTATTCTCCTTAGTAGGATTCGATAATGTATTATTTATCTTATTATCTTCTTTTAAACTTCTTTGTATTATGTATACTCACTGTAATCGTTATGTACTGTTCATAATGTTTTTATTACAACTTAGTACGGACTATAAGTCTTCAATAGCGAAGCCTCAGCCTAACGTTGCTTTGTTTATATGTTCAAGTTAATTTGACATTTTATTAAGAAATAAAACCTCTTTTTCGCCATCTTCTATCACCTACTAAATCATCAAATTCAACACTGTCTAATTTTAAATTATCAGCATGGTCTGAAATGATTATTTGAGGTTCAATACCTGTTTCTTCAAAAGTTTTTTTACTGAAATTAACTAGTTGATTATATAAATTAGTAACGGCTTGTAAATCCTCATCAACAGTATTTGATTTACCTTCCTTTTCCTTTAATTCTTTTGCATCAAATTCTTCTTTATTATCAATAATTGATGTTGGGAAATATACTTGACTTGGTTGATCGAAAAATAATATTGTTGGTATTAAACAATTATTACTTAAAGAACAAAAATATTTATGTAAAGCTGTAAAAAGGGCTAGATGACAATATAACCAATTTGCACCACTTCCCATTGAACGTAAAAAAACTTTACTTCCATCAGGTTTTTCATGCCATAAATCAAAATTTTCTAATGAGAATTTTAGATTTATAGGATTATATGAACTCTCAAAATCTAGTTTATTACCTATTTCATTCATTGCATTATTAATATATTTTTCTGCAACTCTAATCTTCTGTTCTGGATTATATTTTACTTTTATTTCATTTTCTAAAGAAGAAATTTTTATTTTTATTTTCTCAATATTATTTTCATATTCAGAAATATTATAATTTATTTTTTCTTCTAAAATAGATTCAATTTTTAATTTTATTTTTAAGCCTTGTTCTTCAATTGATTTATTCTTTGAAAGTTCTTTGACTGTATTTTCGAGTTTTAAAATTTTATCAGTTAGATTAATTAGTTCTAGATTTTTAGATTGAATTAATGTTTCAACAGCTTTTTGCTCTGATAAAAAAGAAGATAAGAGATATGGCGTTTTCGATAATTCAGAATTTAACCAGTTAATGGCTTTTTCAAGTGAATTTGCTTCAGAAACAAGATCTTCATGTTTTGTCTTGCAAAAGGGGCATTCAGATAAATGAATTGAAGTTTCAGATAAAACAACTGTATTTAGTGTATCTTCTTTGTAATTTTCGGCATAAATAATTGATGATCTTATATCATTTAATTTAAACTGCAATTCTCTTTTTTCTGATAAAGCGATATTAAAATTATTTTTCAAATCTTTTAATTGATTTGAAATTTCATCTGAAGTAATATCTAGTGAAACATTTAAATATTTAATTTCTTCAAGATATTTTGATGGTTGATTTAAAATAGAATTGTTTGAACTTTTAAATAAATACTTACCAGTAACAGCAACATATTCATTTAATAAATCAGCCAAACTTCGTTCTTTTTCTTGTCGTAATTCCTTTATTATATCCTGCTTGTTTTGCAAATTTTTCAATTCCCTTTCAAACTCATTTAATTTTTGCTTTTTAATAAAATAATCTTGAGAAACAAAACTTGTAAAAATTTTAAAATTATCAATTGTTTGTTCTCTTTTTCTACTTTCATCAAATCGATAAAAAATAGAATGTTTATTAGCAACTAAATTTTGATGTTGTAACATAAATGAAGTAAAGTTACGCACTGTTGGTCTTGGACTTTTAGCGTTGTTTCGTCTATATTTTCTATCTTCTAAATCGATATCAGTATCTTCTATTATTAATCCAAAATGACGACCAAGTTCTACTTTAAAATCTGATAATGGTATAAAATAATCATTATTAAAAAAATCTTTGTTAAAAGAATTTATTTCAGGAAGAATTGAAACTTCTTTTAGAAATAAATTTTTTTGTTTGGGATTCCGAGCTAAAATTAGATGTGTTGATTTTATAGCTAAAACTATAAAATATAATTCTGCACTGTCTGTTATTATTCCTTGAGGCACAGTATATTCTGAACTTCCAAAACAGTAATCAAAAATCTCAATCATCGCACTTTTCCCTGTTGATGATTTCCCTGTAATAACATTAATACCAGACTTAAAAGAAACTGAATGAATTTTATTCTTTTTATCTAGAACTGCAATATATTTTAATTCACTTTTCATATTTTTTTAACACCTAACAAACGATATATAGCAACAATATCTAATTCTCTAATAATTTTAACAAAATTTGCAGAAGCTTTTAATAACTCATTGTTTGAATATTCATTTATAAGATTATTATTTGTGATATTCACTTTTAAGTTCTTATCAATAACGAAATATCCATTATCAATAGCATTTTGCAAACATTTATTGGTAAGTTCTTTATACTCTAAAACTCTTTCTGGTAACCCATAAAAATTCCCTTTTTTTCTACAAAAAGTATGTATTGAACTATCAATACGAGCTTTCTGTAATGTAATTCTTGTTTCTTCATGCAATATTAATGGTAAAATTAAATATGATAATAGAATATCATTATTTTGACCTTTATAATTTTTATAAAATTCTACAAATAATGGGGTGAATATAAAAGGATTATTGTGTATTAGATAGGTATTTTCAACTACTTTACTCATCTATATTTACTTTTAATTTCCATATAAATTCTTTTTGTTCATCATCTGCAATATTATGAAGTATACCATTTTTAAAAAAAATTGGAGTGTCATTAAAATTTAAAAAATTTGGTGCTGGAGAAGAAATTGTTTCGTCATAGAAGTTTTGTGACTGACTAATTATTTCATCTGTTTTAGCTTTTCTTGAAGCAATACGATATAACGGTTTATATGAACGTAATAACTCATCTTCATATGAATTATAATGTTTTTTATCTATAGAATAATTTCTTAACTCTTCAGATATCGTTTTATTTGTTCTTATATAATCAACAATAGCATCATTCTTTGCGTCTACATGTTTAATATCATCAATTTTTTTTACAAATAAATGTTGCAGCTTTTCTTGTATCTCTTCATTAGTTAAGTCATTAGAACTAACTTTTCGAGGAAATATTTTTGTGCCAGAACAGAATTGTTCAGTAAGAGAAATTGCTCTTTGAGAAAATTTTTCATGAGAGATTTCCCAACCTATACTAGTTCTATCTTCTGGAGAGATTATATATCCTAATAATGAATTAATATAATTTCCTCTATTTGCCATTAAAACACCTGTGCCATATTTTGTTTTTAATTTTTCATAATATTCAATTTCTTTTGGAGATGAATCATAAATTGAAAATTTTTGTAAAATTGAAATTAATTTCCCACGGTTATTATTAGTTATTACCAGATTTATATACTTTTCAGTTTCGATATTTTTTTTGACTTTTTTAGAATAGTTTTTTGCAATAGTTTCTATGATTTTTAATTTTTCATCAATATGATTTTTATTCCAATTTTTAAAATTAGAATTTACTGAAAATTGTTGTGTCGTCAATAATATTAATACATTATAAAATGAAGAGTTAAAATCATTATCAAGCCAGTTTGCTAAAGTTTTCCATATATTCTCATGCAAATTCGTTAAATCATCTTCATAGTTTTTAACTTCAATTTGGTATCTATCTGAAATTGTTATATCTCCATATTTTTCGATGTATAATTTTTCATTTACGTTTAGATCAAAACACTTTTCAAGAGCTACATAAAATTGATAAATAATTCCAATAATAGAAGGTGTTGCATTTTGTTTTAGTTTTGGCATAAATCTTTTAGGGTTAAGTTCTTTTAGGTTTTATTGACTTCATTTTTATTATAGTTGCTAACATTTATATAATCACAATAGCAATTATTTAGTTTTCATATTTCATCTCATTACGTTTGGAAAACAATAAAGTAATTCTATTCCTTCCTTGTTATTTTATTAGCTAATATAGATAAATTCACGAATCGCCAATGAGTTTTAGCAATAAAAGTAAGCGTAATTTACACTTGTTTTTTAGTATGTGTAAAATAGCCTTCAAAACCTTAATAGTATTGGTTTTAACAAGGTTTTAGAATCATGTTTTTGGTAAATACTTATCCGCATTCAAATAATTTCCCAACAATGGCACAATAATTGAAAATCTGTTGCCGTATATATCTAAAATTACTAACAACATAAATCTTAATCAGTATGGGAAAACTAGAAACAGGCCATGCCAAGAACATGGCAAACTTCGATGAACTGTTAACAGTCGTTATCGGTTATGGAACGATTTACAAACCATCTAAATCGTCAATCCTCCTTCCAGCGTTGCAAACCCTTGCAACCAATGCTCGGAGCTCACTTGCAGCAGTAAACAATGCCGCTGCTGCCTATCACACCGCAGTTGCCAATCGTGAGGTAGCATTTTCAACACTTAGCAAAATCACCACACGTGTTGTCAACGCCCTCAAAGCTACCGACACCACCGAACAAATTGATGAAAACGCCAAATCGTTGGTTCGTAAAATCCAAGGCATACGTGCATCGCATCCTACAATAGTTGCAACCGAACAAACTACAACATCCGAAGTTCCCGTTGCAAAAACAAACTCTAGCTCACAAATGGGCTTCGACAATCGTTTAGATAATTTCGACAAACTTATTAAACTACTCATCGGCATTGCACTCTATGCCCCCAACGAAATAGATATAAAAACGGCAACATTACAAACACTCTACACCGATCTAAAAGCAAAAAACACTGCCGTAGTATCAGCAACCGTTGCCCTTACTAATGCCCGTATTACTCGCAACGACATTTTCTACAAACCAAATGTCGGTATCGTTGACCTTACCATCGATATCAAAAACTATGTACGTTCGTTATACGGTTCGGGAAGCCCTCAATTGAAACAAGTAACCAAGCTCCCTTTCAAACCATACAATTAACAATTGCAAGGAAGCTCCCGCTTTTTATTTTCTTCGAACCGCCGTTTACATTCCGTCAACGGCGGTTTCTTTTTTGTCATTGGCGGATTACTTTTTACCTTCCGCATTTTACCTTCTGTCTTCGGCATTTTACTTTCTGTTAGTAGCATCAAACATTCTGTTTCTGGCATTTTACTTTTAACGAATGGCGTCGAACATTCCGTCAATGGCAAAGTATTTTCTATAAACAGAAAAGCTTTTTCTGCTTGTTTCACCTTCAAAATAGTGAACGACTTTTTTATTTCAACAGGAAACAACGTTCTATTAAACTCTGGGAATATTGATAGGATAGGGGTTGAGAAATAAACACGATATAATGTTGCTATTTATTAAGGAATACTCAGCAACAAATACAGATTTGTCTTTGTACAGACGTTGCCTGCAACGTCTCTCGCACAACTTCACAATATTATTTATTGTCTCTTCACTTATACAACGTATCACCAGCAACGTCTCTCGATCAACGCCCCTTTTTCAACGGTTCCCCTAACTGATATAACGAAAACGATTCTCCTAAAGTCGAGTTCCGAATCTCAATCATACTCCTGTTTATCGTTAGGGTCTACTGAAAAACTATTGTAATATTGGGAATAAACATATAGAAGTAAAACAATTGTTATGTATAAGCTTTATTGGTGAATTCGTCAATTAGTTGTGCATATGAAATACAAAAGATGAATCGAGCATTCGACAAAAATGCGTGCAACGAGTCAAAAACGCTACTCAATGGCGTCATAAGCGTTTTTTTGTCTTGACTTTCGGTTCCTGAGCTTGTCGAAGGATTGTACTTTTGGGTCAAGCCAAAAGTTAGACATCAAAAAATAACAAAATAAACCATTTTCAATGAGGTTGAGTTATTCCATAAGCCCTAGTTATAGCTTAGCATAAGCAAAATCTAATACAAAAAAAAAAGAGCAACCAATCGGTTGCTCTTTCTAAGAAGAAACACTTCAAATTATTTTGTTATAGCGTCATATTCAGCTTGTGCTTTATTCTTTTTATCCATTTGACCTAATTTATAATAGATCTGTTTTAACGAGTAAAGAGCATCAATTTTTTCTTTTTTGTTTTTCGATACTTCTTTTACTTTTTCAAGAAAAGGAACTGCTTTTGAATAAAAGTCTAAAGCCACTTTTTTCTCAGCTTCATACACTTTATCGTCTTTTGTTTCATTTGCAATTTTGAAATGCTCAATACCTGCATTGTAGTAGCTCGCACCAGCATTCAAATAAGCATCAACATATAATGGATCGATCGAAATAGCTTTTTGGTACGATTCTATAGCTTTGTCTTGTTGTTTTGTTTGGTCATATAATGCACCAAGAGCAAAATGATAGGTAGCATTGTTTGGTTGCAATTCAATAGCTTTGGTTAAGTATTCCATTGCTTCTTTGTTTTTACCTGTTGCAAGATAAATGTTTACCATTTCAGTAATCATAGAACTTGCTTCTTTAGGATATTTCTCAATACCTTTTTTCAATGTTTCGATTGCACCAGAAGTATCTCCGCTTTCTTTGTAAATTTTACAAATGTCCATATACAAACCAGCTCCACCAATTTTTCTATCAGCAGCAATCCCAAAATATTTCTTTGCTTTATCCATGTTTTTCGACTTCATAGCCATTACTCCGCAGTTTATTAAAACGTTGGTATCTGTAACATTGATAAATGGAAGATCGTTGATTGTTTGAATAGCTTCGAAATACTTTAAACAAGTAGCAAAGTCACCCGAACTATAATAGAATAAACCTACAGAGAAAAGATGATTTGCATCTTTAATATTATTTAATTTTTCTTTTAGCTTTTTGTTTAATTTACCTTCTGGATCAAGCTCTTTTGCTTTCATATACGCTTCATAAGCAGTATAAATTGGCTCTGGACGAGCTTTACGAACTTCATCAGTGTAAACCCATTTTTCGAGTGTACCTTTTTTTGTGTAAATTTCAACTCGATCGTACGATGTAATTGTTGTTTCACCTTCGGTACGTTTTGCCGTTCCTGCACTTGCTTTTACAAGTGTTATGTCACTTTCTTTCATACCATAGAAAAGATTCTTAACATCAAACTCAAAAAGATTTGTATAAACGCGTCCGCGCTCCATCCATGTTGCTGGTTTGGTAGCTTTATCAGCATCTTTTATTTGTTCATCAATCTTCTCTGTCGAATTTTTTACCATTCCCCAAGTCAATCCTTCTTCTTGGGCAAACAGTGTGGCTACCGTACAAAAACCAGCTAAAATAGTTATTATTACTTTTTTCATTCTTTATCGATTTTTACTTTATTGCAACAAAATTAATCATTTTCTGTATCCGTTGGTTTTACTTCAGTAGGATTTTCTCCAGCTTCGGTTGTTGGTTCGGTTGTTTCGCCTTCTTCGTCAATAACTTCTTCGCCTAACTCTCCATTTTCAAGATTTTCAGCATCAAGTTTTTCGTTATCGCGTTCCAAACGTTCTTCATCACTGACTGCAACAGCTGTAACTGCACCAATACGGTCGTTTTTACGAAGGTTGATTAGTTTCACACCTTGTGTATTACGTCCCATAACTCTCAATGCACTCACTTCAGTTCTGATTGTTAAACCCGATTTGGTGATAATCATTAAGTCGTCGCTGTCAATTACATCTTTTATTGCTACAAGCGAACCTGTTTTGTCGGTTATGTTCATTGTTTTAACGCCTTTTGCACCGCGGTTGGTGATACGGTAGTCGTCAATATCCGAACGTTTTCCAAAACCATTTTCCGAAACAACTAAAATATGTTTATCGGTATTTGGTTCAACGCAAATCATTCCAATTACTTCATCTCCTTCTTCAAGATCTACACCTTTTACACCCGAAGCTGTACGACCAATGGCACGTACTTTCTTTTCGTTAAATCTAATAGCTTTTCCCGATTTAACAGCAAGGATTATTTCGTTGTTTCCGTTTGTTAAACGAGCTTCAAGCAATTCGTCACCTTCGCGAACAGTTATTGCATTAACACCATTAACACGTGGACGAGAATATTCTTCTAAAGATGTTTTCTTAATAATACCATTTCTAGTACCTAAGATAATGAAGTTATTGTTAATATATTCTGCATCAGCAAGAGTACGAACATTAATGTAAGCCATTACTTTATCGTCTTGTTCTATGTTTAACAAGTTTTGTATTGCACGACCTTTGGTAGCTTTATTTCCTTCAGGAATATCATAGGTTTTCAACCAGAAGCAACGTCCTTTACGAGTAAAGAATAACATTGTACTATGCATGTTTGCAATATACAAATGTTCTATAAAGTCGCTATCGCGTTTTTCAGCTCCTTTTGAACCAACACCACCACGATTTTGAATTTTATATTCGCTCAACGAAGTACGTTTCATATAACCCATATGTGAAATGGTAATTACCATATCTTCATCGGCATAGAAATCTTCGGGATTAAATTCTTCAGCAGTTCTTACAATTGCTGTACGACGCTCGTCACCGAATTTTTGTTTTATTTCAAGTAATTCGTCAGTGATGATTTTCATACGTAAAACAACATCAGCTAAAACCGAGTTTAAGTAATCAATCAATTTCATTAATTCGTCATATTCAGCACGAAGCTTGTCTTGCTCTAGTCCTGTTAAGTGACGTAAACGCATATCAACAATTGCTCTCGATTGAATTTCTGAAAGATTGAATCGTTTCATTAAAGCTTCGCGAGCTTCATCTGGCGATTTCGATGCACGGATAATTTTAACAACTTCGTCAATATTATCGCTTGCAATGATTAAACCTTCTAAGATATGAGCACGTTTTTGAGCTTCGTTTAACTCAAATTTAGTACGACGAATAACAACTTCGTGACGATGTTCCACGAAATATTTAATCATATCCTTCAAATTCAACATTTCAGGACGTCCCTGAACCAACGCAATGTTGTTGACACTGAATGTACTTTGAAGCGCTGTATATTTGTATAGTTTATTTAATTCAACGTTTGCAATTGCATCTCTTTTAAGAGTATAAACAATACGCATACCGTCTCTGTCAGACTCATCGTTTACTTCGCTGATTCCTTCTATCTTTTTCTCATTTATAAGGTCGGCAGTACGTGCAATCATTTCAGCTTTATTTACCATATAAGGTATCTCGCTGATAATAATTTTCTCTCTACCTCTTTCATCAGTTTCGATGATTGCTTTTCCGCGAATCACACAACGTCCACGACCTGTAAGATAAGCATCGCGAATTCCTTGATAACCGTAAATTGTTCCACCGGTTGGGAAATCGGGAGCTTGAATGATGTCAATTAAATCATTTATATCAATGTCAGGATTTTCTATATATGCAATAATTGCTGATAAGGTATCAGTTAAATTGTGAGGAGGCATATTTGTTGCCATACCTACTGCAATACCTTGTGCTCCGTTGATTAACAAGTTTGGAATTCTCGTTGGCATTACTGTTGGTTCTGTCAAACTATCATCGAAGTTTAGTTGAAAATCAACCGTATCTTTATCGATGTCTGCCATGATTTCTTCAGCAATCTTTTTAAGTCTTGCTTCTGTATAACGCATCGCAGCTGGCGAATCACCATCTATAGAACCAAAGTTACCTTGTCCGTCAACAAGAGGGTAGCGTAGCGACCATTCCTGTGCCATACGAACCATTGCGAAATAAACAGAAGAATCACCATGTGGGTGAAACTTTCCAAGTACTTCACCGACAATTCTCGCCGATTTCTTTGGTGGTTTATCTGATGCAACACCAAGTTCCGACATTCCATACAAAACTCTACGGTGAACAGGTTTTAATCCATCTCGAACATCTGGTAAAGCTCTCGAAACAATAACCGACATTGAATAATCGATATATGCTTGAGTCATTTCTTCTTCTATGTTCAGCTGTATAATTCTCTCACGATTTGACATTTGTAACCTTTTGCTTTATTATTTATAAAAACTAATTATCCAATCTAAATTTCACGCAATGTACATTTAAAAGCCAAAATTCAAAAACGATACGTCCAATTTTTATTAACACTATGCTGTTTATAAGTATACAACTCTGTAATTTGTTGTAAACTATTATTTTAATAGGCTCATTTTTGTATTTCAATTGTTGAAATATAGATTTGCATAAATAATAAGAACTATAGAACTTTGCAAAGTAAAAAAAAAGGTTTAATTTCGGGGTTAAATATGTAATTAATGGACACAAGTTATTCAGATAAACTAAGAGAAATACTGTCGTATAGTAAAGAAGAGGCCATTCGTCTTGGAAATGATTTGATTAGTGTTGATCATTTCTTCCTTGGTATTGTGCGTGATGGAGATAATTTTGCAATAGAGATATTAGAGAAATTTGGCGTTGATGTGTATGGTATTCGATTGAAACTTGAAACATCACTGAAACAAATGAATCCGCTTAGTGCAAAACAGTCGGAAAGTATTCCACTGATGAAAAATGCCGAAAAGGTTTTGAAAATCATAAATCTCGAAGCTAAATTACACAATAGTCAGGAAGTAAACCCCGAACATTTACTGATAGCAATTGTGAAAGATTCTGAATCACTAACGTCTAAAATGTTAAAAGACTTATCAATAACAGACACAATGATAAAAGATAGTATAATTAAATTGCAACCGAAACCGAAAGCAGAACTTCCGTATGACGATGATGATGATGCGGAACAAAAAGATTTAGGTAAAAGTCATAGCGGTTCAAGTCAAAAAACGGCATCAGAAACGCCTGTACTCGATAACTTTGGTATAGATTTAACCAAAGCTGCTGAAGAAGGTCGTTTAGATCAGATTGTTGGACGCGAACGTGAAATAGAACGTATTGCTCAAATCCTCAGTCGTAGAAAGAAAAATAATCCTATATTAATAGGTGAACCTGGTGTAGGTAAATCGGCTATTGCTGAAGGGCTTGCTATGCGAATTGTTCAAAAGAAAGTATCGCGGATATTGTTTAATAAACGTGTAATAACTCTTGATTTAGCATCAATTGTTGCAGGAACGAAATATCGTGGACAGTTCGAAGAACGAATGAAAGCGATGTTAAATGAATTAGCTCGTTCTCGTAATGTGATTTTGTTTATTGATGAAATTCACACTATTGTAGGAGCGGGTGGTGCAAGCGGATCGCTAGATGCTGCCAACATGCTGAAACCTGCTTTGGCTCGTGGAGAGATTCAATGTATTGGAGCTACAACTTTAGATGAATATCGTCAACATATTGAAAAAGATGGTGCTTTAGAACGTCGTTTCCAAAAAGTAATTATTGAACCTGCATCTGTTGAAGAAGCTATAACGATACTTACAAACATCAAAGAACATTACGAAAATCATCATAATGTTGAATATTCGAAAGAAGCGATTGAAGCTTGTGTTCGTTTAACCGAGCGTTATATTAGCGATCGTCATTTACCAGATAAAGCTATCGATGCAATGGACGAAGCTGGTTCGAGAGTGCATATTTCAAACATTAAAGTTCCACAAGATATTATAACATTTGAACGCGAACTTGAAGAAATAAAGAAAAGCAAAGTAGAATCAGTGAAAAGTCAAAACTTTGAATTAGCTGCAAGTTTTAGAGATAAAGAAAAGGATTTGTTACGTAAAATAGATGAAGCAAATCGTAATTGGCAAACTGAATTAACCCTTAATCGTGAAGTCGTTTCCGAAGATAATGTAGCTGAAGTTGTTGCAATGATGACAGGAGTTCCTGTTCAACGAATCGCTCAAGCAGAAGGTGCTCGTTTATTGAAAATGAGCGAAGAACTTGGTGGAAGTGTTATTGGACAAGACGAAGCGATTAAGAAAGTTGTGAAAGCGATTCAACGTAATCGTGCAGGCTTGAAAGATCCAAATAAACCAATTGGAACTTTTATCTTTTTAGGACCAACAGGAGTTGGAAAAACACAACTGGCAAAAGTATTAGCTCAATATCTATTCGACTCAAAAGATGCCTTAATTCACATCGATATGAGTGAATATATGGAGAAATTTGCCGTATCACGTTTAGTTGGTGCACCTCCAGGATATGTTGGATATGAAGAAGGTGGACAATTGACAGAAAAGGTACGTCGTAAACCATATTCAGTGGTACTTCTTGATGAAATTGAGAAAGCACATCCTGATGTATTTAATATTCTCCTTCAAGTACTTGACGAAGGTCGTTTAACTGATAGTTTAGGTCGCAAAGTCGATTTCAAGAATACCATTTTGATTATGACATCGAACATTGGTACTCGCGATTTGAGTGACTTTAGTAGTTCTGTCGGTTTTTCACACAAACCAACGGAAGATAAAGTTTCGGATTATTCAAAATCGGTGATCGAAAAAGCTTTGAAAAAAACTTTTGCTCCTGAATTTTTGAATCGTATTGATGATTTAATCCAATTCAGAACACTAACGAAAGACGATATCTATAAAATTATAGATATCGAATTGAAAGGATTATTCTCGCGCGTTACTCAGCTTAACTATTCGATAACATTAACAGAAGCAGCGAAAGAATATATAGTTGAACGTGGTTATGATATTAAATTTGGAGCTCGTCCTTTGAAACGATCTATTCAAAAATATCTTGAAGATCCAATGGCTGAGTTTATTCTTTCGGGCGAAGCAGTGCCTGGAGATGTCATTCAAATAGACTTCGATAAAGTGGTGGAAGAGATAACAATAAAAGCTATTAAACCAGAGAATTAAGTATAACAGAAAAGGCTTCCAACTGGAAGCCTTTTCTATATATACTTAATTATTGAATTTAAAATTTATAGGATAATCCTAAGGCAAAAACTTCTTTAAATTGAACTCTTGCTTTCTTTTCATTATCGGTAATTATTTTGTCATTATTAGCATCAATACCAATTAAAATACTGTGATTGTAGATTAGAGTTGTAGATATTGTTGCAACAATATATTTACTTAGTTTCATAGAAAAAAGATTCTCCCAATATACATCAACATATTGTGGGTCTTTTAAATAATTGTTAAACAAATCGATTTTCGATTGAAGTGTTACCGTTGGTAATAAATTCTTTTTATAAGCTATTCGAATATATCCACCAAATTCATTTTTTGTTTTTTTACCATGTTTTATAAGAACGTGTTTTCCATTAGTTGTATCGTAAACTGCTGCTTCAACGCCACCTGTTCCCGCATCAGCTAATGTTTGGTCATTTACTATTGTTGTTTTTGATGCTGCTGGCGCAAAAAAGACTGATAAGTCGTTGTTTGGTTTATAGTCGAAACCAATTGCACCTAATAGATATGCAGGTGCTAAACGATTTGAAATAATGACCGAATCATTAGGGTAGTTATAGCCAGGTGCCATTTGTGTTTTAAAGTTTACAACAGCAGCATAATACAATTTACCTGTTGCAATTCTTCCATATTTCGAGTTGAAATCAAATTTATCATCTGATTTCCACCAGTTTTTGACGCTTTTTTGTTTTAATGAACCATATCCGATATCAAGGTTATTTTCCCATAAACCTTTGCCTTTTTTGTAATTAGCAAACATACTTAATAAACCACTTGCCGTTTGTGAACTTTGACCTCCAGCAGCCCAATTGGTCAGTGATGATTGTGAATAACTAATGGTAATAACTCCTCCTCTTTTCCAACCGTCAAGAGTGTCGTTGGTTTTATCTTTTAATTGTTTTTCAGTTTCTGTGTTTTGCGAAAAGCCAGAAAAGCTTATTGAGGTTACAAGTAGTAATGGGAATATTTTTTTTAGCATAAAATTATTTTTTTTCAGATTTGTCGTCTGTTCAATTTAAAAATTACATTCTATTTCAGTATTATTAGTTTTTGAAGATATTGTTTATTTCCGTTTTTTGCCTTTAAAAAATAAATACCATTATCTAGATTAGACAAATTAATCGTTTGATTTCCTTTTGTTTTCGAGGAATATACAACTTGACCAGATGTTGATGTAATATCTAAATAACAATCATCAATTAAAAGTTTAATTAATCCTGTAGTAGGATTTGGTGAAATTATTAATGCATTATTATCTGTAATTATTTTAGAAGATACTTCTTGATTAATAGTAATATATGTACTTGGTACGTTGTTATTATTAATGATTTTTAATTGAGCTGTTTTAATTTCTCCACTTTCATTATTTGAGGTTGTCATTACAGTCACAGTAGCTGAACCTATTCCTGAATCTGGATAAACAATAAACCATGTTGTATCAATTCCAGTTATTTTCCATTTTATATTGGTAGATATTGAAAATGTAGATATACTTGTTTCCTTTTTTGAGATATTTAATATCGTTGGACTTACACTTAAATAGGGTTTTAACTGTGTAACAATTATATTTTCTAACGGTTTTCCAGGTGCTGAAATCCATACAGTATCAATTCTGTCATTTGTATTTGTATTTGATGATACAGAATAAAAAACGGCCGTGTTTGACGAATTAAAAGTATCTGGAATTATCTTCAACCACGATACGTTATTGATGATTTTCCATGGAATTGTTGACGAAATAGGTAGAATCGAAGAACTATTAGAATCAACTTTAAGGACAATTTTATTATATGCAATATTAAAAATTGAATTTAATAATGGTTTTTCATTTGGATCACAAGAATACCATATACTATCGATATGTTCAAGTCTAAAATCTGAAAGTGATACTTTAAAGTCAGAAAAGGTTGAAACTCCATCATTTGCAGCAATTGACCAAAACATAACTCCTGCAAGTTTATTTTTATATGCATTGTCAAGCATCATTTTTGAAGGATGTCTAATATCTTTCCCTGGGGTTTCTCCAACTAATACTGGTTTGTCTAGTTTCCAAAATGATACTGGTTTTGTTAAATCGAATGGATCAAAATCAGGATACATCCAATTATAATAATGTATTTGATAGAAATCTAAAAAGGCAAGTGTATCGTTTGCTGCTGATTTTAACGCACTGTCGTTCCAATAATTATAGATACAATTTTGTGCTGTCGAATTCCATTTCAACGCTGCTGATCCAACGTTTACCATTTTTGATGAATTTCGATGAATTGCAGCTGCTTGCATTCCAACAAATCGTTGCATTTCTTTCGCCGAAACGGTTTGTTTGGTGCTACCTCCACCATTCACTTTCATACTCCATTCAGGTTCGTTAATTATTTCCCATGCAAATAAATTACATTGATTTGCATATCGTTTAACCATTGGAACTAAAATACTATCAATATATGATTGTGTTTTAAGAGAATCTTGAATTAAACTTGCATGGTTTGCGTTTGTCATATCGAACGACCAAAGGCAAGGCATTAACATTATATGATGGTTTTTTGCCTTTTCAAAAATATCGTCAAAAGAATTGTAAAACATTGTACTTATTCCAATAACGTAACCATTTACCGAGATTGTTGGTGTTCCTCGTCCATCGCAATGAATCCATAATCGTAAGCAATTTACTCCGCACTTTTCTGCTTTAGTAAACATATCTTCAAACCATAAAGCATTATATCCTGATCCAACATCAAAGCCAAAATTATTCCAAGGAATATTTGCACCATTTATGAAAAAATCTTTTCCTTCATATTTGATTGATTGACTATTTGCAAGTGCAGGGATAAGGAGCAACGAGAAGATGATTGTGATAATTCTTTTGGTCATATTACTGTATATATATTATTTCAGAGCTTTTTGTTTTAATTCGTTCGATTTTGCCATATACATTTGCGCTTCGTTTTCTTTCCCAAGCATCTTGTACGAAATACTGAGGTTAAAATAGAGTTGTGGATCATTATGATCAAGCTGTAATGCCTTTTCAAAAAGGTTTATTGCATCTTGAGCTCTTCCACTCATTCCATAAGCTACACCTAAATCTTTAATGCCTTCTTTTCGGGTCGGATCTAATGTATAAGCTAGTTCAAGATAATAAATTGCTTTGGGAAGATTATTTTTTTCGCGTCCATATATTGTTCCGAGATTATACAATAATGTGTAATCGTATTTATTGAAACTATAGAAATATTCATATTCTGCAATCTTCTTATCAGCATTGGGCAATCTATTTATGACAAGCGGTAGGTTTTCATACACTTTTTGAAAGTATGGTGCCACATGCACTATTCTTTTGTAATAGTAAAGCATTGAGTCATACATCCTATATTCAAAAAAAGCATTTCCAAGCAATAATAATGCATCGGTATAGTACGGATGAATTGTAACTGCTCTTCGTAAATAAAAGAGTGATTTGTCAAGGGCTTTGAATTTCTGAACGCTATCTTTCATTGTCATTGCCTTTTCATATATTTTGCCACCTGCCGAACAGGTACTTTTAGCACTATTAATAGAAACGTTGACATCGGTTGTGAAAAGTGTATAATCGTCTTTCCATGCTTTATTTCTATCAATAATTTTGTACGATGAAAGTGTTATGATTGGTAAAAAAATAATTCCCAAAACAATTAAATACATCTTTTCGTTTTTAAGAAGTAATGGCAATTTTTGTACAATTAAATATGCTATAAACACTGCAAAACCTATTGAAGGGATAAAGATGAAACGTTCATTCATAAAGGTTCCAATGGGGAAAAATAGATTTGAAACAATTGATAAACTTGCCAAAAATATTAATGCTGAAAAACCATTCAATTGTTTTTTTATAATTGCCCAAATGAGATAAATAAATAATGAGAAATAGAATAATCCCGATAAGAATGCCACAGGATTTGACCAACTTACAATTTGAATATGATACGGATAATAATCGAATGTTAATGGATGAGGCCAGATTAAGAGTTTAATGTAAATTCCTAAGGTATAGAAAATAGTGGCATATTTCTGACTTGTTGTAGCATACACAAAAGGATTATTCATTAATTCTGTGATTTGACTTGTAAGCGTATCGCCCAAAATTCGATGACGAATGTAAAGGAATACTGCCGAAGCAACGATCATTGGCAAAATCGACAAGAAAATTTGTTTGAAATTTGCCTTATTGAAAATATACAAAGCACATGGAACAATGGCTAAAAAGGTAATTGCATTTTCTTTTGAAAGGAGTGCTAAGAAAAACGAAATTGTCGATACTAAAAGCATCAAGTATTTTATCTGCTTTCGTTTTTCATTTATAACCATTATTGCAATAATAAACGATACAAGTGCACCAATTAACGTCATCATTTCGTCCCGACCTTTAATATTAGCGACAACTTCGGTATGAACTGGATGGATTAAAAAGAGAATAGTTGCGATAAATGGAATTGTTAAGTACCAGCGCTTTTGTTCGTTTGGTAACAGTTTTTGCAGTAGAATAAATAATAAAAGACAAGTAACGATATACAGTAAGATATTGATAAAATGACTTATTGCTGGACTTTGACCAAAAAATTCGACTTCAACCGCAAACGATGCTAATGATAATGGACGATATCGTCCACCAGCAACGAGATTTTTATCTTTTCCAAAAAAACCGGTGAATGAATCATACGAAAAAATATCGTGAAGACCTTTAAATCCAGCTTTTGTAAATGAATTCCCCGTAAATACAAGTGTATCATCAAGTGCATATTCATTTTTAAGTGTATTGCCATACAATACGAAACACAAAACGGTTATAATAATGAAAATGTATTTATTCGATTTATTTGCCATAACTTTAAAAGTATTAAATAAAGTGCTGTAAAAGTAACAATGTTTTTTTATTTATGGAACGATCAATGAACTTCGAAAATAAAGTATTTTTGTTTCATGATTAAAATGAAAGGTTTATTATTATTTATAATTGTTTTTGTGTTTTCTTGTCAACACGAAAACACGAAAATATCGATTGAGAAGAGACAGATAGCAAGTACTATCGATATTGAGGAAATGGTATTTATTTCAAATGATACTTTTTTGTTGTGTGGTGGTATACGGGCAGAAAAAGGTGAAATCTTTCGCAGTTGCGATGCTGGTGCTAATTGGCAAAAACTATACGAAGGAAAAGATAAGTTGTATTCCTTCTATTTTTTCCCTGATAACAATGAAGCTATTGCTGTGGGCGATTGTACACATGTGCAGAAATCTTTTGATAGAGGTGCAACTTGGACTAAAAAAATCGACTGTTCCTATTTATGGACGAACGATAGAACCTCTTTTCGTAAAATAAGTTTTTATGATGGAAAAGGTGGAATTGCTATTGGAAATCAAAGTCGTGAATATGGAAATGCTATGTTTTCATGGGATAGAGGTGATTCTTGGCAAGATGTTCAAGGTAATAATGGATTGAACGATTGGTGGATCTTTAACAACGATAGTTTAATTGCTGTAGGTTACGGAATTGTTGAGAAAATTACACATAATTGGCAACAAGGTTATCGAGGATATTTACCAACTGTTACTGTTTTACCTTTTTCGGGCGATTATTTTACTGGTATTTGGTTTACAAATAATACCGTTGGTTACATGTCGGGATTTGATGGTGGAATCTATAAAACAAAGGATGCTGGCATACATTGGACTGAAATCTACAAACGAAATTCGATTTTACGAAACCGAATACATTTCAATGATGTTTTATTTGAATCGGAAACCGTAGGATGGGTGAGTGGTCAAAATGGTTTACTTATGAAAACGACTGATGCCGGTCATTCTTGGGTTAAGATAAAAACCAATTTTTCTGATAATTTAAAGTCTTTGTTTTACTATAATCATACTTTATATATATCTTCTGAAAATGGTAACTATTTTGTGATTACAGAATAGGAAATACAGCGAGATAATTGGTCAAAAAAAGGCATGTGTATATTTATTGAAATCGAGTAGTTTTGCAGACTATTTTTGTAAAACCATGTACACGCTATCACGCTATTCAAAAAACTCTGTTGGACTTATAAAGCTTCTTTATTTCCTACTTTATGCTTCGGCAGCAGCATGGTCAACTTATTTTTATGTCTTTCTTGAAAAGGAGAGAGCCCTTTCGGGAACTCAAATAGGATTATTAGCTGCAGTTCAACAAATCAACAATATCGTTTTTTTACCACTTTGGGGAATGATTTCGGACAGATATGGAAAGCGAAAAGTATTTCTTTTTCTTTTAGTAGCTAGTGTGTTTTTGTTACTTGGATTTTTGTTTCATGGTGATTTTGCCTTTTATCTTTGTTTTATTATTCTCTTTTCTTCTGTTAACAATCCAATAGCAGCGTTGATCGATTCATTTGCAATTGAAAAAGCGAAGGAAACTATGGTGAATAGTTCCTATGGCAAAATGCGTTTATGGGCATCGTTGGGTTGGTCCATTTCTGCTTTTGTAACAGGCTATTTTATAAAGGCAACATCAATTAATTACATATTCCCATTAGCATCAGCAATGTTATTGATAACTTGGATTATTGCTTATATCTATCTAAATAAAAAACGCGATAATAAAAGTGAAATTAAACCTTCAGTAACTGCTGTTAAAACAGTATTTGCTGGCAATAAGAATCTCTTGTTATTTTTTATTTTTATTCTGTTTTATTACATTTTCAATGCACCAACCTTAATGTTTATTAACCTCTATTATACCGAAATTGGAGCATTGAATACACAAATTGGAATTGCCTTTGCTGTTCAGTCGCTTTGCGAATTACCATTTCTGTTTTTTGGAGCTCGAATTATCGAAAAATATGGTGTCAGAAAAGTTATCATCTTTACACTTTTGGTCGCCTCTTTACGAATGATGTTATATGGTTTTACCAGCAATCCTTGGTTTGCAATAGCAATAGGTTGTACTCACGGAATAACCTTAGGTTTATTTTTGGTTGCAGCAATCGAATATACCCATCGCATTGTTCCCCAATCACAAAGTTCAACTGGTCAAACACTATTATATACCTTTCTTGGAATTGGAACCAGCATTGGTAATATCATTAATGGAGCAATGAAAGACCATTTTAGCTTAAGACTTTCAATGAAATTAAATGCAATACTGATCTTATTGCTCGTATTGGTATTTTATCTTTTTCATAAATGGAAAAAGGAACGGACGTATTTAGCAAAATAGATTGTTGTATAAATAAAGTTCTAGCTTCAACTCTGCGCAGCATCCGGTCGTTGAGCGGAGTCGAAACGACAATAACAGATTACAGCAATTATTTGTTCGCATTACGTACTTCGGAAATGCAAATCTTTGTTTTTTCACTAAAATGCATAATTGTCGGTATTTATCTTAATAAAGTGTAAAATACCGACAACTTTCTCCTTTCAACCCTCGACTTTCTCCCTTCGATCCTCGACATTGTCGGTTTACTACGCAACATTGTCGGGTTTATCCGCAACGTCCAAGCTTTTTTGGTCAACGTCCTCGCTTTTACCCTCGACCTAGCATAAAAAACCCTCGACGTCGAAGCTTTTTGCTTCGATGCCGAGGGTAAAAGGGAGAATGTTGGAGAAATTTTACTTTTTTACTGACTCAACTCCTGTCCTGCCGGACATCCCCTTCTCTCGTGAGAGAAGGGGAGTGCGATGGGCAATGTGTGTTGGCGAGGGGATGAGTATGAATATAAATCCCTCCCAAATTTAGTTTTTCGACGATGCAACAGGTTTCGAAGTCTTGCGACCAGGGAAACGAGTACTCATATCGTCGGCTGCTTCTTGAGCACCTGCTACACCGTGACTAGCAGCTTGCTGAATGTTTTTGTAAATAGCCAACGATGCTGTGAAAGCTTCCGAACCTGCAACCAACAAACTGTCGTCTATTGCATTTTGCAACTCGGTTAGTTGTTTGCTCACTTGCAGCAGAAATTGGGCTGCGGTAAAATCTTTTGATAACTCGACCGTGTTCACAAAACTGGGAACAAACGACGCATTGCGCGTAGCATAATCAACTGCCTTTTGCACGAAAGGAACTGTTCGTTCGCCCATGTTTAGGTAAGCCGAACGCTCTTCGGGCTTAAGAGTTAAAAGACCAGGGAACGCTGCCCTGATTTCTGCGATTTTTGTTGTTGCAGTTTGCACCATAGCGGCGGTGTAGGTCTGCGAGATTTTGTTGTCAATCATTTTGTTTTTTTGTAAAGGGTTATATACTATGTTAATTAAGAATTACATGTTCTTGAAGTTATATTTTAAGCCGATTTGAAATTCGGTACAAGAAAATCCAGATAGAGCAGGTGTTTGTTGACCTATAGATGTGCGAGGATTACCAATAAGCATTTCTGGACGAATAGTAAAACAAAGCGATAATTGTGGCTTAATAAAATCTTTAATTTCAATCTTTGAAATAAGTCCTACTCCAAAATTTTTAGCATTGATGTTTTGAGTCGTATGTATCGAATACGAAGAATCAGCATAAATCCAATTAAACTTATTATCATGACTCCATAAATAATTATAACTGATCTCTGGTCCTATTGATAAAGATACATATTCATTATCCTTCAACAATCTTTGAATATTCAATCGTAATGAAATACGTTTTGCATTAGAACTAATCTTTTCTAAATCATGAGACCCCATCATAGTTAAGGTATAAAAGTCTGTTTTATTATAATTATAATGTATCCCGATTCCCATTATGTATTTTGGCTTAATGTTTTGTTCATATTGTAATCCGATACCTTTTGCTTTTTCTAACCTTTGCTCATTCGAGGTATTGAATGAACCATTAACTTCAAGTTCTTGAGCATAGGATGTTAATTGCATAAATATTACTGCTGAAACACAAAGAAAATATTTAGTTACATTCATGTTATTTTATTTTTTTGAAATATTTATCTAATTCACCTTTTCTTATTATTTCATTAAAATTTGAAGTATCTACATTAATATTATTTTGAAGTCCATACAATTCTATAAAAGGGTCTTTATCTAAGATGTAATGCTTTTCGATTGAATCCATCCAATTTATATGATATTTTCTTACTGTATCAGTATTGTATTTTGCATTATACACATCTTGAGTTAAACTTAAAAACGCAACATTATTATTTTTTAAAATTAATCCTTCCTGATAAAATACGTAATTTTGAGATAGTTTTAATCTTTTTAGGTTACCTCCAACCCCAATAATTGCTGCAATGTGTATATTATCATTCTTCAAAATACAACAGACCAAATTAGAATAATCACCTTTGGTTTTATAAATATATTTAGAAAAAGGAGAGTTGTCTTTATGGCAAAAAGATAAAGAAAAGAGCAATAAAAAGGCTATTAATATTTTTTTCATGTTTCGTTGATTTTATTATTTAATATTTTCATTACAAGCAATTCTACTTTAAATAAAGGTGGAACAATAAAAAAACGTTATTCCCTCATAAAACTACCCGAAACCAGCTTACCTTGTATTGTTGTAATTGTATAAAAGTATATTCCTGCTGTTGTAATGAGCGAACCTATTGGAATGCTTTCTCCCTCAACTTTGGTTTGGTACTGAACCATACCACCAAGCGAAACAATTTGCAGTTTAGAACCAATAAGTTCTGAGGTAAAGTTCATTGTTCCAGAGTTTGAAACAGGGTTTTTATAACTGACAAAACCAGTGTTTAGGTCTCCGTTTTTGATTTCAGATATTGCATAAGGATATGTATCATGTGAATTGCACCCTAGTAAATCGACTAACGTAACAGAATAAAAAGTAGGTTTTGATGGATAGACCTTTGGTTTTTCTATTGTATCATTTGATAATCCTTCTTTAGGAGACCATTTATATGAGAATGGTTTTACTCCTCCATCAATAATAACACCTAATTGACTACTATCATTACCAGCAATTTTAGTCAGTCCAATTGAAGCTCCCATCCACATAGAAGAGATACCCTTAATAACACTATCAGATGCGATAGACCCCTTAAAATCTGTAACGATAACTTTAAAAACAAACAAATCATTTCCATCATACAAGGTGAATGAAGGATTTGCTATTTTATTAATGTTAGAATCTGATAAATATGTGAATGTATTACCTGATAACTTTGAATACATTGTCCAATTATAACTGTACGGAGCGACTCCACCAGTTGCAGTTGCATTACCACCTAAATTTAAATGTACTTTGAATCCAGTTCCACCACCATTTAGACAATAATTAGTGTCCTTTCCTGCATCAACAGTTAAAGGCGTTTGAGCTATCACTGACGAAATAATAGTTGTTATTAACAACAAACAATATATTTTTCTCATATTCTTATTTTAAAATTTCAAAACGAATATTTCGTTCGCTCCAAGTTGTAACCGTGCAAACACTCGGCTGAAGGAACCAACTTTAGTCGAATATAGTAATAAAGGCTTAAGAAGAGTAGGGTTCATTTTTGTTTTTTGTTTTGGAATTACATCACAAATATAGTAAATGAATCTACATTACAATGGGGAATTTGTGCTTTTATATGGGTATTTTTCTGGATTAAAAACGAACAGTCATATAAAAAAGAAAAACCTCAGAGTTACCTGAGGTTTTCTTACTTTTACTATGCTCCTAGAGCTTTCCGGCTATTTATTTCGTCTTTTACTTTAAAGAAGCCAATCAGGTCTTTTAGATAATCGGCTTGATCCGAAAGTTCCTCTGAACTGGTTGCCATTTCTTCGGCCGAGGCAGCATTTTGTTGCGTTACTCGGTTCAGTTGATTTATCGCATTATTAATTTGATTTGCACCCGAGTTTTGTTCAAGACTTGCTGCCGTTATTTCTTGTACCAGTTTGGCTGTTTTTTGAACATCGGGAACTATGGCATTTAATAATTGTCCAGCTTTATCGGCAACTTCAACACTCGAACGTGTTAGTTCATTAATTTCGCTTGCAGCAACATGACTTCGTTCAGCCAATTTTCGAACTTCGGCAGCTACAACGGCAAATCCTTTTCCATGTTCGCCTGCACGAGCAGCTTCAACAGCTGCATTTAAAGCTAAGATGTTTGTTTGGAAAGCTATATCGCTGATGATGGAAACTTTTTCAACAATCTTTTTCATTACCATAATTGTCATGCCCACATTTTTGTTACCCTCAATAATATCTTGAGCAACTTTCACGGCAATCTTTTCGGTTTCCTGAGAGTTTTCGGTGTTTTGTTGAATTATCGAAGCCATTTCTTCCATGCTCGATGAAACTTCTTCGGCAGCCGATGCTTGTTGCGATGCTCCATCAGAAACTTGTTGTGCATTTTCGCTCATTTGTAAACTTGCATTTGCAATGTCATCGCTCGAGGTTTGCACTTGACTCACTATATCGCCTACAGCTTTAATCATCTCGGCCAATGCAATGATTTGTTCGTCTTTGTTGGAACGAGGTTTTATTTCGATAGTCATATCGCCTTTTGCAAAAAGCTTTGTTTTTTCCGAAATCTCTTTTGTAGCCCGAACCATTCCGATTAACGCTTGCATTAATTCATCTTTATTCGACCGCATTAACAGATTTACATCTAAATCACCAATTGCAATAAGTTTTGTTTTATCTGTTATTTCGCGCATTGATTGCACCATTTGAATTAATGCTTTCATCAATTCATCTTTATCGGAACGAATTTGTAGGTCAACATTCAAATCGCCAATTGCTATACGTTTTGCGTTTTCAGAAATGCTATTAAGTGCATCAATTGTGAGGTTGAGGTTATTTTTAATGTCGTTAAAATCGCCATTGTAGGTTGCTGTGATTTTTGCTGGAATATCACCTTTCGAAATTCTATCGAAATAATTGGCCGACATGGTTAATGGTCCAATAACTGCATCAAGGGTATTGTTTACACCAACGATTATTTCACGGAAGTCGCCATGATGTTTCGATGCATCGGCACGATTGGCTAAATTTCCATCAACTGCAGCCTTTGCAAGCATTCCAGCATCAGCAACTAAAAGGTTAACAGCTTCGATACAAGTATTAAGATTTGTTTTAATTTCATTAAAGTCGCCATTGAAATCTTGGGTGATTTTTTCAGGAATATCGCCTTTTGCAATTCTATTTATGTAATTTGCTGCAACATTCAATGGATTGATTACTGCATCGAGTGTATTGTTGACACCTTCAACAATTTCACGGAAATCGCCTTGATGTTTTGACGCATCGGCGCGCGTTGCTAACTTACCATCAACAGCTGCTTTTGCTAGTTCTTTCGAGTCGTCAATTAATAGATTTACCGACGAAACCATTCCTTTAAATGCTTTTATTAGTTCGTCTTTATCGGAGCGCATTTCGAGATCGACATTCAGATTACCTTCCGAAATCATTTTTGCACTTGCGGTAATGTTATGAAGTGTAGCAATTAATTGATTCAAATTGTTTTTAATTTCGTTGAAATCGCCATTATAATCCTCAATAATTATATCAGGAATATCACCTTTCGATATGCGTGCAATGTATTCGGATGAAACGTTTAATGGTCGAATTAATGCATCGAGTGTTTGATTAATTCCAACGATGATGTCTCTAAATTCGATGTCAATATTCTCGGGCGTTCCTCTTACATCGAGTTGACCTGCAATTGCTGCATCGGTTAGTTTTTTCGATTCACCAAGAATAGATTTTATAATCGATTGAACGGTTTCTTTCCTTTTCTTAATCAATTCTTTTTCTCTGTTTTTAATGAAAAATATCGTTCCCAGAATAATTAGAATCAACATGAGAGAATAGAACCAAATTGTTTTATAAAATGGTGGAATGATTTTAATATAAAGTGAAACTCCTTTTTCGTTCCAGATTCCTTCACCATTGGCAGCACGTACTTTAAAAATATATGTGCCTCCTGGAAGATTGGTGTATGATGCAAATCGTTTTGAAGCATCAGCATCAATCCAATTTTTATCAAAACCTTCCATTTTATATTGGAACTTGTTTTTAATTGGATTTACATAATCGAGTGCTGCAAATTCAAATGAGATTACACTTTGTTTATAGGAAAGAATTAAGGTGTCAGTCAAAAATATCGGCTTTGTTAGCACCACATCACCATTGATTTTGGTATTTACAGGAACTGATTTGCTAAATATTTTAAAATCGCTAATAACAACTTGAGGAATTACTGCATTGCTGCTTAGTTTTTCGGGATCAAACACTGTTAATCCTTTTGAACCTCCAAAATAGAGTAGACCACTTTTATCTTTGTAGCACGAACGTTCGCTAAATATGCTTCCTTGCAAACCGTTTTCTTCAAAATAGGTTGTAATTTCTTTCGTTGTTGGATTAAATTTCGATAATCCATTTGCAGTACTTACCCAAATATTTTTGTTTCCATCTTCAATAATTCCTTGAATCATATCATTCGGAAAACCACTTTTTCTGTCGTACGCAGTAAATATACCAGTTTTGGGATCAAATTTGTTTAATCCACCACCGCCGGTTCCTACCCATAGCGTTCCATCAGAACCTTCGTATACATACATTACAACATTATTACTTATTGATTTTGTATTTCCACGTTGGTTTTCATAATATTTCTTTTCTCCTGTTTTGGGGTCAATTCGCATTAAACCTCTGCCATTTGTACCAACCCATAGCATTCCCGATTTATCTTTCATCAAGCACCAACCAACATTTTTCATGAACGATTGATCAATTGGGATATATGTGAAAATATTCGTTTTAAAATTGAATTTATTTAATCCACCTCCCCAGGTTGAAAGCCATATTTCACTTTCACTAGTAGGAACAATTGCCGTTATTGCATTATTGCTAATTTGGTTTGGTTTTGATGTATTATCGTAACGGAAATTTTCTGCATTTCCTGTCTTAGGATCAAAGAGGAATAATCCGTTTCCGTCGGTTCCGAGCCATAGTTTACCTTCGGGACCAAGTTCTAAAGATATGAGACTATTAAAATCGAATTTACAAGATTTTGGAGTATCATATTTTGTGATTTTTCCTGTTTTGGTATTCATTGCATTTAAACTTCCACCGCGTGTTGCTATCCAAGTTATATCACCATCTTGACGTACTGCCATAACATTATCGTTTGATATGGAATTGGAATTGCCAACTTCATTTTTGATCAAACGAAATTTGCGACTTTTTTCATCATAGAGGTTTAATCCATTACTTTCTGTACCAATCCAAATAAGCCCCGAACGATCTTTAAAAATACTTAAAACCTTATCATTATTAATACTGTATTTATCTGTTTTGTTATACATATATGTTGTGAAATGCTTCGTTTGTTTGTTGTAAATACAAAGTCCGCCACCGCGAGTTGCACACCACATTGTTCCGTCAGAGTTTTCAAAAACCGACCACACTGTTTCACATGAAAGTGAATTTGGATCGTTAGGATTATGATGAAATTGTTGCACTTTTTTCGTAGTAGGATTAAAACAATTCAGACCTCCTTCATAAGTGCCAATCCAAAAATCACCATCTTTATCAATACAGATATTCATCATAATATCATTCGACAAGCTTTCAGGATCACCATTTACATGTTTGTATACGGTAAAATCGTCCGATTGCTCACTATATAAATCTAAACCACCACCGTCAACACCAATCCAGACTTGATGTTGGCTATCTTCTACAATTGCTCTAATTGAACCTCCACTTAAAGAACGAGGATTATATGGAGTATTTTTATATCGTTTGAATTTGCCTGTATTTCTGTCTAAAATAGCAAGTCCACCACCAAAGGTTCCAACCCATAAGCGATTTTTGCTATCCTCAAAAAGCGAAAATACATCATTGAATGGTATAGATGTTTCATCGTTTGGATTATTCATGTAGGTTGTAAATTCTTCGGTTTTCTTATCAAACATACTTAATCCACCACCGGCAGTTCCAACCCAAAGATTACCATTATGATCTTCACAAATAGTTTTTACTTGATTACTAAACAGTGAATGTTGGTTTGTTGCGTCAGGTTTATAAACTTTAAATGTGTATCCATCAAATTTATTTAACCCATCGTGAGTAGCTAGCCAAATAAAACCTTCTTTATCTTGAATAATTTTATTAATACACGATTCTGAAATTCCATCGCTAATGGTTATATGTTTGAAACGCATATCGATGCGTTGAGCGAAAACCGATATATTTAAAAAAATATATGAAATTAATAAAAGTAGGTTTTTCATAATTATATGGTTTAAATGTCATTGACTACACAATAGTCTTTTTGTACTATATCAATATTGCCAACTATACTGTCTTTAACTTAAAATGTTGCATTTATTTTAATAAGAAATTCATTTGTTAATAAGTTATGTATGTATATTCTATATATGGTAACCAAATATTCTTTTATATCGTATATTCGGTCTTTACTAACCAAATTTCACATTTATGAAACAAATTATACTTATTGCATTTTTGCTTTCATTAGGATTTATTTCCTATAGCCAAACTGATAGTTTGGTTGAAGGTTTTACTGAATACAATCCCTCAATGTTTTATACATATTCCGATAAATTGAAAGCCATTGTTGAGAATGGTGAGCTTACAATTGTATCTACAGGTAAAACATCATGGGAAGATATGAAAGTAAATACTAAAGCTTTCGATATGAGTAAGCATACTTTTATTAGTTTTAAAGTTAAAAGTGATGCAAATGTAACCGTTCGTATTGATTTAGTTGAACAAAATGGAAGTGATGTTAAGGTTAGTAATGCTGTGCCAATAAGTAAAAGTATAAAAGGAGATGGAAATTGGGTATATATGTATTTGGATTATACCGGTCATTTTGATCAAGCATGGCCAGCTCCGGCTATTCTAAATACAAAAAAACTAACCGGTTTAGCTATAATACTCAATCCAGGTGCATCATTTACTGGTAAGGTAACTTTTGATAGTATTGCTATAGGACGTGCAGCTATGCCTCCAAGAAAACGTTTGGATAAATATATTAATCTTGATCAGATTGGCTTTTATCCTGAATCGGAAAAAATTGCAATCGTAAATGGATCTTCTGCAAAAACGTTTTCAATTTTTAGAGAAACTGATAATAAAGAAGTATACACCGATACATTATCAAAACCTCAATATTGGAAATATGCTGATGAAACGGTTCGACGAGCTGTATTTACCAATTTTAAAGATACTGGAATATTCAAACTATTTGTCGAAGGTTTAGGTTATTCGTTTCCCTTTCATATTTCCAAAAATGTGTACGGAAAGCTTGCCGAATCAGCAATAAAAGCCTTTTATTATCAACGTTGTGATGCAGAATTAACACCTGAATATGCTGGAATTTGGGCACGCAAAGCTGGTCAACCTGATACAGGCGTTTTGATTCATTCATCGGCAGCTTCAATAAAAATGCCTGAAGGGAAAAAGATTAATTCATTGCGTGGATGGTACGATGCAGGCGATTATAATAAATACATTGTAAATTCGGGAATTACTGTTTATACTTTATTGAGCGTTTTTGAGAATTTTCCAACCTATTCGAATGCATTGAGAATTTCAATACCAGAAACTAAAAATAATATTCCCGATTTACTCGACGAAATTCTTTGGAATCTCCGTTGGATGCTTACTATGCAAGATAAATATGATGGAGGTGTTTATCATAAGCTTACGCATGCTAATTTCACAGGAATGGTATTGCCCGATAAAGTAAAAGAGACTCGTTATGTCGTTCAAAAATCGACCTCTGCATCGCTCGATTTTTGTGCTGTAATGGCACAAGCTGCAAGGGTTTTAAAGCCATATAGTAAACAATTGCCAGGTTTGGCAGATTCATGTATGATGGCATCGGTAAAAGCTTGGAGTTGGGCAAAACTAAATCCTAAAGCATATTACGATCAAAATGAAAATAACAAAATATTTAAACCTGAAATCACAACTGGAGCTTATGGCGATGGATATCTTGTTGATGAATTTATGTGGGCTGCAACCGAATTATTTATTTCGACAGGAAATGATTTAATGCTTCCCGATATTCAAAATTTTAAAGGTACGTTCACTGTTCCTGATTGGGCAAATGTTCAAACACTTGGAATGATGTCGATAGTTCGCTATAAAAAGTTTCTTGGAGGTAAGTTAGATACTTCGAAATACAAAAATGCATTACTCGATTTGACCAATACAATGGTAAACTATTCACAAACAAGTGCATTTAGAACAGCAATGGGACAAGATGCTCATGATTTTTCGTGGGGAAGTAATGCCATGGCATCGAACGAATCTATTTTGTTATTGAACGCTTATGCAATGACAAAGGATAAAAAATATTATACTGCCGCATATTCAAATCTTGATTATTTATTAGGTCGTAATGCATTGAATTATTGTTTTGTAACAGGCGAGGGTAGTAAGTCACCCGTTTTTCCGCATCACCGATTAAGCGAAGGTGATAATAATGTAAAACCAGTACCCGGATTATTAGTTGGTGGTCCACAACCAGGACGTGAAGATGGTTGTTCGTACCCTTGGGAAGCTCCAGCAAAAAACTATACCGACGAAGTTTGCAGTTATAGTACAAATGAAATTGCGATAAATTGGAATGCTCCATTAGCAAATATTGTATGTTCTTTTGAAGCTTATAATAAAAATTTAGGAAACGATCCCGTTGCAAATCCTAGAACGAAATTAATGTTTCCCGATTTGTCAAATCTACCTAAAACAGATACTGCAAAAGCAACAGATTACAATCCAATCTTAGTCTTTCCAAATCTTAAAACCAACAGTCTTCGTTGTATGTTTGCAATAATGGAACCTTCGCAAATCGAAGTTCGTGATGCTACGGGACATATTTTAGCATCCGATAATATTTCACAAACGGGAACTATTTTACGTAGTTATCCAATTGTATTTGAGACCGGAACGTATTATATTACACTAAAAAGCAAAGTGATAAACAGAACGAAAACGATTATAATAAATAAATAAGTTCAATGAAAAAAGGAAAGAACGCAGGGCAATTTGTTCTGCGTTCTTTGTTTAAATACTATATTTGAAGCATATTTTTGAAATAATAAATGGATCAAATTTCGCATACAATTCTCGATTATCTTCTTAAAGTTTTATTAGCTACAGGAATTCAACTGTTTATATTGTTTGGACCATTATTATTGCTTTCATTTTTAATGAATTATATCGCAAAAGCAAATGAAAGTCTGAGCTATATAGTTTTGGGACGAACAATTTATCTCTATGGTTTTGGTTGGTTAGGAACATCTGTTCATGAATTGGGACATGCTTTGTTTGCCGTTATTTTCCGCCATAAAATAAATGATATTGTACTTTTTTCGCCAAATGCCGAAGGCGGTTCTCTCGGTCATGTAAATCATAGCTACGATAAGAAAAGCATTTACCAAAATATTGGTAATTTCTTCATTGGAATTGGCCCCGTAATTTTTGGTTCGCTTATCCTTTTATTACTAACCTATTTGCTTTATCAATTTAATCTTGCAAAGATTTCGGTTGCGATAAATATCGATTCGTTTTTGCATTTTGAGAATTTCAAAGTTATGATTCTGCAATTATGGCAAAGCATTTACCACTATTTACAGTATATTTTATTTGGTGAACAACGTACTTGGTGGCGAATAACACTTTTGTGCTATTGTTTATATTCTATTGGAAGTTCAATAACCTTAAGTCCTTCCGATTTGAAAAGTGCATTAAAAGGATTTCTTTATTTTGTTGTTGTTCTTATCCTTTTTAACCTTGTAACTATCTGGATTGGAAATTTCACACAGTCAATGTTTTTTAAAGTAAGTTCTTATTTTTCAATTCTCTATTTCCTTTTAATAGTTAGCATAATTGTAAATCTTATTTTTGTTGTTTTCTTGTTGGTTTTAAATGCCATAAAATCGATTTTCATCTAGACAACTCTTGTTTAAAACTCTTTTGTAACTGTTTTGATTTTCGAATTTGAATCTTATGCTAATTAGCTATTTTTGGCAAGAAAAATAAAATCGAAAAAGTGAAAGTCTGTATAGCCGAAAAGCCCAGTGTTGCAAAAGAAATAGCTCGAATATTGCAAGCCAATACTCGTCGAGATGGCTATTTTGAAGGCAATGGCTATCAAATTACCTGGACTTTTGGACATCTTTGTACCCTTAAAAATCCCGAAGATTATACACCCGACTGGAAAGCATGGCGAATGTATGCTCTTCCAATGATTCCGCCTCGTTTTGGGATTAAAATTATAGAAAACGATGGTGTGCAAAAACAATTTAACACCATCAAAAAACTAGTTTCGGAATGCGATGAAGTTATAAATTGTGGTGATGCTGGAATTGAAGGAGAACTCATACAACGTTGGGTTTTAACCAAGGCTGAATGTACAAAACCATTGAAACGTTTATGGATTTCGTCAATGACTGATGAAGCAATTAAAGAAGGTTTTGAAAAACTGAAAGAGGGTAAAGATTTCGATCGATTATATTCCGCTGGAAATGCACGTGCTATTGGCGATTGGCTGTTGGGAATGAATGCAAGTCGTTTATATACCTTAAAATATGCCGATGGAAAAGGCGTATTGTCAATAGGGCGAGTTCAAACTCCAACATTGGCACTAATCGTTCGTCGATTCGAAGAAATTCAAAATTTCATATCAAAACCATTTTGGGAAATAAAAACCAACTATCGAGATGTCATTTTCACATCAACCATCGGGCGTTTCGATACAGTGGACGATGCATCGAAAATCATTGAAGAAATAAAAACGAATCTCTTTGAAGTTGTCTCTTTTGAACAAAAGAAGGGTAGTGAGGCACCACTTAAATTGTTCGATTTAACCGCTTTGCAAGTTGAATGTAATAAGAAATATAGTTTTACTGCTGACGAAACACTGAAATACATTCAAAGCCTTTACGAGAAAAAGATGGTAACCTATCCTCGCGTTGATACTAGCTTTTTGCCTAATGATGTCTATCCAAAAATCGATGGCATTTTACGAAATATGGAGCCTTATGCAAATTTCACAGCTGCACTTCTAGGGAAACCAATTAAGAAAAGTAAAAAGGTTTTTGACGATACAAAAATAACCGATCACCACGCTATAATTCCAACAGGTATAAAACCATTGGGTTTACTGTTACAAGAAAAGCAGGTTTATGATTTAATTGCTCGTCGATTTATTGCTGCTTTTTACCCCGATTGTATTGTATCGAACACTACTGTTATTGGTTTGGTTGGTTCGCACGAATTTAAGGCTACTGGTAAAATTATTTTGGAAGATGGCTGGCGGGTATTATATCCCAAAAAAGACAATGAAAAAGATTCGGAAAACGAAATTGACGAAGGTCAATTAATGCCAAAATTCGAGAAAGGAGAAAAGGGAGAACACATTCCCGATTTGCTCGAAAAACAAACACAACCACCTAAAATGCTTACCGAAGCAACGTTGCTTCGTGCAATGGAAACTGCAGGAAAACAGGTAGAAGATGAAGAACTTCGCGAATTGATGAAGGAAAATGGCATTGGCCGACCATCAACACGTGCAAATATTATTGAAACCTTGTTTAAACGCAAATTTGTAACTCGCGAAAAGAAAAATCTTGTTCCAACTCAAACGGGAATTCAACTGATAAATACAATTCAAAATGAGCTTTTAAAATCGGCTGAGTTGACAGGAATATGGGAACGAAAATTACGCCTCATTGAAAAAGGCGAATACGATCCAAAGCTTTTTCTTGAGGAAATGAAAGAAATGGTTTACAAGCTTGTGATTGAAGTTCAACGAGAGTCGCATAGAACAATTGCTATAGAACAAGATGTAAAACCAGAAGAAAAGAAAAACGAAAAAGTCGAAAAGCCAAAATCAACAGAAGCTAAAAAAGCGACGAAGAAACCATCAACTCCAAAAGTAGAGGCTATTGTAGAAACGCTTTGCCCTAAATGTAAGAAGGGAACTATGTTAAAAGGTAAAACGGCATTTGGTTGCAGCGAATATAAAACAGGATGTACTTTTAAGATTTTGTTCGAACAATTTGGTAAAATGCTTAACGATAAACAAATTTTTACCTTGATTGAAAAAGGGAAATTACCTAAATTAAAAGATTTAAATGTCGATGGTCAAATGGTTGAATCTGTTTTAGTTTTAGATAGTTCGTTTAACGTTATGCTTGAATCGAATAAAGCAGACTCTGTGATGGGTTTTGACTTTCCAAATTAGATTTTTTTTATATAAACGATCCATACGTCAAAAACGAAAAGACATAAAAAAAGGGATACTGTAAGCATCCCTTTCATAATCCCTAAATTGATTATTTTTATTGAACCGAAGCAGAAAGTTCGCTACCTACTTTAAAGCTAACAACTTTTTTAGCTTTAATTTCGATTGCTTTTCCTGTTTGAGGATTTCTTCCTGTTCTAGCTGCACGTACTGATGTGCCAAAAGTACCAAAGCCTACAAGCGATACTTTATCATTTTCTTTTAATGCTTTTGTAACAGAAGCTACAATACCATCTAATGCTTTTTTTGAATCTGCTTTTGTTAATCCTGATTCAGCTGCGATTGCGTCGATTAATTCTGATTTGTTCATAATGCGTTAGTTTATAAGGTTAATATTTAATACAAATATATTAATTGCATACAATTATACAAATAAAAAGCCAATAGAATAAGCTTTTGACACATTTTATTTTAGTCAGCATCTGTTTTTTAAAATTTTAAAATGTAAAATTAATCACTGATTCTCTATATTGAAATTGAATTTTATGTGTACCATTTCAGTTTTTGTCGTAATGAAATGGAGTTATTTTATTCAATATTATATCTCTTAATAATGTTTATTATTGAGATAAATGATGTAATAATAGTTTGTATTTAAATTGTTTATGATTGTGATTAGCTGTTTTTTAAAGATTTTAATTTAGAATTAAGTATTACCGAAACGATATTCTGTTTCTTATATAGTGTAATACTTGTTGTATAAATTTCGGTTACTGTTGTAGCGTTTGCTACCTTTGCAACACGAATCTTCGGTTGATTGCATTGAAAAGGGTCGGTTGTAATGATAAATAATAAAATAGAATTACTTGCACCAGGTGGTGATATCGATTCCATTAAAGCGGCAATCATAGCTGGAGCTGATGCTGTGTATTGTGGTTTAGATAAGTTTAATGCAAGAAATCGTGCAACCAATATCTGTTTTGACGATTTGCAAGGAATTATAAGACTTGCTCATTCACACAATTGTCAAGTTTTCTTAACTCTCAATATCATTTTTGTTGATAGTGAAATACCCGCATTAATTACTTTGCTCAATAAAGTTGTAAATACTAGTATCGATGGAATTATCGTTCAAGATTTTGGACTCTTTTATATCCTTTCTACTTATTTTAATGGTCTTTCTATTCATGCATCTACGCAATTAACAACGCATAATGACGGTCAAATAGCTTTTTTAAGCAAACTACAAGCTAACCGTGTCAATCTTTCAAGAGAATTAAATATTGTTGAAATAAGGAATTTAACAACATTTGCACACAGAAAGAATATTGCAACAGAAGTATTTGTTCATGGTTCTTACTGTATTTGTTTCTCTGGAATTTGTTATATGAGTTCTGTTCACGGAGGCAATTCTGGTAATCGTGGACGATGCAGCCAACCATGCAGAGATCAATATATCCAAACCTCACAAGGCAATCATTTCCCCTTAAATTTGAAAGATAATTCAGCATTTACAAACCTCAAGGAACTGGCCGAAGCGGGAGTTGATTCGCTGAAAATTGAAGGGCGAATTAAGAAATTTCATTATGTATATACTGTAGTTAATGCATGGAGAAATCAACGTAATCAGTTATTTAATGAAAATACATTTAGTATCGATAAAAGTATTCTCTATAAGGTATTTAATCGTGACTTCTCAAATGATTTCTTGAAGGGGAAAATCACGAAAGATATGTTTATTGATAACCCTCGCGATAATTCAGCTATTCATCTTTCGAAAATATCTGGTGGCATTTCTGAAAAAGATATTGAAAAAGCTAAAGGCGATGTTTATAATGAAAGAACCGAAATAATACGAGAAGTCGAGAAAAAAATCGAAGCAGTAAGTATTGCAAAAGAACCTATAACAATTACTATTTCAGGTGAATATGGATATCCACTAAAAGTGTCGGTTAATAGCTTCGATAAATCTTTCGACTTGTATTCTGAAACAAATCTTTCAAAAGTGGGAAAGCAAGCACTTCATCGCGAACTTTTATTAACTCGATTTAAAACGGTAAATGATACAGAATATTATCTTGAAAATCTGAATGTTGATGATTTAAGTCCTTGTCTTTTTATTCCATTTAAAGAACTTACTGCACTTAAAAAGAACTTAATCTTTATCTTAAATAATTCAAAAGAATTTGTTGATCCTATCGAAGTTCCAGTTATACAAAATACAAAAAATGAAATTTTAAATCCATCTCTTTCAGTATTGCTTTCATCGGTCGATGACTTATATCTCTTAAATGAAACGTCTGCAATATTCTATTTTCAATTACCCAATAAAATTAAAAATAACCTGACAGAACTAATTGTCATTTTCGATAAAAACAAAGATCTCATTCCTTGGTTTCCATCGATATTGATTGGTGATGACTTCCATTCTGCCGTTGAATTATTACTGATTATAAAACCTAAAAAAATTGTTGCAAATAATACTGGTATTGCATACGAAGCCTTTAAAATGGGAATTGCTTGGATCGCAGGACCACAACTCAATTGTGTTAATTCGTATAGTTTGATCGCCTTAAAAGAAAACTTTAATTGTTCTGGTGCATTTATTTCAAATGAGCTGAGTAAAATTCAAATCAAGGGTATCAAAAAACCAGATAATTTTGAACTTTATTTTAGTATCTATCATCCTAACATATTAATGACTAGTCGCCAATGTCTTATTCATCAAGTAACTGGTTGTTCTAAAGATGCTATGGACGAATCCTGTATTTTGCAATGCGAAAAGTCTGCAACCATTACAAATCTTAAAAACGATACGTTCTATATACAAAAATCAAAGGGGAATTACCATACCATATTCAATGATTTAAACTACTTGAATACCGAAATTATGAATGATATCCCAACTGTTTTTTCTAGTTTCTTTATTGATATAACGACAATAAATACAAATACAAAAATTGAATGGAGTAAATTGGATTTAATTAATCATTTCAAAAAGTATATAAATAGAGAAAATTCTTCGAAAGAAGCAATTCAACAAGCTATTAAACCAACCTCAAATATTCAGTACAAAAAAGGGATTTAAATGACCGTATGTTAAAGTATTGAAGTAATAATAATTTCTTTCCCTTGAAATAGGATTTTGTCACCTGCCTTTTTATTTAGAAAAATTGAACCAATAGGCGATGCTATAGAAATTGCATAAATAATTTCACCTGTTACAACCATCTTCCCAAGCCCAATTGATAGGAAATAATTGCCTTGAGTCGTGTAGATAAGAGCTCCATGATCTACTTTTGAATATACTTTGGGTATAGTAATTCTATTCAATTCTGCTTTTAAATGTATTGCGTTCGATAATTGAACTTCACTTTTGTCAATTTCTATTTGCATCATTTCTCTTGTCGTTTCATACTTATCGCCAGCACTACTTTTGGTATCAGAATCTCTGGTTTCTTTAGCAGACATAATTGCTTTTTTAGAAACATCGATTTTATTGTCTACGATTTTGTGTAGTTCTTGTAAAATCGCTAATTTGAGTTCAATTGTATTATTCATGTTTTTGGGAAATAGTGGTGTTTTGCAAAAAATGTTTAAAGCTAATTTCTGCGTTTAGAATATTAGTAGTTTTTTTGATATTTCTTTTCTTTGAGCAAAGTTAGACATCAAAAAAACAATAAAAAAGCTATTTTTGTAATTCTGTTATTTTTCGAAAAAAAATCGAGTTACCCTCAAGTAAGACCGATCATCGATCATAAAACAAAATAAAAAAAATGAAAATATTTATTGTAGGTTCTGGAAAATTAGCAAAAGCAATAATAACGTCTAATATGCTATTGCAATCAGTTGAAATCTTAAAATGGGAATCACACTTTAAAAGCCAAAGTGAAAAGGCAATACTCGTGCACGCAGGCTCAGGACGACAACTAAAAGAATGTTTTGAATTCTGTGAAAGGACAAAATCTGTATTGCTAGAGCTTTCTACAGGTTTAGAAACAGAAACAATGAACACTGACTTTCCCCTTATTATCTGTCCCAATACATCCATTCTATTGTTGAAGACATTACATATGATTAAAGCATATGGCAAGTCATTTAAAAACTATATAATTTCTATCACCGAATCGCATCAATCAACAAAAAAGACAGAACCTGGAACTGCGTATACTTTTGCTCAAGCATTCCAATTTCCACTCGATAAAATCGTATCAATACGCGACCAAGAAATACAACGAAATGAAATTGGTATACCCCAAGAATACCTCGATAAACACGCCTATCATAAAATTGTACTGAAAGATGGGAATGACGAAGTAACTATCGAAACAAAGGTTTTGGGGCACGATTCTTATGCCAATGGCGTTAAGACAATACTTGAAACAGTTCTAAAAAATGGTTTCGAGAATAAAAAATATACCGTTTTAGACTTAATTGATCGTAATATATTGTAAAATACAAGGAAAGATAATAATTTAAAGTCGACATTATAACTTCTTACCCAGCTTAGGTTGTCAACAGGATATATCTATTCTCACTGCAACCATTTATCATCAAAAAGTTTTTACCAAATTGGAAACTAAAAATACATCTGTTCGTATCAAAGGCCATGTGTTTGTAAAATCAAAAAATACCATTGGTTAAAATTATTTGAATCTTAACTGTATAAAATCTCACACTTGCGAAAAGATACTTTTATTAAAAGATTATGAAAATTGTAGAACGGGTTTTGTTGGTTGGTCTTTTCTTTTTCTTTTTTTCAAACATCGCGAACAGTAGTCAAATTGATATTAAACGAATAAACCAAAAGGATGGTCTATCTCATAATTGGGTTAGATGTATCTATCAAGACAATGTTGGATATATTTGGTTTGGGACATCAGGTGCTTTAAATAGATATGATGGTTACAAATGTAAAGTTTATAATATTGGTAATGGAAGTGTAAACGCTATTTTGCAAAAAGATACGAATGAACTCTGGATTTGTAGTGATTTAGGTGTTTATACTTTTAATATTGTAACAGAGAAATTAAAGCTTTGCAATCACTTAGGATATAAATCGATTTTTTGTGTGATGAAAGAAAATGACCAATGTTTTTGGTTTGGTTCTAATTTGGGCTATTTTAAATATTATCCGAAAGAAGATCGAGTTGAAAATGTTTTTATATCTCAAAATCATTTAGACTTTAAAACGAATTACATAAATACTATCTATAAAGATTCTAAAGGGAATGTATGGTTTGGAACGAAAAATGGACTACACGTTCTAAAGAATAAAAGCAATATATATACCCCCTATTTATTAAATTACAACAGCAATACTTTTGCTATAAATGAAGTATATAGCATAAAAGAAGATGAGAATCATAGGTTATGGATTGGTTCTTTACAAGGTGGTTTAGAATGTTTACCCAATGCAATCAATACACCTGAAAAACTTTTAATTACGGATGTCGCACAGGGAAGTGTGATGGATATTATTATTGATAAACAAAAAACGCTTTGGTTTGCTTCTGGCAATGGCCTCGGTACCGTAAACCTCAAAAATTTCACCACCGATAAAAAATCTTCTATCTATTATTACAAAAATGACATAAATAATCCCAAAAGTGTCAGTGAAAATTCAATATATTCTTTGTTTATAGATAATACGAATGATTTATGGGTTGGAACAATGGGAAGTGGCGTTAACTTAATCAGTTTTAGAGGAAAACGATTTAATGTCATTTCAAAAATACAAGGATTAACAAATACGTTGATTAGTAATTTGGTGAATTGTGTCTTTGAAGAAGAAAAATATCTTTGGATTGGAACCGAATCGGGTCTTGATAGATATGATAAACAATCAAAAAAATATAGACATTTCACGCATCTTAATGATAATCCTTCAAGTTTAAAAAGCAACTCTATTTTTTCATTAAAAAAAGATTCACAAGGCAAACTATGGGTTGGAACATGGGCTGGGGGAATAAATATGTATGATTACAAAACAGAATCATTTTCTCATTTTTATCCTGATGGTGGAAAGAATTCATTGAATAATGAAAATGTTTTTGCAATTGAAGAAGATCAGAATAAAAACATGTGGATTGGAACTATTGGTGGAGGTGTCAATAGGTACAATCGTAAATCAAACACTTTTACTCATTACAAATTAGATAGTAAAAATCCGCATAGTATTAGAACAGATTATATCAATTCAATACTTGTGGCACATGATGGTCATGTTTTTATTGCAGATTTTCATTTTTTGGAAGAGTATAATGAGAAAAAAGATGGCTTTGATTCTTATATAATTAAGGATACCAGTTTACAAAACATGCCGTACAATTATATTACTTCGCTTTTCGAAGATAGCAAACATCACCTTTGGCTTTCAACCTGCGATGGACTGCAATATTTCGATAGAAAAACAAAAACATTTACAACATTTTTAAAAACGAAATCAAGCGTAAATAACTCTATTGTAGGAATTGAAGAAGATGCAAAAGGTAATTTGTGGCTCAGTACAAATAATGGCATTATTAAATTTATTAATGGAGTAAATTTGCCACGAAATCCCGATTATCAACGATTCACTAAAACAGATGGAATTGCAGGTGATGAATGTAAACGACAATCAATGTATAAAAACAATGATGGAATCATATACGTGGGTTCATCATTAGGTTTTACTTATTTTAATCCCGATAGTATAATTTTAAATGCACATATTCCAACCATAGCAATTTCGGCGTTAAAGGTTTTATCGGCATTACCCAATGAAAATGCCACCTATAAATCAATTGATATAAATCCTAACGCAGTTAAATCGGTTACATTATCATATAAAAATTCAAATTTCGTTATTGATTTTGCTGCTCTAAATTATTTAAGTTCAGAGAATAATCAATATAAATATATGTTAGAAGGTTACGATTCTGATTGGATTGATGTCGGTGGTCAAACTTCAGCTACTTATACAAACATACAAGCAGGAAATTATCGTTTTAAGATTAAAGCTTCAAATAATGATGGTATTTGGACGTTGCAACCCAAGTGTCTTTCAATAATAATTACTCCTCCTTGGTGGAATACTATTCTATTCAAATTGTTCTGTATTATTGTAATAATTTTGGCTATTTACTTCTTTTTTAGAATTAGACTATCATTATTACAAAAACAAAAAAATATTTTAGAAAAGACAGTTGAAGAGAAAATATTTGAACTAAAAAATTCAAATGAAGAATTAATGAGCCAACGAGATGAGATATTTCAACAAGCAACATTCATAAAAAATGCAAATCAAGAACTTAAAAAATTATCAGTTGTTGCATCACAAACAAATAACTCTGTAATATTACTTGATAAAAATGGTAAAATAGAGTGGGTTAATTATGGTTTTTCGAAAATGTTAGACTTTTCACAAACAGAATTAGATAAGATAATTGACCATACCATTTTTGATTTTTATAAAGATTTCATCTGCAATAAACATTGTTGTGACGAAAATATAACTTTTGATAAGGATACAAAAAAATGTCATGTATTAAACAAAATGCATTATGCATTGATACATCAAGTTAGTGTAAATTACGAATATATTTATATAACAAAAGCGGGAAAGATAATTGAGATTCAAACAACACTCAATCCTATTGTTGATGAAAACGACGAAATAATTCAATTTGTTGCAATAGAAACAGATGTTACAGAAATACAAGAACAAAAGCATCAAATTGAAGATGTTAATAAAGTGATGACCGATAGTATTGTCTATGCATCGAGAATTCAGTCGGCTTTAATTCCTGCTCCCGAAGATTTAAAAAACTTTTTTAATGAGTATTTTGTTATTTATAAACCTAAAAATGTTGTTAGTGGTGATTTCTTTTGGGCAACTAAAATTGATGAAACTATCGTTTTTTGTGTTGCCGATTGTACTGGACATGGTGTACCTGGTGCATTTATGAGTATGCTCGGTATTTCATTTTTACGTGAAACGGTAGAGATTGAACGAAACACAAAACCTTCAGAAATATTAAATAAGCTTCGTCAAAAAGTTATTAAAGCATTACATCAAAATAATCATTTTGGAGGTTCAAAAGATGGAATGGATATTTCATTATTTTCACTCAATACCATTACAAAAGAATTACAATATACTAATGCTAATAATGCAAGCATAGTAATAACGAGTGAGAATAAAAAGGCAACAATTTTACATAAAGATAAAATGCCTATTGGTATTCACGAAAAAATTGTCCCATTTACAAATAATATAATTCAATTGAAATCGGGAGACTTACTCTATGTATTCTCTGACGGTTATTCCGATCAATTTGGCGGACCTAATACTAAAAAATTTATGAGTTCACAATTCAATAAAATGCTTTTCGATATTCATCAAAAACCAATACATGAACAAAAAGAAATTGTAACAGATACATTTGAAAATTGGAAAAATTATCTATCACTAAATACTGAACAAACCGACGATGTTACCGTTCTTGGTATTAGAATATCTTAGTCGTTTAATGTAAAAAGGATATCGATTTGATATCCTTTTTACATTAAGAATCTTATTTTTTAGCTTCTTTTTTTTTAGTAGGTTTAGCTTCTTTTTTTTCAGATTTCTTGTCTGCTTTCTTTTCTTCTTTTTTGTTTTTTACTTCTTCTTTTTTTGTTTCTTTTTTAGCTACAGGTTGTTGAGCTGAAACGAAACCTACCGCAAATAATGCGATTAACGATGTTACAATTAGCTTTTTCATTTTTTTTAATATTTAAGTTAAACATTTATATCCTCATTTAAACAATATGTATGCCAAACATGTTTATGCAACTATTACAATTTTGATTACAGTGAACAATAGGGAAAATAAATTGGTAAAGACAATATAATTTAATGTAAAAAATATATCTTTGAAAGAGTAAGAATCAGATATTGTTGATATAAGGCTTTCGAGACAATTCAAGGTAAACTGTAACTATCCATAAAATCATGAAAACAAGTTATGTATTTAAACACATCGTTGGTTCGTCACTCTTTTTTGTAATTATATTTATAAGTGCTGGGAGAATCGATTATTGGCAAGGGCTCATATATGTGTTAATCGGTCTTATAATGACTGTAGTAAACTACACCGTTCTGCGCATAGACTCTGAACTTTTAGAAGAACGTGCAAAACCGGGAGAAGGTACTAAATCATGGGATAAAGCCATACTGGGATTATCGCTCCTTGTTACCATTTCCATGTATATAACTGCGGGACTAGATTCTGGCCGGTATCATTGGTCACCCCAATATCATTGGAGTTTCTATATATTGGGAATAATCCTTACAGCTCTAGGACAGCTCCTCTTTCTGATTGCTCAAAAGCAAAATAGATTCTTCTCAAGTACTGTTCGCATTCAAACAGAGAGAGGACATACCGTTTGCGAAACCGGTTTATATAAAATGGTTCGACATCCTGCATATCTAGGATCCATCATTCAATCTTTGGGATTTCCATTACTCTTTGGTTCACGTTGGAGCATTATTCCAGTAGCTTTATCTATTATTCTATTGGTGACAAGGACATATCTTGAAGATAAAACCTTGAAAAACGAATTGCAGGGTTATCTCAATTATTCTCAAAAAACTCGATATAAGATTATCCCCTTTATTTGGTAATAAATGTAAACTAATAATTTATTAAAGCTCATTTAGAAACAAATAGTATATTTGGGATATAAATATCTTGAGTGTAAAATTACTGTTCTATAAATTATAACCGTCTCAAAATAGACAATAAAAAGTGAAAAAATATGAGTCAATTAACTGAAATGAGTGAAAACAAAAAAACAGCAAGAATTGCAGGATTATGGTATTTAGTATTAGCCATAGGAGCGGGATATAGTTGGATGTATATCACAAAAACATTTGTATTGGAAAGTGCTATTTTAACCGTTCAAAATATCCGTACTACTGAAACCCAATATATCATTTCTATCATTTGTAGCATTGTTGGGCAGATCGGTTTTATGTTTTTGGCATTGGCATTGTACCGCTTATTTAAGAACGTTAATCAGTCGCAAGCAAGACTGATGCTTACACTGGTATTTATTTCGTTGTCGGTAATGTTTGTAAATATCATTTTTCAAACAAGTGCTTTGGTGTTTTTAAACAGAACGAAGTATTTCATTGCATTTACGTCAGCCCAAATCGATGAATTAGCAACCATGTTTTTACATCTTAATATAATTGGAGTATATGTTGTCGATATATTTTGGGGATTGTGGCTTTTCCCTTTAGCTTTTCTTACCTATCAATCAAATTTCTTTCCGAAAATTATTGCTGTTGTCCTCGTCATTTCGGGATTAGGATATCTTGTTGATAGTTTAAGTTTTCTCATAAATCAAGAAGTTCATACGATTCTTCGAAATTATTTGAGTTTTCCTGAAGCATTGGGTGAAGTCGTAATGCTTTTATGGCTGTTGATTAAAGGAGTATCAATAAGAACGAAAAAGTAGAGATGTGATATTTCATACCGAAAGCCCTTAGTGCAAATTGTAAAAAAGTATGAGTGACATATAACAACGATTAAAATGAAGAAAGTTTTATTATTACTCGCCGATGGTTTTGAAACATTTGAAGCATGTGTGTTTATTGATGTAATTGGCTGGAATCTTGTTGAAGGAGATTGTTCTACAGAATTATTTACTTGTGGATTAAAAAAAGAAATAAAAAGTTCTTTTAACCAAAAGTTTACCGTTGATTATTTGATAAGTGACATAGATTGTAATTCATTTGATGCCTTGGCTATTCCTGGTGGATTTGAGATTTATGGCTTTTATAATGACGCTTATGATGAAAGATTTCTTGATTTGATTCGAGCATTTAAAGCAAATAATAAAATAATAGCTTCTATTTGTGTAGGAGCATTGCCGTTGGGGAAAAGTGGCATTTTAAAAGATAAAAATGGAACAACTTACAATAATGCTGTTCGACGTGAAGCGTTGCAAAGCTTTGGTGTAAATATAGTAAATGAGCCCATAGTAATTGACGAGAATATTATAACATCTTGGAATCCGTCAACGGCAATAGATGTCGCATTTTTTTTACTAGAACTTTTGACATCAAAAACAAATGCAAACGTTGTGAGAATGTTAATGGGATTTGATAATGGAAAATAAATAACAAAACGCCCTCCCTTTTTGCAACCCCTTTCCAAATAGTAGCAATTTCTTCCAACGATAATAAATAATGTTTCATAAATTAATTACTACAATAAAAGAAGATAACAAGAACTGGACAAAGTTTACCCAAGCTTTCATTGAAAAAGAAATTGCGTCAAAAACAGTCTTGTTACGAGAAGGGGAAATTGCAAAAAGCATTTATTTTATAAAAAAAGGTTGTTTGCGTGAGTGGTTTAATAAAGACGGAAAAGATATCACATTTCAATTCTTTTTTGAAGGACAACCAGTTGCTTCAATCGACAGTTTTATGAATAACAAACCAAGCCTATTTACAATTGAAAGCATTGAATCTTCGGTAATTCTTTCAATTAATAAAGCTGACTTCACCGAACTTTTCAAAACCTATCCTGAGTTTAATAGTCAATTTCAGGAATTTATTTTCCAACGTTTTCGGAATTACAGTGAGCTTTTCCTTTCACGGATTAAGGATTCACCTCAAGAACGATACGATGATTTAATGAAGTATCATCCCGAAATAATAAAAAGAATTCCTCAGCATTATTTAGCATCTTTTTTAGGGATAACAGCTATTTCATTGAGCAGAATTAGAAACAGAAAATAAATCTCATTTCTTAACAATTGTTATCGTTTTAATGCTACCTTTTGATGAATTTTGTTCCAAAATAATTGGAATATGAATCTAAAAATAGGTAAACGAGAGCAACCAAGAACAGCATTTGTATTGCTTGATACAAAAAAATGTGAAGCATGTTGGAAATGCCTAAACGTTTGTTCAAAGAAGGTGATTGGTCGGATAAACCTGCCATGGCATAAACACGTCCGCTTCGTTAATGGAAGTGCCTGTACTGGTTGTCTGAAATGTGTTAAAATTTGTACTACAAATGCTATTAGTAAACATCAAAATCTAAAGGGGGATAGTTAGAATGGAAAAGCAATATAATCGGCTACTACTAAATCTTGGTTTGCTACTTTCTGGTTGCGTAACCATTTTCTCAGGATTACTGATGCAAATACAATTTCACATGGGCAACCATGGACACAGTGCAATCAACAACCAAGCATTAGGACTAAATTATAACGGTTGGTCCTATATTCATAAGATTTCCATACTTATTCTTTCGCTAATAATGATTTTCCATATTTCTCAACATTGGAAATGGTATAAAATTGTAATGAAGAAAAGGCTTATCGCTAAAAATGCTCAAGTATTGACCTTGTCCATCGTTTTTATCCTCGTTGCAATTACAGGATTGATTCCTTGGTTTATGACAATAATGAAAGGCCACGGTATGTTGCGAAAGGTTCTCATTGAAATACATGACAAATTAGCAATAATACTTGCAATATATCTTATTCTGCATGTATTCAAAAGGCTGAAATGGTTTTATACGACCTTCAAAAATAAATAACACAAATCCCTCCTTTTTTGCAAACCATTTCCAAATCCCACAACCCTTTTTGTAGAGACGCGATTCATCACGTCTCTAGCTAACCATATACTCCAAGCACCATTCAGCAGAAGTTCCAACCTCAGTAGCTACTATAGAAACAATTTGTAACCTGTAATTGATAAGAAAGACATAGTTAGGAGCCAAAGCCAAACGAGGGGAGCATAGTTCATGCTATTGTAACCCTGTTTATTCCATCGAAGACAAAGCTTGAAAAAAGTAAATACTAGTAACATGTAGTCTTGTTTTAAATACTATATTTGGGATATATATTTAAGATCAGAAATTGTTGATATGAATATGTTGTGTGCAATGTTATAAAAACAACGTGATGACTATAATTACAATTGACAATTCTATTAATAGGAAATGGTTTTGATTTAGCTCATGGACTACCTACAAGTTATAAAGAATTTATTGATGATTATTGGAAAACAACAATAGAGCAAATAAATAAATTAGACCAAAAAAAATCTTTGAAAACGAAGAAATTTCAGTACTAAGATATAATGGTTTGTATACAAACTATTTTGAATTAAAAAGCAATACTGAATTAATATTTAAAAATAAATTTTTAGAGGATATTTCTAATCATAATTTTGAAAATTGGATTGATATTGAACATTTATATTATGGTTATTTAAAACATTGTATAAACCCAAACTTGAGTTTTCGTTATTCAATAGTTCAATTAAATAAAGATTTAGAAAGAATTAAAAAACTTTTAGAAAAATACTTAATTAAAGTTGTAAATGAATATGCATTTTTACATAAAAACGAAGATTTTATAGAAAACATTTTGAATAAAATATATTCAGAATTTAAAGAAATCGATTTTAAAAAAGCTTATAGGAGTTCAATCTCAAACTTAAAACTATTCCCAAGATTTCAAGATAATGAAATCTTGTTTTTAAACTTTAATTATACTCCATTTGATAAAATATATAGGGAAGTACCTATTTTAACTATATCAAATCAAAATAATTTTAAACATAGTTCAAATTATATTCACGGAGAACTAGAATCTAAATCTAATCAAATGATTTTTGGTTATGGTGATGAACTTGATGATGATTATAAAACAATTGAAAAAAAGAATGACAATGAATATCTTGAAAATGTTAAATCAATAAAGTATTTATATACTCATCAATATATAGATTTAATGACATTTATTGATAGTAATCCTTATCAAATATTCATTTTTGGACATTCATGCGGTCTTTCAGATAGAACTCTTTTAAATACTTTATTTGAACATGAAAATTGTGCATCAATTAAACCATTCTATCATTTAAAAGAAGATGGAACAGATAATTATAGTGATATCGTTAAAAATATCTCAAGAAATTTTAATAATAAATCAGCAATGCGTTCAGTTGTAGTTAACAAAATGTATTGTGAGCCATTAAATCCACCTTTTAAAATGTATTTACCTCACTTAAGCCTGTAGGTTGAGTATATAAACAAAGTGACGTTAGGTTGAGTTTTATTGAGCGACAGTCGAAATATTCAAACCTCAGTCGAGTTCCTAAAGGCACAAGTGGATTTCCTAAGAGCATAAGTAGAGTTCCTAAAGGTATAAGTTGAATTCCTAAGAGCATAACTTGAGTTCCTAAAGGCACAAGTGGAGTTCCTAAGAGCATAAGTAGAGTTCCTAAGAGCATAACTTGAGTTCCTAAAGGTATAAGTACAGTTCCTAAAAGTTCTGTAATTTTAACTAAATTTGCACAGTTTAATCTTGCTTCCTAACCTTAGGTTAGAAGTATAATCCATAAAAGACCTTGTCATTCGATCCTACAACCATAGATTTACCTATAACGGAGATAATACCCGCAGTAAAAGACCTTCTTCGCGATAATAATACGCTCATCATTAATGCACCTGCAGGAGCTGGTAAAAGCACCTTGTTGCCCTTGGCATTGTTCGACGAACCGTGGCTCCAAGGCAAACAGATTCTCATGCTCGAACCACGTCGATTAGCCACCAGCACCATAGCATCACGTATGGCATTTCTATTGGGCGAAGCCGTTGGTAAAACCGTTGGCTATCAAATCCGTTTTGAAAATAGAACAAGCTCTGCAACACGGATAAAAGTCCTTACCGAAGGCATCTTGGCGCGCATGCTCTTAAGCGACAATGCACTCGAGGGCGTTGGTATGGTCATCTTCGACGAATTTCACGAACGCAGTCTCTTTGCCGACGAAGCATTGGCCTTATGTCGCGAAGCACAGTCAGTTCTTCGTCCCGATTTGCGCATAGTCGTCATGTCGGCAACACTCGATATGCCAAAGCTCACCGAATTACTCAAAGCTCCCGTAGCACAGAGCATGGGACGACAATATCCAGTCGAAATTCTCTATTCCGATCTGCAGTCAGAAGATATGCAATTCTTACCCGAAATGGTTTGTAAAACAATTCTCAAAGCTGTTACTGAAAAAGAGGGCGATACGCTGGTTTTTCTTCCCGGAGAATCGGAAATCAGAAAGACCGAAGAACTATTGAAGAAGCGACTTCCACATTTTGTGATAAATCCTTTGTATGGAAAACTACCGCATGCAAAGCAAAATCAAGCAATCATTCCCAATAAAGAAGGAAAACGTAAAATTGTTTTAGCTACTTCCATTGCCGAAACAAGTCTGACGATAGAAAATATTAAAATAGTGGTCGATACTGGCTACGGTCGCACCTCGCGCTTTGATCCCAATTCTGGATTATCCCGATTGGAGACCATTCGCATATCAAAGGATTCTGCCGATCAACGAGCAGGAAGGGCTGGTCGTTTAACACCCGGAACCTGTTATCGCATGTGGTCGAGAGCCACTCACGATCGTTTGCAAGATCATCGCATTCCCGAAATACAAGAAGCCGATCTTGCACCCATGTTACTCGATTTAGCAGAGTGGGGAGCTGTTGATGTTGGACAACTCACCTGGCTTACACCACCTCCCAAAGGCGCATTACTCCAAGCTTTCGATACCCTGCAACAACTCGATGCCCTCGATAATGGACGAATCACTGAGCAAGGAAAGCTGATAAATAAATTACCTTGCCATCCTCGCATTGCTCATTTATTGCTCATGGCAAAAGAACAAGGCACCTTAGGACTAGCAACCGATCTTGCAGCCATATTAGAAGAAAAAGATCCACTTCCCAAAGAAGCTGGAGTCGACATCAACCTCCGTATCGAAGCATTACGCCGACAACGTTCACGCAACGATGTGCAACGCACTATGGCACGCATTGAGAAAATAGCATCATCCTATAGGAAAATGTTCAACATAGAGGCTGATAACGAACCCTATGATTCTTCCGAAACAGGCTTATTACTTGTATCGGCGTATCCCGAACGAATTGCCTGTGCACGTCCGGGAAATAATGCTCAATATCAACTCTCGAATGGAAGTTACGCAATGTTCAGTCATAACGATGACTTGTCTGTAGAACCGTGGTTGGTCGTTGCCAATATGGATGCCCGCGACGGATTGGGAAAGATATTTCTAGCATCATCATTAAATCCCAAAGATTTGGCTCCCCTTGTTAAGGAACAAGAAGTTGTTATCTGGGATACTCGCAAAGGTGGTCTTATTGCAACCAGAGATAAAAGGATAGGGGGCATTGTGTTACAATCCAAACCACTTCCAGCACCCGATGAACAATATCGTGTAAAAGCAATTTCCGACGCCATTCAGAAAGAAGGAAAAGCCTTGCTCAATTTCGACGAAAATGTATGTCAGTGGCAAAATAGGATACAGAGCCTTCGCAAGTGGCGTCCACAGGATGAATGGCCCGATGTTAGCACCATCACACTTTTACTCACCAATAAAGAATGGTTAAGTCCGTACTTAAAAACCGTTAAAACAAACGACGATCTTCAAAAGATAGATCTGATGAAAATACTTCCCCAAATTCTTGATTGGGAAAAGCAAAAGACCTTAGATACCTTGGCACCTCAAACAATTGCAGTGCCCAGCGGTTCGCACATTAAAATACAATACCTTGCCAATGGCGAACAACCAATACTTGCCGTTCGTTTGCAGGAACTCTTTGGCTTGGCTCATACACCAACGATTAACGAAGGAAAGACTTCGCTGATAATGCATCTTTTATCGCCAGGATTTAAGCTTGTTCAAATCACATCAGACTTGCACAGCTTTTGGAATAACGCTTATTTTGATGTTAAAAAGGAATTAAAGATAAGATATCCCAAACACTCTTGGCCCGACGATACTTGGACTTCAACACCCGTTAAAGGAGCACTGAAGAAGAGTAGGATAACCTAATTTCTCATCAAAGGAGGAACTGATAAATATAAAAACCGCATAAAGTTGTGATAAATAGCGTTCCTTTCGGTTATTATATGTAAATTCATAGATCAAATATCTGTTGTAAATGCAGAAAAGGAATAAATAATGAAAGTAGTAGAATAAAATATAAATAGTATGGAAGACATCTCAAAAATCAACAATATCAATAACGTAATAAAATCGTATTTTGAACAAAATAGCGCTAAATCAATCGTATCTGCAAAGGATCTAATGACCGATTTTATTCGCGCTGGCATTTTTACAAAAGATGTAAAGCATGGTTTGCCAATTCGAGAACTATTAAGAGAATTGGACAAAACAAACAAACTTGATCTTATACCTTCAGCGTATGCTGAAAGAAAAGAAACAAACACAAACTGGTATTTTGTACCTTCGAAAGAACAAATTCCAGTGCCTGTTTTATCTAAAAAAGAAGAAGTAATCAAAGCTCATTTACAAAGTGACAAAACCTATATTCTCGATTTGTGTGATACCCTTTTAGGCAAAAAAGCAGTTCGACAAAAAAGGTTCGATTTTCTCCTCGGCGATTTCCATAAAGATGGCGTTACAAGAACAAAATTATCTGTTGGAGCCTATTATAAAAGTTATAATTTGGTAGTAGAACAAAGCGATGCTAAACTTGATGTTGTTGCGAAAACAAAGAAAAAAACCGTAAGCGGTGTGGATCAAAACGAACAACGTAAAATATATAACAAACGTCGAGCATCTGTCCTAAAGCGAAATGGAATAAAACTCATTACATTTTCAACCTCCGATTTTCAATGTGATCCAAGTAATAAGATAATTCGTAATCAAGAGTCTGATTTAGAAATTGTAAAAGCGAAATTAAAAGACTTTGTGAAATAATTGAAGGGTATTTCGGATACTAAATCCGTTTAATGAATAAAACAAAAACCCCTGTATATCAATAGATTTACAGGGGTTTTGTCTTAAAAAGTGATCTGGGCGCAATTCGAACCGAACCTATAAATATCTAATTATCAAGTTTTTATTTTTTCAAATTGCTCCGTGGGGTGCGATTTGGGGTGCTTTTTTTTCGTTAAAATCTTCGTTTTTATACCAAATTACTTCAAAGTAATTTAACAAACCTTCAGGTAGTAATAACTTTACTAATTCTATTTGTGTGTCTTGTAACATATATTCCTTTTTATAGAATACAAAGTTATTATTTTACCTTTTACTCCCCAACTTTTCAACTTGACCCGTAACATTTGTTTCACTCCGTTTTTTTTCTTCACATTTGTTTTGTGATAAGTATTTCGAACTTTAAATATTTAAATTAACAAACATACTGTAGAATCTCTTTTATGTTATTTTAAATGACTTATTAAGTAAATTAAATCATTAACTTTGTGACATTAAATAAAGAAATTAATGGATTTTGTAACAAAAATAAATACTCTTCTTAAACCAAAAACCTCTGAAAAAGAGGTGGTTCTTGACTTATTTGCTGGTTGTGGAGGATTGTCTTTAGGTTTTGAAGCAGCTGGATACAAAACTATTGGCTTTGAAATGGATAAAATGGCAGCAACCACATACTTTAATAATATTGGCAGTGATTGTCATGCTATTAAACTTGATCTAAATTTTGATTATCCTCATGCTGAAATTATAATTGGAGGTCCACCATGTCAACCGTTTAGTGTTGGTGGGTCTCAAAAAGGAATTGAAGATTCAAGAGATGGATTTCCTATATTTATTGATGCCGTAAAAAAACTCCGTCCGAAAGTTTTTATGTTTGAGAATGTACGAGGTCTTTTATATTCGAACAAATGGTATTTTGAGATAATTATTGATGAATTACACAAGTTGGGGTATATTATTGATTATAAACTTCTAAATGCTGTAAATTATGGAGTACCTCAAAATAGAGAAAGATTATTTGTAATAGGACATAGAGCAAAATTTACTTTCCCAAAACCAATTCATACAAAAGTTACAGTAGGTGAAGCTATTGGTGATATTATGAATACAACACCGCCTGAAAGTAAGTTTTTGACTGAATCTATGGATACATATATTGCTAACTATGAAAAAGCATCTTCGTGTATTAATCCGCGAGATTTATATGCCGACAGACCTGCGCGTACATTGACATGTAGGAATCTTGCTGGTGCAACAGGGGATATGCATCGTGTAAAATTAAGTGATGGTCGAAGAAGACGAATTATACATAGAGAAGCAGCAAGATTACAAAGTTTTCCCGATTGGTTTAAGTTTGTTGGAAATGAGACACAACAATTTAATCAAATTGGAAATGCCGTCCCCCCCCTCTTAGCATATCAAATGGCATTAGCATTGAAAGATTGCTATAAAAAAAATGAGATGTTTTCAATTAACGAAATTATTGAAGGTAAAATGATTGCAAATAAAGTTTTCACTCTGTTTTAATATGAAAAATTATATACCTAAAAGCAAAAAATCAGACCACATAAAAATATTAATCAATGAAGCAGTTGATATATTAGAAAGTGTTGGAATTCCTATTGAAACAAAATCAGAAAGAGGACTAGAGCGAATGGCAGTTTGCTTTTTGGCTGTTGCTGGAGTCACCAATAAATGGAAAAATGCATCTTCTCAAACACCTCTCAAAACAAGGGATATAATTAATTTTGTAAATACTAATTTCGAAGAAAAGATTTCGTCAGGTTCCTATGATGATATTAGAAGAAAAGATTTAAAATTACTCGTCATTGCTGATATTGTCGTTAACAGTGGTGAAAATCTGAGTTCTGCCACAAATGACCCAACGCGAGGTTATTCAATACATCCTGATTTTAAAAACTTAATAATAAATTATCATTCCAAAAATTGGAACGAGGAATTGATAGAGTTCAATAAAAATAGAATTTCTCTTTCCGAACGATTATCACGTAAACGCGAACTCGATAAAATACCTGTAAAACTGCCAAATGGTAAATCGTTTGAATTATCATTAGGAGAACATAACGTATTGCAAAAACTAATAATTGAACAATTTTTACCTCGTTTCGGTAGTGATTGTGAAGTATTTTATATAGGTGATACTTCCAATAAAATGCTCCATATTGAAAAAGATGAATTAACTCAAATAGGGTTCTTTGAACTTTCTCATGACGAATTGCCAGATATTATTGCATTTAGTAGAAAGAATAATTGGTTGTATTTAATTGAAGCTGTTCATAGTTCAGGTCCAATGAGCGAAATACGAGTTCTCCAATTAAAAAAGCTTTTAATAAATTGTAAAGTTGAACTTATTTTTGTAACTGCATTTCTAACCAAAGGTGTCTTTAGAAAATGGGCAACAGATATTGCATGGGAAACAGAGGCTTGGATTGCTGATAATCCCGATCATTTAATTCATTTTAATGGTCATAAATTTCTTGGAGCATACAAATAGTCAAATCGCATTTCTCTCGATTTTAAAATAGCTACATACTCTAGATATAGTGCGATTAGCATTTCTTTGATACAAGGGTTCACTAAGTCACAACTTTAATATTCACATTCCTTCATCTAAGATACGTGCCACCATTCAGAAGATGACTCCCCATATAAAACAATCACGTCACACCTATCCGAAGATTGCACCCCGATAACATTAATCGTCTGCCACCTATCAGAAGATTGCTCCCCGATAACATAATATGTCTGCCACCTTTCGGAAGATGAGTTCCCGATAGGTTAATACGAGTGCCACCTTAATCAAGAGGTGTTCCCGTCTTGATAAGAGCAATGCCCGAGCAAATAAGACGCTATTCCGCCCACGCCAACCCTTCGCAGTCAGGCACATTTACTACCCACACAAGGCTACACTGCAATCCAAGGGTAGTAAAAGAGCCAGCCTACCCAAACCGCACCCATTACAACTTGATAACCCCTTGCTTCGTTCGATAAAATGATTATATTTGATAAATAATTCACATGAAGATTAAATAAAGTACAGGCGGTAATCGAGTAGCCCGCCCCACTAGCAAAATCTAGCAGGGAGAGGCTCTCACACCACCGTACGTACGGGTCTCGTATACGGCGGTTCAATAGGTCAATGGGAAAGATTCGAGTAATAATCGAGCATAG
>Ga0302292_1000054_pt1 | contig 80894 bp, 67 predicted proteins | sample III_Fen_N2_1_FD_194553 | JGI IMG/M metagenome (GOLD analysis project Ga0302292, IMG submission 194553) | Peat permafrost microbial communities from Stordalen Mire near Abisko, Sweden - III_Fen_N2_1 | ecosystem: Environmental > Terrestrial > Soil > Wetlands > Permafrost | place: Sweden: Abisko...
CGGTACATTAATTTTTATAGATTTGTATAATCACTTTTTAAACATGACAAAACGCTCAAAAAAAACAACAACTTCGATGTGGTCAATTTAGACCGGATAGAGATGGTCAGGTTGTCCGGAATTTACACCTTGCAGAATATTCCCTTTTGCAATATGTTTTGTATAAGTTGCTTCCTCAAAAGTTATGCCTACCATTCCCAAAGGAATTGTGTCTAGATTTTCAACTTTGCATCCCAAAATAGTTGTATAAGGTTTTGTATGGTCTTTTTCGTATTCTGTGTAAATGCAATACATTGAATTGTCTATTTTATTAGGAATATTTTCTGCAACTCTTTCTGTCATAAATTTATTCCATAGAGTTGGAATGTCTTGTCCTGATTGTCCATTTTCGTTGGTTGTTCTTACTGAAATACCAATTACATTAAATTTTTGTACTTTTTGATTACTCATTTTTTTGTTTTTTAATTGTTAAGCTACAAAAGTAAAATGGACTTGTGACAACCCTATGTCAAGGGTTCTGAAAATATTTTGCTTTGCAGATTTCAAAATATTCTTGAAGTGAAATTTTATGAGCCTCAAACTTATCGTTGAGTATTATCAAACTTTGAATTCTATCAAGCCTAAATGCTCTAAAATCTTTTCGCAATCTACAAAATGCTATAAGTAACCAATTTTCTTGTGTGCTATAAATTGCAAATGGTTCAATGATTCTTTCTGTCGTTTCGTTTGTTTCTATTGAATGATATTTGATTTGTGCGAGATTAAAATTTGTCAATGCTAATTGCAAAACGGCTAAATAATTACTAGTTATCTCATTATCTGTATTTTGTCTAAACACTATACGATTGGATAGTAAGTTCGCTTTATCTTTTGTATTGTTGCGTAAAACTGATTTTATTTTGTTGATTGCTTCTGTATATTCTTTAACAAAAGAAGCATCTTTATTTTTCAATATAAGTTGTTCGGCTGTAATTAATGCATTGGCTTCACTTTCAGTAAACATTACTGGTGGAATACGGTATCCATCCATAATAGAATAACCTTTACCTTCTTCCGTCAAAATAGGAATGCCTGCTTGTTCTAATGCTTTTATATCACGGTAAATTGTTCTGTTACTTACTGAAAATTTGATTGCCAATTCCGAAGCTGTCAAAAGTCGTTTTGTTTGCAACTGTGTCAAAATTGCTGTTAATCGTGAAAGTCGCTTTGTGTCATTGTCGTTCATATTTTCAGTCTTACTATTGAAGTTTGTACTGTTACTGGTGATATAATGTTCAATTCTTCGGCATTTTTCAAAATAAATTGCTTATATATTTATCGTCCTGCTTTTCCATGAATTTGAATTATATCGAGTCGTAAAAGCTCCATTTTATAATAAAAGCTATCAGATTTAGACAATTTATCTTGAATGATTTGTGGTTTATTTTCTAAATGATTCAGTAAAATATTCATACCATATTTTTTCTCGTCTACATTGGTTACAATTTCAATTTTACCCCAGAAAACGATTGTTTTATAATTATGTCCACACTCATCAAGCACATATCCACCATCCTCAATTACTGTAGCACAAACTTTTGGATTCTTTTTTATGAAGTCAAGTTTCAGTCCGCTTGTGGAACAGTGAAGATATAATGATTTTTTTTCATTATCGTAACCGTAACTCAGAGTTACAATATACGGTTCATTATCGACACACATCGAAAGCACAGTATACTTACCTCTTTTTAAAATCTCTGTAATTTCTAATTGCGAGGTTATCTCACGATTTGGTCGATTATGTAAATGATATTTCTGCATTTTAATGTTCAATTAACTCAATAAAAACACCGTTTGGGTCTTGAATCAGCACATATTGCTTATCACCAGTAGTCGTGGGTGTTTGTCCTAAAAGTTTTATATTATTTGATTTTATTCTTTTTAAAAATGGAGTTATTGAATTCACGTAAATAGTCAAATATTGAACTCCTATATCGTCTTGAATATATTTTGATTTTTTATGTTTTGGTTGTTTAGCAAAACTCATGATTTTTAATTCAGTAGCTTGAGGAACATTATCTAATTTTAAAACTGACACATGAAATGGAATTCCTCCAGATAGTCCGAATCTGATACTTGTAGGATTGTCAATGTCAAATTCACGAACATTAGTCATTCCAATAACATTTGTGTAAAAATCTAAAGTTAATTTTAAATCACTAGCAACGATTGCAACTTTTATAATATCACTTTCAAATTCACTTGTCTTATCTTGACTAAAAACAGGAACAATCCACGATAGACTTATCAAAAGTACGATTGATATCACTTTTAAAAAGCTGTTAGTTATCAGTCTATTATTCATTTGTATAGTTTTATAATTGTATGTGGCATAATAATTAAATTTCAGTCATAATACCTGAGTCTTATTTATTCAATCCTATTCTAAATCCCATGTTTTCTCCATATCCGTTGGTTTCACCCAAACCTCTCCGTGAAATAGCAATCCAATAAATTGGACAACAGTATCCGACATTTCTACATACACGCTTTTTGCCTTTTAATGGTCCGTCTGGATTATCTTGAGAGCTTATTTTATAATAGTTATCATCGAACCAATCCCAACACCATTCATACACATTACCACAAATATCATAAACACCAATTTCATTTGGAGCAAAACTTCCAACAGGTGATGTATAAACAAATCCATCTTCATATCCTTTCCACACATGCAAATCTTTGTCCAAAGCACTTTGACAGGTTTCATCTTTTATATTTGCAGCCTTTTTACCATTTATAAATGGCAAACTATCGTTCCCCCATGAAAATTGATATTCCTTATCACCGCTTCTAGCCATATATTCCCATTCTGCTTCAGTTAATAATCTATAACCTTTAGCTGATTTATCCCAAACGACAGAATCTCCAATGATTTTATAACAAGGAGTTAATTTATCCTTCTTGCTTTTCCAGTTACAAAAAGCAACAGCATCATTCCAACTTACAAAAGTAACAGGTTGGTTATCTTTAGGAACGTATCCAACATTTCGCCAATTCGCTGTCGAATCGAAATAATACTTTTGTTTTCTATTTTCTACCAACCAAATCATTCCACCTTTTTTCTTTTCGCAATCTGTAATATATCTAGTTTCAGAGATGAAATCTTTGAAATCGCCAACTGTAACTTGAAACTTACTTACAAAAAATGAATTGATGGTAACTTCATGAACTGGACGTTCATTATCTTTTCCTTTACCTGTCATATCACCCATTTTATATGATGCACCTTTAACGAAAATCATATTATTATTTTGAGCAATTATTGGTATAGAAATCACTAATAATATTAATAGAAAGAAGGTTTGTATTTTCATGTCAATTATCATTATGATTGTACTTTAACATTTGTTCTTTATCGTTTTACTATTTGTAAAATTGCCGAATCTCGTAAGTCTTTTATTTAGGATAACGCTTAAGCGAGACTGAAAACGCAGAATTAGCAAGTGTCCAGCAGTTTTTTATGACAGCATATTGGGTGCTGGCATTTATTTATTCATCAGTTTTGTTAATGTTAATAATAGTTTGCCAATATCATTATCGTTAATATGTAAATGAGGAGCAAATCGTATCGAGTTTCCTCTTTGGCTTATATAAATATTTTCTGCCTTTAATTCACTAACTAAATTATCTTTATAATGAGGTGGAATCAATGCTCCAAACATGTGTGGACAACGGAGTGAATCGTTTGGTAATAGAAATCCTAATTGTTCAAGATGAGATCCTATCTGTTTATTTATTAATGAAAGCGTTTCTGCAATTTGAGGAATACCCCAATCTTTAATTTGCTCAAATGCTGCAATTGCTCCAGGTAAAATATTCGATGTACATTTTTCTCCAACATCGAATCTGCGAGAACCAGCCATGTAATTATTGGAATACTTTACAAGTGCTGTAAAATCTTCGGCATTATCACGAGCTAACCACGTTTCTTCTAAAGGGCGAGCGTTTCGCCATTGTTCTGAAACGTAAAGCAAACTAAAACCATATGGACATAAAAGCCATTTGTAACCTGCAGAAACAAGAAAGTCGGGTTGAATTTCTTCAATTGAAAATGGCATTCCTCCGAGAGTTTGAGTTGCATCGACAACGAAAACACTTTCATATTCTCTACAAGCTTTTCCGACAGTAATTAAATCAACAAATGAACCGTTTGTCCAATGACAAGATGAAATTGCAACAACTTTTGTATTAATGTTGATTTTATCAATAATGGCTTGTGTCCAATTGCCATCTGTTGGATAAGGAACTGTCACAATAATAGCTCCTGTTTCATTTGCGACTCTTTTCCAAGGCAAAACATTGCTTGGAAACTCTTCTGCCATTATTAGAATTTGTTCGCCTTTTTTAATAAATGGTTCAATCGCTCTTGCAGCTGTACTCAAACCATAACTTGCAGCAGGAATTATAGCAAATCCGATTGAGTCACCACCGAACAAATCAGCTGATAATTGTCGGATAATTTCTGCGTTTTCAAAAAAGCTTTTCGGAGTTCTTTCCCAAGGATGACTTTTCTCTGTTACACCTGCCAGTAATCGAGTTCCCGATTCATTTAATTGCGGTGAATTATATGCACAATTAAAATATGCAATGTCATTGGGAATATCAAATAAGTGTCTTTGTGATTGAACTATCTTCATTTTTTTATTTTCGTTATCAAGCTTGTAATATCTCTCGTTTTTGTTTTTATGATGCAGCTATAAAGTCGTTGTAATCTATGAATTAATTAATCTTAGGGCATGTTATGTGGTAATTTTTATTTTATGCTTTCGATATAATTATCAAATTTAACAATTTCTATCTTACTCTTAGTTGGTGTCATTTCATCCCAAATCCAATTGTAATAATCAATCACCTGTTTAGCTGAAATGTTTTTTCTATCAGCAGTTGTATGTCCATCTGAAATAACTATAATTTTAAAGTTATTTGTTAAAGCAGATTTTACCGTAGAATCAACACAAAAATCGGTCGCACATCCAGTAATTATAATTTCTTCTATTCCTAGACGAATTAAATCGTTTTTAAGTGTTGTTTTATAAAATGAATCATTTGCAGTCTTTGAAATGAATAAGTCGTTTTTATCAATTTCTAATGAAGATAAAATTGCCCATTCTTCAGAGCTTGGAATACAAAAACCTTCTTTTGAGCCATCGTGTTGAATGAATATTACAATGTCTCCATTTTTCCTGAATTTATCAGAGAGTATATTTATTCGTTTAATTACGTTTTCAGAATCGAATCTTGGTGTTTTAGGTGTAAAAGAAACGTTCTGCATATCAATTATCAACAATGCTTTCATCTTATCATTTTTGGTTTTTAGACTGCACTTTACGTGTCTACGTTATGCATTTGAATTCTTTTTACATTCAATATAAAGCATTGGTATTGTCAGTTTTAATTCTCCTTTTTGCTTAGAATAATTATTTAAATTCTTTTCAAATCTATCAAAGAAATTTGATTTATCAGCTTGGTCAAACATATTTCTCCACGAATCAATGAACCCAACTATCGTGAAAGAATGATTTAAAAATGCTGAACCATTTAAAAATCTCATCGAGTAGTTTGATTTTATAGTTTTCGTAATACTAAACCCCGATTTTTCTATTAATTCAATCGTTGATTCTTCGGTTCCTCGATGATTTATATGGTCGTTTAGTTTTGAAGAGTATTTATCAAATTTCAATTCATTTAATGTATCGAAAAAGATTTGATAAAATTCCGAAAACGTTCCTGTTAGATTTGTTGTCAAACAGAAAGAACCTGACGATTTTAAAACTCTTTTACATTCTGATAACACGTTTAATGGATTCTCAAAATTATTTATCCCAAGGTTTGATGTTATTAAATCGATGTAATTATCTGGTAATGATATTTTTGAAGCATCTCCTTCAATTAAAATTACATTTTCAGTCTTTATTGTCTCAATCTTTGTTGATGCTCTCTTAAATGCTGCTTTCCATTGATCAATTCCATAAGACTGGCAATTGATTCCTAATCGTTGTGAAATTTCTATCAATGGAAAACCAGTTCCAAAACCAATATCTAAATAGTTTTCATATTCACCAATAGGAAAGTTATCAAGAAGGAGAAGACCAAAAGGTGATGACCATAAAGGTAATTCATCATATACATGTGTCACGTCATCTTGTTTCCAATCTAATTCTCTTATCAAATAGTTTTCCATGTGTGTTGTATTTTATTCTATTGTATAATATAATCATAAACACAATTGCAAATATTCTCTATAAAAGTAAGGTATTGACTTGTATTCATTTCCAAATGTATGATTTTTTATTGTTGTTTTTGAATACTAAAATAAAATTGACAGGTCGGAATTCGGAATTATAATAATGTCAAATCTGTATTTATTAAAAAACTTAATATTCAAACGATTAAATAAAATACCATTTTTTTTTAAAGGACTTGCTTAAACATGCTTATATAGTGATTGTACTATCAACATGTTGAATTATTGATACTTAAACCTGTAGTTTAAGCATTTAAGCAAAAAAGTCGTAATATAAGCTATGGTTGATTTGATTTTATTAATAGATAGAATAGGGGCTATTTTTAAACTAATAATCCTTGTTATATTCTAGCAACTTCGTCAGCATCAAATGATTCAAAATACACCTTAGTTATCTCATTTATATAATGATGAAGTCATGTACTTAAAGAATCTATTTATTAAATTATTTAATTGAATTCCATGTTTGATCCATAGCTTTCGATTTTAAATCATCTGAAACTTTAAGATATTTTCTAAGATCTTTATCTCTTTTAGGTGCACCCATTTCTTGAATAACTTTAATATTCATACCCATTGCCATACTATTTGTAATAAAAGTTTTACGAGCAGTATGAAATGTAATAGAATTATATTTTGATACTTTTTTTTCAGTCACTTTACTTCCAATTATATTTCTTTTAATTAGAATTTTATTAAACCCTTCATTCTTATTGTGCATTTTCGCAACCTCACGGCAACATTCTTTAATATAATCATTCAATTTTTGTGTTGACATTTGTGGTAGTGGATTTTCTAATTCTGAATATTTGTCTAAAATAGCTTGAGCAAAATCATTTATTGGGTTTTTAACTAATTCACTAGTTTTCTTTTGAACTTTACAATAATATCCAGGAATAATATGTTCTCTTTTTAATGATATAACATCACTATATCTCAGACCGGTAAAACATGAAAAACAAAATAAATCACGTGTTTTATTTAATCGATCGTGTGAAAATTTAAAACTATTCAAATCAAACAATTCATCTAAAGTTAAGTAAATAACTTCCTTTTCTGGTTCTTGATCATTAAATTCATTGTATAATTTACCTGAATAATAATCTCTTTTTTCTGCCCACTTTAAAAAAGTTTTAAGTACTCTTTGAACTTTTGCAAAATAGCTAGTTTGCTTTACGATTATATCATAATGATATGTTTTTAAAGAATCAAAAAAGGCAAGATTTAATGAATCCCAAGTTATTTTATATCCGGTTTTTTCTTCAAATGTTTTAAAATAATTTAATGTAGTTGTGTATCCCATAATTGTTCTATGAGCTTTGTCAGATTTATTTGAATTAATAAAATCTTCAAAAACGGCATAAAAATTTGCAGATTTATGTAAATCATTTTCATTTGAGATACATAATAGGTTTTTAATCTCATCTTCTGTTGGATTATGTTTTTCTAATAAATTTTTATTAATAAATTCATTAAAACGTCTATCTATTTCGTCTAACAAAATATTTGTACTTATATTCTCATCTCTTTCCAATTCTGATAAGTATGCAGGCAAACTCAGTCGTTGTTTTTTCTTATTCCATTCTTTTTCTCTAACCTTTCCTAGATACTTTCTTATATTCTTATATTCTAATGAAATTTGAGCAATTAATGAACGTTTCCCTTTTTTATCAGGTTTTTCAGATTTTAAATAAAAGATAATTTGTGCCATATTCTTCGTTATTATACAATTACAAAGATATAAATTAGGGTGCAAATAGGGTGCAAATAAATGATAAAATATGATATAATTAAGTAAAAATATTTTTATTGAGAAACGTAAATAGCTGTAAAATAGATTATTTAGTAAAATATTGTAAAATATAAAACAATAGGTTCGATTCCGGTTCCGGGTACCCAAAGTCTTTCACTCAAAAGGTGAGAGACTTTTTTTTTGAAAAAAAACAAATAAAATATTTTATTCCTTACTTTTTTGTAACTTACATAAAAATAAGTATTATGGATAAAGCTGCATACGAGAAACAATTAGTTAGTCTCGCTCAAGCATTTAAGTATGAAGAATTGCTTAAATTGGCAAGTCAATTAGTCGAAGATTATCCCGATTGGCATATCGCATGGCATTATTTGGCCGTTGCACATGGTTTAAAAGGTAATCATGAGGGTGCTATTGAGAACTTTATAATATCTCTAAAACATAAACCAACATCAACAAAAGCTCTTTATGGGTTAAGTGTTAGTTTACATGCTCTTAAAGAATATGACAAAGCAATTGCTTGCCTATTAAAATATAGAACCATAAATAAACCGGGATTTAAAGATAGTTTCTGTTTAGGAATTAATTATGCGGAATTAGGTGATCATACTGAAGCTATAAAATATTTTACTGAAGCATTAGGCTACGATGATAAAAATGAAGGATTATTATTTTGTTTAGCCGATTCTCATCGAATTCTTGGTCAATTTAATGAAGCCGTTACATTTTTTGAAATGTCATTAGGTTTAAATCCAAATAATGTAAATGTTTTACATAATACAGCAGTTGCATATACTGGATTACAAAATAATTCCAAAGCAATTTCTTTCTATAAAAAAGCGATTGAATGCGATTCGGAATTTGTACGTTCGCTCAGAAATCTAGCAGAAATGTATTTGGAAAGTGGAGATTCGTCTTCAGCCAAACCGCTTATTTCAAAATTACAAACGTTAGCTCCCGAGGCTGAATATGTAAAGAAAATGGTTGAAATAATTAGTTAATCAGAGGTTCCAAAAATAACTGCAGTACAATTACACGGAGGTTTTCCACATTGTGAGCATTCGTATTGATTGAGTATACTATCATTTTTCCAAAAATCTGGAATTGAACATAATGCTCGTAATCCAAAATGATTGAGCATTTTTTCTGAATTTATCTTTTCGTTTATTTTCCAAGCAGTACCATAAAGGAGAGTAGTACCTTTCTTTTTAAGTTCGTCTACACAATCATTACAGAGCAACGATCCAATACCTTGACCTTGAATGTCTGAATTTACTGCTATTGTTTTTATACAACCAAATACATTATTCGAATTCGAAAATTCGATAGGTAATTTGTTTAAATGATTTTTAAATTTGGATATAAATTGCTTGTAATTAATTATATAACCTATCATAAATCCTACAATTTTAGTATCATCATTTAAAGCTATTTTGCAAACAGTAGAATCTTTGCTATGTATATAATTTATTATTTGATCGTAAGTAATAAAATCAATTCCCAATTCACGATTTATAAGTTCAATAATTTCTGGTATATGATTTTGAGTAGGTATTTTTATTGTTACTTTCATTTGACTATGGATAATTATTGTTTTATAAAATCATTCGTAACGTTCAATTTTCTGATTCTACTAATATAATTGTATATTTGTATTGTTAGGGATTTATTCACTTCAAGTGGTTTTAATCATATAAATTTTAATACATTAAATTTTAAAAAATGTTACATATTAGAAATATTAAAATGAGAACGAAAGTTACATTGATAGTCTTTCTTGCTAGCATTGTTGCATTTGTACTTGCTGAATCAATTACGTTTAAATCTGAATTTAAAAGGTATGAAAGTGAAATTACAAAACTAACAGTTAGTTCAGCTCATTTAATTAGTGATTATTGCGGACTTTTATTGCTTCAAAAAACACCTGAAAATTTAATGATAGGTATTAAAGATTTTGCACGTTTCCCATATGTTTATGATGCGATAGCAATTAATGAAAAAAGTGAAGTTCTTGCCGAATATCATAAATGTAAAGATACGATTACATATACTGTTTTAAATTGTGGTAATCGAATCAGTTTCTATCGAAATGGATTTGTTCATGTTACGGTACCTATAACTTTTAATAAACTACATTTTGGAAAATTATATGTAAGAAGTTTTGTAAATAAAGATCCTTTAATTCAAGACATCTTAAAATGGACAATAATTATTATAATAATACAAATCCTTTTCGCTTTTTTAGTTATTAATTTATTCCATCGATCCATCTCAAATCCATTAACACATTTAATAGATGTTACAAGAAAGATTATATCTGATAAAAATTATAGTAGAAGAATAGAAAAAAAAAGTTTTGATGAAATTGGCGAATTGTATGACGAATTTAATAATCTACTTGAAACAATTGATGTTCACGGTCAAAAACGATCAGATGCTGAAAATGAATTAATTGTAATTAATGAACGATACAAAGCACTCGTCAATAATATTCCAGGAGTTGTTTTTCAAATTGTTCATGATGGAAATTGGAAAGTTGAATTATTGGGTGAAGGAGTTAAAGAATTAACAGATGGGTTGCCCGTAGAATATTTCTTAGGGAAGGATGAAAATACTATTTCAAAAATACTTTCCCCGGAATCGCAAAAAATGCTTTTTGAACGAATAACATCAAGTGTTGGAGTTAATAGAGAATTTGAAAGTATATATACCGTAGAAACATTAAAAGGTCGTCAAAAGTGGATTTTTGTTCGAGGTCGATTTCTCTTTGATACTTTAACAAAAATTACCACTGTTGAAGGAATTTTATTCGATCAAACAGATAAAATATTAGCTCAGGAATTATTGAAAAATACAGAAAAACGATATCATGATTTATTTGAAAATCTAAATGATGCTGCATTTCTAATCGATATGGAGTCTGATTTAATTGTAGAAACAAATAAAGAAGGTGAAAAATTATTAGGATTAAGTCGATATGAAATTGTCGATAAATTACAAAAGAATTTATTGTGTAAACATTCCGATAATTTACCCTTTGAACATAGTGGAAATACTTCGATGTTTGATTTTTATGCTGAAATTATGAATGCAACAGATCAAAATATTCCAATCCATGTTCGAAGTTCTATTATAACAATTGGCGAAAAAGATCATTTACTTTGTTTAGTTCGTGATATATCTGATAGAGTAGAATATGAACATAAATTAAAAATTGCAAAAGAAAAAGCTGAAGAATCAGACAATTTAAAATCTATGTTTTTATCAAATATGAGTCATGAAATCCGAACACCATTGAATGGATTCATTGGATTTTCTAAACTTATTTTAAGCTCAAAAAGTCAAGAAGAAACGGAAAGTTATGTTTCAATTATCGATGGATGTGGTAAACAACTTTTACGAATAATTGATGATATTTTAGATGTTTCGAGAATTGAAACAGGGCAGATGGCATTTTATAATGACGAATTTAGTTTAAACACCTTGCTCGATGAAATTGACATAATTTTACGAGAACAATTAAAACAGGCTAATAAATCAAATATTATTTTAGTTATCGATAAAGGTTTGTTTGATCAAAATGATACAATATTTTCAGATAAACATAGACTCTTTCAAGTTATAGTAAACATTGCGAGTAATGCCGTAAAATTTACTGAACAAGGTCAAATTAGTATATCGTATAAACCTCAAAAAGGCGGTCGATTGGAATTTAAAATTACAGATACAGGAATTGGAATTGATAATGAAAAATCAAATCAAATCTTTAATAGATTTACACAAGCCGATAGTTCTATTGCCATAAAATATGGTGGATCAGGTTTAGGTTTATCGATTGCCAAAGGTATTGTTGAATTAATGGGTGGTGAAATATGGCATGAATCAATTCAAGGACAAGGATCAGTATTCTATTTCACGATAAAGCATAATAAAAAATAACAGAACATCGTTACACTGCTGAATTATTTAAAATAAATACAGCTTAAAATTAACTATATAATCATTTGGTTATAAAATTTTATACTTTTGTAGCCAAGATAGAAATGGGGCATTAGCTACATCAAAAAATAATCAAAATATTTGATGACAAATAAACAAAAACATAAAAGAAGACGTCGACACAAATTCAGATTTAACCCTGAAACACTCAGTTTTGAAAAAATACAAGTATCTTTTAGAGAATATGTTTTAAAGTTTTTTGCATATTTATCTTCAGGTTTGGTTGTTGGGTTAATATTGGTAGGTGCATATATAGAGTTTTTTCCATCACCAAGAGAAAGAGCTTTACGCGAAGAAAACAGAGAACTTCGTCTACATTATGAACTATTATCAGGAAAAGTAAATCAAATTAACACTGTTGTAAATGATTTGCAAGATCGAGATAACAATATTTATCGAATGGTTTTTGAGGCTGAACCTATTCCAAATTCAGTACGACGAGCTGGTTTTGGGGGTGTTAATCGATATGAAGAATTAGAAGAAAAGCCAAATTTAGATATCGTTTTGCAAACAACAAAACAGATCGACAAAATGCAAAAGCAGATTTATGTTCAATCGAAATCATTCGACGAAATTATAAACCTTGCTAAAAATAAAGAAGTCATGTTGCGCTCAATTCCAGCAATTAAACCAGTAGCTGAAAATGGACGTGTAATGTATGTTTCGGGTTTTGGATACAGAATACATCCAATTTATAAAACAAAAAAAATGCACTGTGGATGCGACTGGTCTGCACCGCAAGGAACAAAAATTTATGCAACTGGCGACGGTGTTGTGACGTATGCTAATTTCGATAGAGGTTATGGAAAGCACGTAATCATTAATCATGGTTTTGGATTCCAAACTTTATATGGTCACATGAGTGTAATAAAAGCAAATCTTGGACAAAAAGTTAAACGTGGCGATTTAATTGGCTTAACGGGAAATACAGGTTTATCAACAGGTCCTCATATTCACTACGAAGTTCATAAAGGTGGAAAACCAATTGATCCGATAAATTATTATTTGAATGACTTATCTCCAACGCAATATTTTGAAATGATAAGTATTTCATCAAAACCAAATCAAAGTTTCGACTAAGTTGACTTTAAATAAATAAAATAGGCGTGGAATATTTCACGCCTATTTTATTTGAAATAATAAGAGATGAAAATGAAATCCATTTTTGTAATCCTACTTTTTCCTTTGGCACTTTTTAGCCAATCACATTACAATTTAAAAATCGAAGGAATTGACACGGTTTCTGAAAATATTGTAAGGAAAATGAGATATCCTTCCGAATTTAATGATTCATTATCTGTTATTCTTGTGCTTAAAAATATAGTTGAAAATATTAGAAATGAAGGATTTATGTCTGCAACTTTTGATGATATACATAAAGATTCATCTAGTTTTTTAACAACTTTTTCACTTGGTCAAAAATTTAATTCTGGAAAAATTCGATTAGAATCAATTCCCGAAACCGCATTAGCATTTGCTGGGCTAAAAAACAAAAAAGGTGGAGTTGATATAATCGAATTTCTAAAAAAACGTGATTTAATAATTACCTTTTTCGAAAATAATGGTTATCCATTTGCTTCAATAAATCTTGACAGTATTATACAGCTAGAAAATGGAATTAATGCAATTGCAAAGGTAGCTACGAATAATTTATTTACCGTTTCGTCATTTATACCAACAGGTTATACTAAAATCAATATTGAGTATTTATTATCTCATACCAATATAAAATTAGGAAAATCATACGATGAAAGTATAATAAAATCAATTCCAGAAGCAATTAATGAACTTTCATTTGTTGAAATTGTAGGTAAACCTACATTATATTTTAAAGAGAATAATACGGTTCAAATAGTTTGTGAACTAAGGAAAAAATCGGCAAACCAGTTTGATGGTTTAATAGGTTTTGCTCCTGATCCACAAAATAGTTTCAAACTTCTTATTACAGGAAAAGTATCAGTAAACCTTAATAACATACTCAATTACGGAGAGTTAATAAATCTTGATTGGCAAAAGATGGATGCAACATCACAAAAATTGACAGCTGGATATGATGTTAAGTATTTATTGAAAAGTCGATTTGGAAGTGTATCTAATATAAGTATCTTGAAACAAGATTCGACATACTTAAATACCGATATTATGACTACAATTCCATATTATTTTACGTATAATAAACTTATTAAAATCTACTTTGAAAAAAAATCATCAACCTTGTTAGATCAATCTTATATAAAAGATGCAACAACATTACCTGATTTTGCTGATATCAGTAAAACGAGTTTTGGAGCAGGAGTAAAACTTTGGAAATTAGATTATGCTTTTAATCCTCAAAAAGGCTATTTGTTAGATGTTACAGCTGGTTCAGGAACAAAGACAATTGACAAAAATCCAGTTGCAAATCAAGATATTTATAAAAATGTAAACCTTAAAACAAAACATATCGAAATGAAAGGTATGGTTTCTGTTTTTATTCCTATGACAAAAAGAACTGCATTGATGATAGAGGATAAATCGGCACTTATGCAAAGTTCTTCATTGTTTATAAATGAATTGTATAAAATAGGTGGAGCTAAATCATTACGTGGATTTGATGAGAATTCAATTCCTTGTTCAAGATATTCAATTTTGAATATAGAATATCGATTCATCTTTCAAAAAAGTTCAAATTTATTCATCTTTTTCAATGGAGCCTATTATGAAAATAAAGTATCAATAACCATTCACGATACACCATACGGTTTTGGATTGGGATTGAATATTAGAAATAAATCTAATATCTTTAGCATTAGTTATGCATATGGAAGTCAATTTGGGAATCCAATAGCATTTAACGCAGCAAAGATTCATTTTGGATATGTAACCGTTTTTTAAAAGATGAAAGCAGTAATACAGCGTGTAAGCAAAGCATCCGTAACGATTGATGGAATAAAAAAATCGGAAATAGCAAAAGGCTTATTGATTTTATTGGGTATTGAAGATTCCGATACACAAGAAGATATTGATTGGCTAAGTTCAAAAATAGCACGCATCAGAATCTTTAATGATACTGATGGTGTAATGAATCTTTCGGTTACTGATGTTGATGGTGAATTGTTGGTTGTTAGCCAATTTACATTACATGCAAGTACTAAAAAAGGGAATAGACCATCTTATAGTAAAGCTTCAAAATCAAATATTGCAATACCTCTATATGAGAAATTTGTAAATAAACTTTCTATCGAAACTGGTAAAATAATTCATACAGGAGAATTTGGAGCTGATATGAAAGTAGAATTACTCAATGATGGTCCTGTTACAATACTTTTTGATACTAAAAATAAAGAATAAAATGGCTGACTTAACGATAAAACAAGCACAACAAGATGTTGACACATGGATAAAAACTATAGGTGTTCGATATTTTAACGAATTGACAAATATGACAATTTTAACCGAAGAAGTAGGGGAATTGGCTCGTATAATGGCAAGAACATATGGAGAACAATCATTTAAAGAAAATGAAAAACAAGCAAATTTAGCCGATGAAATGGCTGATGTGTTATGGGTTTTAATTTGTATTGCAAATCAAACTGGAGTTGACCTAGAACAAGCATTTATCCAAAATATAGAAAAGAAAACGACACGAGATCTCCATCGCCATAAAGCAAACGAAAAATTGTAATTTAAAGTCATTTTTAGCTATATTTGCTCTATTAAATTTCAATAAAATGTCAAAAGGAATTATTTTATTTTTGTTTGTTTTAGCTTCATTTGCTTCATTTTCACAAGTTGAAAATGATTCAATCCAGTATCATACATTTTTCAACAATCTTTGTTCTAAAAACAACAATGCTTCAATTATAATCTCTCAAGATACATTAATAAATCGTTTGATTGAGAAACATATATCTATAAATCAAGCAGATATTAATCTTTATGGATGGCGAATTCAAATCTATAATTCATCGGGAAAAGAAGCAAGAGATGAAGCAAATGAGGTTCGAAATAAATTTATGAATACCTACTTTGATGTTAAAGCATATTTAATATATCAACCACCTTTTTTTAAGATTAGAGTAGGTGATTATAGAAATAAACAAGAAGCTTTTGCATTATATAAAACACTTTTGACTGTCTATCCTTTATCATACTTGGTTCAAGAGAAGATAAATCTACCTACTATTCAATAGAATTAACTTTATTAATTTATTTGCTTTCAGTTATTTAAACGTCATTTTTAAATACTTTAAATAAATAAAATTAAAATTGTTGAAATACAAAAAACGTTGTACATTTGCGGTGTGGGTAAGTCTTATACGACCAGCTCCTAATGAACTCCCCCAGGTCAGGAATGAAGCAAGGGTAATTGGTTGTAGCGGTGCGATGTAAGTAGCTTACCCATTTTTATTTTAAATTCCCAACGAATCGTTAATTATGTTCGTCAAGATATATAACGAGAATCCTAATGAAAGGGAAATAGCCAAAATCGTAGAGATTCTAAAAAAAGGTGGAGTAATAATCTATCCTACTGATACTGTTTATGGCCTAGGTTGCGATATTTTTAATCCCAAAGCTGTTGAACGTTTAGCTCAAATAAAAGGTGTTCGACTCGATAAAGCAAATTTTTCATTCTGTTGTTATGATTTAAGTCATATTTCTGACTTTGCCAAACCAATCAATAACAGTACATATAAACTAATGAAACAATGTCTTCCAGGTCCTTTTACGTTTATTTTGGAAGCAAACAATAATGTTCCTAAACTTTTTAAAAGCAAAAAGAAAACAGTAGGAATTCGTGTGCCAAACAATAATATTTGTCGTGAATTAGTGAAAGAATTAGGTAATCCTATTGTAACGACGTCTATAAAAGACGATGATAAAATAAAGGAATATACAACAGATCCCGAAGATATTTATGAAAAATATGGGAACTTGGTTGATGCTGTAATCGATGGAGGTATGAGCATGAATGTTCCATCAACAATTGTAAGCTGCTTAGGAAACGATTTTGAAATTATACGTCAAGGTGCTGGAATTATAGATTTGTAGCTAATTTAATAACTATATAGAATTTGTTCCGTATAGATTTCAAATTGCTAAAATAAAATCTATGAATATGAAATTCAGATTATTATTCCTCTTTTTATCTTTTATTATAGTTAACGCTGTAATTGCCCAAAAAGGTATTCTTCCAAATAAGATTTATACATCATTAGAAGATGCTGAAAAAGCACCTGAAAATGTTACGATGCTTGATGTTCAAGGTCAAGCAATAACAGAATTGAATCCAGAAATAACATACGATAATTTAGTCTCAGCAGATTTAAGTACAAATGAAATGACCGCTTTCCCTGAGCAATTATTTTCATCTCCAAAACTAAAAACGCTAAATTTAGGGAACAATAAACTTGAGTTTTTGCCCAAAAATATCGATCATCTTCTGTTACTTGAACGATTAAGCATGGAAAATAATCAAATTGCAACCTTGCCCGATGAGTTAGGAAAGCTTAAAAAATTACAACAACTTTCCGTTTTTCAAAATCAATTAAGTGAATTACCAGAAACTTTCGATCAACTTATAAGCTTAAAACAACTTGACGTTGGAAGAAATACTCTAAAAACATTTCCTAAAAATTTCGAAAAATTAAATTTAATTGAAGAGTTGAATCTCACTGAAAATGAATTTGATAGCATACCTAAAAGTATTGGAGCGTTACAAAATTTAAAGATCATTGTTGCCGATAAAAATCAAATAGTATTTATACCTGATGAAATAGGGACTTTAAAACAATTGACCTCACTTTATATAGGCAGCAATAAATTATCGTCAATTCCAGTTGGTTTATGTGGAGCAATAAACCTACAAGAACTCAATTTGTCAAGTAACCGATTAACGAAATTACCCGTTGAAATAAAAAATCTAACAAATTTAACGTTACTTACTTTGAGTAAGAATCAATTGACGCCTTTCCCAATTGAATTGTGCAATCTCATAGCATTGAAACATTTAGAAATGAATTTTAATAAAATACTTACGTTGCCAACTCAAATTGGGAAATTGGTTGCATTAGAATATATTCAACTTGATGATAACCTTTTAACAACCTTGCCCAAGGAATTTACATTATTGAAAGCATTAAAATATGTTTATGTTTCTAATAATAAACTTACTGAATTTCCAATTGCATTAACGTATTTGACAGAATTAAAACAACTCTATTTAGAACAGAATCAAATTCGATATTTACCTGTTGAAATTAAATATATGCAACATTTACAATTGTTGCATTTAAATAAAAATAAAATCGAATTTATACCTCGAGAAATCGCTGCTTTAACAAGCCTTAGAACCCTATCTATTTCCAATAATCTTTTAACGATTTTTCCGCGAGAATTGGCAGCTTTACAAGGTTTAAAAATGTTAGATGTAGAATCGAACAAAATAATAGAATTTCCTTTGATAGTTACAAAACTTGCAGGTCTACGAATTTTGAATTTAAATCATAACCAAATTACAAAAATTCCACAAGACATTGCTCAACTACAAAATCTTGAAGAATTGTATATTGGATGGAATACAATTACTTCATTACCGAAAGAAATTGGGTTGTTAAAAAATCTTAAAATTTTATGGCTAGAAGGAAATTCTATAAGTGAGGAAGAACAAAATGCAATTAAAGCGTTACTTCCTGATGTACAGATTAAGTTCTAGCATTTAAGGCTATTAAATTATTTTAATTAAAGCAATATCTCATTATTTATTTTTGCAATTGTAGACTTGTTCCCGTATATTCCATAAGTTCAATTAAATTTCCATCAGCATCAGAAATCCACGCTTGACGAGCATTATCTTTACCTACTGAAATTATTGATATTTCCCAATTCTTTGCTTCAATCTGTTGCTTGAAATTTTCAAGACCTACAACTTCAAGACAAAAATGACGAAAATGAGTTCCATGTTGTAATGGATTATTTTCGCCACCCCATTCGGCATTTGCCAGTACTTTATCGAACAATTCGATGAAGGTTCCATTGCCACAATCAAAATAATATCCAAAGTCAATTCCTTCTTTGTTTTTTAGGGTAAATTTTATTTTAAGTCCTAAAACTTCTTGATAGAAATATTGCATTCCTTTTACATTGTCTGAGAAAAAACAATTATGTGCTAATTGACGAATCATAATTTTAAAATTTAATATATAACTACAAAAATAGCTATAAACATAGGAAGATAATGTAGGTTAATCGTGCAATTGATAACAGAAATTTATATATTTGAATAATGAGAAAAGGTTTTTGAAAATTTAAAGTAGAGTGGTTCATGAATGACGAATACATAAACTCAAATAATCGACTTACAAGTGTTTTACAAACTACTTTAGAAGGATTTTGGATAGTAAATTCACAAGCTCAAATTATTGAAGTTAACGATACCTATTTGAAAATGATTGGGTACAGTCGTGAGGAGTTTCAAAATAGTTCAATCTTTGATGTTGAAGCTATTGAAAATCCAGAGGAAACAAAAAAACATATTGAAAAAATTATATCTACAGGTTCCGATATCTTTGAAACGAAACATTGTAAAAAAGATGGAACTATAATTATCATTGAATTGAGTGTTACATATCTAGCTCAAAATGGTGGAGAATTTTTATGTTTTCTTCGTGATATAACTGCTCAAAAACGTACAGAATCACTTCTAAACGCTCGAATAAAATTATCGGAAATCTCACAAATTTCAGATTTAGACACACTTATTCGAAGTGCATTAGATATTGCAGAATCAATTACAGAAAGCAGTATTGGTTTTTTCCATTTTGTGAATGAGGATCAAGAAAGCCTAAAACTTCAAACATGGTCGACTAATACCTTGAAAAAGATGTGTACAGCAGAAGGTTCGGGACAACACTATCCAATAAGTCATGCCGGAGTCTGGGTCGAATGTATCCAAGCTCGATGTCCTATAATTCACAACGATTATGCAACAGTATCAAATAAGAAAGGATTGCCAGAAGGTCATGCACCAATTATACGTGAACTTACTGTGCCAATTATAAGAAATAACAAGATTGTTGCAATAATTGGATTAGGTAATAAAAAGACACTTTATGTACAAGAAGATATAGAGTCAGTTTCGATATTATCATCAATGGCAATAGATTTAGTTGAACGAAAAAAGGCTGAAGAAGAATTAATTAGATCGAATAAAGAACTTGAGCAAAGAGTACAAGAACGAACAGAAACACTGAACCAAACTAACGAAAAATTAAAACAAACGATTATACAATTAGAATCACTTGCAGAATTAAATCAAAAAATAATAACATCATCACCTTTAGGTAAATTAGTTTATAGCATAAATGATGGCAAATGCGTTGTTGTCAATGATTCAGCAATGCAAATGTTTGACATGACAAAAGATGAACTCTTATCTATAAATTTGTTCGAATTTGAAGTCTGGAAACAAAACGATTATGCTCAAATATTGCACGATTCTATTACAAATAAAACAGAATCTAAACTGCAAGTCAGCATTAAAATTAATAAAGAACTGAGATGGTTTGATTGTAATTTTTCTTTTTTCAAATGGGATAATGAAAATCATATTTTAATCTGTTTTGAAAATATTACAGATCGAAAATTAATTGAGAATATATTACTCGAAAACGAAGAAAAATTTAGAATCGCCTTTGAAAATGCTCCCATAGGTATGAGCTTGATTAATCCTAAAGGTGAATATATTGCTATCAATCCCATGTTATGTAAAATGTTTGGATACAGCGAAAAAGAACTTATGTCTGGTACCATTAATAAAATAACACATCCTGACGATATTGAACGAGGGAATGAATGGATACAAAAAAGAATTAAAGGCGATACTAGTGAAATTGAATTAGAAAAACGCTATATACACAAAGATGGTCATATTGTATGGGGCTTAGTTAGAGCTGAATGGATTAAAACAGAAGATGGTGAATCATTAATGTCAATTGGACATATATCAGATATTACTGAACGAAAAAAAATGTTGGATGATTTACAAGAAAATGAGGAGAAATTTCGATCATTATATGAAAGTATTACTGAAGGAGTTGCCTTACACGAAATCGTTTATGATAATAATGGTAAAGCCATTGATTATAGAATTTTAGATGTAAACCAAAGTTATAAAACCCATACAGGTCTGGAACCTAAATTAGCCAAAAATAAATTGGGTTCAGAATTATATGGATTAAAAGTACCACCATATTTAAAAGAATATGCAAATGTTGCAGAAACTCGTATTCCTACTCGATTTGAAACATATTTTCCTCCAATGGAAAAGTATTTTAATATATCAATTATTTCTCCTAAAAAAGGACAATTCGCAACCGTATTTGAAGATATTACAGATACAAAAAAACGAGAACAAGAAATATTACAAAAAAATGAAGAATTAACCCAATTTATATATACCGTATCACACGATTTAAAGAGTCCTTTGGTAACGATTAAGGCATTTACATCATATCTTCAAGAAGATATCGAAAAACAAGATAAAGAAGCCCAAAATACTGATATTGGATATATTAATAATGCAGCAGATAAAATGGGGCTTTTACTCGAAGAACTTTTAGAGTTATCGAGAGTAGGACGAAAAGAAAATATAAAAACAGAAGCAACACTTGCATTTATAACACAAGAAGCTCTTGATTTAGTAGCAGGTAGAATTAACGAAGGTAATGTGAATATCTCTGTAAATCAACCCAAAGTAAAACTATATGGTGATACAAGAAGATTAATTCAACTATATCAAAACCTCATTGATAATGCAGTGAAATATATGGGTGATCAATCAAAACCAACTATTGAAATCGGAGCAATTTCACCCAAAGAATCTAATGGTGATATCATTCTATATGTTAAAGATAATGGCATTGGAATAGATACTCGATATCATCATAAAATTTTTGGATTATTTGAAAAATTAGATGCTTCGAAAGAGGGTACAGGAATAGGTTTAGCATTAGTAAAACGAATTGTAGAAGTCCATAAAGGTAAAATTTGGTTTGTATCTGAAGGAATAGGGAAAGGAACTACATTTTATTTTACATTTGAGAAAACAAAATGGGAATAGAATCAGTATAAAGCAATACAAAAATGATGAAATGAACAAAAGAGGAGTTAAAAATGGCGAACCACTGACGATACTTTATGTCGAAGATGACCCTGCGCATGCTGAAATTGCAAAAAGAAATTTGCAAAAAAACAGGGTCATAAATAACCTTATTCATGTTGATGATGGCCAAAAAGCGTTAGATTATTTATTTCGTGAAGGAGAATTTAGTAATCCTGAAATAAGTATTCGACCTCACATTATTCTCTTAGATTTACGATTACCAAAAGTTGATGGATTGGAAGTAATTGAAAAAGTAAGGGCAAATCCCGATTTGAAAACGATTCCAATTGTTATACTCACAACATCGGGTGCTGATATTGATATAGAAAAAGCATATAAATTTAATGTTAATTCATATTTAGTTAAACCTCTTGATTTTGAAAAATTTGCTGAATTATTAGAAACATTTGGTTTCTATTGGTTAGCTTGGAATCAATACCCATAAATTTCTTAAGATGCTAAATGAAAATAATACAATAATTATTATAGAAGACGAACTTGCTCATGCTGAAGCTATAAAAAGAGCTCTAATACACGAAAAATATAATGTATTAGTAGCATTTAGCCTACAAGAATATCATGAGCTCATTACAACAGTAAATCCTGATTTAGTTTTTACTGACATAAATCTACCCGATGGTAAAGCATTTGAAATTTTAGAAAGTGATTTTGAAAAACAAAAATTTCCCATAGTTGTAATGACATCTTTTGGTGATGAAGTTATAGCAGTTCAGGCAATTAAATCAGGTGCTTTAGATTATATCGTAAAATCTGAATCTACTTTTAAAGAAATGCATCGAATTGCTGATAGAACAATTCGTGAATGGAATTCTACCCTCAAAGCTCATAAAGTTGAATTACAACTTCGTGAAAGTGAAGCTCGATATCGTGCTTTAGTTGAAAATGCTCCTGAAGCAATAATTGTTCTTGATGTTGACCAATTAAAGTATGTCGATTTTAACGAAAAAGCATGTCGATTATTTAAAATGACTCGCGATGAATTACTTCTTAAAAGTCCAATGGAATTAAGTCCTACGATGCAACCAGATGGAAGTTTTTCGGATGAAAATATTATAAATAAGATTAATAATGCTGCTAGAGGTGAGAAAATAAGTTTTGAATGGACACATATAAATTCAATAAAAGAAGAAATATCGTGCGAGATTTATCTTACTCTGCTACCATTTTCTAAAGGGACTTTTATTCGTGGAAGTATTATTGATATTTCAGAACGAAAAAAAGTTGAACAAGAGTTACTGAAAGCAAAAGAAAAGGCAGAAGAAAGTGATAGATTAAAATCTTCATTTTTGGCAAATGTTTCTCATGAAATTAGAACTCCAATGAATGGTATTCTAGGATTTGCTGAATTTTTAAAGAATCCAAATCTTTCAACTGAATCGCGCGATAATTATATCGAAATTATAAATTCTTGTTCGAAACAACTTTTAGGAATTATTACCGACATTATTGAAATTTCAAAAATTGAAACCAATCAAGTAAAGATTACCAAATCAAAAACAAACATTAATGCAATATTGCAAAATGTTTATTCGAATTTAAAAATAACGATCAACAAACAAAAAGACGTTATATTAAAACTGAACGAGTTACTTTCAGACGAAGATACTATTATAAATACTGATGAAACAAAACTGCAACAGGTAATTACTAATTTAGTGGATAATGCATTAAAATTTACCGATAAAGGTTCCGTGGTTTTTGGTTGTAAGGTTGTTGATAAAAACTACCTTGAATTCTATGTGAGAGACTCTGGAATAGGAATTGAACTTGAATCTCAAAAAGTTGTTTTTGAACGTTTTCGTAGAGTAGAATTACCTCAAACAGATGCTCGTGGTGGAACAGGTTTAGGTTTAGCAATTTGCAAATCGTATGTCGAAATTTTAGGTGGAAAAATAAATCTTGAATCGAAATTAGGAATTGGAACAACCGTAACATTTTCAATACCATTAGAACATGTTGAGATACCAAATCAAATACCAATAATTAAAAACGTCGAAAATACGATTCCTCATGATTTTGCAAATAAACTAATATTAGTGGCAGAAGATGATGATGTTAATTATTTATATTTACAAGAAATTTTGTCGCAAACTGCTGCTAACTTTATTCGTGCAAAAAACGGAAAACAAGCAGTAGAATTAATGTCTACAGTACCAAACATAAATATAGTGCTTATGGATATTAAAATGCCTTTAATGACTGGTTTAGAAGCAACAATTGAAATTAGAAAAATCAATAAAAATGTTCCGATAATTGCTCAAACGGCATATGCTTTTGAAGAAGAAAAACAACATGCACTACGATTGGGTTGTAATGATTATATTTCAAAACCTATTAAACGAACAATGCTAATCGCTTTAATCGAAAAATATATTTATAGTTAATTACTTTATTAGTTTTGGCATTGGAACAATTGTCGAAACCGTATCTGAGCCATAAGCAGAAAAATAACCTAAAGCATTGTTACTAAAATTACTAAGTGGATTTTCAGGTACTGAAAAAGAACCACCAGCTGAATTCAAAGTCGTTAATAATGAAATATAATAATCATAGGAAGCTTTATCTATAGACATCATTTCAACCCTAATTATTTCATTACCAATACATTTTACTGTTAAAGGCATATTTATCGTTGTGTTTGATTTGAAATATGAATCATCAAAGACTTGTTCTTCTGTATTTGGATCATCGGTTAATCTTACCCCATTTTTATACATTATTATCTTATAATAATTACTTCCAATAGGATCTTTAAAATAGACATTAACAGTAAATAAAGTTGTTGTGTCTTTTGTATTTCCACCAGACCTAGCCAGCAAACCTTCTGATTGCTTTATTATGACACTATCCATTTTAACAACGTTAGGCATTGAAGATGTTGCTTCATATGTTTTTCCTTCAGAGATTACACTCAATTTGTATGTTTTAAAGAGATATTTTTTCGATAATGGTACGGTATAAAAGCCATCATGAATGCTTTGTAAACGAACAGAAGTATCTCCAATTATTAGAATAATATCTGCATTTGTAACACCATGAATTGAATCGTTCCCAAAGTAAGTTGCACTTTTAGAAACGAATACATTGATTACTTGATCTAAAGATGAATATTTTGCTTCAATCACTGTTTGAGACTCGCTCGATTTTAATTTAATATTAATTGGTTTTTGACAAGATGCAAAAAGGAAAATTGTAACGAAAAGAATAATTAGATTTTTCATATTACTGTGTTTTTAAAATTCATACGTATAAGAAATTGCTGGAATAGGGATAGGAAATAGATAAAGTGCCATTGTTTTTTTCTTTCGAGGATCATTCTTATCTTGCTCAAATGTAATCATATACGGATTCTTCTTTGCATACGCATTATAGATCGAAACATTAATGATTGATTTATGCCCTTTGGGAGTTTCTTTGGTGTAGTTTAAGCCTAAATCGAGTCGATGATAATCGGGTAAACGATTTTCATTTCTCTTTGTATAAGATTCAATATATTTACCATCAACTGAATATATTCCAGTTGGCCAGGTAATCGCATCACCAGTATAATAAATCCAAGCACCAGATACCGAAAGTTTTTTATTTATTTGATACACAGCAACTACTTGAATATCGTGTGTTCGATCTTGTTTTGCATTAAACCAGGCTCCATTATCAATACCATCAAATTTCTTTTGCGTTTTTGAGAGTGTGTATCCAATCCAACCTGTTAAGTCTCCAGCTTTTTTACGTATTTGAAATTCTGCACCATATGATTGCCCAATTCCATACAATAAATCACGTTCAACATGCTCATTTAACATTATTTGGGTACCACTTTTATAATCAACTTGATTATCCATATGTTTATAATATACTTCAACTGATGATTCAAACATATTGTCTTTAATATTTCTAAAATAACCAATAGAACCTTGATTCGCATATTCTGGTTTAACGTTTTCGGAACTAGGAATCCAATAATCGAAAGGTGTACCTGTTGTTGAATTTTGTAATAAATGCATAAATTGTTCTGTTCGAGAATATGAAGCTTTTAAAGAACTTACTTCAGTTAGTTTATAGGTTCCCGAAATTCTTGGTTCAAATCCGAAATACGAACGAACTATTTGATGATCTTTATAAACAGTTGTATCTCCAATTTTACCATTTGTTAAATATGTATAAGAATTATATGGCCCAGCCAAAGTAAAATTCGAAATCCGTAATCCGTAATTCAATTTAAATCTATCAGATATTGTTTGATCGTTCGCAATATATAAGGCTGATTCAAGAGCATATTTCTCTTGAAGTTTAAAATTTGAAAATCCTACGATATCAGTATTCATTTCTCCAGGATTGAATTTGTGATAAATACTATTTACACCAAATGTTATTGTATTATTGGTATTCAAATAATATTGAAAATCTTCTTTTAAGCTATAATCACGAATACTGCTTGACATAGTAGCCATTGAAGTTCCCAAATTGAAACCAACATCATATTTGTATTTACTGAAAAGTACCGTACTATTTAAAAAAAGTTTGTCGTTAAATAAATGGTTCCATCTAATTGTTGCTGTTGTATTTCCCCAGTCAATTCCCATTACATTTTTAAGACTTAAGATATCTTTTCCAAAATAGCCCGATAAGAATAATCTATCCTTTTCGCCCAGTTTATAATTACATTTTACATTTAAATCATAAAAATAAAGTTTAGCACCTTTAAAAAGAGTATCGGTAGTAAAGGGCAGGAATAAAGCATCAAAATAGGTTCTCCGAGCAGAAACCATAAACGATCCTTTGTCTTTAACTATTGGGCCTTCAACTTCTAATTTTGCAGCGATAGTTCCAATAGAACCAACACCGTGATATTCCTTCATATTTCCTTCTTTCATCTTTATATCTAGAACAGATGAAAGACGTCCACCATAATCGGCTGGCATATTTCCTTTATAGAGTTTTACATCCTTAATTGCTTCAGTATTAAAAACAGAAAGAAAACCAAAAACATGCGATGCGTTATAAACAGGTGCTTCATCAAGAATAATTAAATTCTGATCTGTACTACCACCGCGAACATAAAAACCACTATTGCCTTCACCAGCTGGTTTAACTCCAGGTGTTAGTTGTAATGTTTTAATAATATCGCGTTCGCCAAACAAAACGGGGAGTGCCTTTACTTCTCGCATATCGAGTTTTGTGGTACTCATTTCAGTAGATGTTACGTTTTTATTAGCAGCCTCTACACTAACAACAACTTCTTGAATATCTGTTGTTGAAGCTGCTAATTCTATATTTAGAGTTTGATTTTTTGTAAGATTAATTTTCTCCTTTTGATTTACAAAACCAATATATGAATATGAAAGGGAGTAATTTCCTGGTACAACGGTTAATGAATAGAAACCATAAACATTTGTACTTACTCCAACATGCAATTCATCAATTGAAACCGTTGCACCAATTAATTCTTCTCCAGTTGATTTATCTTTAATATATCCACTTATTGTAACCTTTTGAGCATAAATGCTACTGCATAAAAAAAGGAGTAAGACAGTTTGTAAAATTCTTTTCATTTGGTTTTGTTTTAATTTCCAAGCAAATGTACTGTTTTCAAAAAATCATTCAACATTAAAAATCGGTGAATGACAGTTTATAATAGATAAAGGTAATTGAATAGTTTATATCAACCCAAATGACAACAAAAAATGAAAAAGTTGGAATAGTTTTTAATTTTTCGTTTTGTGTTTACAAATTACATAAACGGGATGATAGGTTAAAGAATAACCTTTATCTGTTGTGTAAAATTGATTATAGTCATTTGAAAATTGTATTAAATCATTTTTAGTCCAGTGTGTTGATTCAATTCCGTTTACTCCAGTACGCTTTATATGTTGTAAAATTTCCTTTGGAGTTGAAAAATATAAGGAGATTTGTTCTTCCATAATCCATAAAATTTCAAATTTTTCGGCCAAAATATCTCTTAAATCAGAAAGGGGAGAATAATTTAATGAATTTCCTTCGATAGAAGTAATCTCTTTCATATTATACATTCCGAAAGTAGTAAATGCAAAGATTCCATTTGTTGTAAGAATCGATTGCATCTTTTCAAAAAACGATGGCAAATTTTCAAACCATTGAACGGTAGATGCACTTATTATAAGATTGTTGTATGCCCTAAATTGAAGTTTTTCTGCATCACCCATTATGAATTCAACTTCGATATTACGGTGTGCTTGACAAAGTTTTGACAAATTTCCTTCGGTTTCGACTACCAAATCGTTAATGATGAATTTAGTTATTGAACATTGTTCCAATAATTTAGCAGTCAACAAACCGGTACCAGCGCCAATTTCCAATGTTTGCAAAAATTGAGTGCCACAATGATCAAGTAATTCATGGATTAATTTTGTACAAATGTGATCTTGAACAATTGCATATTGATTATAAGTATCTAAACTTTTTCGAAAGCTTTGTGCTATACGTTTTTTATTTAAAATGGATTGTATCATGAAAGTATTTTCTCCCAGGAATCGAGCATTAGAAAAGGATAATGAGGCATTTGCAATTCAGAAACTAATGCATTATTGTTCCAAAATCTCAATTGATTTTCTGTTGTAAAAATCAAATCGTCAGAACCGATAAAAACCTTATCCCAATTTACTAAAGTATCGTTATGTGTACAGATATTTTTCTGCAACATTTCTAATTCGACTTTCTGTTCTGAAAGAGTACGAATGGGTAGCTTATTAATGTTATTTGTAAATAATTTTCTGTCTTTAAACATTCGCATTTGGAATTTAGTGCGATTTGTTTCATTCCAAAAATCGATAGTTCCTTGAAAAGTATCTTCGGCTATTCCATTCAAACTGTCAATTGGTTGCACCGTTCCATTTATAGCTATTATTTTCGTTATTTTACTGTTATTTGAAAGCAAAAAGCAATTAGCAACCCATACGCCTAAAGACCATGCAACAACATATATATTTTCATATTTTAAAATTATAGAACTATCGAATGTCAAATCATGATATTCATTCAATATGATTATATCAAAATCATTTGATGGTAAATGGGATATAGCTCTATAATCCATTCCCCAACCATTGAAAAAGAGAATAAGCTTTTTATTCCCTTTTTTATTTAAAACGGTTACTTTCATCAACTATAAATGAATGTTTTTAGACAATTTGAAATTTCAGTAATTTTCGACAACGGAATATCTGCAGTTAGTGAAAATCGTAAACGTGCTGTTCCCAATGGTACCGTAGGATGACGAATTGGCAAGACATAAAAATTATTATCTCTCATATATTGAGAATATTTTACTGCCGTTTCGTTTTCACCTAAAATATATGGTATTATATGCGTTGTAGACTCTGAATCGAGTGTTTCGGCTAAGGCTTTTGAAACAGTAAAAAGATTTTGTCGCAAAGTAGAAAAATCGGACAATTGTTCGAAGATAAAACAGGTCCAAGCAACATTAATTGGAGGCAATGCAGTTGTAAAAATCATGCTTCTCGATGTGTTTATCAAATATTGTTTTATAACGTCATCGCACACAATGTAAGCACCATACGATGCCAAAGCTTTACCAAAGGTTCCAACAATAAAATCGATTTCGGCAATACAATTTTGTTCTTCGCTGAGGCCTAATCCTTTGTTGCCTCGAACGCCAATTGCATGTGCTTCGTCAACATATAAATAGGCGTTATATTTCTTCTTCAACGCAACCATTTTTTGCAAATCGCTACAATCGCCATCCATACTGTAAATACTTTCACAAACAATAAAAACTTGTTCGTATTTATCGCGATTTACGATTAAAATATCTTCCAATTGTTTGTAATCAAGATGATTAAAACGTTTAAAATCGGCTTGCGATAATCGGATACCATCGATTAAGCTCGCATGTACCAATTTATCGGCTATGATTAAATCGTTTTTTGAACAAAGTGCTGGTAGTATTCCAATATTTGCATGATAACCACTATTAAAAATCAAACAAGATTCTCGTTCAAAGGCTTTTGCCATTATTGTTTCTAACCGTTTGTAAGAGTCTGAATTACCGGTCAATAATCTCGATGATGATGAACTAAATTTCCATTTTAAAAGAGGTTTCTCGTTGAAAAAACGTTGTTTTAAAGCATCATTATTCATCAAACCCAAATAGTCGTTCGATGAAAGATTAAGCATATTGCTCGGAACAGTTTCAGGCAGTGTTCTTTTACTCGATTTTATTGAAAGTAAGTCTAATGCCTGTTGGTATTTTAAATACATTATTTATTAATTATTATTGGTAATGTATAATTCTTAATTTTTTAAAATTTTATCACAATGCACAGAATTCAAAATAGATAGAGTGTTTATGTAATTATTAAAAAAAAAGTCCTTCAGCATTTATTGTGAAGGACTTCAATAAATGTTCTTTTTCTTTTTAATTTCTCAAACAGCGTACAGAATAACCATTTGAATTATCATCTAAACTTGTTTCTATACTCAAACTATCTGTTCCTAATTCAATAAAATGCATGTATGTTTTAGCATCAACACTTGATGAACTCCAATATGTAGCAGTATTTCCCATGTCATGAAATCCTCCAGAGACAGCTCTTGCTCCTGATGGTATTGAAGTGAAACCATATCTGTTGTTTGCATTTGATGTTCTTAGATCCCAGCGTGCAGCTCCCATATCTTTTAATGTTAACCCAGCAACTTTATCGCCACCAACCGTTGTAATTAATGTAGTCCATTCAGTTTCGTTTGGAATATGCCAACCAGTAGGACAAAGTTTACCTGTTTTTACAGCAAATCCATTATAGATTCTTCCGTATATAGAAATATTTTCTGAGCTATTATTATAATTACAAAAAGCACCACTACTTAATTTACTCCAATTTAATGAATTTGTAGAATTTGGAATAGTATCACCATCATTATACGTAATTACTTTTAAGTTTTCAGCCATCCAAACTTGCGTTCCAATTTTAACTATTTTATATGTATTACCATTATTATCTTTTAGTACTCCATAAGTTACACTTGATTCATCAATAACGCCATCACTAGTTGTAAAACTGAAAATTTCACCATACCCAACACCAGCACTATTCGATGCATATGCTCGAACATAGTATTTTGTCTTTGGTAATAATTTAGTCATTGCACTATAAAAATAACCTGTACTAGTAGCTTCTTTGGTAATAGAATCCTTTATTGTTGGAATTGGTGTAGTACTCCAACAAAGACCACGACCATTTAATGTTTCACTTCCGTCATTTGTTACATTTCCTCCACACTTTGCAGTACTTTTAGTAATATCTGTGATAGAATTAGTAGAAACTGTTGGAATTTTAATTGAGACATCTTTACTACAACTGTACGTTAACATTAGTGTAAAGCAAGCGATTATTAAAGTACTATTTTTCATTTAATTAAAAATTTTATTTAAAATTTAAATTCTCCATATATTATGCTAATGTAAAGTTTTTTTTATTATCCAAAACGCTTTATGCTTATAAAAATATAATTACAAGAAAATTATTTTATAATTTTTACTATTTCAGAAGATAATGTTTCTAATTCATTTTCATTTATAATAAATGGAGGCATTATATAAACCAATTTTCCAAAAGGTCGAACCCAAATACCGGCATCTACAAGACATTTTTGGATTTCAGCCATATTTACTGATTCTTTCATTTCAATAACACCGATTGCACCTAATACCCGAACGTCAGCAACTGTTGAGAATGAACGGGCAGGTGAGAGTTCAGCTTTTAATTGAGTTTCAATAGCTTTTACTTTCGATTTCCAATCGGACGATAATAAAAGATCGATACTTGCACATGAAACGGCACATGCCAAAGGATTTCCCATAAAGGTTGGTCCATGCATAAAAACGCTAGGTTCGCCATTTGAAATTGTTTCAGCAACTTTTTTAGTGGCAATTGTCGCAGCAAAACTCATATAACCACCTGTTAAAGCTTTGCCAATACACATAATATCAGGTGTTATATGTGCCCAATTGCAAGCGAATAATTCACCGCTACGACCAAATCCTGTTGCAATTTCATCTGCAATTAGAAGGACATTGTATATATCACAAAGTTCTTTTGCACGTTTCAAATAATGTGGATGATAAAACCTCATTCCTCCAGCTCCTTGAACAACAGGTTCAAGAATTAATGCTGCAATCGATTCGTGCTGTAGTTCTAAAATTTGAACTAATGAATTGATATCAGAATCTTTCCATTCATCATCGAAACGACATTCTGGTCTATCGGCAAAAAAATGTATTGGCAATGCTCCATTAAAAACATGATGCATGCCTCCAATTGGATCACAAACTGACATCGCATGCCATGTATCACCATGATAACCACCTTTGATTGTAGCAAATTTATTCTTCTTTGTATTGCCTTGAGAATACCAATATTGGATTGCCATTTTCATTGCAACTTCAACGGCAACCGAACCTGAATCACTATAGAAAATCCATTCTAAACCTTTTGGAACAATCTCGAGCAATCGTTTACCCAATTCAATAGCAGGTTTATGAGTTATTCCACCAAACATTACGTGGCTCATATTTGCTAATTGGTCGATCATTGCTTTATTTAAAACTGGATGGTTATATCCATGCACAGCTGCCCACCAACTGGACATTCCGTCAATTAATTTGCGTCCATCTTCCAACTCTAAATACACGCCATTTGCAGCCTTTACTTCATAACATGGTAATGGTTTTGTGGCAGATGTATAGGGATGCCAAAGATGTTGTTTATCGAATTCTGAATTGGTCATTTATTTGACTATTTAAATATTGAAAATATGAGAGTTGCAGGCAATGTCTCTACAAGCATGTTCTTTATGAAAATTAACAGTCAAAACCTTCTTTTCTAAAATCTCTTAAATCTTCTTGAATATTTGAACCTATGGTTGTAAGTAAATCGCCAACAATCGAAGCATTTATTCCAGCGTTTAAAGCTTTTTCTTGGAAATGACGAATTAATAAACGTCCACCGGCAAAGCGTAAAAAGGCTTTAGGATTAACAAATCGGAATATTGCGATTGTAGTCAAAATTTCTTCGTCACTCAATGGTTTTGTACCTTGTAATTCAGTTCCTTCAATAGGATTAAGCACATTTATTGGGATTGATTTTGCTCCAACGTCCTTTAATGCAAAAGCAAGTTCAACACGTTGTTCCATCGATTCTCCCATACCTATTATTCCACCCGAACAAGTATTAATGCCCAGTTCTTGCGACCATTTTATTGTTTGAACTTTTTCTGCTATACTATGTGTTGAACATACTTGAGCAAAATACGATGGTGCCGTTTCCAAATTACAATGATAATGGGTGATTCCAGCATCCTTGAATCGTTGTAATTGAGGTTTCGTTAATAACCCCATAGATGCACAAAGATGAATATCGCTTTTCTCACGAATTTCGTTGTATATTTCGATATAGTTATCTAATTCAACATCGGTTGCTGTTCGTCCGCTACTAACAAGAGAATAACGCATTACTCCTTGATTACGATTCGAAATAGCCTCGTTTATTGCCATGTTTTTATCAACCATTGGATAGGTTTCGATATCGGTTTTATGAAATGCCGATTGGCTGCACCATTTACAGTTTTCCGAACATTTACCCGATTTTGCATTTACAATTGAACATAAGTCCATTTTGTTTCCACAAAAATGTTTGCGAATGTCGTTTGCACAGGCATAAAGCGTTTCTTTATCTTCGACATTAGTAAGGTTTAAAACCTCATCGATGGTAACAGAATATCCATTTTTTACCTTTTCAGAAAGGTCAATTATTTGTTGTTTGTTCATCTTTTATAAAATAAAAAAGGTGTTAACATAGCCATGCAACACCTTAAGATTTAACGTAATGATAATTTGAAATACTTTCTATTGTATCTTGAGATTGTAATTTAATTAATAAAGTTTTTTGAGCTACATTTAATAATTGTTGCCCCCAATCGCATTCAATTGAATGCGAAGTTAACACAAATGAACTATTATAATTTGATGATAAAAATGCTCCCGTAACCAATGAACGTTTATATGCCATATCACCCAATTTTAAAGCAACTGCACCAATCTTAACTTGCTTTCCTAGAGCAGAAAATAATGCCCATGTTTTACGACTCCAACGAGTGAAAACATAACATTTAGATTGTATGAATTGTTTGCAAAACATAAGGTCGCAAAGATAGTTTTAAATTCTTTATTTATGCTGAATGACTAACATTTCGTTAGCATTTTTCTGAAATTCGTAGTCGACTTTTGCTATAGTTAGCTCATAATCTGATTCAAAAAAACGAATTATACCATCTAATACTTCCGATTTCTGAATATTGAGATTAAGTAAAGGAAATAGTCTTACTTCATTACAAAGTCTTAACATTTCGGAAATTGATTTTATATGAAAATCGACGCCTAATTGTGAATATAGAATTAAGAAATGTGAGCTTAAACCAATGTCGAATGAAGAATCTGCAAATTGAAGTTTATTTGGAAGTTCATGATAAATATATCGACCCTTTGATTTTCCAATTTCAAAATCTTCGAGAAAGTTATTCATCGCATTAATTCGTATTTCTTCCAATTGATGAATATCTTTTATATTTTTCCAAACGAAGTTTTCGACATTGTTTGTCGTTTGTTCAATGACAATATCTTTCGTTACCAAAATTCGTTGTTGTAATTCTGCTTTGGTAAATGTATAAATTGGATCAATTGAAATTACCGATTTCCCTAATTTTGTCATTTCAGCATTAAAACTTGCAGGACCATCGCCAAAACTGATGATTCGCATATCGAGCTCCGAATTAGATAAATTGAACATCAATTTATATTCTTCCAAATTTCGCCCCCATGGTACGACTTGTTTCAATTCAAAAGCCATAATTTAAGCTTTTACCTTTATATAATTTTTGTACCCTAAATCGATTCCACAATATTTTCTAAGAAAAGCTTTTGATTTATCTTTAAACGTCAAAGTATTTCTTGTTACGTCAAAATCGAATTTCCAATTCGTTTTTGCAATTCGATTTTTCATAACTTCAGGATGTTCGTCGGTAAAATGTTTTAATACTTTTACATGCTTTCCATAATCGAATGCATCGGCTTTAACTACATTTTGTTCAACCCAACTATCGTCGTGATATAATTTATGAAACGTTTCCTGTTTTCGTTGCATAGCTTTCGGATCTTTAATCCATCCATAGTGGTACATATAAGCATCAATAGACACAACGTTTAATTTTTCGTTATTTGCTTTTCTAAAACCTTGTGCATCACGATACGAATAGATTGCTCGATTCATTTTTATAATACGAATTTCGTGACGATACCAATTCGATGAAGCACCTACGTAATCGTACGATCCATAAAAATGAAGATAATTGAATAATAAACCATCAACTTCCTCTACATCTTTATATTTAACCATATTTTCTTTTATGGATTTTAAATATTTCTCGTGAACAACTTCATCGCCTTGTATATAAAAAGCCCAATCGGTATCTTTAGAAATGGCTGCTAATGCTTTATCTGTTTCTACAGCTAACACTCGTCCTCCTTCGCGTAATGTTTCGTCCCAAACTGTTTCAACAATTCTGATTTTTGGATCAATTTGTTTGATGAGATTTAATGTGTCATCATCTGATTTACCAACTGCAACAACAAATTCATCACAAATTGGTAATATTGATGTGATTGCTTCAAAAACTGGATAATCGTATATCAAAGCATTTTTTATAAAGGTAAAACCAGTTACTTTCATTTAAATTGTGATTAATAGATTGCATCAAAAATACAACATAATTTTAAACAGTTTTTTCAAAAATTGAATGTCATTTTCAAAACCATTATAGGAATTTATTTCTTATTTTACACTATTATGAAAAATGAGCCGTTAGTGAAAAAAATAATAAAGCAATTAATGAAAAAATATATAGTTATAATAGTGCTAATAAGTTCCTTCCAATCTGTTATGGCACAACAACATTTCACATTAAGTGGCTATATTCGTGATGCTAAAAATGGTGAAGACCTTATTGGCGCAACAATAACCGTAAAAGAACTACCTGGTAAAGGTGCTGCTGCCAATACTTATGGCTTTTATTCATTAACATTACCAGCAGGAACTTATCAAATTACGGTAACGTTTGTCGGTTATGTCCCCCAAAAACAAACGGTCGAATTGAATAAGTCGGTTAAAATTGATTTCATACTTGGTGAATCGGTCAATGAAGTAGGCGAGGTTGTTGTTACAGCAACTCGAAAAGACGAAAATATTAGAGGTACTCAAATGGGTGAACAAAAGCTCGATACAAGAGAAATTAAAAATATTCCCGTATTTTTTGGCGAACGCGATATTCTTAAAACCATTCAACTATTACCCGGAATAAAACCCGTTGGTGAGGGTAGTAGTGGTTTTACCGTTCGTGGAGGTGCATCCGATCAAAACCTTGTTTTATTGGACGAAGCAACGGTTTATAATGCGTCGCATTTGATGGGATTTTTTTCTGTTTTTAATTCCGATGCGATAAAAGAAGTTACCGTTTATAAAGGAAATGAATCGGCCGAATATGGTGGACGATTGTCATCGGTGGTTGATGTGAAAATGAATGAAGGGAACGACAAGAAAATTGGCGTCAGTGGTGGAATCGGACTTATTTCGTCACGATTAACGGTCGAAGGTCCCATCGTTAAGAATAAAGGTTCGTTCATTGTTTCGGCTCGTCGAACCTATGCTGATGTTATAACACAAGGTCTTTACAATCTACATGTTATAAAAGATACTATGGTAAATAAGGCAAAGCTCTATTTTTACGATTTCAATGTCAAAGCCAATTATAAAATAAATGATAAAAACCGAATTTTCTTGTCAGGTTATTTTGGACAAGATAAATTAGGATTTGGAAATACATTTGGGATAAACTGGGGAAATGCAACGGGAACGTTACGCTTGAATCATTTGTTTTCTGACCGTATGTTTTCAAATACTTCGCTTATTTTTAGCAACTTTGATTATAACATCAATGCTGGAAATAGCATGAGCATTATTTCTCGAATTCAAGACTATGGTTTAAAACAAGATTATCAGTTTTATTCGAACGATGTCTCGACCATTAATTTTGGCTTCAGCTCCATTTATCACCGAATCATTCCAGGAATAATTACATTAAATGGAGATAATACTAAAACATTAGATAATAAAAATGGATTGGAAAATGCACTGTATATCTCACATAAATACACCTTTTCTGACCGTTTTAATACCGAATATGGAGTACGTTTATGCTCATTTACGCTCCTTGGTCCCGGAACTTTTTATAGCTATGATGCTGATGGCACAATAATTGATTCGTCAAGTTATAAAAAAATGCAATCGGTAAAAACATACATAAACATTGAGCCTCGAGCTTCATTAAATTATAAATTGAACGAAGTAAGTTCGTTAAAAGCTTCATATGCACGCAATACGCAAAACCTTCATTTATTGTCAAATTCTACGTCAATTAATCCTCGCGACTTATGGATTCCAAGCAGTAATAATGTAAAACCTGAAATTGCCGACCAAGTTGCAGTTGGTTACTTCCGTAATTTCGATGATAATAAGTTTGAATTTTCGTCCGAAGTGTATTACAAAAATATGCAAAACCAAATCGGCTATAAAAATGGAGCTGTTTTGAATAACAATAATAATGTGGAATCACAAATCCTCTTTGGAAAAGGTCGCGCTTATGGTTTAGAACTTTTTGTTAAGAAAAAATATGGTAAATTCAATGGTTGGATTAGCTATACTCTTTCGCGTACCGAGGGTAAATTTGTGGGTGTAAATAACGACAACTATTTTCCTTTTAAACAAGATAGAACACACGATATTTCAATTGTAGGTATTTACGATTTAAATACGAAATGGACCGTTTCGGGAACTTGGGTTTATTATACCGGAAACGCTGTAACATTTCCTGCTGGGAAATATATGGTTGATGGGCAAACCCGATATTATATTACAGCCCCCAACTCAAACAGAATGCCACCATATCATCGTTTAGATCTAGGAGCAACGTATATCAGAAAGAAAACCGACAAGTTTGAATCGAGTTGGACATTTTCGATTTATAATGCCTATATGCACGACAATGCTTACAGTATAAATTTCCAAACTGATCCTAAAGATCCAACTAAAACACAAGCTGTTCAAACAACCTTGTTTAAAATGGTTCCATCAGTTACCTACAATTTTAAATTCTAAGCCATGAAATTTATTATATATTTACTTGTTTTGAGCATTAGCTTATTTTCATGTCAAAAGGTTGTTAACCTAAAATTAAACACATCGTCGTCACAAATTGTTATTGTTGGCAAAATATCAGACCAAATTGGCGTTGATACTGTTACCATTACAAAATCAGTCAATTTTTCCGATCCCAATGTATTTCCTCAAGTTTCGGGAGCTAAGGTTTATTTAGCCGATAATGATGGTAATAAAGATACTTTACAAGAATTAGTTGCGGGAAAATATATTACAAAACCAGGCTTTCAAGGTGTTATTGGACGAACATATACATTAACCATTATTTCAGAAGGACAAAGCTATGTTGCTGAATCAACCATTCCCAAAGCTGTTGCAATCGATTCTGTTTATATTGGCATAAATACAAATGGTAGTTTCGGCGGCGTCGGTCGTAATGGAAATGAAAAAGCAATAAATGTCGTTTTTACCGATCAAGCTAATTTTTTAAATTACTATTACCTCGTTGAATATATTAATACAGTAGAACAAAATTCAAGTATAATAAGCGATCATCTGTTGGATGGGCAAAGTATAACTCGTTCGTTGAAAGCTAAAAATCTTAATAAAGACGATACAATTACCGTTTTACTTGAAGGTATTGATAGTCGTGTTTATGAGTATTTTAGAACATCGAGTCGTGCTAATACTGAATCTGCAATGCCAGCTAATCCAGTTTCAAATTTTTCGAATAAAGCATTAGGTTATTTCAATGCTTATTCCGTTTCGAAGAAAATTATTGTGATTAAATAGAAACTATAAAGTAAATATTCGTTTAAAACTGAATGAGAAAAATCCAATTTGCGGAGCTTTATTGTCGGCATGTTTAGCCGATTGAGGAATATCAATTTCATACGACATACCGAAACTCCATTTCTTAACTTGATAATTAATATGCGCAGATGCATAATAATCAAGCATTCCAAAAGATTTATCTACTAAATCTGAACTTGTTGTTGAAATCAATTTTCTTTTATAAATGCTTGTATTCCCTAAATATATTCCTAACTCAGGTTCAAAAGAAAATCGTTCATTTTTCGTTGACGTATACCAATAAAATGGATGTGAAAGATATTCTTGAAACAACAAAGCAGTTTCACTTCCAAACATAAATACAATGTCGGTATTGGCACTAACGATATCTTTAATATTTATTGAATTTGTGCAATCAAATAAATTATTCCAATCCAAATTGTCTATAATATTTTTATGGTAAACCCAATAGATATAATCTACCTCAAAGTCCCACCAATCAGTTATTTTGTGACGATAATTAAGATTCAAATCGGTAATTGCAGCACTTAGTTTTGCTTTTTGCCAAAAACTACTTGTAATACTAAACCCTATGCCACTTTTATGAAAATAGGTAAAATTGGGATTATACAATAATCCTTTTGAACCAAAGATTCGACCAACAAATACGCTTTTTGAACTTAGATCAAGCCCAATTTCAATATGTGTTGAATCGTATAGACCATCAATAACACTATCGATTGCTATATGGATTGAATCAATTCTTGCATCATTTATCGAATCACAAATATCATCAACACTAATTGATTTAACTATTTTGACTGATTCCCCAAAACTTTGTGATGCAATAAATAATAAAGCAACACTTAATAAAACCTGTAATTTCATTCTTTTGAAACAGGATTATTTAGTTTGATTTGACATTTCCTGTTCTCTTTAATACACCCCAACTCGCTAATTCCCCCTTCATTGCCTTCAAATAAGCTTTTAACAGTACAAAGAATAATAATTGACGGTAGATAAACCGTTGAATAAAAAGATATAACGCCGTTTTAATTCCAAATTTTTGATGATCATAACGATAAGCCAACGATGAAATAATACAATCGACAACGAAATACAAAACATAAAAGAATAGATATTCTCCCGCATGTTTTGTAAATAAACCAGCAATAAACATTATATCTACAACAGGTGAAAATAATGGTATAATAAAGTTGTAAATCAATAAATTAGGCAACACAATCCATCCAACATTTATTTTCTTGAAACTAAATAATAGATCACGATGTTTCCAGAAACTTTGCATCATTCCAAATGACCAACGAAAACGTTGTTTAAGGAACATATGTCGATCTTCGGGAGCTTCAGTTAATGCCATTGCTTCATTGCAAGTACGTACGGTGTAACCAGCGCAAAGAAGCCGTAATGTTAAATCACAATCTTCGGCCAATGTATCGGTTGTAAATGCTCCAATTTCATCGATTGCCGATTTTCTGAAAGCACCAATCGCACCTGGAATAACAAGTATTGCATTTACAAAATCGAAAGCTCGACGGTCAAAGTTTTGACTTGTAGTATATTCAATAGATTGCCAATGTGTTAGTAAATTTAATGTATTTCCAACTTTTACGCTTCCAGCAACTCCAGCAACTTTTCCATCGACAAAGAAAGGAATCATTAATGAAATAGCATCTCGCGTTAAAATTGTATCAGCATCTATACACACTAAAATTTCGCCATCGGCTTGCTCAATTCCAAAATTTAGTGCTGAAGCTTTACCTCCATTTGGCTTTGTTAAAACGCTCACTTTCTGATTGTTTTCAAATGCGGCAGAGACATTTTCATAGGTTTGATCTTTTGATCCATCATCAACAAAAATAATATCGAAGTTTGGATAATCAGAAAGTAATAAACCATTGACAGTTCGAACGGCATTTACTTCTTCATTATAAGCAGGAACAATGATACTTACTTTTGGATGATACGTTACATCTATTTTACGCTTCTCTTTTCTTTCTTTACGATGCTGTAATATTGCCAAAAGAGCAACTGTTACAAGTCTTCCAATAATTAAGAGTATGGCAATTACAAAAAATCCATCGAGGAAATGTTCCCAAATAAATGCAAAGAAAAACAATAATTTATCCAATGTTGCAGTATATCGACGTCCTTGAACTTTAGGCATTATTTGGTCACGACTTTTGCCCATCAAAGTAGAAACAGTTACAAATTGGTAACCATTTTTTTTGTAATAATCAATAATTCGAGGTAAGGCAAGTAATGTTTGAGAACGTTCGCCACCAGCATCGTGAAGGAGGATTACATTTCCTAAATTTTGTTGTGCAATTGCTCGTGCAACTATTGTATCGGCACTCACACCTTCTTGCCAATCGTTCGGATCAATTGATGACGCAACACATATAAAACCCTCATCGAATGCTGTAACTAAAGGCTTTAATTGATACATTGTTCTCGGCTCAGCATCTGTATTATATGGTGGTCGAAAAAGAATTGTTGAATAACCTAAAATACTTTCGATTAAAAGTCGAGTTGAGCGAAGTTCAATTCGTTCGCGATTGGGCGAAGTAATTTCCAAATTTGGATGAGTAAATGTATGATCGCCTATTTCATGTCCTTCGCGATATATTCGTTCTATGAGCGGAATATTATTTTCTGTATTTATACCTGTAACAAAAAAGGTTGCTGGCACTTGCTTTTCTTTCAGAATATCTAAGATATAAGGAGTATAATCTTCATCAGGACCATCGTCGAACGTAATTGCAATATGTTTAGGATTTTTTGTTCCGTATCGTTTTACTAAAAAAGAGCTTGGAACAGAATCGTATTTTTCTGTTATTATTAATTGATCGTTTGTATCGAAATGTATTGTTGCATTTCCCGAAGTAGGCTCACTAATAATTTCAAGAACTTCTCCTTTTCCATCATATTCTACCGACGAAATAGCATTAAGTGATTGAAGCTTTTTATAGTTATATGGATGAATATTTAAATAATCTTCATTTAGATTTTTCGAATAAAAACTCCAAATTCGAGTATCTTCGGAACCAATATACCATAACGCTGTTCCAGCGGTATTATAATCCTCAGCCGTTCGTAAAATATTGAATATTCCAGCAGCATCATTACAATGAACTTCATGTTTTGTAACATCATCGTCATCATAATAATTCATTGATAAATCTGATTGTTTCATGTCGAACGAAACTGGCGTTTTATTTTCGTTTACTAATGAAATGAAATCGTTGTATGTAATGTCTTTACCTGTTCCACCGATTGTCCAATCGTAACCATAACTAGCAACACAAAGAACAAATTTTTCTGATGGAACATCTTTCATTGCAATATCCAATGCATTTTCAATAAATGGCAATGACGAAATGCTTCCGGGTTTACCTTCAGGATAATGTTCATCATAAGCCATCAAAAAAATAAAATCGTAATACGATGCCAATTCTTTAAATGAAAAACGTTTATCCATTGGATCAACATCAATCGAAGTTAAATATCCAGATGCTTGCAATACCGTTGAAAGTTCTTTCGAAAATTTCATTAAATACGGAATCGTTGCATCAGGAAGGCTTTCTAAATCGATGTTTATTCCTTGAAATTTATTCTTATCTAAAATAGATTTGATTCGACTGATTAATTGCGAACGTTTTGTTGAATCTTTAAGCAGTAGGAGAGTCGTATCACCATTCCAACGGTCGTTGTAATTATTACTCAGCATTGGCATAATGGCAACTTTATTTTTTCGCATCAAATTGAGCGTTGTGGAGTCGGTTTCAAGCTCGATATTGGCTTTCGAATCTTTTTGAAAAATCCATTCGGGAAGCACCATATTAAGATTACCAATATTTTTCTGCAATGAGGTTAACGATTGTTGATCCCAATTAACATAAAACGCAGCTTTAACAGGTAGTGCTAATTTAATTTTTCGAGCTAATGATTTTGATGTTTGATAAAAAGAATTCCTTCGTAAAGCTCTTATTTTATCTAGATGTAACGCAAACGCTTCTTGTTCAGCATTTGTAATAAAAGTCTTAGAACTATCAGTATTTATCTCGGGGAATTTTTTAGTTTTATAAGTTAAGACCTTTAAATCATAATATTGTTTATGCATCAAGGAAAACAAAACTGATGCTATTCCTAAAATTAGGAAAACGATAAATATTCGAACCAACCATACGAAACTATTCCAACGAGTTGCCGAATGTGTTTGAAAAACCTGTTTTTGCATGTTATCTTTTTTTTATGGAACCCAATTATTGCCCGAAAGTGTAATTAACGAAAGCATTTGCAGAGAATTATCGTAATATTGATAGTCTTTAAATTCAAATTCGGAATTTGTAAAATCCCACATATCGTTCAACCATTCTTGATTTTCACTATTAATCATTGCACTAACGGCCAAAGGACAAACAAAGGCTGGAATTGTATTTATCCCATTTCCTATCTTTTGTCCATTTAGATTATAACCACAATTTATTTTATCTATTGAGTTGCCTGTTTTTTGTTGAATCCATTCATTTATTGGTGTAAGAATACTATCGGCTTGAGAGTTTCCAAAAAGTAGTTTATCGAGCGCTATTCTCATTGGAACTCTACATGCATTATAATAATAGTTTCCATCATTTTTCGATTCAAGATAATTGCTTGGAGCTGGTTGATATTTCTTTTCGCGAAACACAATAAAATCGGGAATTAATCCAGCTTTGGGACTATATTCATCTTGCAATTGCCCAATGATTTTATACGTTTTTTCTAAAACATATAACCATGCTTTATTAGGCAAATAGTTGTTAAAAACGCGAAGTTGAACAGGCATAAAATCAGATGAACGCAAATCGTTATAATCGTAATCGCTTGGATGAGATTCGTAATATTTCATATCTTTTTCATAAATCTCAGGATGATTGTCGTTACTCATCAAAATGGTATTCATTTTGGGGTTTATTTCATATTTCAAAATTGCATCAAGCATTTTCAAAGCTTCGTCGTGATAGTTTATTGTTCCTTCATTTCCCCATTGAATACTAGCCATTAATAATGAAAGTGCAATGTCAAAATCGCCGTCTGAAGCCGATGTTTGATTACCATCTTTTTTATTTGTTTCACAATTTTTTAAAATACTCCACGACATCAAATACGGATTGTTTGCACTTGGATGCGCTTTATAAAATCGATACATTCCATCGAATATTGTTCTAGCATCTTTATCAAATCCAGCCATTAAAACGGTGATAACCATTCCATATCCTTGACCTTCGGATACACATATCGATTGAAACGTATCGCCAGGTTCCATATCTTCATCATCATAAACGTAATATTCTTTGGGATCAGAACAATTATTTCGAACATAAGACTGTTTCCATCTATTGTAAAATATTTCTACCGATTTATCTAATTCCTTTTGACTATGATTCGATGGTTTAATCGTTTGTTTTGCATACACGGTATGTTGAGGAAATGGTCGTTTAATTGAAATTTGTTGAGCTGTTGTTTGAGTTGTACAGCCAACTAATACAAAAAGCAATAAAACAATAGCATTGAAAATATTATATAAAAAAAATCTTTTCATTTTTCGATTATTAATTCTACTGAACAATTATTTGATTTTGATTTATACATCAAAGATACATGTAAAAAAACGAATAGACGTTTTAAATTAATCTTTAGGTAATCGGATTTGAAAGGTGGTACCAACATTTATCTCACTTACAATAAATATTTTACCGCTATTTTTCTCAACTAATTCTTTACAAAGAAGTAAACCAAGCCCTGTTCCTTTTTCACCTTGTGTTCCTATTGTCGAAATTTTAGTATCCATTTTAAATAAATTTTCGATTGTGCTTTTATCTATTCCAACGCCACTATCAGAAATAGAAATAATAACTTCATTTATTTCCTCAAAAGTTTTTATCTCAATTTTTCCATTTACATCAGTAAATTTAATTGCATTTGAAATTAGATTTCGAATTACAGTATTCATCATATTTTTATCGATCAAAACATGCGAATTTGAGGATAAATCGGTTCTTATTTCAATGTACTTATGTTTTGCCATACTTTTAAATAAATCGATTTCTTCATGGATTAGTTCATTGATTTGAATCGATTTAAAACGAGGAACATTTTTTCCTGTCTGTAAACTGGACCATTCAAGTAAATTTTCGAGTAATTCAAACGTTTTCCTTGCCGCTTGGTTTATATAAGTCAAATATTGTTGGGTTTGTTCTTGAGGATAAGTATGAAATTCCTTTTGTAAAATATCAGAAAAACCTAAAATAGCATTAAACGGACTTCGTAAATCGTGACTTATTATTGAGAAAAATTTATCTTTAGTAGCATTTAAAAGTTTCAATTCGGCAATCATTTCTTTTTGTTTTTTATTTTCTTTAAGAAGCATATTTACAATAATCAATGTGATGATTATAATACTTATAGCTTGTAAAATATCGATATAATTTAAAATTTCTAAATTTGTTTTTGTTTGAGCCATTAGATTAACTCTATTGGAATATAGATGCTCTTCTATTTCTTTTATTGCAGTTGTTAATTGAACCGATTCATGACTGTTAGCATTTATCCATTCAATTATATTTTTAGATAATATATAATTTTTGAAAACAATTTCGCTATTCTCAATAATAGCCAACGAACGTTTAATTTTATCATCAATTAAGCCATTATTTTGTAACAACAAATGATTTTCTTTAATTAATACGAACTCTTGATTCTTAAGGGAAATTATCTGAGATTTAATCGGTTCGTTTATTATATCTTTATTATTTTTAAGGTCATCTATAACAATAGAAATATAACTTAAATCAACAAGATGACGCAAAACTAAATTTATAGCATTTTTCTTAGTATAAATATTTTCGTTTTGCCGAATGATTTGCTTATTTAAGAACGTATTTGTAGCTAAAATTATCACTACAGTTCCTATTAAAAGCCAAATTTTTACAGATATACTTTTCATCTCGTTTCATTTATTATTGTAAATATAAACCTATTACAATAAATATGAACGAATATATTGGGTATATAGTGTTAATTTAAGGTGAATTTAATTCGTGTTAAGTTTATCTTAATTACAACTCGTAAAGTACCTTCAAAACCGCTTCCTGAATACTTTTCACCCGAGCTCCGCCACAATCGTAATTGTTTGCCATAAAGGTAAAAGCTATCCATTTTCCCGAACGAGTTTGAAGATAACCGGCTAAGTTTTTAACTTTCGTCATACTTCCTGTTTTTGCGTGAACTTTGCCAACTAAAATGCCATGTTTGTCAAATGTTTCCATCGTTCCATCGCGACCAGATGTTGGTAAAGTATTGAAAAACTGAGAGAAGTAGGGACTTCGCATTTTATAATAGGTTAAAAAATCAACCATAAAATTTGTTGTGATAAGGTCAAACCGCGAAAGTCCACTACCATCTACTAATTCTACTCCAGAGAATTTTATGCCTCGAGCATGACAAAATTCAAATAGTGAAACCAGTCCTTCTTTAGTACCACCATTACCTTTGGTACAAGATCCAATTTCTTTCAATAATGTTTCAGCAAATAAATTGACACTATTGAAATTTGTTTGCGCAATTATCTTCGGTAATTTTTCTGAAACATAACTTTCAATTTCAACAAAATTTCTGTTGTCAATTGTTTTATTTGATTGATTTACAATCGTTGGATGTTGGCTTTGTTTTACCCCAATTGAATCGAGCATTTTACTCAATAAATCGGCCATCATTTTAGGCGGATTTGGAATACAAGCCTTTACTACAAAATCAGTTTTCCCTGTTGGTATATCACCTCGCACTATCATATGATCACTGGAAGGTGTCTGAAATACATAAGCATTGTCGCCACCTTTACCTGCAACAACTTGATTCTCTAAATTCATATTTGGAATTACTGGGAATACATACTTAAACGTTGTTTGTTCTCCTACTTTTACAAGCGAAGAAAAATGTAATTCACTCAAATTATCAAGCAGTGTTACCCCATAAATTCCAGCTCCATAATAATTACCTAAATCTTCATAGGTCCATGTGCTTACAATTGGCCAATCTTCGAAATGCGAAATGTCAATGATTAATTTTCCATTTACCGATTTGATGCCAAAATTTTTAATCGCTTTTGCCCATTGTGCAATAAAATCATATTGATTTTTTTTCTTGTTAAAATACGTTGAACCTATTGTTGGATCACCACTTCCATAAATATATATATCGCCGTTTAATATTCCGTTTTTGTCAATTTCTCCCAGATATCCAATTCTTGTTTTAAATTGAAACGTGGTATCGAGTGTTTCAAATGCAACACCAGTTGTAATTACCTTTTGAATCGAAGCTGGCACTAAACTTTTGTTACCATTGAAATTTATGATTTCAGAACTATCGCTCAAATTTCGCGCAGTAAAAGCAACAAAAGCATGCTGTAAAGCAGTATCAGTAAGCAATGTGTTGATTCTTTTTTGAATCAAAATATTGTTTTGAGCTTGTATGCAATTTGGTCTAACAAAAGATATTGTAAAAGCAATGATGAAAACGATTCTATGAGACATAATTTTTTCTAAACAAATGAAATTTCAATCGCCAAAATTATTGCAAAATTTCCTACATTCGCTAAAAATAAATTGTTATTACATGCCACAGAACGAAATTTTGGCAAACCAAGAAATATATCATCTTGCAAGCCCCATAACCATTGAGAATGACGAAACAATTGTAAATCTCGAAGATTTCTTTCTTGATGTACATTCTATCATCGATATTTCAGTTAGCGATGGTTTTCATGTCGATTTCACCAGCGATTTTAAAAAAGCTACCATTTCGGTGCTTGACCATAATTACAAAACGGTATCACTACTAACAGTCAAAACAGACACGAGTATATACAATATTATCTTGTTACGATCGCGTAAAATACGTTGTCATTTAGAATATAATCCTTGGGGAAATCCGATTAAAACAGTTCAAATTGCTGGTTCATTAAACAGTTGGAATCCATCTCAATATTATTTTAAACAAGTAGGGAGTAAATTTGAAATAGAATTTGACTTAGAACCTGGTATTTATACTTATCAACTTATTGCCGATGGAAATTGGTTTTGTGATCCCGAAAATCCACAAAAAGTTGACAATGGCTATGGCAGTTACAATTCATTGCTCGAAGTTCGTTCACCATATGCAAAGGACGAAGCTGTAATATTTACTGAAAAAGCTTACGACAAAACGGTTGTAGTTCTTTCTGATAAGCATGTTGATGATTACGTTGTACTATGGCAAAACCAAGTGCTTGAAGAACCAAACGTTTTCCGCAACGAAGATAAATTAATGATAAATATTCCCGAACAAGCTGAGTCGATGCGTCGATCATATATTCGAGTTTGGGCCTATAATAAAGGTGGTTATACAAACGATTTGTTAATACCGCTAGAATATGGCACCGTTTTAACCGATTCTTCAAAACTTGATAGAAACGACAAAGAATCACAGGTTATTTATTTTTTAATGGTCGATCGATTTTCGAATGGTAACCCAGCTAATGATCAAGCCATTGATGAGCCTGATTTACATGCAAAGTTAAACTATCATGGAGGCGATATTCTAGGTATTTCACAAAAAATAAAAGAAGGATATTTCACTAAACTTGGAATAAATACTATTTGGGTTTCACCAGTAGTTCAAAATCCAACGCATAGCTGTTCAAAACATGGCAAAAAAAGTTCCGGATATCATGGTTATTGGCCTACCGAAAGTAAAAAAGTTGACACTCGATTTGGGACAAAAGAAGTTTTCAAACAAATGGTTGAAAATGCACATGATAAAGGAATGAACGTGATTCTCGATTTTGTTGCAAACCATGTTCACGAAGATAATCCTTTAATAAAACAACATCCCGATTGGGCTACACCCCTACATTTACCTGATGGTTCATTAAATATTGGACGATGGGAAGATCATCGTTTCACCACGTGGTTCGACGAATTTTTGCCAACACTCGATTATTTCAACCCAAAGGTTGTTGAAGCAATGACAGATATTGCACTGTATTGGGCAGCTGAATTTAATCTCGATGGATTCCGTCATGATGCCACTAAACATATTCCCGAAATATTTTGGCGCAGTCTAACAAAAAAACTGAAAGGTTTGATGGCTAAAAATAATAAACGATTATATCAAATTGGTGAAACCTTTGGTGGTCGTGATTTATTGAAAATATATGTTAATTCAGGAATTCATGATGGGCAGTTTTCATTCAATCTTTATTACGAATCGCGTGCTGCATTTTCAATGCCCGATTTTAGCTTCGACAAACTTGCCATTGCATTAGAACAAGATTTAAAAGCTTTTGGCGAACATAATTTAATGGGAAATATTTCAGGGAACCAAGATATGCCAAGATTTATTTCATATGCAGGTGAAGATTTGACATACACTCAAAATGCCGAACATGAAGCATGGATTCGTTACATTTCAGTTAAAAATCCCATTGGATACAAACGCTTGCAAGGATTAATGGCATTCAATTGTACAATTCCAGGAGTACCAATTATTTACTATGGTGATGAAATTGGAATGGCTGGTGGTGGTGACCCAGATAATCGCCGTCCAATGAAGTTTTTTGGGTTAAACGAATATGAACAAGAAAATTTAAAAGTTACATCGAAAATCATTAAAATACGTCATTCGTTACTGTCATTAATGTATGGTGAATATAAATGTTTACATGTTGATAAAAAGTCTTTCGCATATCAACGAAATTACTTTGATGAATCAACAATCGTTGTATTCAATAAAAAAGATACAGAAACAAGTATTTCAATTAATCTTCAAAGTAGAATTGCCGACAAGATTTACTTCGATAATTTTGGTCATGATTTTACAATAGTTGGTACTATTTTAAAAATAATAATGAAACCATGGTCGTTTGAAATATTGTCAACTAAAAACCTTTCAAGTTTATAATTAAATATATGCGTTTAATTGCTTTAATTATAGGATTTTCATTATTACAAATAAGCTCTGCCTTTTCTCAAAAAGCAAAAGATCGTTCAGGTTTTTCTTATGGTGGTGGATTTGGTATGATGATGGCAAGTGGTAAAAATGCTTTGTTTTATAATGGAGCTAACGATAAGCCGAATGCAGTCATTAATGTCATAGGAAATCCAGTAGAATCCTATAATTCCACAACATTATCGACACAATCTCAATTTTACAATATCATTAAAGATAGTATTGTTGGAATTCAATATCCATCAAAAATGTCATATAATCCCGCAGTTACTTTGCATGGATATTTGGCTTATCGATTTGAGAATCAAAACTCTATTTATGGGCAAATTAAATATTCAAAGTGTAATACAAATGGTGTATTCTCTATTGAATTAGCATCACCCGACACAAGTAAATTTAATAATAGTGCAAATAAAATTGTTGAAGGCGGTCTTAAAGCAAGTGAAAACAGAGTTGATATAGAACTTGGATATCATCTCATCATTAATAAATCCAACAAAATAATGCCTTTTATCGATTTCTTTGTCAATCTAAATACGGTTCAGGTAAAATCAGATCAAATGAATGTAACAACCGCAAATGGAACATTTACGTCTAGTCTAATTCATTATACTGTTTCAAACCAATATAGTAATCAAGGTCAGGGTGGAACAGGTTATGGATTTGGAAGTACTATTGGAATTGAAGCTCCATTGAAAGACAGAATGTATTACAACATTGGACTTCAAGGCACGATGAAAACAATACATTTACTCGACAATGCTCCATTAACTCCTCACTTTGATTTATTTGCAAGAGTTTTATTTTAATCATAATACAATCAAATGCGCATTAAATTTATCTGTTTACTCGTAAGCATAGTAACTTGTTTATCAGTTCTTTCACAAGAAAACAAATTGATTACAAATAATGCAAAACCTAAAATTAAGTATATTTTCTTCATGATTGGCGATGGTATGTCGTTATCGCAAGTGGAAGCTACCGATCTATATCTAAAAAGTAAATCACCCGATTCTAAAGGTTTATTTCTGAAAAACATTCCATTGGTCGCAATTGTTTCAACAAAGGCCTATAATCATCCAATTACATGCTCTGCTGCTGCTGGAACGGCATTAGCAACTGGAAATAAAACATCACTCGGTACCATCGGAATGAATTTTAATCATACTAAGACATTTCAAACTATTGCAGAATACGCTCGTGAAACCGGATTTAGAGTTGGGATTTTAACGTCTGTTTATATTAACCATGCAACTCCTGCTGCATATTATGCAAAAGTAGGAGGACGAAATGATTATCATGAAATTGGGATGCAATTAGTTCGTTCAAAATTCAATTATTTTGCAGGAGGAATTATTGAAAATAGCGAAGGTGATACAAATGTCTATGACTACGCGATTAAAAATGGCTATAAACTCATTGAAACCAAAACTGATTTCACATCATTAAAACCGACTAATCAAAAAGTAATAATTGGAAGCACCGAATTAAATGGAAGTGAAAATATCGAAAACTTCATTGATCGAAAAATAGGAACAATTAGCTTAGCTGATTATCTAAAAAAAGGTATTGATTTACTTCAAAATGATACTGGATTTTTTGTAATGTGTGAAGGTGGAAAAATAGACTGGGCTTGCCACGCAAACGATCTTGCAACAATGTTTGGTGAAATGAAAGATTTTGACAACGCAATAAAAGTAGCATACGAATTTTATGAAATGCATCATGATGAAACCTTAATACTTATTACGGGTGACCACGAAACAGGAGGATTAGCAATGGGGAATAGTTTTACTGGTTATGAAGTAAACCCAGCAATTGTAGATAGTCAAAAAGTGTCGAGCGAAAAGTTTGCAGAAATTGAAAAAATAATGAAAAAACAATCAAAGCAACTGACATTTTCAGTAATGATGGACTCCGTTAATAAATATTATTCGCTCGGGAAAGGAATTACTATAACAACTTATGATTCAATACGATTAGAAAAAGCATTTAAAGTAAGTATTAAGACTATTATATTAAGCTCTGATGAGAAAAAGGCATTATATGGTGATTATGAACCAATGGCTGTAACCTGTTCAAAAATGATAGCTGAAAAAGCTGGTTACGGCTGGACTACATTTTATCATACAGGAATACCCGTTCCCTTAAGAGCAATCGGAAAAGGAAGTGACCTATTTGTTGGTTTAACTGATAATACTGAAATTGCAAAGATACTTTTTGAGTGTATTAGAAAATAAGTTATTTTAGAAATAAGTCCCAGATATTTATTGGGGAACTTATTTCTAAAATTAACAAGACTTAAGCTGGTTGCCAAAAGCATCTAATTGGCGATACAATTGCATTTTCCTTTTTTAAATCTTTTAATGCTTTATCTACTTCTTTAGCATCTAATCTAGTTAATGTTATAATTTCAGAAGCTTTTAATGGTTTTCCAGCTTTTTTAATTGTTTCTAATACTTTGTCTTTCATACTTTAAGAGTTTAATTTATTTTATAATTAAAGTTAGTAATATTTTCCCTTACAAGAAGTAAATAAAACCTCGTTTTTTATACATTTGTCATTCAATTTCAAAGTAACCTTACAAAACTCAAATTCATTTTAAACTCAACAAATCATGTTACATAAAGTATTAAAAAACATTAAACTTTCAGAAAAAATATCACAAGTTAAAATTGAAATTATTTTACTGTTTTTAATTCTAATAACAACCTCACTAAAAGCTCAAAACAGCAATTCATATAATGATTCTATTACTGTTACACTTGATTTACGTACAATAAACTTACCTTTTTTGGACAGAATTATAACTACAATTATCAACCAAGATCGACAATCAAAAGGTTTAAATGAATTAACTACAAATACTATCCTAAATAAAACAGCAATAGATCAAGCATTATTTATGGCTGATTTTGCAACGATGGAACAAAGTAATCCTGGTGAAAGGGCAATAGCATATGGTGGTACAAGAAATTTATCTGAAATAATAGGAAAAGCGTCAATTAGTTCTTCTAAAAAAATAACATATTTGCAAGCTGCTCAATTATTTACCGATAAATGGGAGTCAAATAAAATATATGCGAGTTTACTTTTTAATAATAACTTTACTTTTGTAGGTATTTCAGTTGCTCTTGACCCTATAGGTGAAAAGCTTTTTGCTTCAGTCGATTTAGGAGATAAAAATTCAATTGCACCTGTATTAGATAAATCAGCATCGAAATATATTTCTTCAAAATTCTATGGACTGAGATTATATAATGCGAAAACATGTTCAAAATGTAATAAGTTTAGCGAAATTAATGAGTTGGCTCAACATATTATTTTAGAAGACAATAATGTATTTTTTGTCTATGATAATTTAAAGAAAATAAAGCAATTATTGAAAACGCCACTTGATGGTTTTGCTATTGATTTAGTAAATAAAAATCAATTTTCATGTGATAAAGAAAATATCGTAAACTATCAAGTTCCTAACAAAGGAATAATGTTAAAACCATTATATTATGATGATATTTTTAAATTAAATACTGAAGATTCTAAATCAAATAAATTAAAAGTTAAATTGGGCAGTATACCGAAAGACATTTCTATTGATTCCGTTGAATTGAATCTTATTGTTATAAGTCAAGGAATTGTATGTAAGAATTTATATAAAACTAATGTTATTTCTCAAATAGAATCAAAACCATATGTTTTAACAGCTACTTATTTAACCGATCCAGGTGAATATTACCCTTTTGATTTTAAGAAAAAAAATGTTCAAAAAAAGGACATTGATTCCGTTTGTGTATTAGCTCAAAATCCTAGATTCTTATCGAATGTTAAATTGTATAATTGTCTTGCAGCATACGTAATGAATGATTTTCAATTGAACGATGATGATGCAGACAAAATGAGTCTACTTTTTGATAAAATGAAAGTTAATAAAAAGGAAAAACTTGATACTTTACAATTATTAGAAATTTCATTTTTAATGAATATTGTAAAAGCAGCTCAGACATCTCAAAATACGAAAGACATAGCCATGAATAAACTAAAAGCTATTGAGCCGTATGATGTTTCATTAACTAATGTTTTAGCATTATATAGTTTCTTTGTCAATCATAATGAATATCAATCGGCATTAACTTGGCTTGACGACGTTATACTATCAGAATCTATTCCTGAAGATTATTTGTTCTCATATATTTCGATTTCAACATTGTATTCTGAAAGAGTTAACTCTGGTTCTTTTTCTTTAATATTGAATAAAGCAAAAACGCTCAATACTGAGCGTTTTTGTAATTTATTTAAACCTAAAAATTTCTCTTTTCAGCTATTTGAGAATCAAAGTGTAAAATCAATTATTTGTGAATCTTGTAACAAATAATCAATTACAATTATTCAAGAGTTATTTGTGATTGACCTATTTTTTCGCCATCGGTATAGGCTTCAATGTCATATGTTCCAGCTTTAATTGTTTGTTCTTCACACATATAAGAACTACAAGCTTGAACTAGTTTATTTTGATAATCGATTGTTACTTTAGCAGAATATCCCAATTGTGTTCCATTTAATGTGAATACATCATTTGTTGAACCATGTAAAACGCTACCTGAAACATCAATAACCCTAAAATAGACATCTCGTTGACCAGCTTTTGCTATTTCATTTTCAACAAGTGTTATACATATTTTCATTTCTGTAACGCGTTTGCCTTTTCTTTGTGGCTTTCCTTTCTTATTTACCGCTTGGATAGTAATATTTGCACCTTTTATTTTTTCAGCTTTTATAACTTTATCAGAAAGGAAATTATTTTCACCTTTTTTCTTTTCTAAATCAGATTGAAAAGCTACATTTTCCGATGTAAGAATTTGATTCGCTTTTGTTAATGAGTCAATCTGAGATAGAAAAGTATCCCTATTGCTTTGTAATTCTTTGATTTTATTTTTATAATAAGCCAATTCCTTGGAGTTCTTAGCCAATCCTTTTATTTTTTCAAGATATCCTTCAATTTCAGTTTTTTGAGAGCTTATTTGAGCTTGTAAACTCGAATTATCCGTTTTAATATCATTGAAATCGTTTAGTAGCTTTTGAAAATCTTGCTGAAGCGAATCTTTTTCAGACAAAATTTGCAGTTTTTCATTATTCAGCTTTGTTAATGCTGCATCTTGTTCTACTGTTCTAAAATACTGATATGTATATAATCCTGTTACCCCTAATAATAGAATTATTAAAACAATGAGAAGTCCATTTTTTGAAGTACCATTTGCCATGACGTTATTTTTTAGTGTTAGTTTCCTTAAGTTTAAAAAGTAATATTATTGATGCAAAAATGAGCGTTATAGCATTTGCTATAATTATTGGATATATATTTTGAATCAGTCCATAAATAAGCCAAAATGAAACTCCAGCAGTGAAAATGATATACATCCATAATGAAATACTTTCTGTTTCTTTTGTTTGAATAACCTTTATTGCTTGTGGAATAAATGCTGATGTAGTTAGAGTTGCTGCAATATATCCAATAATTTCTGTTGTCGACATCGATTAACCTACAATTATTTTATTAATTTCTATTTGAGCATCTTCTTCAAAATCTTCAACTTCAACGAGCATATCAGGATCATCAGCAGGAAGATACCAATTTATTTTGATGCTATTTCCTTCAGCTTTTTTTTGTTCCAATAATTCCAATATTTCAATAATCATTTTTGAAGTAGAAGTATTGAAATAGGTAAATTTAAAATTAAAATCCATCGTTTTCTTGAACTTAAAATATTCACGAATCCAATCCATTAAAGGCTTATAAAAACTATAAGACTCTTCCATATAAGATTCTTCGGATAGCACACAAACGCCTGTTTCAAAATTAAAATCGACTCCAGGGAAATATGGCAATTCTTTTTGTGGAATTCTAATGAGATTTTCCATGCTGCTAATTTTTTAAATTATTGAGTATTTTTTGTTTACTTTAACGGTTAACTGAAACGATGAATGATTTCTATCAATTTCAAATTCAATTTTATTTAATGTTAATAAAGCAACATAAATAAAACCTAAATGAGCACTATTTTCTTCTTCTTTCTTGTTTTTGATATTCAACATCTTAAGTTCTCTTAATTCAGTATGATTAAGATGATTTATCTGATTGCAATATACATTTAGTTTGTCAAAATTTGAAATATCAATTTTATTTTTTGTTGTAATTCTAAAATATTCGTCATCTTCTTCAATTTTTAGAAGACCAAAACCACTTTGATGTCCATTTTTAAACGTAATTTTTTCAGTTGAATACAATGCAATATTTTGAGCAACTTCAATTAACGATTTAAATAATCGACTTCTTGACATTGGATCTTCAATTGGAGTCGCTCGAATAAATTCCCCGAGTGACGAAACTACTTGAAGCGTAAAGGGCCCTTTATAGGCTAGAATCATTCGTTTATCTGATAATTTTGTCATTCTAAAACTTTATTACCATTACTGAAATATCATCTCTTTGTGTTTCGTCATATAATGACGATTCAAAATCGGTTATTAGTTGTTTTATTTGTGATCTAGCGTTTAACGTTGCGTTTACCTTTATAGTTTCAAGCATTCGTAAAGTGCCGTATTTTTTATTATTAACCAATGGTTGATCTATTAATCCATCAGATGATAATACAATTAAATCTCCTTTTTTAACGTAAAGTTCCGTTTGTAGATATTCTACATTTTCTTTCTTTGCATATCTACCGCCCGTTGAGTTTGAATTACCATTTATGGTTTCGAATAGATTTGTATCAACCGAAAAATGAAATAATGGTCGTTTTGCTCCAGCAAATACAATTTTATTTCTTTCTGTTTGTTTTTCAATTCTACATAAACACACATCCATACCATCGTCATTTTCGGATGTGTTTTGTTTCAATGCTTTACTTAAATTTTTATTCAAAAAATTAAGAATCTCAGATGGTTCATGTATACCTTTTTCAATCACAATTTCGTTTAATAACTGTATTCCAATTAATGACATAAATGCACCAGGAACTCCATGACCAGTTGAATCTACAACTGCAACAAAATAGGTTTGATCATTTAATTCATGAAACCAATAGAAATCACCTGACACAATATCTTTGGGACGATAAAATATGTCTATATCTAAATATTTCGAAATCGTTTGATAATCGGGTAGTGATGCATTTTGAATAGTCAACGCATAATTAATACTTGACGTTATATGTTTATTTTGATTAGATAATTTATCCTTTTGAGCCAGTAATTCTTCTTTTTGTTGTTCAATTTCTTTGTTCTTTTGATTCAAAACTTTATTATCTCTAATTCTATCAATTAGTAGATATATAAGAACAATCAGCACAATTGCATTTACAACTATTCCTGAAACTAAAATATTTTTAACTCTTTGAACCTGAATTATTCTTTCATCTTTTTCTTTGAGTTGTAAATTGTGTAATGCAAATTTTATTTTATCGTCAAGTAAATTTGTTTCGGTATCAAGTATTATGTCTTTTAAGTTATTTCGCCAAATTGATGATCTATGCTTATCCATAATTGTATAACTAATAGCTTCAAAACTTCGATAATAATTTAATGCTTTGTCTAATTCTTTAACTTTCTCATAATATAAGGCAGTAATTCCATACGTTCGTTTTATTAAACTGGAATCACCCGTTGAAAAAACATTCGATAATATTTCGTTAAGATAATAAAGCGAACGTTCTGGATCATCTTGCTGTAATGTTACAAATGCAAGATTTAATTGAATAAACAATGTATTTCGTCTCAGTTTTTTTTGTTTTGATATGTCTAAGGCATTATTGAAATACGAATACGAATGACTATAATCAGATAGATGTAAATAAATAAAACCTAATTTATTACATGTTTTAATAATTGCTATATTATTTTCAATGGTCTGATTTCGTTGTAAAACATCTAACAATATTGAAATTGATGATTCATAACGTTCTACTTTCCACTCTTTTCGAGCAAAAGTATTCAATGAATCAATAATAAAACCAGTAGTGTCTTTCTTTATATCATCTTGTTTATCATATTTTATTACTCCTTCTGAAAATGAAGGTTTAGTTAAAAATATAATAAATAATAATCCTATTTTAAATAAAATGCGTTTCATAATTATAAGAATTTTATTCCTACTACGGTTATATCGTCAACTTGTTCTAAAGGACCTATCCAACTTTTTAAAAATTCTTTTATGTAAAGTCGTTGTTCTGTAAGATTCAAATGCTGAATTGAAAGTAATAAATTTTTGAAATTTTGTTTATTTAGTTTTTTCTTATTGGGTCCACCAAATTGGTCGATATATCCATCGGTTGATAAGTAAAATGTTTCGCCTTCTTTTAAATCGAAACTATAGTTTGTAAACGGTTCTGGTTTATCGTAAATACCTACAGGCATTCTGTCTCCCTTATGTTCTATTAATTCAAAAGTTCCCTCAGGTGTGTTAACTATTTGATATAATATATTATATGCACCTGCAAATTCTAGCTTATGATTTTCAGGATCGAACATGCATAATCCAATATCCATACCATCTCTAATTTGTCCAATTTCACCTGTTTGATGTAGTGTTTCAACAACTTTCAAACGCAATTTATCTAGAATTATTGCTGGTGTTACATTTCTATCATTATGATGATGTGTCAATTCATTTAAAAAAGAAATTCCTAACATGCTCATCATTGCACCTGAAAAACCATGCCCAGTACAATCAGCACATGCAAAATAATATTTACCATAAAATTCTTTGAACCAATAAAAGTCTCCACTAAGTATTTCCTTTGGTTTATAGAAAATTAGATGGTCTTTTAGTATCTTTTCTAAATTAAATTGTGGCGTTAAAACAGCCTTTTGAATCATACTTGCATATTTAATGCTGTCAGTAATTTGAGCATTTTGATATTCAAGTTGATTGTTTTTAAACATTATCTCATAATGAGCTGAAGCCAATTTATCAGACTGATTTGCTAATTCTTCATTTTGCTTTTCAACCGTTTCCTTTTGTGTTAATAATTCTTCATTTGTTTGGGTGAGTTCATTTTTCGTTTTGTTCATTTCAGCAATTTCACTTTGAGCCCAATCAACCTGTCCATAATATTCTTGTATTTTCCCAGCTATTGACGATAATTCGTTTTCACGTTGAATTATTGGGCCTAACATTGCAAAGTCTTCATTTCTTAATGATTCATCAAGAATATGAATAGGTCTCATTATGTAATATTCGAAACAACCAAAACATAGTACGATTATGATAATTGCTGTGAGAATTGAATATGTCTCAAAAAAACCTTTAGAAACAAGAACTATTCTTTTTGAAAGTGTTATAGGTTGATAGGTAACTATTGCAATTGGTTTATCATTTAAATCTTTCAGTTGAATGAATTGTTTTGTAATAATTTGCGATTTCTTTACTAGTTTTATTTTAATTTTTGAATTTGTAATTATCGACAATTCATTTATATATGCTTTATTCCATAATTTACCGATGATTAAATAACCTTCTGGTTTTCCTGTCTTATTTACATCCTCAGATTTATGAACCGTTGAAGCATGTATTTCTATTAATAATGAATCGTATTTTACAAAAAATGCGACGTTTCTGTTTTTGTATAATTTGTTATAAAAAGAATCATTAAATAGTAGTGTGTCATTATCATAGAGGTCAGAATTACTGCAATAAACAGTGTTTTTGTTTAAATCGAGTACTTGGAAAATAGAAAGTCCCATACTTTTTGTTGCAGTAATATTATCTTCTGGCTTTTTTTCTTTGGGATTTTTAATAAAATCAACCATCCAACTATAACATGCATATGTAAATAGTATTACCTCGTAATTATCTGATTTTACTTTTGAAATAGCATTAAAAGAGTTATGAAACGCCAAATCCTTTGTTTTATCTATTGTTTGCTGTTCATTGCTTGAATTTTTATAAAATAAATAGATACCTGCTGAAAATAATAACACAATTATTATCATTATTCGTAATAAAATCAGCCGAATACCTCCAAAGAAATGTGTAATTTTTTTTATTCTCATCTATAATATAGGTTTATGTAAAAGTAAATAAAAAATATGAATCCCATATTAAGATGTATCTTTTGAACTCTATAATTAACTAATAAAATAACTAGTAAACCAAATCACAATTTAACGTAGTTAATAAATTAGTGTTTCTTAAATATATTATTTTACCATATTTTTATAACTTTGACAATAATTTTAAAAAAAGTAAATTTTGTTATCATGAAAAAAATAGTAGTAATTTCGTCTTTATTGTGTTTATCCATTTTTACGTTTGCACAAAGTCCAATAGGTAAAAATGGCAAACAATTTAACTGTGGTGTAGGACTTACAGGATATGGTGTTCCAGTTTATTTTGGTTTAGATTTTGGCGTTCATCCAGATATTACTTTAGGAGCAGAAATATCGTATAAATCATATAATGATACATGGTATGATAATTATAACCATGTTAATTATAATGCACATCATAATATAATTGGGCTTTCAGGAAATATGAACTATCATTTTAATACCATTTTAGAAATCCCTAAAAATTGGGACTTTTATGCCGGTTTAAATGTTGGATATTGGATTTGGACTTCTCCAAATGGATATAATGGAACAAGTAATTCTGGTTTAGGATTAGGGTTACAAGTTGGTGGAAGATATTATTTTAATAATAAATTAGGTATAAATCTTGAATTAGGTGGACCTCTTTCTGGTGCTGGTGGTAAAATTGGCATAAGCTATAAATTGTAATACACTTATTAAATAAAATGAGTGAATCAATTAAAAATATCATAAATATACTCGAAACCTTTGCTCCACTTTCGTATCAAGAGTCATATGATAATGCTGGTTTGCAAATTGGTGATGTTTCAAAGCAAGTTACTTCTGTGATTGTTTGTATTGATATTACAGAAGATGTTCTTGATGAAGCTATTGCCATAGGAGCAGGATTAATTGTTTCGCATCATCCATTACTCTTTGGAGGAATTAAAAAAATTACTGGTAAAAGCTATGTCGAATGTTGTATTATAAAAGCTATACAGAATAACATTGCAATATATTCTGCTCATACCAATTTAGATGCCGTAAATAACGGTGTAAATGCTAAAATAGCTCAAAAAATTGGACTTACTAGTCTTAAACCACTTTCATCAAAACAAGGTGATATTTTGAAATTAGTAACCTTTGTTCCAGAACTATATGCTGAAACCGTCAGAAAAGCTTTATTTAAAGCTGGAGCTGGAAGTATTGGTAATTATGATTGTTGTAGTTTCAACTCAAAAGGCGAAGGTACATTTCGAGGAAATGAACTATCAAATCCTTTTGTGGGTACGAAAGGTCAATTACATATCGAGCCCGAAGTTATGATTGAATCAATAATGCCTAAACACCTCAAATACAATGTAATTAAAGCATTAAAAACGGCTCATCCATATGAAGAAGTTGCTTATGATATTTATCAATTAGATAATGAAAATCCACTGGTTGGAATCGGTTTAATTGGTGAATTATCAGAAACTATCGATGAAAAGGAATTCCTTGAAAACATAAAAAAAGATTTCAATGTTGATTGTTTACGTCATACAGCTTTTTTAAACAAAAAAGTAAAGCGTGTCGCAGTATGCGGAGGGTCGGGAAGTAGCTATTTAAAATATGCACTTTCAGCAAATGCTGATGTATTTATAACAGGTGATTTCAAATATCATGAATTCTTTAATGCTGAAAATAAAATACTTATAGCAGATATTGGTCATTATGAAAGTGAATTTTTTACAAAAGAACTTTTTTATGATATTTTAACAAAAAATAATACTAATTTTGCCGTTCATTTAACGGATATTAATACTAATCCAATTAAGTATTTATAATATATGGCAATAAAACAAGAAGATATCCAGGCATCAGTTGAAGAAACACTTAAAAATGTATTCGAACTTCAACTATCTGATTCAAAAGTTGATAAAATTAAAACACTTCGTGGTGAACTTCCTCTTGAAGTAAAAGATCTAGAAGATGAACTTGCAGGATTGGAAACTCGCATGAGTAAAATTTCGGCTGAAATCAAGTTAAAAGAGCATGATATTGCAGGCAAACAGATTGAAATAAAAGATGCTGAAACTCATATCAAGAAATATTCTGAACAACAAGATTTAGTTCGTAACAATCGTGAATTTGAGTCGATTGCAAAAGAAATTGAGTTTCAAAAACTCGAAATTGAATTATGCAACAAACGCATAAAGGAATTTCAATACGAAATAAAACAAAAACAAAATTTGATTGACGATTGTCAAAAGAAATTTGATGATAGAACGATCGATCTTACTCACAAGAATATTGAATTGAACGACATCATTCAAGAAAATCAAAAAGAAGAAGAAGAATTAATGAAGCGTTCAGCAGCTCTTGAATTAAAACTTGATGCACGTTTACTTTCAGCCTATAAAAAAATTCGTTCGAATGCGCGCAATGGTTTAGCTGTTTGTACAGTAGCTCGCGATGCTTGCGGAGGATGTTTTAATAAAATTCCACCACAACGTCAATTAGATATTAAAACTCATAAAAAAATCATTGTGTGCGAATATTGCGGACGTATACTTGTTGATGCTGAAATGTTAGGAATAGAAGTTGCAAATATTCTTCCTCCTGCAGAAAGACCAACAATTAAAGCTCCAACAATTAATAGAAGCGAAACAGCATCTGTAATTGATTTAGATGAATAGTATAATAAACTAAATTATATAGGAAAAAGCTGTTTACAAACAATGTAAGCAGCTTTTTTTGTTTTTACATGTTTTACTTATTTTTAAGAACCAGAAATGATGTAAATTTACAGTATATTGAAAAAAATGCAAGAATTCTCATGACTCCAAAAATTAAAGAAAAATACGATAAATTACTATTCGAGGCAACACCTTTACTCAAAGGAAACGATAGCGAATATATCGAAAAAGCATTTCATTTTGCAACTGAAAATAATAGTACTGGTGCAAATGATGAAATGTTTGAACATAAAATTCTTGATACGGCTCTTATTGCTGTTACTCAAATTGGTTTAGCTGGCAAAGCATTAGTAAGTATTATGCTTCATGAAGTAGCTTATAAAAGTATATCGCATGACGAAATTGTAAAACAATATGGTAATAAAGTTGCAGCAATAGTCGAAAGTTTAGAACGAATTAAAAAAATTGATACATCAAAAGTATCTTTCCATTCCGAAAATTTTATTCGATTGATGCTTACTCAAGTCGATGATGTTCGTTCTGTATTAATTCTTATTGCAATAAAACTCTATGAAGTCCGTGGTATTAAACAAATAAGTGAACTTGAACGCGATTTCTTGTGCAAAGAATTATATTCGTTATATGCACCTTTAGCTCACCGATTAGGATTGTATTCTGTTAAAACAGAAATGGAAGAACAATCGATGAAACATCTTCATAACGAAACCTATAAAGCTATTGCAACTAAACTTGCAGATACAAAAGAAAGCCGCGAAACCTTTATCAAAGAATTTATTTTCATGCTTCAAGACAGTCTTGATGCTATGAATATTCCCTATGAAATAAAAGGCCGTTCAAAATCAATTCATTCTATTTGGAATAAATTGAAATCGGGTAGAGTCGACTTCGAAAGAATTTACGACCTTTTTGCAATTCGAATAATTTTAGACAGTTCGCTCGAAAATGAAAAACCAGATTGCTGGCAAGCTTACTCTGTTGTTTCTGATATCTTTCGTCCAAATCCAAAACGATTAAGAGACTGGATTTCAGCTCCAAAACCAAGTGGATATGAATCGTTACATACAACCGTTCTTGGCCCTGGTGGCAAATGGGTTGAAGTACAAATCCGCACAAAACGTATGGATGAAATTGCCGAAAAGGGAAATGCTGCTCATTGGAAATATAAAGGAGGCAAACAATCGGGTAATGAAACATCGTGGTTAGCTCGCATTCGAGAAATATTAGAAAACAGCGACGATGAAAAGCTAGACGGTGCAAGTTCGGCAAGACTTGAACTCTATAGTGACGAAATTTTTATATTTACACCTAATGGCGACTTAAAAAAAATGCCAAATGGAGCAACTATTCTTGATTTTGCCTATGAAGTTCACAGTTCTATTGGCGATACATGCGTTGGTGGAAAGGTAAATGGGAAAATTGTTCCCATTCGACATACCATAAATAATGGAGACAAGATCGAAATCTTAACCGCTAAGAATCAAATGCCAAATAGAGATTGGCTCAAATTTGTAATAACATCAAAGGCAAAGAATAAAATCAAGCGTTATATCGCTGAACAAGAAAACAAAGAAGCCGATGCTGGTAAAGATATGCTGGTTCGTAAATTAAATCAACTTAAAATAAAATACGATGACGAAAATTTACATAAGATTGCTAAGCATTTCAAGCTAAAGAATATTATTGAACTTTATGTTAAAGTAGCACAAAATCAAATTGATACAGCAAGCTTTAAGGCGTTATTTGAAGAGACAGAAAATAATGATTTAGATCGAAAACCAAATCGTATAGATATTGGAGAACTTCAAGGAAAAATTGAACGTAAATTCAAAAACGAAAAGGATACAGATTGCTTAATAATTGATGAAAGTACTGGTAAAATTGATTATAAGCTTGCGAAATGCTGCAACCCAATTAAAGGCGACGAAATTTTTGGATTTATATCGGCTTTAGGTGGAATTAAAATTCATAGATTGAATTGTCCAAATGCTTTACAAATGACCGAAAAGTATCCTTATCGTCTCATTCCAGCACGATGGACAAATACTGGTGCTAATGCAAAGTTTGTGGCTGGTGTTCGTGTAACCGGAGCCGATGAAGTAGGGATTATCAGTACAATTACACAATTGATTTCGCAAGATCAAAAAATTCAATTACGAGGTATCAATGTGGAATCGAAAGATGGATTATTTGAAGGCAAAATAGTGGTTTATATACTTGATTTAGTACATCTCGATTCTTTGATGAATAAAATTAGAAGCGTTAAAGGTGTGCATAATGTCTCGCGTTTTGATGCAAGGGTATAGAAAGAGGTATTTGACTTAAGGAAAATTGAACTGAATCGAAATAGAGAGACATTGACTGCGAAGTATATTAAAATGATGGAAATGTTATGAGGAATGAAAACATGATAAATACTTCATGCTTTTCTGTTAATAATTAACAATTTTAAAACCAAACTATGGCAAAGAAGAACACAATTTTCTCTGGTTATGAAATAACAACCGACTCAAGTTTGCAATACTACGCTACAGCATTCCTAAAACGGTTAACAACTTTTTAATTACTATCATTAAATGTATTTCAACTAAAAGATTGTTTTCCGTATTTTTGTCGAAGATAATTCATAAAAGTATTGATAATCATAATAAAACCAGCGACGATGCGAGACAAACAAATTTTCGACTTAATTCAAAAAGAACGTGAACGCCAAACAAATGGCATTGAGCTAATTGCTTCAGAAAACTTTGTAAGCGATGAAGTAATGCAGGCAATGGGGTCGGTTTTAACCAATAAATATGCTGAAGGCTATCCAGGATACCGTTATTATGGCGGATGTGAAGTTGTTGACCAAGTTGAACAATTAGCAATTGACAGAGCAAAACAATTGTTTGGAGCTACATGGGTTAATGTACAACCTCATTCGGGAGCACAAGCAAACATGGCAGTTTTATTAACCGTATTGAAACCTGGTGACACTTTCATGGGATTTGATTTATCGCATGGTGGACATCTTTCTCATGGTTCATTGGTTAATTCATCAGGAATTCTGTATCGTCCAGTAGCATATCATGTTAAAGAAGAAACTGGTCGTGTTGATTACGATGAAATGGAAGTAATTGCTAAAGAAGAAAAACCAAAACTTATCATAGCAGGAGCATCAGCATATTCTCGCGATTGGGATTATGCACGTATGCGCAAGATTGCAGATAGCATAGGAGCTTTATTAATGGCTGATATTGCACATCCTGCAGGACTTATAGCTGCTGGTTTATTGAACAATCCATTCCCACATTGTCATATTGTTACAACTACAACCCACAAAACACTTCGTGGACCTCGTGGTGGAATGATTATGATGCAACAAGATTTTCCAAATACATGGGGCGTTAAAACACCAAAAGGCGAAACGAAAATGGTTTCTGCAATGTTAGATAGTGCTGTTTTTCCTGGTGTTCAAGGTGGACCGTTAGAGCACGTGATTGCTGCTAAAGCTGTATCATTTGGCGAAGCTTTAACTCCAGAATACAAACAATACGCTATTCAAGTTAAGAAAAATGCTACAGTAATGGCTGATGCTTTTACAGCTAAAGGATATAAAGTTATTTCTGGTGGAACAGACAATCATTCAATGTTGATTGACTTACGTACTAAATTACCAGAATTAACTGGTAAAATGGCTCAAATAGCTTTAGGAAAAGCAGAAATTACCATCAACAAAAATATGGTACCTTTCGATAGTCGTTCTCCTTTCCTAACATCTGGTTTCCGAGTTGGAACACCAGCAATTACTTCTCGAGGAATTAAAGAAGCAGAAATCATAAAGATTGTTGATTTAATTGATGAAGTGCTTACAAATGCTGAAAATGATGCAATATTAGAAGGAGTTAAAGCTAAAGTTCATGCTTTAGTAAGTAATTATCCTTTGTTTGTATTATAGAAATAAAAAAACAAAAAGGGGCTCATCTTTAATTAGATGAGCCTTTTTTTTCTACATACGATAACTAATGATTAATCTACCATTTAAATCTGTTTCAAAAATCGAAGAATAGTATGAATACTTAGAATCTGTAAAAAGTAACGTACACTCAAGTGTTACAGCTAAATGTTCAGTAATCTTATTTGTAAATCCCAAAAATGGATTAAAACTCTTACTATTTCCACTTAAATAAAAATCACTTGGCTTTTTATTAGTTATGAAATATGAGTTAGCGGATGTATTTTTTTTATTCGGATCTATACTGATTGATGTCGATTTAGAAAAATAATTGAGATTGGAATAAGATAGATCAAAACCACAATAAAATGTAACATTAGATTCTTTATAAATAATTTTCTCTATTCCTAAACTAGCTCCAGTCTTTCTGTATGTACTGAAAATATGATATTCAATGTTTGGTTCATTGAAAACAGAATCTATATTTGTATTACTAAAAAGTATAGTATTTGAAAAAGTACTCTTTGTAAAAAATCCAGCCCTTATTGAAAATGAGTTAAATTTTCTTTTATAAAAAAGTGAAATATTTTTAGGATTAAAGTTCAGAATATTATTCATATTAATATTATCTAAGCTAATTCCGAACTCATTTTTATATATACCAGTTGAATTGGTTTGTGCGGTATCCGTTTGAGAAAATAACAGATTGGAAGAACAGCCAAATATAGCTAGAACAATAATTAACTTTTTCATAGTTTCGTTTTTGAGTTGAGTTTATTTCAAAACGAGAAAAGGTTTCAATTATTATGAAAGAGGTGAAAAGTGTTTATTGTTTCATAAACAAGTTAGCATCGCCATTAATGCTTAAAATATAAGTTCCTTTCTCTAAGCTAGAAATATCGATAGAATAGGAGGTACCGTTCAATTTTAAAATTGAAAGTTGTTTCGTTACATTTCTTCCATCAAGTGATAAAATTTCAATAATTGTATTTATATTATCACCTAAATCAACGGTAATAGAATTAATTGCTGGATTAGGATAGGTCGAAACTTCTGATAGGTTATTTTTTTTAAAATTAACAGTAATTGCTTGTGAAATTGTTGATTTACCATCAAAGTCGATTTGTTTAATTCTATAATAAGATATGCCATTATTAGGACTTATATTGGTATAATTATAGTTGATTATTTTTGTTGAATTTCCAGCACCATCTATTTTGACAATTGTAACCCACGTTGTTGCATCTGTTGAACGTTGTATTTCAAAGTAATCGTTATTTGTTTCCGAAGCTGTTTGCCAACTTAATTGAATGGATGATTCATTTATTTTGCTGATAAAATTCATTAAACAAATAGGTAAAAAAGTTCCATCCATGGTAAAAGTAAATGATTTTAAATCATTATTCTCATATCCATTCCACCATGTATTTATAGTATGTAAATTTCCATACCCATCTGTAACTACAGGATAATTGTGACCAGTAGAGTCTCCCGATGCTCCAGTCAAATTAATTGTACCACTTGGTATATTAGAATCATCCCAATATACTGCAGCTCTCGAGGCATTGGGTGATATTCTGTTTACAATAATTCCCTTCGGACTATATTCATCATCATAAATAGGAAAGTGTGTTACACCTGTTGCAAATTTTGAACTAACTCCAACTGTTACATTACTAATTACAAAAGTTCCTTGAGCATCTTTTCCATCCCAAATTAAAGTATCGCCACCAGCATTGATTGCATCAACCAAAATAACGTCTTTATTACCTGTCTGATATCCTGCAACGCCATCTAAGTCAAGAAAAACTTCTATTGTTCCTGCTTTATTCATATTAAGGTAAAATTTTACAGGCGAACCTGTAATTGGTGATCCAATAACACTTAAATCAGCTATCATTGTTGGAATTGTAGCTGCTGTATAAACCGTTGGATCTGGTATACTTAGAAAAACTTTGAATTCAGGGTGTGTTGCGTTTGTATCTTTTAATGATTTACGATCAATAGCTTCATTTCCTGTATTTTGAGTTCCTTTACTATTACATGAAACGACAAAACCATAAGGTTCCATCCCATTAAAAAAAATTGATGTCGTATATTTATCTGCAGTATATACATACATAGTTGAATTAAATTGATTAAATCCTCCTTGAGTACTAAAATCCCAAGCATATGACCAAAGTCTTCCATTAATTGGTTGATTTGAAACATCAACTACTGTAATATCAAATAAATCAAAATGATAGGTTGTTCCTGTTCCTAAAGTTGTTGTAAATTCTATATAAAAATCGCCAGTTGTTGCTGGTGAAAATGAAAGTGGATTATAACCATCAACAGGTAAACCTCCAATTTTAGGTCCTACAACTGCTTCAGCATAATTTTCTATATATCCAGCTCCTGTTGCAACTGGTACACTTGTTCGCGCATATACAACCGTTCCTGATGCATCTTTAATTCTGAAAGTTCCTGTACCTAATGTTTTATTTTGTGGTTGAAATCCAAAATATATTTTTTCGGATGTGCTTTTTATATGTATATATAAACGATGAAGTGAGTCGATATTAGTTTCTAAAGCAAAAGGTCTATATTGATCATTGATTTCAACATTTCCATAATCGCTTTCTTTCGGACGCAATTGCTTCGTTCCTTCAGCAAAAAGATTGTTGAATAACCCAATAAAAAATAATATGGGAATTAATCGAATCATTATCTTACCCTTTAGTGCTTCAACGAAATATATAATTGAAGGTTCGTATAATATCTGTAATTCTTAATCAAAACCTCATTATATATTATTGCTTTACAAAAATATTTACGTCGCCATTTATTTTCAAAATATAAGTACCTATTTCAAGATTTGAAATGTCAATAAATATACTTGAGTCATCATTTTTTTTAATATTTAGATTATTGATTACATTCAAACCTTGAATCGATACTATCTGAATTTCAATTTCTTCATATTTTCCAATATCTGCTGTAATTGATTTTAATGCAGGATTTGGATATATTTTAATTGTTTTAGTCTCATTAATTCTAAACTTTACAGATAAAACAATAGAGAAAGTATAATTGCCATTTTTATCAACTTGTTTTAATCGATAATAAGAGGTTCCTTTGATTGGTTTATCATCCAAATATGAATAATTGATTACAAAATTTGAGTTCACAGCTCCTTTTACTTTTGCAAATGGTTCCCAAATAGTTCCATCAGAAGATCGTTGTAATTCAAAATAATCATTATTGGTTTCAGATGCTGTTTGCCATTCTAATAAAACAGCTGTTCCACAAGTTAAATTAGAAAAACTAGTTAAACTTATAGGTAAAAATGTTCCATCCATAGCAAAGCTGAACGATTTTAAATTATCATTTTCAAAACCATTCCACCAAGTATTTATAGTTCTATTATTTCCATAACCACCTGTTGTATCTGGAAAATTATGACCATCATTATTCCCTGATGCTCCTGTTAAATTTACCGTACCGCCAAATTGAGTATCATCCCAATAAACTGACGCTCTCGAAGCATTAGGAGTAACTCTATTTACAATAAATCCATTAGCATTATATTCAGGATCATATATAGGTAAATGAGTAACTCCAGTTGCAAATCTTGATGTTACTCCAACTGTCACATGTTGAACAACAAAAGTACCTTGAGCATCTTTTCCATCCCAAACAATTGTGTCGCCACCAGCTTTAATCGTTTTTACGATAACCACATCTTTATTTCCGGCTTGATAACCAGAAACTCCATCTAAATCAAGAAAAAGTTCAACTGTTCCACTTTTATTCATATTAAGGTAGAATTTAACCGGAGAACCTGTAATGGGCGAACCAATTACACTTAAATCTTCAATCATCGTTGGGATTACTGCTTGAGTATATACGGTTGTATCAGGCTTTGATAAAAAGACTTTAAACTCAGGATATGTTGAATTTCCTTTAACTGATTGACGATCGGTAAAAGGATTGCCTGTATTCTTTGTTCCTTTACTATTACAAGATACAACAAAACCATAAGGTTGAATCCCATTAAAATAGACAGAAGTAATGTATTTATCGACAGTATAAACATACATTGTTCCATTAAATTTATTTAAAGCTCCTTGCGTATTCAAATCCCAAGCATAGGACCAAAGTCGTCCAATAATAGGTTGGTTTGAACTATTAACAACGGTAATATCAAATAAATCAAAATGATAAGCAGCAGCTAATGTCGTTGTAAATTCAATATAATAGTCACCAGTTGTTGATGGTGTAAGTGAAAGTGGCGAATACCCACCACTTGGTGAACCACCAATTATAGGTCCAGCTACAGCTTCTGCGTAGGTATTTATATATCCAGCACCCGCAATTACTGGAACATTTGTCCGAGCATAAACAATAGTTCCGCTGGGATTCTTAATTCTAAATGTACCATGACCCGAGGTTTTATCTTTTGGTTGAAATCCAAAATATATTTTTTCTGTTGTACTTTTAATATGAATATATAAGCGGTGAAGTGAGTCGGTGTTCGATTCAAGAGCAAAAGGTCGACCAACATCATTTACTTGAACATTTCCATATAAATCTGATGTCGTAGGTCGGAGTTGTGCAGTACCTTCGGCTAAAACGTTGGAATAAATCCAACTTATAAATAATATGGAAACAAGTGTTTTCATCAGAGTAAATTTTGTAAAATTTCAAATCTGATAGAATTACTCTATTTCACTCTATCTTATATTTACTATTCATTTTTATCATTTCTTGTTATGTTAATTTGTTTATTTTAACGAGAATAATACAAAAATGTATAAGGAAAAACACGTATTTATTTTACTAAAGCACTGATTTTAAAACAACTATTATGTAACAAAACTTAAAGAAAAAGAGTATAAAGATTGAGAGAGTATTTTTCAGTTCAAAAAAGCAAAAACCAAGTAAAACGGCACAATTTTAGCTATTATTCGAATTTTAATAGAGTAAATTAAGTAAGTTTGCTTTTAATTAATTTGAATACAAAGTATGTCGTTTACATCATTAGATGAAATTGTTTTCGAAAACCGTAATAAAGAATACGGTGCATATAAGCTTCGAGCGACCTACGTTAAAAACGTATCAATAGGATTACTATTCACCTTTATTATTACTGCTTGTTTCTGTAGCTATTTTGTTTACTATAACTTTGTTGCTGTTGAAGACTATTCATTTAGTCCCGAAATGCTCAAATTTGCTGATTATAAAATTGATGAAGAACTTTTAAAAGCTACAGAATTAGAACCATTAAAAGAAAAAATAAAAGAAATTCCACAACCCAAAATTGATAGTAAGCCAATGGAGGTTTCTACGACAACCAAAATTGTAAATACAGTTATAGTAAAAGATGAAATAAAAATAATTGATAGTGTTGCTATTAAAGATTCTATAGAAAAAGTAAAACAAGCTGAAATTGAAAAAACAATAATCGACACATTACCTAAATTTGCAGGTAAAACAGATGCTTTTCGTAATTATATAGTTTCTCAAATTCCTTATCCAGATACAAGTTATATAAGGACTATGAAAGGTAAATTGATGATTTCATTTATTATAAACCCAAACGGTGAAACCGAAAATATAACACTCGATAATTTTGCAGATACTCGCTGGGGTAAATTAATAATTTTAGCTGTAAAAGCATCACCACGTTGGCAACCAGCATATAGAAAAGGGAAACCAGTGAAAATGCAATATACTATTCCGGTATTTTTTGCTCAGTAAAATTGATGAATTCAAAGTCAAATATACCGGTATATAAACTCGACAAATTCCGTTCGGGAAAAGAAAAGAGTAGCCTCTATCAAGTTGAAGTTTTTGATGCTAACCGGCACTTTGGAGTTCAATATCCGCATCGACACGATTTTTATGAAGTTTTATATCTGCAAAAGGGCAGTGGATTTCATATTATAGATGAAAATCAATATGAAATTAAACCACCATGTATCTTTTTCCTTTCACCTGGTCAGGCACATGCATTGTCTCTTTCAAAAGATATTGATGGATTCATCTTTCTTTTTACTTCCGAATTTTATTTACTCAATCAAAAGAATAAAAGTCGTTTACTTGAATTTCCTTTTTTCTTTTCAACAGAAAGAAATAATCCGCCATTACTATTAACAGATGTGACTGACGATATTTTCCTTCAGTCATTATTAAAAAGAGCTTGTCGTATTTTACAATCAACAGAAAATAATCATGACGATATACTGTATGCCATACTCGATTTGTTATTACTAAGTTGCGAAAACCTATATCCTCATTCTCAAATGAGCACAATAAAGAGTAAAAGCAATATTCTTGTAAAGAATTTTTTAGTATATATTGAAGAAAATTACCAAAACAATCTTCGAATCAATGATTATGCTCAAAAGCTAAAAATAACTCCCAATCATCTTACTCAAGTTGTAAAACAGATAACAGGAAAAACCTCTGTTGAATTACTTCATGAAAAAATTGTGGTCGAAATCAAACGGTTACTCATTCATACGAACCTCAGTCTTGCTGAAATTGCAGACATGATGCACTTCGACGACCAATCGTATTTTACCAAATATTTCAAGAAATATGTTGGTAAAAGCCCCTTACAATTCAGAAAAGAGAATATAAAAATTGGGTAGCTTTCAAAAATAGACTTTAATAATCCATGAAAAGCACCAAAATAAATCATAAATAGACATATCAGTAAAGTAGAAATGTATTTACTTTGTAACGTGTAATTTATGCTTCGAAATAAGAAGTATTTACAATGTTGAAATTTATATATTCATTTAATAAATAAGTAAAAATGGCAAATTATTTTAATTCATTACCATTCCGTCTTCAAAGAGAAGAATTAGGAAAATGCGACTTTATGGATAGTGCAGAATTCGATAAAGGAGTTGACTATCTGAAAGGTAAAAAAATTGTTGTTATTGGTTGTGGTTCGCAAGGATTAGCTCAAGGTTTAAATATGCGCGACAGTGGACTTGATGTATCATATGCACTTCGTCAACAAGCCATTGACAATAAACAACAATCATATATTAATGCTACAGAAAATAAATTTGTTGTAGATACGATTGAAAATTTAGTACCAAAAGCAGATCTTGTATTGAATTTAACTCCCGATAAACAACATACACCAGTTATAAAACAAATTATGCCTTTAATGAAAAAAGGCTCATGTTTGGCTTATTCACATGGTTTCAATATCGTTGAAGAAGGAACGCAAATTCGTAAAGATATTACAGTAATTATGGTTGCTCCAAAATCGCCAGCATCTGAAGTTCGTGCTGAGTTTTTACGAGGATTTGGTGTTCCAACACTTATTGCAGTTCACCGCGAAAACGATCCTAATGGAGATGGTTTAGAAATTGCAAAAGCATATTGTGTAGGTACTGGCGGACATAAAGCTGGTGTTTTACATTCATCATTTGTTGCTGAAGTAAAATCTGACTTAATGGGCGAGCAAACAATTCTTTGTGGTGTTCTTCAAACAGGTTCAATTCTTTGTTTTAATAAAATGATTGAAAAAGGAATTGAAAAAGGATATGCGTCAAAACTTGTTCAATATGGTTGGGAAACAATTACCGAAGCGTTAAAACTTGGTGGTATCACTAACATGATGGATCGTCTTTCAAATCCTGCAAAAATTAAAGCATTTGAACTTTCAGAAGATTTGAAATTGATTATGCGTCCATTGTTCGAAAAACATCAAGATGATATTATTTCTGGATATTTCTCAAAAACAATGATGGAAGACTGGGCTGCTGGCGACAAAAATCTACTTACATGGAGAGCTGCAACAGGCGAAACTGCATTTGAAAAAACTCCAGCAACTGATGCTAAAATTTCAGAACAAGAATATTTCGATAATGGTGTTTTAATGGTTGCTTTCGTAAAATCGGGAGTTGAATTAGCTTTCGAATTAATGACTGAATCGGGAATGAAACCAGAATCGGCTTACTACGAATCGTTACACGAAACTCCACTTATTGCAAACACAATTGCTCGTAAAAAATTATTCGAAATGAATCGTGTAATTTCTGATACAGCAGAATATGGTTGCTATTTATTCGATCATGCTTGTAAACCATTATTAGCTGATTTCATGAAGAAAATTGATACTGACGTAATTGGAAAAAATTACAATGCAGGAAAAGATAATCATGTTGATAATATTACCTTAGTAAAAGTAAACGAACTAATTCGTTACCATGATGTTGAAATTTGTGGTGAAGAGCTTCGTGCAGCTATGACTGCAATGAAAGCAATCATCTAGTAATTAAAACAGTAAATAAAAAAGTCCATGTAGAAAAACTACATGGACTTTTTTATTTACAAATGCTTGACAAGAGCATTTTTAAGTTGTAACTTTAAGTATGTTTTAGGTACCTAGGCGTAATTAACCTAGAGGTAAAAGAGCTAATCGAAATAATACGCAAATTTGCGAAAATGAGTAAGAGGAACGATTAGCGAAAGTGTTTTTATTAATAATACATAGAGAGTTAGTTTTTAGGACGCATCAAATTGCGATATTAATGTTTGGCTAACTCGTTTTTAAGTTTTTATTAATACAAAATAAGGGTTAATCATCAAAGACGCAACGGAATGCACAAGTGCTCCTACGTGATGATTAACCTTTTTTATGTTTACTTTCTAACTTACTTTATTAGCACAAGCTATTCCATCTAATGCAGAAGATGTTATTCCACCAGAATATCCAGCACCTTCGCCACAAGGATAAAGATTATCAATTTCAATATGTTTAAATGTTTCACCATCACGAGGAATCCTCACTGGTGATGAAGTTCTCGATTCAACACCAACAATAACAGCTTCATTAGTAATATAACCTCTCATTGATTTTCCAAAAGTTTCAAATCCGACTTTTAATCGATTTCCAATTTCTTTAGGAAGCCAATTATGGAGTGGAGAAGAGCAAAGTCCTGGAATATATGATGAATTAGGAAGATTTTGCGATTGTTTATTTTCTAAGAAATCGACCAAACGTTGGGCTGGTGCTTTTTGATTGCCTGAACTTTGTTGCCATGCAGTATATTCAAACTGTTTTTGCATTTCAAGTCCAGCCATTGGATTACCTTGAGCAAAGTTTTCAATATCATTCAACGTTATTTCTACAGCCATTCCAGCATTTGAAAATACAGAATTACGCATTGAGTTGGACATACCATTAACAACCAATTCCTCAGAACCTGTTGATGATGGAACTATAATTCCTCCTGGACACATACAAAATGAATACACTCCTCGTTCATTTACTTGTGTTGAAAGAGAATAGGTTGCTGCGGGAAGATGACTATCTTTAACGCCATGATATTGTATTGAATCGATCAATTCGCGTGAATGTTCAATTCTCACACCCATTGCAAAAGCTTTTGCTTGAATTGCAATGTTTTTACGGTGTAATATTTCATAAATATCTCGAGCAGAATGTCCTGTTGCTAAAATAACTGCCGATGCTTTTATTGTTTCACTTCCATTAATAGAAATTGAATCAATTCGTTTACTTTTAATTGTAATGTCTGTCAATTTTGAATCAAAGCGAATTATACCACCACATTCGGTTATTGTATTTCTAATACTAGTAATGATTTGTGGCAATTTGTCCGTTCCCAAATGTGGATGTGATTCAATTAAAATGTCAGGGTTTGCACCATGCAAAACAAATAATTCAAGAACTCTCGAAATATTGCCACGTTTATTTGAACGAGTGTAAATTTTTCCATCAGAAAACGTTCCAGCTCCACCTTCACCAAAACAATAGTTTGATTCTAAATCAAGAATACCATTTTTATTGAGTTCGGCAACATCTGTTTTTCTTCGTTTTACATCTTTGCCACGTTCAAGTACTATTGGTCGGATTCCTCGTTCGATCAAAGTTAAAGCAGCAAATAATCCAGCTGGACCAGCGCCAACAACAATAACTTCTTTTGCCTTTGAAACATCGTTGTGTTCAAATGGTTCAATCTGGGAACCTCCATAAAATTTTTCATCCCAAACAGCCAAAACCTTTAAATTGATTGCAATTTGTTTACCTCGGGCATCAATAGATCTTTTTATAATCTTAACTGCTGTTATATTTGAAGTGTTTGTTTTTGCTAACGTAGAAACTTTATTAGTAATATAATTATTATTAGCAGCTTGCGATGGTGTAAGTTTTAAAGTAAATTCTTCTATCATAATATTTATTCAAAATTAAAGGACAAAATAAACATCTTAGTTTTTAATCGATCGATGACAGTATTGTAATCAATATTAGGTTCATGAACAAGTATATCTTTGATGCCATAACTCATTTTCAGTTCAGTCGAAAATTTAAAATAAGTTAAATAAAAATCTAATCCGGCACCAACTTCAAAGAAAAAATCAAGTGGTTTCAGTTTTATTGAATAATCTGCATTTTTCTGATTTTTTCTACGAGTTTCAAGGTCGTACCTTACATTTCCACCGCCAACTATATATGGTCGATAATTATTCACTCTCAATCCCTTAAGTCTCAATAATACCGGCATTTCAACATCTATTGAAGGTACTAACATTTCATAGGTCTCAAATACAAAAGAGTTTGGATCATCGATATTAATTACTCGTCTTTTATATTGAATATTACGTTGACCAAAATTCATTCCAGGAAGCATTCTAATACTTAAGTATTTAAAGATATTTAATTCTGAAATCATCCCTAAATTAAAGCCTGGCTGACTCAATACTTCAAGTCCATAAATTGAATCACTTTTTGATTGAAACAGCAAATTTGAAGAAGGTTGCATTCGGAAAAACATATTGTTATAACCTAATGAAAATCCAAGATGAAATTTATCGGCATCGTAATTAGGATTATTTGGCACTTTCCTTTTTTGAGCAATGCTAGTGCTACAAATTAGAAGACTAATAATAATAGAAAAGTAATATTTAATTAATCGATGATTCAATAGTACAATCGTTACATTCTATTTCTCTGCCATATATATGGTAGCTATGCCAAACGAAACAGGAATGATTTTAGTATTTTCAAAACCAACTTTTAATAAAATAGATTCAAATGCTTTTCCAAATGGAAACTCTTCGACCGATTCTGGAAGATAAGTATATGCACGATGATCTTTTGAAAATGTCTTTCCTATAATTGGCAAAATTTGTCTAAAATAAAACCAATATAACTGTTTGATAGGAAATGCTGTAGGTTTTGAAAACTCAAGTATTGCTACAATGCCTTTTGGTTTTAAAACACGAAACATTTCACTCAATCCTTTTTCCAAATTCTCAAAATTTCTAACTCCAAAACCAACTGTAATTGCATCAAAGGTTTCATTATCGAATTTTAAATTCTCTGAATCTCCTTTTTCTAAGGTAATAATATGTGATAACTTCTTTTTAGCAATTTTCTCGTTTCCATATTGTAACATTCCTTCAGAAATATCAATTCCAATTATAGATGTAGGTTTTAATCGTAGTGAGGCAATTGCAAAATCACCAGTTCCAGTTGCAATATCCAAAACAAGTTTGGGATTATATTGCTTTAAATTATTTATTGCCCTGCGTCGCCAAAGTCTATCTATTCCTAAAGAAAGTACATGATTTAGAAAATCATAACGATGAGCAATGGCATTGAACATCGTTGAAACCTGTTCCTTTTTATTTTTTTCGTTCGGATTATAAGGATTTGCCATAGTTTTTACTCACTTTTGTATTTTAGTGCAAAAATAAACATTTTTAAACTGATGGAACTATTTCTATCCTCATTATATATAGCTTTTTTTAGTTGGCTCATTTTAAAACTTCGTTTTTTTAAAATTGAAGGAATTTCGTCATGGATATTTGTAGGAATTTTCTTTATTAAACTCATATCGGCATTGGCATTGACTTTAATTTACACCTATTATTATACAGATAGAACTACAGCAGATATTTTTAAATATTTTGATGATTCAAAAGTTATCTTTTCAGCCATACACAAAAATCCTGTTGATTATTTTAAAATGATTTCTGGTATTGGAGCAGATTCTGCAAATCTTAAACATTATTATGTAGATTGCAATTTCTGGTATAAAGAATTCAATTACATGATGTATAACGATAATCGAACTATTATTAGATTCAATGCATTTGTAATGCTTTTTTCATTTGGTAAATTCTTTGTTCACAATGTTTTCATGTCATTTTTATCATTAATTGGTTTAATGGGAATTTATAAAGTATTTATTAGCCAATTTATATCAAAAAAATGGGAGTTACTATTTGCCATTTTTCTTCTACCTTCTGTTTTACTTTGGACTTCGGGAACATTAAAAGAAGGTTTAGTTCTTTTCGCATTTGGGTTGTTCTTTTATTATTTTTGGGAAATACTAAATAATAGGTTTACATTAAAACACCTATTAATATGTATTTCAATGATATTTATACTTTCACTAGTAAAATATTATGTTATTTTATGTGCTGTACCAAGTATTATTTATTTACTTATTAAGCAATTTTCGAAGCTTAAATCAACAGTTTTAATTCTTCTCTTTTCGTTTAGTATATGTTTTACCGGATTATTCGTCGGACGAATTATTGGTGGTAGCTTAGATGTTATTAATGCATTGACATACAAGCATAATGACTTTGTTTCATTATCTCTTTCTTTAGACAAAGTAGGGAGCTTAATGGACACTTCATTATTACAACCAACGCTTGTAGATTTTGCAAAACATATTCCCGATGCACTATTTAAATCATTATTTAAACCGTTTCCTTGGGACGTAAAAAATATTTTATCAATTTTGCCAGCTATTGAGAATAGTATACTTCTACTTTTAATTCTCTTAGTATTTATTAAACGGAATAAAACTATTGTCTCAAAAGATCTTTTACTTTTTAGCTTTTGTTTTGTTTTAACTCTAAACATTCTAAATGGCCTAATTGTTCCTGTTTTTGGCGCTTTAGTTCGTTACAAAGTTCCTGCTTTACCATTTTTATTTGCAAGTCTTGTTTGCATTATAGATTTTGACTTTTTACAAATAAAAAAGCTATTCCTTTTTGTAAAGAAATAGCTTTTAATTAAAGGCTTAAAATAGCTTTATTGAACTAAAGTCATAGTATATGCATCCCAATCAGTAATTGGCTTGCGTGCAACACCAGAATCGACAGCTGCTTTTGCAACCGCAACAGAAACAATAGCTCTTAAACGTGGATCTGTTGGTTTTGGTATTATATAATCTTTTCCAAAAGATAAATCAACGCCATAATCTTTTTTTATAGCATCTAAAACAGGTTCTTTTGCTAGAGCAGCAATTGCTAAAGCAGCAGCCAATTTCATTTCTTCATTGATTTTAGTAGATCTTACATCAAGAGCACCTCTGAAAATATATGGGAAGCCTAAAACGTTATTTATTTGGTTCGGAACATCACTTCTGCCTGTTGCATAAATAAGATCTTTACGAGTAGTCATCGCTTTTTCATAAGAAATCTCTGGATTTGGATTTGCAAGAGCAAATACTATAGGGTTTGCTGCCATTGATTGTACCATTTCTACTGACAAGACATCAGCTTTCGAAAGTCCAATGAAAACATCTGCATCTTTAACTGCATCAGCCAAAGTTTCTTTATCTGTATCTATAGCAAATAGTTGTTTTGAAGGATCTAACCCTTTTCTTTTTGTTGAAATAACACCTTTACTATCTAACATTATGATGTTCTCTTTTTTTGCACCAACAGCCATATATAGTAATGTACATGAAACAGCCGCAGCACCTGCACCGTTTATTACGATTTTAATTTTCGAAATATCTTTTCCTGAAATTTCACAAGCATTTAACAATCCAGCAGCTGAAACAATTGCGGTACCATGTTGATCATCATGCATTAATGGAATATCAAGTTCTTCTTTTAATC